>Ga0265298_10000119_pt1 | contig 116500 bp, 94 predicted proteins | sample AusTroGonzalo_MG_3_FD_193486 | JGI IMG/M metagenome (GOLD analysis project Ga0265298, IMG submission 193486) | Bovine rumen microbial communities from tropical cattle in Woodstock, Queensland, Australia - Gonzalo_01 | ecosystem: Host-associated > Mammals > Digestive system > Stomach > Rumen ...
CCGCCCATGCCGCCAGCGGGTGCGCCGCCTTGGCCCTGGGGACGAGGACGATTGCCGCCCTGACCGCCGGCAGGAGCCGCGCCGGCAGGAGCGCCGCCGCCGAAGCCGCCGAAACCACCCATGCCGCCAGCAGGAGCGCCGCCAGCGGGTGCGCCACCGGCAGGAGCGCCGCCGCCGAAGCCACCGAAACCACCCATGCCGCCAGCGGGTGCGCCACCGGCAGGAGCGCCGCCGCCGAAGCCGCCGAAGCCGCCCATGCCACCGGCAGGAGCGCCGCCAGCGGGTGCGCCACCGGCAGGAGCGCCGCCGCCGAAGCCGCCGAAACCACCCATGCCGCCAGCAGGAGCGCCGCCAGCGGGTGCGCCGCCGCCGAAGCCGCCCATACCACCGAAACCACCCATGCCGCCTGCAGGAGCGCCGCCAGCGCCCTGGCCGGCAGGACGATTACCGCCCTGACGATTGCCGCCTGTCGCAGCCTGCGGGGCTCTGACCTGATCCCAGTTGAGCTGGATGGCATTGATGCTGGCTTCGCCGCCGAGGTCGACCATGAAATATTCGCCGGGATTGCTCGTCTCGGCCGCCCAGCAGGTGAGGAAGTCCTCGTCGAGGGCGTTGACCGCAGGATGGTTGGCCGCGGTGGAGGAGACTTCCGTGCGCTTCTTGTAGGAGAGAAGCTTCCAGTCGGTATAGTTGTCCGCGCCGCCGACCTTGCGGTCATTCGGGAAATACTGCGGATAATCGCCGTAGGCGGTGTCGGAATACATCACGCCGTCCTTGTCCACGGCGGTCGGGAAGATCGCGAGCTCGGAGCCGCGTCCGTTTTCACCGTAGTGCGCGGGGATCATGCAGATGGTCCAGAGGTTGCCCTTCTTGTCGTGGAAGGTGCTGCCGTGTCCGGCGCCGACTTCGAATCCGCTGGTCTTGAACGTGAGCGGGTTGTGTTCGGAATAGACGAACGGTCCGGTGGGGCTGTCGGAGACGTAAACGCCGTGGGAGTAGGAAATAAACTCAAGGCCGATGGCGGCGTACTGCAGATAATACTTGCCGTTGTGCTTGGTCATCCAGGGACCTTCGATCCAGGGAAACTCCTCGGGACCGTACTCGCGGCGTCCGCCGAAGATGGAGTAGATCACGTCCTCGGGCTTGCGCGCCTCGAAGCCGTGGTTCTTGATGTCGCTGAAGAACAGAGGAATGGGTTCGGCCTTTTCCTTGAAGGTCTTGGTGTCGAGTTCGACGACCTGGAACGGCATGATCTGCGACCAGCCGAAGTACAGGTACAGGCGGTCGCCGTCCGCGAACAGGTTGGCATCGCCGTAACGGTCGCTGCTGAGCTCGCCGATCTTCTCCCAAGTGCCGGCCTTGGGGTCGATCGCCTTGTAGACGTTGCGGTTGTTCATCGAGCAGCCGATGAGTTCGCCCTGGAACTCTACGACGGAAACCACGCCGGCGGGATAATTGGGGGCGTCGACATAGGTCCAGTTCTGGAAATCCGGGGAGTACCAGTAGCCTCTGCGATGCGAGACGAACAGATAGTAGTCGTCCTTGTAAATCAGCACGACGGGCTCGCCGCCGCGGACGCCGCGCTCATGTCCGACGAGGACGTCGAGGGGGTTGGCGAACGTGTGTTTCGGCTTCGTCGGGGACTGGGACTGCGCGTACGCAGTGAGGCCGACCGTCAGCGCGCCTGTCATAGCAAGCGCGATCAGCAGTTTTGAATGTTTCATGGGAACCTCTATCAACTGTTTTTTTGATTGAGTGTTGGGTAGTTGTCGCTCAAGAGCCGCCGAATGCGATTCTTTTTCAGCATAAAATAAGCCTTTTCATTGCGTTTGTCAAGGCCGTTTCATGAGAAATAATGTTTTTTCTTTGTTTTTTCCTGAATCGCCATTTGAAAAAGCAAACGCACGGGAAGCAATTCGGAAGGGTGCGTTTCGTTCGTCAAAGGCGGTATGTGCGCCTAATCCGACAAGGGGCTCTCCGATGGAATGCAGACAATTCAGGATATAGCGGCAGATGCTGTTGACGCGAGGGAGGAGCGGCGCCTGCCGCAACTTGCTTTTTTCAAAAGACCCGTTATATTATATCGGATTTCTGTTGACAACACAACCGGGAAAGGAAAGGCTATGGACGATACGATCATCCTTGACGGAAACCAGTTCGAGGGGTACGCGATCCCGTCCGGAAATACGTTCATTCTCGTCATCAAGGCGAAGAACGGATTCCTGGGGTGCGGCTACATCTCGCTCGAGACCGCTGAAAAAGTCGGCGACGCGGTCGCCATCGTCAGCGGCGTGAAGAGTTTCGACGATATGCTGAACGCTCAGGTGAAAAGCGTGTCGTCCGCCGCCGCGAAACTCGGCGTCGTTCCCGGCATGTCCGGCAGAGACGCCCTGCTGAAAATGAAATGATTTCGCACGCGGAGCAGTGCGGGCGAACGACGCCTCAGATGCAGTAATCCCAGATGCCCTCTTCCACATTCTGCGTACGATAGGAATCCAGGATGTCTTCGAGCGTGATCTTTTCCGTGATTTCCCGGATGTCGTTGTTCAATCGCTGCCAGACGTTCCGCATCGGACACAACGCCTGACGGTTGCATTTCTCCGGTGAAGTCGCACAGCCCACCACGGAGATCGGACCCTCCATCGTCTCCAGGATTTCCAGCAGCGTAATCTTTTCCGGGGAACGCGCCAGATAGAAGCCGCCCTTGGAACCGCGCACGGACCGGATCATTTTTGCACGCCGCAAATCAAGCACGAGTCTGCTGAGGTATTTTTCGGAAACCAGCTGGGATTGCGCGATGTCTTTCAACAGACGCGGCTTTTCCGGGTCATGCGTCGCCAGATCGATCAGAATTCTCAGTCCGTAGCGCCCCTTGGTCGAGATTTTCATGGGATTCCTTCCTCCTGCGTTCTTTTCTTGTCATGCCGGAATAATATACTCCCCCGGGATGTAAAAATCAAGCCGAAACCGCTTATAGATTACCAAAAAAGTAGGGAAATATTTTTCCATTTTCGATTTGACTTTCAAGAAAAGACGTGATATGTTATCATTATACAAAACCATAATAGTAGCATATAAACGGTCAAAGAAGAGGAGTTCATGGTGTGTAACGCCAACACCAGTCAACACGGAGGTCTCGTTCATGAATGAAGCATTTTTCATCGGCCGCGATACAGCATGGGCCCTGCTGACCAAGTACAACCGTGAGGCGTTTCATCTGCGCCATGCGCTGACCGTGGAGGGCGTCATGCGGCATTTCGCGGAACACAACGGTTTCGCCTCGGAATCGGATTTTTGGGGAATCGTTGGGCTTCTTCACGATGTCGATTTTGAACAGTTCCCGGAGGAACACTGCCGGAAAGCGCCGGAACTGCTCGCGGAGATCAATGCGCCGGAGCGCCTGGTGTACGCAGTCTGTTCGCACGGCTGGGATATCACGGTCGACGTGAAGCCGGAACACTTCATGGAAAAGGTCCTGTACGCGGCGGACGAGCTGACAGGGCTGATTTGGGCGGCAGCGTTGATGCGCCCATCGAAAAGCGTTCAGGACATCGAGGTGAAATCCGTAAAAAAGAAGTTCAAGGACCGGAAATTCGCGGCGGGATGCTCCCGCGAGGTCATTCTGACCGGTGCCGATCTGCTGGGCTGGTCTTTGGACGAACTGATCGAAAAAACGATCGAAGCGATGCGAAGTTGCGAGGCCGAAGTCAACCGGGCCGAGGCGGAAGGATTCGGTGAATAAAATGACGTTGGAAGAAGAAATCGGCGCGCTGAAACAACAGCGAAAGGCGGTCATTCTGGCGCACAACTACACGCGGCCGGAGATACAGGACATCGCGGATTTCGTCGGCGACTCGCTGGAACTCTCGCGGAAGGCGGCGGAATGTCATGCTCCGGCAATCGTTTTCTGCGGCGTGCGGTTCATGGCGGAGACGGCGAAGATACTTTCCCCGGAATCGATTGTGCTGCATCCGAATCCGCATTCCGGGTGCCCGATGGCGGACATGGCGGAGCCGGGCGAGGTCAAGGTGTATCGAGCGAAACATCCCGATACGCTGGTCGTTGCGTACGTGAACACGACCGCCGCGACGAAGACCGCGGTCGACCTCTGCTGCACCAGCGGCAACGCTGAAAAGCTGATCGCCTCGCTGCCGCCCGAACAGAAGATACTGTTCCTGCCGGACGCCAACCTCGGCGCGAACCTCAACGCAAAGCTGAACCGGCACATGGAACTGTGGCCGGGATACTGCCCCACGCACAACCGAATCATGCCGGAACATATCCTCGCGGCAAAGGAGAAGCGCCCGGGCGCGCTCGTACTCGTCCATCCGGAATGCCTCCCTGCCGTAGTCAAACTCGCGGACCAGGCGCTTTCCACGGGCGGGATGCTGAAATTCGTACGGGAATCAGCGCACCGCGAGTTCATCATCGGCACGGAGTGCGGCATCCTGCACCGAATGGAGAAAGAAAACCCGGACAAAACGTTTTATCCGCTGGAGCCCGCCGTGGTCTGCCCGAACATGAAGAAGATCACGCTCGAAGACGTGCTGTTCTGCCTGCGCGACATGACGCCTGAGATCGAACTGCCGGAAAGTGTCTGTCGCGCCGCAAAAGCCCCGATCGACCGGATGCTGGAGGCCCTGCCGTGATCGTCGCGGTCGGCTTGTCGGGCGGTGTGGATTCCTCTGTTGCGGCCGCCATGCTCCGCGAACAGGGGCACACGGTGATTGGCGTCACGATGAAGCTCTGGCGCGAGGGGCGTTACCGCGGCGGCGAACGAGACGCGTGTTTCGGGCCGGGCGAAGCGGAGGACATCGCCGCCTCGGAGGCGCTGTGCCGCAAGCTCGGGATCGAGTATCACGTGTTCGACTGCGCGGACGAGTACGAGGCGGTCGTGCTGAACTATTTTCGTTCGGAGTATCTTGCCGGACGCACACCCAATCCGTGCGTGCGGTGCAACGCCCTGATGAAGTTCGGCGTCCTGCCGAATCTCGCGCGGAAATCCGGGATTGCGTTCGACCGTTTCGCCACAGGGCATTACGCCCGGATCCGTGAGGAGGACGGCGTGTTTCATCTGCTGCGCGGCGCGGACGAGAAGAAGGATCAGTCGTATTTTCTGTACCGTCTGAAACAAGCTCAGCTGAAGCAGATGATGTTCCCGCTGGGAGACTACCGCAAAACGCAGGTGCGCGAGCTCGCCGCGAAGTACGGCCTGGACGTGAAGGACAAGCCGGACAGTCAGGATTTCTACAGCGGCGACCACGTGGAGCTGTTGAATGCGCCGCCTCGTCGGGGCAACATCGTGGACACAGCCGGAAACATCCTCGGCACGCACGAGGGCTTTTGGAACTACACCGTCGGGCAGAGAAGGGGTCTCGGAATCGCGGCGAAACGCCCGCTGTATGTGCTTGAGGTGAACGCCTGCCGGAACGAAGTCGTGGTCGGAAGTCAGGAGGACACGGTTCAGCGCGAACTGAAGCTCGTGGACTGTTCGTGGATCACGTCGGAACCGGACGGCGAAGTCCAGGCGAAAGCGAGGTCGGCGTCGAACCTTGTTCCGGCGGTTTACCACAAAGGAACGCTGGTCTTCCCGGACGGCGTGTTTGCTGCGGCGAAAGGACAGTCCGCGGTCCTGTACCGGGGCGACGAACTCTTGGGCGGCGGGATCATCATGGAGACAAAATGAGCGCAAACGAGCCGATCGAAAAAGTCATGCGGACGCCGTACAGCCTTTCGCACGGGGAGATCGTGTCGCTATTGGCGATAGAAAACTCGGATAAACTCCTTTCCGCCGCCTATCGGCTCAAATGCCGTTATGTCGGCAAGACCGTCTCCATGCGCGGGATCGTCGAAATGCCGGAACTGCCTGAACTGGCGCGCACACGCGCCATCGGCGAAACGATCGACTGGGAACATCGCGGGGATTCCCTTCACTGTTCAAAGGCCGGTGATCCGCGTTGTCCTGCGATCCGCGATTTCCTGAAAGCAGCGGCCGCCGTTCGGCAGGCGTTCAAGTTTGCGTTCGTTTTTTAAATATCCCATATTATATTCACGCACGCGAGACCGGAAAAAACTCTTTTGCTTTTTTCGCGTTCCGGCACAATAAAAACAGAGCGGGAAGCGTTAATTGATTTAGAAACGATACAAAACCAAACGCCTGAAAACAAGGAGATCACGCCATGAAAAACCCGACTATCGCCAATACTCAGAAAAATAGCCCGAAACTGACCACGGCCACCGTCCTCGTCCTGGTCATCGCCATGCTCCCGATCCTGCTCTTCGCGCTGACCCAAATAATGCCGCCGACTGTGGACGCCACGGCTGGCAAATCCGTTGACAACGAGATGACCGCGAAGCGCGTCAGCGCCGCGGAACGCCGCGCCCAGCGCGCCGAAGCCCGCAAGGCCAAAAAAGCGGAAAAAGCCGCTACGGCCTCTGTCCAGCACGGCATGGCGCCCGATCCCGGCATGGCGACCTTCCCCCCGATGGAACCGATGGATTTCAACGGCGGCTTCGGCCCCGGCATGGGCGGCTTTGACAACGGCATGGCCATGGGCCCCGGCATGGGCGGTTTCGGACCCGGCATGGGCGGCTTCGGCGGCGGCTTCGGCGGCGGCTTCGGTCCCGGCATGGGCGGCAACATCGGGATGTTCTGATCCCACACCCCCTCCCCGGATTCCCGTTCCAATTCCCGAACAGGTTGCGCAACAAAAAAGACCGGCTCCTCACGGAACCGGCCTTTTTTGCATAAAAACTCAAAAGCTTTGACGCCTTTTTCCAAAAAAGGAAAAATCAAGGAGCAATCAGATTTTGTTGACGTATTGTATGAATTTATTTGAGAAAACTCCGTTTCTCAGTTGCTCCCAGTTCACCTCCAGCATTTCATCTATCTTCTCCGGAGAGATGTAATACATGGAGCCTTCTTTTTCGAGAATAGAGTCTTCCAGGAGCTGATTCAGAAGCTTTTTCTCCCATTCGCCTTTCAACACGCGGCGATGCTCGATCTTGTCGCAGAATCTCGCCATATTTCCCTGACTGCGAGATCTGAAAAGCATCAGAATCTTCCGAAGCCTCAGGACATGTTCCATTTTAATATCGTCATGCGGAATCAGGAAGTCTTTCTGGCATTTAAAAAAGGGATAGCCCAAGCCTGTCCGCGTTACGATTTGCAAACGGTCAAGATTGGAAATGTTATCACGGTCCTCCAAGGCGACAATGACCTCCGGAGCATTGATGGAGATGACATTATCCACACCCGAATTCGATATCTCCACCTTCTTCGCCGACAACTCCAACGACTTTGCCTCGATGTCAACAAACGGCGAAAGGACAAGCAACGAACCTCTTTCTCCGATCGAAAGTTTATAATTCGGCAAGTATACGGATACATTTTCCAATACATTTCCAAGTTCTATTTTTTCCTCCGCGTCAACAGACATCTCAATTTTCAGAGTATGCCGATGCTGCATTTCGTTTTTACTGTTTCTGCCATCGCCTTGATCCATCGGGAAACTGCTGATATCAATTCCGACATCAATAACGCCAGCTGTTTCGCTTTCATCGATTTCGATTTCAACAAACGTTTTTCTGGTTTTCATTCCCATCGTCGCCTGAAGAAGGCATGGCAGGAATGCAACAGGAAGAGCAATGACGCCATTGCCCGGATTGCATTGCAGCATAAAGACGATCAAATAATAACTCGGAACCTTTCCCATCAAATATGAACAGGCCTCGTTTTTAGCTTTTTCATCCTGGGCCAAAAGGAGTTTTGCCAAAATATAGGACTCAAATACCTGATTCCGGAATTGGGTGTTCTTCAGGAAAGGATGTTCCGACAAAAAACCGTTCTCATTCAGGAAATGATCATACTCTTCCTGCAGAGCTTCATCCTTAAAATTGCCTATTCGGCATACCTTTCCTTCACAAAGAGAAATAAGTCGGCGGGCTTGCTCCAATGGAGAGTAAATGCTCTTTTCTATTTCCTTGCCGTCCGTTCCAGCAAAAAAAGAAGAACGGGGTTTCACAAAACCCGTGTCGATTTTCCCCTTTTCTCTTTTCAGAAGATATTCCAGAATGTCGCAGAGAATCCTGTCATTCTGAAATTCTTCCTTTTGCAACTCGTTGTAAAAGGCATACAGGTTTGACCTGTTCTCAATTTCAATAATTTCCGATATCGTGTCGAGAACCGGAGCATATCCCATGAAACGCAACACTTCATCCTGATCATTATCCGATTGTTGCAGGGATTTTTCCAATCCATTCAGGATTAAATGACACACGTTTCTATAGCATTCGTTTCCTGCACCATTCGTTTGATGTTTGTCAATATAAATTTGGGCTTGTTCCTTACTAAAGGGATCCAATTGCCAAAGCTCGACATTAATGTTCTTGCAATCCAAATAGATAAAGCAGTCTTCCATCACATTGCTTCGCCCCAAAACAATAAAACTGGCTCCTTGTGGAGCGGATTCGCACATCTTTGCGATATCGTCCAAAAAAGCGAAGAATGCATTGGGTGCAGTCTTTGCCTTTCCTTCATCGGCGCCATCAATAATGATTCCCATTTCGCCTTTTCTTAAAGAATCGAAAACATCCAGGATTTTTTCGGGGGGATATGCACTTGCAATCAGTCCTGTCAGGGAATTGGAGCCAACAGCGTCGTGTACGGCTAAATCCAGCAATATTGAATGCGTCCGAAAGGACAGTTCCTTCGCCAATGTGCTTTTTCCGGAAGCTCCAACAGCGGAAATCAGTATAATCTTAGGAAAACCTTTTGATTTTTCCTCTATTGTGAATGTCGGCTCGATAAAGTATCGATTCGAAGTCTGCATTATGTGAAAGGCTTCGGACTCGCTTGCAGGGGAATAGATTTCCTCCTTTTTGTTTTGTTTCCAGTTTTCAACAAGATCGTCAAAGCTCTTACTATAGTCTGACATGGCCGCCTCGCATTTTCGATTGTTTTTTGGGGGAGAGAATCAAAAAGACAAATCGGTTATTGATTCCAACATGAATCTCAAAAAGCAATTTGCCTTTCTCCTAATACATTATAGCGGCACGCAGGAACAATCAAATGGAAAAAAGGAAAAAGATGAAACATGAATCACTGTTTGACTAACATATATCAGCATGTCCTACTTCATTTTTGACAAGGAAAAAGACATGTGGCCGATGCGGGTAAAAAACGCCCCGGTGCGCGGAGAGCGGACCGAGGCGGGGAGTGTGTTAGTCTTTTCTTCGTGCCCGAACATAGCCGGGCGCTTTTTTTGTCTCTGCATGCAGTGTGTCCGAGCGCAGCCGGGCGCTAATGCTGTCTGCCTTCTTCACATGTTGACGAAGAACTGGAATCCGGGGTATGCTTCGCCTCCGTGTTCGCAGAGATCGAGGCCGCGAAGCTCTTCCTCCTCGCTGACGCGGATGCCGGTCGTCTTCTTCAGCGCAAAGAAGATCGCGAAGGAGGAAGCGAAGGACACAAGGCCGATGACGACCGCGCCGACGAGCTGCGGCAGGAAACGGTATTCCGGCGAGAAGATGCCGACCGCGAGCGTGCCCCAGACGCCATTCACAAGGTGTACGGAGAGCGCGCCGACGGGGTCGTCGAGGTGGAGCCGGTCGAAGAGCACGACGGCGGGAACCACGATGACGCCTGCGACGAGGCCGATGATGACAGCCGAGCCCACGCTCACGCAGTCCGCGCCGGCGGTGACGCCCACAAGTCCGGCCAGACAGCCGTTCATCGTCATGGAGAGGTCTGGGTGATGGAGCATGAATCTGCTCGTCAGCATGCTGGAGACAACCGCGGCGCTGGCAGCGATCATGGTGTTCACGAGTACGAGACTGACCTTCTGCGGATCGGCGTTCAGGGCGGATGCGCCGTTGAACCCGAACCAACCGAGCCAGAGCAGGAAGACGCCGATGGTCACGAGCGGCATGTTGTGGCCCATGATGGGCATCACCTTGCCGTCGACGTACTTGCCGATGCGCGGCCCGAGCAGGATCACGCCGGAAAGCGCGGCCCAGCCGCCGACGCTGTGTACGAACGTGGATCCGGCGAAGTCGTGGAAGTGCATGGCGTCAAGCCAGCCGCCGCCCCAGCCCCAGGAACCGACGATCGGATACACGACCGACACATAGACCGCCGTAAAAACCAAGTAGCTGCTCAGTTTCACGCGTTCGGCCACGGCTCCGGACACGATCGTGGCGGCCGTCGCGGCGAACATCCCCTGGAAGAAGAAGTCCGTCCAGTATGTGAACTCGCCGTTGTGGTACGCGATCGGATCGCCAGCGGGCAGATGCAGCCCGAACCCGGCAAATCCGAACCAGTTGTTCCAGATCCAGTGTACGCCGGGGTACATGAGGGCGAATCCGCAGACGGCATAGGAGAGGAATCCGATGGCCGGGGTCATGGTGTTCTTGAAAAGAATGTTGTTGCAGTTTTTCGCGCGGGCGAGGCCGGACTCCACGCAGGCGAATCCGAGATGCATGAGGAAGACCAGCATGCCGCCCGCCATCACCCACAGGTTGTTGACTGCGAACATCGCGAGATCGGCGGTCGAGGTCGCGGCGGCTTCCGAAATGACTTCAGCGGTTTCCGTGACGGAGACCCCGGCTGCGTTGACGGTTTGAACTGCCTGGACGGCTTCGACGGCCTGTTCCTCCGCGCCGAAGCAGATCCCGGCGCAGACCAGCCCCAGCAGGGCGGCGGAGAGCATTTTATTCATAGTGCATGATTCCTTCTGTTGAATGTGTATGTTCAGCCGATTGCCTCGGAGCCTCGTTCGCCCGTGCGGATGCGGATGCATTCGTCCATGGGTAGCACGAAGATCTTGCCGTCGCCGATGTGCCCGGTGCGCGCGCCTTCGCAGATGCCTTCGATGGTGGTCTCGACGAATTCGTCGTTGACGGCGATCGCCAGGCGGACTTTCTTCAGCAGATTGACTTCCTGAAGAGCGCCGCGCCACATGTGGACGTAGCCGCGCTGCTGGCCGCAGCCCAGCGCGTTCGTGACGGAGATCTTGAAGATGCTGCGGGCGTAAAGCGCCTGCTTGACGGGATTCAGCCGGTCTGGCTGGATGTACGCGATGATGAGTTTCATTTCCGGTTCTCCTTGGTGGATTTTTTACGGTACGCCGGAGGAGTCAGCACATCCCGTGCCAAAGCGCTTTTTCAGGCGGAGTGAACAGAGAACGCGGCAAAAAGGTTTTACAAAAACTTGGCAGGTTAACAGAAAATGTAAAAGATTTCCTCTTTTGAGCGAGCTTTTTTTGATGAGGAAAGAGCCGTTCCGAGTTGACAAAGCGTCCGGCAGACGGTAGATTATTTATATTGTATAAGAAAAAGCTCCCGCAACCTCAGGAAGGAAACGAATCATGGAAATCCAGCCCGTTGTCAGCCATCACAGGGATTTTACATTCATCGGCTTCTCCATCGTCATCAGGAACGAGGAAGGCTTCTGGAAATGCCCGGAATTCTGGGACGAACAGTATGCGCGGCGTTTCGAGCGTCTGTTCCGGACCATGAAGCCGGAAACGCCGGAGGAACAGGCCGTGCTTGACAACAGCATCGGCCGGTACGCCGTCTGCCGCTGCCTGAAAAGCGAGGGGCAGGACGGCGCTTTCGAATACATGATCTGCGGCGAATACATGGGCGGTTCCGTTCCGGAAGGCATGAAGCTTCTGACGCTTCCCGAATCCGACTGGGCGGAGTTCCGCTGCAGGGGCGCCCTGCCGAAATCGCTTCAGGACCTTTACGCCGTTGCGTACAATGGCTGGCTGAAAGATCACCCGGAGTATCGGGAATTCGGCATCAATATCGAGAGCTATTCCCCCGGAAATCCCGCCGCCCCCGATTACGAATGCGCCCTCATCATCCCCGTGAAAAAAACGGCGGATTAATCTTAAAACATCGGAACTGTCGGCAGAGTGCTGAGCTTCAGGACTCTTTTTTGATGCCGAGACGGTTCATGCGGTAGTTCATCATGCGGGGGGAGAGGCCGAGCTTGCGGCCGGCGGCGGAGAGATTTCCGTCGTTCTTGCGGATGGCGTCCTGCAGGACTTCGCGTTCGTAGTTGGCGAGGAGGACTTCGAGCGTGGAGGAATCGTCGCCGAGGTTGAGTCCGCCCGGCGCGCCGGATGAGGTCCGCACAGCCTGAAGCGAGGGCGGAAGATTGTGCCCGTGGACGCAGTCGTCGGTGGCGGTGAGGACGGCGCGTTCCATGCAGTTTTCGAGTTCGCGGACGTTTCCGGGCCAGCTGTAATTCATCAGCAGGTGAATCGCGCCGGGGGAAAGCTTTCGGATGGCCTTGTTGTACTTCACGTTCAGGTTTTCGATGAAATACTCGGCGAGCAGGATGATGTCGCTCTTGCGCTGGGCGAGCGACGGCATCATGATGGGGAAGATGTTCAGGCGGTAGTACAGGTCCTCGCGGAAAAGCTTCTTCTCCATCAGCTCCTCGAGGTTGCGGCTGGTGGCAGCGAGGAAGCGCACGTTGGAATGCAGCTCCTCGTTGCTGCCGACGCGCGAGAAGGTGCGTTCCTGCAGGAACCGCAGGAGCTTGACCTGGGTCTGCATGGTCAGATCGCCGATCTCGTCGAGGAAGAGCGTGCCGCCGTCGGCAGCCTCTGCGCGTCCGATGCGGCGGCTGACCGCGCCCGTGAACGCGCCTTTTTCATGTCCGAACAGTTCGCTTTCGACGAGGTTTTCCGGGAGGGCGGCGCAGTTCAGCGTGATGAAGGGCTTGTCCTTGCGCGCGGAGAGTTCGACGATGGCGCGCGCGAGGAGTTCCTTGCCTGTGCCGCTGGCGCCGCGGATCAGGACGGTGGCGTCGGACGGGGCGACCTGGCGAAGCTGTTCGTAGACCAGCTGCATCTCGCGGCAGTTGCCGATCATCTTTCCGGGGGCCTTCTGGAGCATGCTGCGGAGCTTGCGGTTCTCCTCGAGCAGGGATTCGCGTTCGTCGTGTATCTCCGTGCAGGCGGCAGCGGCGTCGGCGGTGATGTTCGCGATGATCTCCAGAAATGCGACGTCGCTGTCGAGGTCGGTGTCCGGCAGGACGGGACGGTCGATGGAAAGCGTGCCGATAACATTCTCGTGATGCACCAGCGGAACGCAGATGAAGGCGACCTGCTCGGTGTAATGCCGCGCGCCTGTGCGGTTCAGAAAACGGCTGTCGCTGCGGAGATCCGGGATCACATGGCTGTGTCCGGTCTCGGCGACGTGACCGGTGATGCCCTCGCCGATGCGGTAGTGTCCGAGTTTCTTCTCTGTTTCGGCAAGTCCGCGCGAGACCTCGATCCGCAGGGTGTCGCCGTACAGAAGGGCAAAGGTGCCTCGGATCATGCCCATGTCGCTTTCGAGGATGTCGAGGACGCTTTCGAGGAGCGCCTCCACGTCGCGTTCACGGGTGATGACCGAGCTGATCTTCTGAATGACGAGGAGTTGCGGATTGACGATATTATTCATGATAAAATAATATACATGTTCGGTCGTGTTTTATCAAGAGAAAAACAAGGGCTGTTTAATTATTTTGTTTCATGCCAGGTCGCGGACGATCTCCCGGACGGTCTTCTTCGCGTCGGCCATTGCGCGGACCACGAGGGAAGCGCCGGTGGAGCAATCGCCGACGACGTAGACGCCGTGTTCGGGATCGGCGATCAGGCCGTTGCGGGGCGTTAATTTGAGGTTGAGATCGGCGGCCGGCCCTTCGGGATCGGCTCCGGTGAAGCCCATGGCGAGCAGGACCAGGTCAGCTTCGATCACGCGCGTGGTGTTTTCGACGGGAACGGGCTTCAGCGGGCGGCCTTCGGGCGAGGTCTCCCAGCGGACGGAATGCACCTCGACTCCGGTCAGGACTCCGTTTTCGCCGAGGAAGCGGTCGCTCGCCACGTTCCACTCGCGTTCGCAGCCTTCCTTGTGGCTGGAGCTGGTGCGGAGCATCCACGGCCAGGCGGGCCACGGAGTGGACTCGGACCGCTTTTCGGGCGGCATGGGCATGATCTCGACCTGCTTCACGCTGGCCGCGCCCTGTCGGATCGCGGTTCCGGCGCAATCGCTGCCGGTGTCGCCGCCACCGATGATAAGGACGCGTTTGCCCTTGGCCATGACCGGAAGCGTACGGAGTTCGCCGTCGTTCACGCGGTTCTGCCCCTGCAGGAATTCGAGGGCGAAGTGGATGCCGTTCAGTTCACGGCCTGAGATGTTCAGATCGCGGGCGCAGGGAGTTCCGGTCGCAAGCACGATCGCGTCGTAGTTCCGCTGGAGATACTGCCCGGCGACGTCGAGTCCGATGCGGCAGTCGGTCAGGAATTCGATCCCGGCCTGGCGCATGAGGGAGATGCGGCGGTCGATGATTCGTTTGTCGAGCTTGAAATCGGGGATGCCGTAGCGGAGCAGGCCGCCGGGCTTATGGTTCGCCTCGAAAACCGAGACCTTGAATCCGGCGCGGTTCAGCGCTTCGGCGGCGTACAGGCCGGACGGGCCGCTGCCGACGACGGCGACGGTTCTGCCGTTGCGGACCGCGGGAACGACGGGCTTCACCCAGCCGTTTTCAAACGCGGTCTCGACGATGACTTTTTCGCACTGGCGCACCATGACGGGATCGTCGTTGACGCCGTTGCAGCAGGCGCCCTCGCACAACGCGGGGCAGATGCGGCAGGTGAACTCCGGAAAGAAACTGGTTTCGGAGAGGATGCGCCAGGCGGTCAGCCAGTCGCCGGACGCGGCGGCGCTGTTGAAATCCGGGATGACGTTTCCGAGCGGGCAGCCCGCGCCGTGGCAGAACGGAATGCCGCAGTTGTGGCAGCGGAGCATCTGTTCGCGGATTTGTTCGGGGGCGAGGCGGACTTCGACTTCGTTGAAATCGCGGACCCGTTCGTCCGCGGGGCGGTAAATATCGTGAATGCGTTCGATCATGGTCGGTGGGCTCCTTTCTCAGCGTGCGGCGCGTGCGAGCGCGCTGCGGTATTCGACAGGGAAGATTCGGACGAATTTCGGGCGGAACTGCTCCCAGTCGGAGAGCATGCGAGCGGCCTTTTTGCTGCCGGTCTCATGGAAGTATTCCTCCAGCAGGGCCTTCAGCTCGCGTTCGGCCTCGGTTCCGGACTCGATGCTTTCCAGGTCGATGCCGTCCGTGCTGCAGCTGAGGTCGAAATGGCCCTTTTCATCGTAGATGTAGGCGAGTCCGCCTGTCATGCCGGCGGCGAAGTTCACGCCCACATGTCCGAGCACGACCACGCGACCGCCGGTCATGTATTCGCAGCCGTGGTCGCCCACGCCCTCGGCGACGAGCGTCATGCCGCTGTTGCGGATGGCGAAACGTTCGCCCGCGATGCCGTAGAGGAAGATTTTGCCGGAGGTTCCGCCGTATCCGATCACGTTTCCGGCGATCACGTTGTTCTCGGCGGAATACCCGGCGTTATCGGGCGGACGGATCACGATCTTGCCGCCGGAAAGGCCCTTGCCGACGAAGTCGTTGGCTTCTCCCTCCAGGCGGAGCGTGACGCCCTGCGGCAGGAATGCGCCGAAACTCTGTCCGGCCACGCCGGAAAGATTGACCTGGATCGTGTCTTCGGGAAGGGTATTTTCGCCGTATTTTTCCGCCACGATCCCGGCGAGTTCCGCGCCCGCGGTGCGATCGGAGTTCGTGATGACTGCGGAAATGCTTTCCGGCTTGCCGTTCAGTTTGAGCTTCGGCAGGATGGCTCGGCGGTCGAAGTTCACGAGTTCATACGGCGCTTCGGACGAGTCGAAATGAACCGCGCCGCCCTTGACCTGTTCGAAGACGCTGCTGAAATCGAGGCGGATTGTCTTGTAGAAGTCGACGGCGTGGTTCGTTTCGAGCAGGTCGGAACGGCCGCACGCCTCCTCCAGCGAATGCAGTCCGAGCGAGGCGAGATATTCGCGGACCTCCTGGGCGATGAACCGCAGGAAGTTGACGATGTACTCGGGCTTGCCAGCGAAGCGCTTGCGGAGTTCGGGGTCCTGTGTGGCCACGCCCATCGGGCAGGTGTTGCTGTGGCACTGGCGCATCATCACGCAGCCGATGCAGACGAGGATTGTGGTGGCGAACCCGAATTCCTCGGCGCCGAGCAGCGCGGCGATGACCACGTCGCGTCCGGTCTTCAGCTGGCCATCCACCTGAAGCTTGATCTTGCCGCGCAATCCGTTCATCACGAGCGTCTGCTGGGATTCCGCCACGCCGAGTTCCCACGGGAGTCCGGCGTGCTTGATGCTGGTGAGCGGGGACGCGCCCGTGCCGCCGTCGTGGCCGGAAACCAGGACGACGTCGGCGTGCGCCTTGGCGACGCCCGCGGCGACCGTGCCGACGCCGAGTTCGGAGACGAGCTTCACGGAAATGCGCGCCTTCGGATTGGCGTTCCGCAGGTCGTAGATGAGCTGCGCGAGGTCCTCGATGGAGTAGATGTCGTGGTGAGGCGGCGGAGAGATGAGCGTGACGCCGGGCATGGCGTGACGGATCTTCGCGACGAATTCATTGACCTTATGGCCGGGCAGCTGGCCGCCTTCGCCGGGCTTGGCCCCCTGCGCCATCTTGATCTGAATGTCGCGGGCGTTCCGCAGGTAGGAGATCGTGACGCCGAAGCGGCCGCTGGCAACCTGCTTGATGGCGGAATTGAATTCGGTGCCGAAGCGTTCGGCGTTTTCGCCGCCCTCGCCGCTGTTGCTCATGGCGCCGCAGGCGTTCATGGCGGCGGCGATGGTCTCGTGCGCCTCCGGGCTGAGGGAGCCGAGGCTCATCGCGCCGGAAACGAAATGTTTCATGATGCTTTCGACGCTTTCGACGTCGTTGACGGAGATCGCGCGTGTCTTTTTGAACTGGAACAGGCCGCGCAGGGTGCAGAGATGGTGCGCCTGGTCGTCGATCATGCGGCTGTAAACTTTGAACTTGTCATAGTCGCCGGTCTGCACAGCCTGACGGAACGCGCTCAACGAAGCGGGCGTCCAGAGGTGCGCCTCGCCGTCCTGGCGGTAACGGTACTGGCCGCCGCCGGGAAGCAACGGAGATTCGGCGCATTCGGCGGCGGAGGCGCGCAGGACGGCTTCGTGGGCGATCTCGGCAAGGCCGATGCCGCCAACGCGGCTTGCCGTGCCGGGAAGGAAGTCGCGGAGGAAGTCGGGATTCAGTCCGACGGCCTCGAACGCCTGTGCAGAGCGGTAGCTTCTGAGCGTGGAGATGCCAAGCTTGGACATGATTTTCAGGAGGCCCTTGTCGACCGCCTGAATATAGTTGCTCGCGGCGGTCACGGGATCCAGCCCGAGCGCGCCGGAATTCGCCAGGGCGGACACCGTGGCAAGCGCCAGATACGGGTTGACCGCGGTCGCGCCGTAGCCGAGAAGAAGCGCGAAATGCATGACTTCGCGCACTTCGCCGGACTCCACGATCAGGCCGGTTTCAGGACGAAGACCGGCGTCGACCAGCGCGCGGTTCGCGGCGGAGCATGACAGCAGGCTCGGAATGGCCGCCTGCCCCGGCTGAAGGTCGCGGTCGGACAGAATCAGGATGTGCTCGCCCGCCTTCGCCGCGGCGACGGCCTCCTCTTCCAGCGATTTCAGCGCGTCGCGCAAGGCGGCTTCCCCGCCTTTCGCGGGGAAACCGCAGGCCAAGGTATGCGAACGGTATCCCTGCACGCCGAAATTCTGAAGACGGCGGAGTTCGTCGTCGGTAAGGACGGGGCGGCGGAGCTTGATGAGGCGGGCATGTTCGGGCGTTTCCTCCAGGATGTTGCCCTTGTTGCCGATGTAGGTCATCAGGCTCATCACGAGCTCCTCGCGGATCGGGTCGATCGGCGGGTTCGTGACCTGCGCGAAAAGCTGCTTGAAATACTGGAACAGCAGCTGCGGGCGTTCGGAAAGCACGGCCAGCGCGGCATCGTTTCCCATGGATCCGACCGGCTCCTTGCCCTGGATTGCCATCGGCTTCAGGATCACGTCCATGTCCTCCCGCGTGTAGCCGAAGAAACGCTGTCTGCGCGTCAGGTCGTCTTCCGGCTGCGAGGCGGTGATCTCGGTGAAAAGGCCGTGTACGGAGAGACGGTTTTCCTCGACCCAGCGGCGGTACGGCTTGCTGCGGGCCAGACGGTTCTTGACCTCAGAATCCGGCACGATGCGGTGGTTCTCCATGTCCAGCAGGATAATCTCGCCGGGTTTCAGGCGGCCTTTCAATTCCACGTCCTCGGCGGGGATGTCCAGCACGCCGGTCTCGCTTGCAAGCACGAAAAGACCGTCTTTACATTTTGTGTACCGTGCGGGACGCAGGCCGTTGCGATCCAGGATTGCGCCGGCGTTCACGCCGTCGGAGAACGCGATGGCGGCCGGACCGTCCCACGGTTCCATGAGGGCGGAATGGTATTCGAAGAATCCGCGCACGTCGCGCCCCATATAGTATTTCGCGCCCCATGCCTGCGGGATCAGCATCAGCATGGCGTGTTCGGGGGAACGCCCCGCGGCGACAAGAAGTTCGAACATGTTGTCCAGCGAGGCGGAATCGCTCTGGCCGGGTTCAATCAGCGGGAGCAGTTTCGCGAGATCGTCGCCGAACAGCGGACTTTTCAGAAGATGTTCGCGCGCCCGCATGGCGTTCAGATTGCCGCGCAGGGTGTTGATCTCGCCGTTGTGCGCCAGATAGCGGAAGGGATGCGCCAGCTGCCATGTCGGGAAGGTGTTTGTGCTGTAACGCTGATGCACGATTGCCAGACGCGAACGGAAAAGCTCGTCGTCGAGGTCGGGATAGAACTGTTCCAGCTGGGTCGCAAGCAGCAGCCCCTTGTACACGATGTTCCGCGACGACATGCTGCAGATGTAAAGGTCCAGCTTGCGCTTCTCAATCAGGCGGCGCATCACGAAAAGCTTGCGCTCGAACGCCGCATTGTCCTCGAAATCCCGTCCGTCGATGAAAAGCTGGCGGATCACGGGCATGTTTTTGCGGGCTGTGCGACCGATCTTCTCCGGTACGACCGGAACTTCGCGCCAGCCCAGGACGCCTCCTCCTTCCGCACGGATGACGTCTTCGACATCGCGTTCCGCTCCGAGACCGCCGAAAATCATCGCCACGGCGTATTTGCCGGCTTCGGGCAGTTTCACGCCCGATTTCGCGCGGAAGAATTCATCGGGCATGGAAAGCAGAAGTCCGGCCCCGTCCCCGGTTTCCGGATCGCTTCCCGCCGCCCCGCGGTGCATCAGACGGCACAGGATCGTAATGCCTTTTGTTACAATATCGTGCGAGGCGCGCCCGTTCAGGTCTGCGACCATGCCGACGCCGCACGCGTCATGTTCATTCCGCGGGTCGTAAAGCCCCCGCGGGCGCTGTCGGAAAATTTGCTGTTCCATGTTTTTCGCCTTTCTTCGTCAAGTTCAAATTGGAATAAGACAGCGACAAACAAGCAAATCCCGTGCCAATGCATGATTCAACGGAAAACACGATCAAGCGTTTTACGGAATCTGTAATCATGTAATCCGGCATTTACAGGAATTGTAACATCCTTTTTGCCGCTCCTGCCTCAAACCCGTTTGGCACGTTTTATGCTTGTCTTTTCCCGGCAAAATGGCATCAAAAAACATCATCTCCGCACAGAAAGGAGTACCGCAATGTCTGATGCGGTCAAACATGAATGTGCAGTCGCTCTGCTCCGGCTTCGCAAACCGCAGGAATACTATTTCAGCAAGTACGGCAGCGCCGATTACGGATTCAGCAAGATGGCGCTTCTGCTTGAAAAACAGCACAATCGCGGACAGGACGGCGCCGGGATCGCGTCGCTGAACCTCGCGCCGGAACCGGGCCTTCCGGCATACCGCGTGGAACGTTCCGCCGCTTCGGAGGATCCGCTGGCCGACCTGCTCGGACGGTGCGGCGGGGCGCCGGGATTCGACGGGGGGCTTCTGCTGGGGCATCTGCGTTATGCGACGTACGGACGGCACGAGGAATCCGCCTGCCATCCATTCGTACACGACTCCAACTGTCTGCGCCGGACGCTGTTGCTCGCGGGCAACTTCAACCTCACATCCGCGCATGAACTCTTTGAAAAATTCCTGAAACTGGGGCATCATCCGAAGAGCAAGGCGGACGGTTATCTGATTCTCCAGATCATTGCGCACTATCTGGAACAGGATTCCAATCTTCACCCGGGCTCGCCGGACTGGGCGAAGATTCTCCGGCAGGCATTGAACGGGCTCGACGGCGCGTTCACTCTCTGCGGCATCAACGGCGCGGGCGACGCTTTTGTGATCCGGGACCCCCATGCGATACGGCCCGGATATTTTTATTTCGACGACGAGGTGTTTACGGCGGCCAGCGAACGCCCCGCGATTCAGGCGGCGTTTGACTGCGCCACGTCCGAAGTCATGGAAATCCCGCCGGGCAAGGCGGTGATCGCGCGTGCGGACGGCGGCGTGGAAATCCTCGACTGCCTGGAGCCGGCGGAACGCCGGAGCTGCGTTTTCGAGCGCATCTATTTCTCGCGGCCGAACGACGCGGACATCCACCGCGAACGCAAACGTCTGGGACGGTCTCTGGTTCCCGCAGTGGTCCAGGCTGCGGACAACGATTTCGACGCGACGTTTTTCAGCTATATCCCGAACTCCGCGCGCGTCAGTTTCCACGGCATGCTCGAAACGCTCTTCACGATGGCGGCGCATCAGGACCGTCGCGTGCGCTTCGGGGAAATCGCAATCAAGGATGCGAAATTCCGTACTTTCATCGCGGACGCCGACAGTCGGCGCGAACTCTACATGCACGTTTACGACGTGACCTACGGGCTGATCCGGCCGGGGGTGGACACGCTTGTGGCGCTGGACGACTCCATCGTCCGCGGCAACACCATGCGGAACGCGATCCTGCCGATCCTCGACCGTCTGGGGCCGAAACGCATCATCGTGGCAAGCTCCGCCCCACCGGTCAAATACCCGGACTGCTACGGCATCGACATGGCGTGCGCGGGCGACCTGGCGGCGTTCCAGGCGGCGGTCGCGATCCTGAGGCGCACCGGACGCGAAGACGTGCTGAACCGCGCGTCCGAAGCGGCGAAAAAGGCGCTGTCGGGCGGCGCAGCCAACGAAAACCACATGCGGGACATCTACGACGCCGTCGGCGAAGAGGAACTCCATGAGGAAATCGCACGCATCCTCACCCCGCCCGGACTCAAGGCCGAGCTGAAAGTCGTCTACCAGACCATCGAAGCGCTGCATTCCTGCTGCCCGGACTATCCCGGCGACTGGTACTTCACGGGAGACTATCCCACGCCGGGCGGCGTCCGCACCGCGAACCGCGCGCTGGTGAACTACATGGAAAACAATCAGGAAAGAGCATACTGACATGCACACTGACATGAACGAATACAGGGAATTGTGGAAACAGCGGCGCGAACGCAAAGCGTTCCTTGCGCTCGCAGACGGAACGGTGTTTCACGGGCATGCGTTCGGCGATCCGCACGACCGAACGGGAGAAGCGGTGTTCAACACCGGCATGACCGGCTATCAGGAGATCATCTCCGATCCGTCCTACGCGGGACAGTTCGTGACGCTCACGACCGCCGAAGTCGGCAACTACGGATGCGCGCCGGAAGACATGGAGTCCCGGAGCCTCTTTTTAAATGGCCTGATCGTGCAGGAACTCAATCCGGCCTCGAACTGGCGTTCCCGCGAGGAACTCTCGGCTGTCATGACCCGTTACGGCAAGCCGGGGCTCGCCGGAGTCGACACGCGCGCGCTGACGCTTCATCTGCGGACGAAAGGCAGCCAGAAAGCCTATCTGCATGTAAGCGAGGAGGCGATCGCCGAGGAAGAGGCCGTGCAACGGGCGCGGGAGTGGGAAGGCCTGGAAGGACAGGATTACGCCTCAAGCGTGACAACGCCGGTTCCGTACGACTGGAACGACGAAGGGAAGTTTCATGTGGTCGTGTACGATTTCGGCGTCAAATACAACATTCTGCGGATGCTCGCCGCGCGCGATATGCGCGTGACGGTCGTTCCCGCCACGACAACGCCCGGCGAGGTCCTGGCATTGAAGCCGGACGGCGTGTTCCTCTCCAACGGCCCCGCCGACCCGTCCGCCGTGACCTACGCAATCGAAAACATATGCATCCTGCTGGGGCGCGCCATTCCGATGATGGGGATCTGCCTCGGACACCAGCTGCTCGGACTGGCTTGCGGCGCGAAGTGCGGCCGACTGAAATTCGGACATCACGGTTGCAACCACCCCGTCAAGAACATCCTGACCGGCGAGGTCGCGATCTCCAGTCAGAACCACAATTTCGCGCTGACGGACCTGCCCGCCGAACTGAAACTCACTCACATCAATCTCAACGACAATACGATAGAAGGAATCCGCCACAGAAATCTTCCCGCGTTCAGCGTGCAGTACCACCCGGAGGCCGCTCCCGGACCGCACGACGCCGCCGGGCTTTTCGACGCGTTCCGCAAACTCATGGAGGACAGCAAAGCATGAAAACAAAACACATCTTCATCACGGGCGGAGTCGTTTCCAGCCTCGGCAAAGGCATCACCGGAGCCGCCCTCGCATTCCTCCTGAAACAGCGCGGATACCGTGTGGCAATGCAGAAACTCGACCCGTATCTGAACGTGGACCCCGGCACCATGAGCCCGTACCAGCATGGCGAAGTCTTCGTGACCGACGACGGCGCGGAGACCGACCTCGACCTCGGCCACTACGAACGCATCGCCGGGGTGACGTGCTCCCACGCCAGCAACTACACCTCCGGCCGCATCTACGGCAGCGTGATCGCCCGCGAACGCGCCGGGGGCTACCTCGGCGGAACCGTGCAGGTCGTTCCGCACATCACCGACGAGATCAAGGCTGCAATCCGGTCGCTGGAGAGCGACGACGTGGACATCGCCATCACGGAGATCGGCGGCACCACGGGCGACATCGAAAGCCTGCCGTTCCAGGAGGCCACCCGCCAGTTCAAGCTGGAGGCCCCCGCGGGCGACGCGATCTTCATCCACCTCACGCTTGTGCCGTTCATCCGCGCGGCGAAGGAACTGAAGACAAAGCCCAGCCAACATTCCGTGGCCGCGCTCCGCGGCATCGGCATCGTGCCGGACATCCTCGTATGCCGGTCCGAGGTTCCGATGGAGGAGGAACACCTCAATAAGCTTTCGCTCTTCTGCAACGTGCGGCGCGAATGCGTGATCGAGGAGCTGGACGTGCAGAACTCCATCTACGAAGTTCCGCTGGAGCTGGAGCAGCAGCAGTTCGACACGCGCGTGCTGGAACTGCTTCATCTGGAACCGCGCACAATCGACCTGGACGGCTACTGCAATTGGCTCGAAGGCGTGCTGCATCCCCAGAACAAATGCACCATCGCGGTCGTCGGCAAGTACATCCGGCATCAGGATGCGTACAAGAGCATCTACGAATCGCTCAGCCACGCCGGGATCAGACACTCCTGCAAGATCGAGGTGCGCAAGATCGAATCCGAGGAGTTCATGTCCTCCGATCCTGCGGCTCTCCTGAACGGAGTCGACGGCATCCTCGTGCCTGGCGGATTCGGAACGCGCGGGGTGGACGGCAAGATCAAGGCCATCGAATACGCACGCACGCACAATATCCCGTTCCTGGGCATCTGCCTCGGGATGCAGTGCGCCGTTATCGAGTTCGCCCGGAACGTCCTCGGGCTGGCCGACGCCGACAGCTCGGAGTTCAACGAACACACGACCAATCCGGTCATCGACCTCATGGACGAACAGCGCGCGATCCACGACAAAGGCGGCACCATGCGCCTCGGCGCATACGATTGCGAACTGGTTTCCGGCTCGCTCGCGGAACGCCTCTACGGCGAAAAGCAAATTAAGGAACGCCACCGCCACCGTTTCGAGTTCAATCCGAAATACCGCGACGCCCTCGAATCCGCCGGGCTGCGCATCAGCGGCGTGAATCCGCAGCGCGGCCTCGTGGAAATCGTCGAAATCCCGGATCATCCATTCTTCATCGGCTGCCAGTTCCATCCCGAATTCAAGTCCCGTCCCATGCATGCGCATCCGCTCTTCGACGGACTCGTGGAAGCCGCGCTGAAAGGTCGTCGAAATGCCGAAACGCACTGACATCCAGAAGATCCTGCTGATCGGGTCCGGCCCCATCGTCATCGGACAGGGCTGCGAGTTCGACTATTCCGGCGTGCAGGCCTGCAAGGCTCTGAAACAGGACGGGTTCGAGATCGTACTGGTGAACTCCAACCCGGCGACCGTCATGACCGACCCCGAGCTGGCCGACCGCACCTACATCGAGCCGCTCACGTGCGACATCCTCCACGAGATCATCCGGCGCGAACGCCCCGACGCCATATTGCCGACGCTCGGCGGCCAGACCGCGCTCAACCTCGCCATGGAGCTGAACGGAAACGGCATTCTGAAACGCTACCACGTGGAGCTGATCGGCGCCAGCGCGGACGCCATCGCCCGCGCAGAGGATCGCCAACTGTTCAAGAAAACTATGCAGGAGCTCGGGCTCGACCTGCCGCAGTCCGGCTCCGCGCATTCCGAAAGCGAGGCGGACGCCGTCGCGCGCACCATCGGCGCATGGCCGCTCATCATCCGGCCCGGATTCACGCTCGGCGGCACGGGCGGCGGCATCGCGCACGACGAGGCGGAATTCCGCGAGATCGTGCGGCGCGGCCTCGAAGCCAGTCTCAACCACGAGGTCCTGATCGAAGAATCCCTGCTCGGCTGGAAGGAATTCGAAATGGAGGTCATGCGAGACAAGAAAGGCTCCAGCGTCATCGTCTGCTCCATCGAAAACCTCGACCCGATGGGCGTCCATACGGGCGACTCCATCACCGTCGCGCCCATCCAGACGCTCACCGACCGCGAATACCAGGAAATGCGCGACGACTCCCTGCGCGTGCTCGCCGCGATCGGCGTGGAAACCGGCGGATCGAACGTGCAGTGGGCGGTCAACCCGGACACCGGACGCCGCATCATCATTGAGATGAATCCGCGCGTGTCGCGCTCGAGCGCGCTCGCCTCGAAAGCCACCGGATTCCCCATCGCCAAGATCGCCGCCAAGCTCGCGGTCGGATACACGCTGGACGAACTCCGCAACGACATCACGGGCAGCACGCCGAGCTGTTTCGAACCCGCGCTCGACTACATCGTGACGAAGATACCGCGTTTCACCTTCGAGAAATTCCCCGCCGCCGATCCCACGCTCGGCACCCAGATGAAATCCGTCGGCGAGGTCATGGCCATCGGCCGCAACTTCAAACAGAGCATCCAGAAGGCTCTGCGTTCGCTCGAAACGGGCCGTGCAGGATTCGGCGCGGACGGCAAGGATGCGGCGTTCGAATCCGCCTCCGACGAAACGCTGGAGGACAAGCTCGTGAAACCGAACGCGGACCGCATCTTCTGGCTCCGCGCGGCGTTCAAACGCGGCTGGAACATCGAAAAGGTCTTCTCCCTCACGCAGATTGACCGCTTCTTCCTGCGGCACCTGCGCGAACTTGCCATGTTCGAGGACGAAATCGCGTCCGCCGGGAACCTCGACGGCCTCGCCTCCGATCCCGCGCTCTTCAGACAGGCGAAAGATTTCGGATTCAGCGACCGCCAGATCGCATTCCTGCTGCACTCGACCGAATCCGCCGTGACCGCCCAACGCAAGCAATCCGGCCTGCTGCCGAGCTTCGGCGCGGTCGACACCTGCGCGGGCGAATTCGAGGCGATCACGCCGTATTATTACAGCTCCTACGCGGACGCGGGCGAACCTGTCCGTCCAAGGGGCGAAAAGAAATCCATCATGGTGCTGGGCGGCGGCCCGAACCGCATCGGACAGGGCATCGAATTCGACTACTGCTGCTGCCATGCGGCGTTCGCGCTGCGCAAGGCGGGATACGAGGTCGTGATGGTGAACTCCAACCCGGAGACAGTCTCCACCGACTACGACACCAGCGACAAGCTTTATTTCGAACCGCTCACGCTTGAGGACATCATGCACATCTACGAGCGCGAACAGTGTTCCGGCGTAATCGTGCAGTTCGGCGGGCAGACGCCGCTGAACCTGGCGCAGGCGCTGAAGGCCGCCGGGGCGAACGTGATCGGCACCAGCCCGGACGACATCGACCTCGCCGAGGACCGCGACTACTTCAAGCAGCTCGCCACGAAGATCGGCATCCTCCAGCCGGAAAGCGGCATCGCGCACACCGTGGACGAGGCGCTCGCCATCGCGGAGAAGATCGGCTACCCTGTGCTCGTGCGGCCGAGTTTCGTGCTCGGCGGACGCGGCATGGTGATCGTCTACAAGGAAAAATACCTGCGCAAGTTCGCCGAGGAAGCGGCGCGCGTCGCCGAGGGCAAGCCCATTCTGATCGACCGGTTCCTGGAGAACGCAATCGAGCTGGACGTAGACTGCATTTCCGACGGCGAGACGACCGTGATCGGCGCGATCCTGGAGCACGTCGAGCCCGCCGGATGCCATTCCGGCGACTCCGCCAGCATCACCCCGCCGATGAGCCTGTCTCCGGAGATTCTGGAGCAGATCCGCGTCTACGCCCGCGAGTTCGCCGCCGCGCTCCATGTGAACGGACTGATGAACATGCAGCTCGCGGTCAAGGACGGCAAGATCTACATGATCGAGGTCAATCCGCGCGCGTCCCGCACGATCCCGTTCGTCAGCAAGGCCATCGGCGTTCACCTCGCCGGACTAGCCGCGCTCTGCATGACCGGATGCAAGCTCGCCGACCTCGGATTTACGTGCGAAGTCGTCCTGCCGTACACCGCCGTGAAGGAGGCCGTGTTCCCGTTCGTGAAGTTCCCCGGCGTCGACATCGTGCTGACCCCGGAAATGAAGTCGACGGGCGAGGTGATGTGCCTCGACCCGGACTGGGGCATCGCCTACCTGAAAAGCCAGCTCGCCGCCGGCTCGCGACTGCCGAAACAGGGCAGCGTCTTCCTGTCGGTCCGCGACCAGGACAAGCCGCGCATCGTGGACATCGCGCGCAAGCTCGTCGAACTCGGATTCCGTCTTTACGCCACGCTCGGCACCTCCACGCTGCTCTGCAACGAGGGGATTCGTGTGAACGCTCTCTTCCGCATCTCGAAGGGACGGCCGAACCTGCTCGACCTCATTCACGAGGGTGAAATCCAGTGGGTCATCAACACCTCGGAAAACGGAGCGGAAGCCATGGTCGACGAGATACGGATGCGCTCCAAGTCGATCGCGGCGGGCATCCCGATCACCACGACCATCGCGGGCGCGGAGGCCGCCGTCGACGGCCTGCGCGACCAGCTCGAATTCGGGCGTTTCGAGGTCAGCTGTCTTCAGGAGTACCACCGCCACATCCACCAGGCCGCGAAATGATCTTCCGCCCGCAAGGCGATGCGGAAGATCACGCGGAATTCCAAGGTCAAGAATCATACGGCTGTCGGAGAGGCGCTCCAGACGCTTGAATCATAAATTACACATTTATTTGCAGTTGTATTTTCACAAAAAGATGAGAATCGCGGTTGACATTTGCGGGAAGCAGGTGTATAGTAAAAACATTATGAAAACCAGTTACGTGAACAGCAGCATTCGATTTTACGGCTTCTTCTGGCGATTTACCGCCTGACGAAGCCCGTTTGCATGTGTACACGCGAAAGTCATGACATCAGACGGGTTCGGCCCCAAGCAAGGCCCGACCCGTTTTCTTTTTCCCAGCAGACACAGCCGCATCCGGGCTCCGAACCCCGAATGCGGTTTTTCTTTTTCCGAAACGATTTCTCAACAATTCGAAAATACTCAACGCAAAGGACATCCCATGAACCAGACAGAACAACCCATCAAATCGCCCGACCAGCTCGCGTCCGAACTCGCGCCGAACGCGGACATCGTGGAACACATCAATCGGAACCGCGCGGAATTGCGGCGAATCTTCGACCGCACGGACAAACGCCTGGTGGTCATCGCCGGGCCGTGCTCGATCCACAGCGTGCCCGCCGCGATGGAATACGCGGAAAAGCTCGCGAAACTCTCGGAACGCGTCTCCGACGAGGTCAAGATCGTGATGCGATGCTATTTCGAGAAACCGCGCACGACGGTCGGATGGAAGGGGCTGGTGTACGACCCGGATCTGGACGGCGGCAGCGACATCGCGCGCGGTCTGGAACTCGCTCGCAAGCTCCTGCTGGACGTGTCGGCGTACGGACTCGGCACCGCGACCGAGCTGCTCGAACCGGCCATCGCGAATTATCTGTCCGAGCTGGTCTCATGGGCCGGAATCGGCGCGCGTACGACGGAATCCCAGACGCACCGCCAGCTTGCAAGCTCGCTCGACATGCCCGTCGGATTCAAGAACAGCACCGATGGCAACCTGCAGATCGCGGTGGACGCCATCTGCGCCGCCCGCGCGCCGCACAGTTACATCGGGATCATGCACGACGGCCGATGCGGCGTAATCCGCAGCGAGGGCAATCCGTACTGCCACCTGGTCCTGCGCGGCGGCATTTCCGGCGAAAACTATTACGCAGCCTGCATCGACGCCGCACTCCGCAAGCTCGAAAACGCGGGCATCCCGCGCACGGTCGTCGTCGACTGCAGCCACGGCAATTCCCGGCGCGACCCCGGACGCCAGCACATCGTCTTCGAGGACGTTCTGGCGCAGAAGCTCGCCGGAAACGATGGCATCGCGGGCCTGATGCTTGAAAGCAGTCTGCTGCCCGGCAAGCAGAACCTGATGCCCGGCGTCGCGCCCGATCCGCGCATCTCCGTCACGGACGCATGCATCGGGTTCGAGGAGACGGAACGGCTGATCCTGAACGCCGCGGAGCGCCTGCGCCACGGCACGCCGCACTCCGTTTCCGCCGCCAAGCCGCGCGTGGCGTACCTCGGGCCGGCCGGAACGTTCACGCACGAGGCCGCGCGCAAGGTCTTCGCCGAAACGGCGGAATACCGTCCATGCTCCGGCATTCAGAACGTGTTCGCGGCAGTCGAGACCGGCGAATGCGAATACGGCTGCGTGCCAGTGGAAAACACCACGGAAGGCGTCGTGATCGGCACGCTGGACGTGCTGGCGGAGACCACGCTGAAGATCTACGCCGAGACGTCCATGAACATCCACCACTGCCTCATGGCGTCCGTGCCGAAGGAAAAGATCGGCGTAATCTACAGCCATGTCCAGTCGCTCGGTCAATGCAGGAAATACCTCGAACGGAATTTCCCGGACGTGGAGACAGTCGGCGTGGGCTCCAATGCGCGCGCCGCCGAATTCGCCGCGCTCAGCCCGAACGCCGCCGTGATCGGCGGGGAGAGCATCGCCGCGCAGTACCACCTGAACGTGCTGGACCGTTCCATCCAGGACACGCCGGACAACCGCACGCGGTTCCTGATCCTGTCCCGCGCCGAAAACACGCTCATGCCGCATGCGAAATGCTGCATCTGCTTCACCGCGCTCGAACGCTTCGGCGCGCTGCACGACTGCCTGGAGCCGTTCAAGAACGCCGGCGTCACGCTGACCATGATCGAAAGCCGCCCGTCCGGGTCCGGCTGCTGGAGATACCGGTTCTTCATCGACATCGAGGGCGCCGCCAACGCTCCGCGCGTGTCCGCCGCGCTCGCCGGACTGAAACCGCTCACGGAAGAACTGAAACTCCTCGGAAGTTATCCGGTGCTGTAATGCACCGGGCCGATTCCATCATAAAAAAACCGGATCGCGCTTGACTTTGTTTCGGGAATAGAATATATTAAAACTAATCTATGTCAGACGGGCGGAGCTCCGCATCGCGAACCGCCCCGCCCCGAATCGAATCAGACAACCTACAAGGAGTTTTCCATGAAAGCTGCACTCAAAACCCTTACGCTCGCATGCGCCATGCTCGCGGGCGCGGCGTTGTCCGCCGCCGATTTCCACGACTGGGCGCCGACTCCGCCGATGGGCTGGAACAGCTTCGACTGCTTCGGGCTCAGCCTCACCGAGGCCCAGGCGAAGGAACAGGCCGAAGCCATGGTCAAACTGCTGAAACCGTTCGGCTGGAACGTCTTCGTGATCGACCACCAGTGGTACAACGACAATCAGAAGGGGTTCCAAAGCGATGCCCGCCACCAGTTCTCCATGGACGAATACGGCAGGTTCATCCCCGGGCCCGAGCGTTTTCCGTCTTCCAAGGACGGCAAGGGCCTCAAGCCGCTCGCCGACTACATGCACGAACGCGGCCTGAAGATCGGCGTACACCTGATGCGCGGCATCCCGCGCCAGGCCGTCCGCGAAAACACGAAGGTGAAAGGTACGGACTACCGCGCGCAGGACATCGTAAACATGCGCAGCACGTGCCCGTGGAACCAGGACATGTACGGCGTGGACATGAGCAAGCCCGGCGCGCAGGAGTATTATGACTCGCTCTTCGAGCAGTTCGCCGAATGGGGCCTCGACTTCATCAAGATCGACGACCTTTCCCGTCCGTACGCCACCGCCGAGATCGAGGCCATCCGCAAGGCCATCGACAAATGCGGCCGTCCGATCATCCTCAGCCTCTCCCCCGGCGACACCCCGATCCAGAATGGCGAACACGCCGACAGGCACGCCAACATGTGGCGCGTCTCCGACGACTTCTGGGACCGCTGGTCTCCTCTGTACGGGATGTTCGGCCGTCTGCACCGCTGGGAACCCTACCGCATCAAAGGCTCCTGGCCGGACGCCGACATGCTTCCGTTCGGCATCATCCAGTTCAACCGCAAGACGAACTTCACGCAGGACGAACAGCGCCTGTGCTTCACGCTGTGGTCGATCGCGCGCTCCCCGCTCATCCTCGGCGCGGACATGACCAAGCTCGACGACTGGACGCTGAAGCTCCTCACGAACAGGGAAGTCATCGAGATCAACCAGAACAGCGAGAACAACCGCCAGCTTTCGCAGAAGGGCGACCTCTTCGTGTGGGCGGCGGACGTTCCCGGAAGCAAGGACAAATACGTCGCGCTCTTCAACGCATCCACGCCCGGCACGCACAACATCGATTACCAGAAGGCCAAATATCACAGCATCAAGGTCGGCGGATCCGGCGTGCGCGAGGCGCAGATCAAGGCCGACATCGGCGGCTCGAAGTCGTTCGCGCTGGCCGTGACCGACGGCGGCGACGGCATCAACTACGACCACGCGGCCTGGCTGGAACCCGTTCTCTCCGGTTCCGCGGGCACGAAGAAACTCACCGAACTGCGCTGGAAGAGCGCTTCGCAGGGCTGGGGAAACACCCGTGTCGGGCAGACTTCCGACGGCCGTCAGATCGACGGAATCGGCACGCACGCCGCCTCGGTCATCATCTATGACCGTCCCGAAGGATACGACACCCTCACCGCGCGCGGCGTCCTGGCCGACGGCATGGAGAGACAGGGCGGCACGATCGAATTCCTCGTCCTGACCGACGAAGCGTTCGACGTGGAAGTCAAGGATACGGCGGAAGTCTCCGTGGACTTCTCCGAACTCGGCATCGGCAAGCGCGCCAAAGTCCGCGACCTGTGGGAGGGAAAAGACCTCGGCACGTTCGAAGGCTCCTTCTCCCGCGTCCTCAAATGCCATGACGCGGGCGTCTACCGCATCTCGCCGGCCGACTGAGCATAAGCCGGCTTAAATCAACCAGATCCGGGCGGTTCTCCCTTTTTTCGGGCGGACCGCCTGTTTTCCTTTGCATCCCCGTCTGACTTGCGTGCGGCTCGGAAAATCAGTTCAATCCGAGACAACGCGGAAGAACAGAGTTCCCGGATTGTCCTGTTCCAGTTTCAGCAATGCCGCGGCGTCAAGCCGGTTTCCCGGGGCGGCGAAACAGATCCGCGAGGCTTCCGGGTCGAACAGCATGCTGTTCATCACACCGAAATTCTCAAGCAGCCAGCGTTTCGCATCGTCAGGGGCCCGGACGGAAGCGAAGCAGAGGACCGCTTTGCCGTCCAGCGGTTCGCCCGACCGAAGCGGACGCAGACGATAAAGCCAGAAGAGGACGTCCTCCTTCGGCACAACGCGGCCTTCGGCGAACGGAGCAGCGCCCGGCGGAACAAGCTCCTCAACGGGTGGATCCTCGACGTGAACGGCCGAGATGGCGTTGTCATGCAGGATTAGAAGCATTCCGGGGGCGCGCTGCCGTTCGCAATTGTCCGTCTCCACGACGTCCGCGAACAGCATCCGCAGCACATAAAGATCCGAAGATTTGTACGAAACGAACACATGGGAATCCTGCTTCAAGACCTCCCGGAAGACAACAGCCAGGTCGGGATCGGCGGCTTTTTTCCGGTTCCTGTCCGAAAACGCAACACACATAGCGGCAAGGGCCAGCAAAAGGAACAGTCCGATCCTTTTGAACTTCCCGCTATCCGTCAGCAGCTCTTCCGCCGCCGCGCCGACGCCGAAAACAGCCGGAGCGAACAGAGACAGATAAATCCGCGCGGGCCCGCCTTTCGTGACCAGCGCCGAAAGGAACATCAGGATCACCGCCCCGCCGGTCAGCGCGCAAAGCCGCCATTGCGGTTTCCCGCGCAGCAGAAGCAGGACGCCGCACGCGGCAAGACACGGCGTCGCTAGGAGCAGTCCGGTATTGCGCGCGGCCTCGAAACAGTAGGAGAAATACCGCGCGGGGGAACGGAATGATTCGCCGAACAGCTCCCGTCCTGCGGCAAATTGCGAATAGTTGCCGCCGTACCACGCGAGGGCCAATACGCTCCAGACCATCCACGCGAGGATCAGCGGGCGGTTGTCATGCCATACCTTTTTCACGCCGTCGCGGAACCTCACATACAGCAAAGCCCATAATCCTGTCAGAATCACAACATACAGCGCGCCGGACGAAACGGAAAGACAGGCTCCGACAGCGCACAGGAACCACATGCAGGCGTTGAACGCGCGATTTTCGCGGGGCCTGAACTGGAAACACAACAGGGAAAAGAATATGCCGAACACGAAGAACGACTGGAGCGAATATCCGCGCGCCGTTTCCGCGTAATGAAGGAGCATGCCGTTCAGAAGAACCGACGCCAGGACGGCGCCCCGGATAAAGCTGTTGTTGAAAAACAGAAGCGATGCCCTGAGCAGGACGGCAAATAGAGCGCAAAAACCGAGCAGGGCCGTCAAGCGCACGGCCAGGTTGTGATGCGGAACCACGGACAAAAAGAATCTGATCCCGAGCGTGTTCAGCACATGATTATTCGGGGTGGAGACATCGGAAAAGACCGCCCGAACCGGAATGTCCCTATAGTTCTGGACCGTCCATATTTCATCATATTCCGGCGTGTTCCGCAGAATGTTCACGACCCGGACCGCAACCAGAATGACAAAAAGGACGAGACAGACAAAGACAAACAGCTTCCGGCGGCGCATGTCCTGCACGGCCTGTTTCGCCGGATGCACGGAACGAGGCTGTTTCCGAAAGGAAACGGCGGCGGGAAGGGATTCCGGCAGACGGGCGGCATGCGGCTGTTTGTCATTCATGGTGCGAATCCTTTTCAAACGGAGAAACGCGGGAAAAAGCCGTTTCGTTCATCTGCAATCCGGCTGAAGATCAGGAGAGCTTCAGGACGGCGGAAAAAGCGCCGTCGTGCGCATCGGAGGGGAAGAGCGTCCGTTCGCGGACGAGCGTAAGGCCGGGATATTCGGAAAGAAGCAGCCGGACGCGTCCGAGGTTCTCCTCGGACTCAAGGCTGCAGGTGGAATAAAGGAGCGTACCGCCGGGGCGAAGCATGGAAACCGCGCTTTTCAGAATGGCGTGCTGAAGGACCGCAAGTTCGGAGAGACGCGTTTTCGAGAAACGCCACGGAACGTCGGGACGTCGACGGATGACGCCGGTATTCGAGCACGGAACGTCGGCGAGGATGAAGTCGAAGGACTGCGGCGGAAGCGGAAGTTCGCGGGCGTCGGCGGCGAGGGCCTTCGCCTTGACTCCGGCGCGGCGGAGATTGATGTTCAGCGTGGTAACGCGTTTCCGGGAACGGTCGGCGGCGGTGATCTTCGCGCCGGGCGCGGCGAGTTCGGAAAGCATGATGGTCTTGCCGCCGGGCGCGGCGCAGAGGTCGAGGATGGCTCCGGACGGTCTGGATTCCAGCAGGCCAAGCCCCATGGACGTGGCCGGGTCCTGCACGTAGAGAGATCCGTCCTGAAGCAGCGGGTTGTCGAAGAGCCCGGCAGTGTTCTTCAGCGTGAAGAAACGAAAATCGCCCGTATCGAAGTCGGGGTCGAAAGGCTCGGGGCCACAGGAAGCCAGCAGGGAAACGTCGGCGCCGGGGCGCAGCCGCACCGAGATGGGCGGATTGGATGCGAACTGACCGAGGATGGCGGCCGCCTGTCCCGATCCGTAGGCGGCGGTCCAGCGTTCCCGGAGAAGCGGGGGACAGTCGGCGGGGATGTTCGCACGGTCAATGGAATTATCGCGGACATAGGCGCGGAGAATGGCGTTCACGAACGCGCCGCCGCCTGGCCCGCGGAGCTTTTTGGCGGTGTCAACGGCGATATTCACGGCGGATTGCCAGGGAAGTCCTGTCTGGAAGAAGACCTGCGCGGCGGCAAGGGAGACCAGAAGCCGCATCTGCTGGTTGACTTTGCCTTTTCTGGCATGCTTGATGAGCAGGGAATCCAGAAAAAACTTGTGGCGGAAATACTCGAAGAGGAGCGACGCGACGGCGGCTTTTGCGGGGAAATCCCCGGCGCGGAGATCGTCCAGGCAGTCGTCGAGGGAGACGCCGTCATTTTCCCATGCGGTCAGGGCGGAGAGCGCGTGTTCCAGGATGCCCTCGGAAATGCGGGATGTCTTCAACGGTATGCCTTTCTGTCGTGTCGGTGTACAGTGAAATAAAGAAAACGGAGCCGAACGCTCCGCATTCATTTAATATAGCATAAAGATTCCTGAATTGCAACCGCGGGAAGGAAAGTAATTGACGCGGAAGAGCCGCCAAACAGGTTTCCTATTTGCGAAATTGCAAATAAGGAGATTCAGAAGTCGATCGGATCGTCATCACCCGCGGACACCGTACGGGAGGGAACTCCGAAAGGAAAGCCGGACGTTCCGGAGGGTTCCGGAAAAAGATCGTCCTGTGTACTCTTTTTTGGATGAGAGGCTGAGCCGGAAAGCAGGCGGCGGAAGACGGGTTCGAGGTCCGGGGCCGGAACGGAATCGCCGGACAGCGCGGCCTGCCAGTCCGGGAGACGCGGGCCGTACAGTTTCGCGAGCCAGGAGCCATCCGGCAGGGCTTCGAACGCGGCGTGAAGCGCGCCGAACTGGGAAAGAATGCGATCCGGAACGCGCCCTTTTTCAAGGGAATCCGGGTCGAGGTCGTACAGGGAACGGATCAGGCGCCCCAGAAGCACGCGGCCCTGCTGTTCCGCAGAGAAATACACGTCCGGCTGATTCGGGTCGAGACGGGACAGGACGGCAAGACAGTACATGTCGGCGCGCGGCGGCTGCGTTCCTGCGAGAGACGCCGCGGACCGGAGACGGTCGCCCATGTCCGCAACGGACGCAACGGCGGCGGGCGCGGCGTCCAGCATCTGGCAGACGCCGGAGACCCAGGCTGCGGCGCAACGCGCTTCAAGCGGGCAGTCATGATCGGCGAAAGCGAGTTCGGCGTCAAGCATCGGGGAATCGTAGAAAGAATTCGTGAGGAACGGAAAGGATTCCGGGGGAAGGTCGCCGTAGATGGCTTTCAGGACGGGCGCGGCGTCCAGCAGAGCGCGCTGATCCGCGAACCGCGGCAGAAATACGAGAAGGCAAAACCCGGACATCAGGAAAAGCAGGATCAGCAGCAGCGTGACGTGCGAAGTGCGGAAGGAATGCTTTTTCGAAGGGTCGAGGCGTCCGGCGGGAACGTTGAACACCTTATGCCGCGGCCTCTGCGGAACGGGGGAAAGAGCCTCCGCGGAAGAGGATTGCGCGGGGCGCATGATCGCGCGGAGAGCGTCGTTGATGCGCACGACGACCTGTTTGTACGAGGGGCGCGCGGCGGGATCGCGGTTCATCATGTCGAGGATGACGGACGCAAGCGCATGGGTGATGTCCGGGCGGACGAGATCGGGGGAAACCGGATCGCGGACGGTGCGCATGCCGACGAGGTCCTGCGTGTCGTTCGCCCGGAACGGCGGTTCGCCGGAAAGAAGGTGATAGAAAGACGCGCCGAGACTGTAAACGTCGCCTTCGGGGCCTTCCTCGCCGGTCAGGACTTTTTCCGGGCTGACATAGTCCGGACTGAGCCACATTTTGGACGGGTCGAGGAACGCGGAGGGGGATTTGCCGGAAACGGCCTGGGAAAGCCCGAAGTCGGAAATTTTCGCGTTGGAATCGAGGTCGAGAAGGATGTTCGCCGGCTTGACGTCGTGATGAACGATCCCGAGTTCGCGGGCGGCGTCCAGCCCCTCGCAGACGTCGCGGATCCAGCGGCAGGTCTCCATGACCGGCAGGCGGCCATTCGCCTTGCGGAGACGGCTTTCGAGCGTGCCGCCGCCCATGTACTGCATGACGATGTACGTGGAACCGCCCCATTCCCCGCAGGAATAGATTGGTACGACCGCGGGGTGGTTGATCGTGGCGGCGATTCGCGCCTCGTGCAGGAAGAGACCGGGGGAAACGCCCTGCGCGGCGAGGTCCGGGTTGAATATCTTGATTGCGACCTCGCGGTCGAGCGCAAGGTCGAGCGCGCGGTAAACGACGGCCATGCCGCCCGTTCCCTCGGGCGCTTCCAGCAGGTAGTTGCCGAACCATTTCGGAACGATCACCTCGAACGCGCAGGCGGGGCAGTTCACGCGGGAGAAGGGCGGCATCTCGGAGACATCGAGCTTCTGTCCGCAGCCGGGACATGCGATCTTGATTCTGCGCGGGGTCTGTTCAGCCATAATCGCGTTCACTCCAGCCAGAAGGTTTCAAGCGGCTCGGACTGCGAGGCGATGCGGAACGAAACGTCCTGCCGCCGAAGTTCAGCGAGACGGGATTCGGCCAGTTCGGCGACCAGCGCGGGATCGTTGCACTCCTGGCTGAGATGCGCGAAAACCAGATTGCGCGTATTCGGAGACAGAAGAGTTCCGAGCGCCTCCATGGCGTCGGGATTGCCGAGATGCCCCTGTTTGCCCGCGATGCGGCGTACGACCTTGAGCGGACGATTCGAGGCCCGGAGCCTGGCGGGATCGTAGTTGGATTCCAGCACGAGCAGGTCGCAGCCGCTTAGCCGGGCCTTCGCGAGATTGGAGATGAAACCGAGGTCGGTCGCGAATCCGATTTTGCACGCGCCGAACGTGAACGTGAACGCAATCGCGGGCGTGTCGTGCGAAACGGAGAAAGGTTCGACATGGATGCCGCACAGGTCAAGCGGGGAGCCGGGCGTGATGAGAATCTTGCGTTTCGGAACCTTGTTGGCGCACTTCGAAAGCTCGCAATATGTCTCCGGAATGAAATAAGCCGGAATGCCGAGACGGTCGGAAACGATGCGGCATGCGTCAGTGTGGTCGGAGTGGTCGTGCGTGATGAGGATTGCGCGGAGCGAGCACGGATCGACGCCAACGCGTTTGAGACGGCGCATCAGCTCCTTTGCGGAGAATCCGGCGTCGAGCAGCAGATTGCCTTCCGGGCCGTGTATGACCGAGGCGTTGCCCTTGCTGCCGCTGCCGAGGATGGTGCAGCCGAACACGCGGGAATGATTGCGGAATGGATTTGAGGAAGTTGAAGTCGAAGCCGGGTTCATGGGAGTTGTTCAGAGGAAATAAATGATTCTGAAATACTATAACCTTTTTCAGCGGAAATGCAACCCCGTGCAAAAAAGAACGCGAACCAAAACATAGGAAAGTCGGAAAATCAGAGCAGGTTGTTCAGCAGGGGCTTCAGGAATTTTCCGGTGTAGGATTTCCTGCAGGCGGCGACCTCCTCCGGGGTGCCGGTGGCGATGACGCGTCCGCCCTCGTCGCCGCCCTCGGGGCCGAGGTCGATGATGTAGTCGGCGGTCTTGATGACGTCGAGGTTGTGTTCGATGACGAGGATGGTGTTGCCCTTGTCGCGAAGCATCATGAGGACCTGAAGGAGCTGGCGGATGTCGGCGAGGTGAAGGCCGGTGGTGGGTTCGTCGAGGATGTACAGGGTGTTGCCGCGCGGGATCTTGGCGAGCTCGGTGGCGAGCTTGACACGCTGCGCCTCGCCGCCGGACAGCGTGGTGGCGCTCTGCCCGATGGAGATGTAGCCGAGGCCGACGCTTTCAAGCGTCTTGAGCTTACGGGCGATGGGCGTGACGGCGGAGAAAAACTCGACGCCCTCGGACACGGTCATGTCGAGGATTTCGGAGATATTCTTCTTCTTGTAGCGGACGGAAAGCGTCTCCTCGTTGAAGCGGCGGCCATGGCACACGGGACACTCGACGTACACGTCCGGCAGAAACTGCATTTCGATGCGGCGGATGCCATCGCCCTGGCAGTCCTCGCAGCGTCCGCCCTTCACATTGAAGCTGAAACGTCCGGGCCCGTAGCCGCGGACCTTGGATTCAGGCAGGGAGGCGAAGAGGTTGCGGATGGCGGAGAAAAACCCGGTGTAGGTGGCGGGATTGGAACGCGGGGTGCGGCCGATCGGGGTCTGATCGATCATGATAGCCTTGTCGATGAACTCGAGGCCGCGAATCTCCCTGTGCGCACCGACCTCGCCCGCATCGGCGAGCTCGAAACGGCGTTCCAGCGCGCGGCGGAGAATGCCGTTCACGAGCGAGGACTTGCCGGACCCGGACACGCCGGTCACGCAGGTGAAGACGCCGAGCGGGATCTTCACATTGATGTTTTTGAGGTTGTTGTGCGTTGCGCCGAGGATTTCGAGGAACTTGCCGGAGCCGCCGAGGCGTTTCTCCGGAACGGGGATGGACTCTTCGCCGGAAAGGAATTTTCCGGTGAGGGAGCGCGGGCAGTTCACGAGCTCGGCGGGCGGACAGGCGGCGACGATCTCGCCCCCGTGGACGCCCGCGGCGGGTCCGAGGTCGATCACATAGTCGGCGCTCTGGATGGTCTCCGGGTCGTGTTCGACGACGACGACCGTATTGCCGATGTCGCGGAGGTTTTTGAGCGTGGCAAGGAGTTTGGCGTTGTCGCGCTGATGCAGGCCGATGCTGGGTTCGTCAAGGATGTAGATGACGCCGACGAGGCCGCATCCGAGCTGGGTGGCGAGGCGGATGCGCTGGGCTTCGCCGCCGGAGAGCGTGCCGGATTCGCGCGTGAGGGAGAGATAGCCGAGGCCGACGTTCTTCAGGAACATGAGGCGGCTGCGGATCTCCTTGAGGAGTTCGGCGGCGATCTTGTCCTGGACGTCGGTGAGCTTGAGGCCCGCGAGGAAATCCAGCGCGGCGGAAACGCTCTTGCAGTTGAAATCGTGGATGCTGGCTCCGCCGATCTCGACGGCGAGGCTCTCCGGGCGGAGGCGCGCGCCATGGCAGGCGGGGCAGGTCTTCCGCATGGTCAGCTCCATCAGCCGCGTGCGGACGCTCTCGAATTCGGAGTCCTGGCTGCGGCGCTGGAGGTTGGCGAGGATGCCCTCGAACGGCTTCTTCATCTCGTGGCGCTTGCCGCGCATGTAGAAACTGAAGTCGATGATTTCGTCGCCGCTGCCGTAAAGCAGGACGTGGCGGACGTCCTCCGGGAGTTCGCGCCACTTGGTATCCATCAGCTTCGGAATGCCGTAGTGGGCGGCGATGCACTTGAGCATGTGATTGTAGTAGATGATGAGACGGTGCGCGCCGCGCCGCCAGGCGGGAACGGCCCCGTGGCGGAGCGTGGCGTTTTCGTCCTCGACGACCTTCGCGGGATCCATGACCTGAAGCGAGCCGATGCCGCTGCAGACCGGGCATGCGCCGTAGGGGCTGTTGAACGAGAAATTGCGGGGTTCGGGCGGGGAAACGCTGACGCCGCAGTCCTCGCAGGAAAGGTGTTCGCTGATGAGCTCCTCGCGCCAGACTTTTTCGCCCGCGACGAACGTGGCGTCGCGGTCCTCGAGGAGGAGCAGCATGACGCCGCCGCTGAGCTTCAGGGCGGATTCGATGGAGTCGTTGAGGCGGGAAGGTTCGAGCTTGCCGCAGACGAGACGGTCGACGACGGCCTCGATGTTGTGCTTGACCTTCTTGTCGAGCGGGGCGATCTGCTCGTCCAATACGACGATTTTCCGGTCGATGCGGGCGCGCACGAAACCGTCCTTGCGGAGCTTGTCCAGGACGTCGCGATGTTCGCCCTTGCGGCCGCGGACGACGGGTGCGAGGATCATCATGGCGGGTCCGGCGGGCAGCTGGAGCAGGCGGTCGCGGATGCGTTGGGCGGACTGGGCGGCGAGGACTTTGCCGCATTTGGGGCAGTGCGGGGTTCCGACGTGAGCATAGAGAAGGCGGAGATAGTCGTATATCTCCGTGACGGTCGCGACCGTGGAACGCGGGTTGGAGCCCGCGGAACGCTGTTCGATGGCGATGGACGGGGAAAGCCCCTCGATGTGACGGACTTTCGGCTTGCCCATGCGGTCGAGGAACTGGCGGGCATAGGCGGAGAGGCTTTCGACGTAGCGGCGTTGTCCCTCGGCGTAAAGCGTGTCGAACGCCAGCGAGGACTTGCCGGATCCGGAAAGCCCCGTAATGACGGTGAGGCGGTCACGCGGGATCGTGACGTCAATATTTTTCAGATTATGTTCGGCTGCGCCGTGAATGATGATATCCTGCATATTGACCGCGTCCATTTCGTATAAGTTCAAGATTTGATGCGCCCCGTTCCGGCGTCCGGCGACGGAGCCGCGGTGGAAATGAACCGCGCCGCCTTGCGCTGCCTGCGTTTCTCGAACTGGAACATCTGAATGGCGTTCCAGCTGTTGTGCCAGAGGATGTAGAACAGCGGGCCGAGGGCGGCGACGGGAGAGGCGAACGTAATCGCCAAGTAGATCGTGAAGGAGGTGTTTTTCTGGCCGAGGAGCTGGCTGGATTCGAGCTTGCGGCGGCGGGGGCCGATCAGCCATCCGACAAAGAAGTTCAGAATGCAGACGGCGAGCGTGGCGCACCCGATCTGAAGAAGGATGGCCACGGCGCTGATCTCCTGCTGGTCGAACGTAGTGCGAGCCATGCCGCCGAGAATGAGGAGCATGACGGACCATGCCCAAAGGGCGTGCGGAGCGATCTTATGCTTGGCGAAGTCGGCGAGCCACGGCCAGAAATGCAACAGGATGCGCGAAAGAAAAACGGGAAGCGCCATCACGAACGCGATGTTCAGGAAGACTTCTTTGACGAATTCCCATCTCAGCTGGCCCGTAACGAGCGGGAGCAGGCCGATCAGGAAGAGCGAGATGCCGAGGTCGCTGATCAGGAACCCCATCAGGACCGTGGCGACGTTCCCGCCCAGGAACGCGATCACGACGGGCGCGGCGGTGGCGGTCGGGGAGATCGCGGTGAAGAAGACGGCTTTCGCGACCTCGGTATTGCCGCCGCAGAACCAGCAGGCCAGAAGCCATGCCAGCACGCCGATCGCGAGGTTGGCGGCGAGCAGATACCAATGGTACAGACGGACTTTCAGGCCGCTGAACTTGATGCCGAGGCAGGCGTTCAGGAGCATGACGACGAGCAGCCAGCGGACCATGAAGGATGCATGGGCCATCCAGGGGAGGCAGAGCCCGATAAAGAGCGGAATGATGATTTTTGCCGGCTGGCTGAGGGCTTTCCACATAAGGCGAAATCCTGAAATTGAAGGGAGGCGCGCGATGTAAATCAAGCAAAGAAATAATATACCTCCGAACAGTACTTTTTTCAAGATAAAAAAACGAAGCGCCCGGCGTTGGAACGGAGGCGGCTCACGCGCGAAGCATGTCCGGCGCAAACGCTAGGAACAGCTGGTGTTTGCAGAAGACCGGAGGCCGGAAGCGACCAAAACGCGATTTTGTTGAAGAGTCCGTGCGGCGCCGAAGCGGCCGGAAGCAGGCTCTCCGGCGGCCGGGAAGATCCGGAGGAAAATCTCGAAAAAGGGAAATGAAAATGCGGAGCCGCGCGGAGACGGAGGCGGAATGGCGCCGCGCCGGCGTCCGCACGGACTCCCGTCCGAACGAAGCATGAGTCGGACCGTATCATAACGCAAAACACAGACGGAGGAGCGATGAAGCTGGCCGATTACTTTCTGCCGTACCAGAGACGATGGATTCTGGACGATGCACGGATGAAGCTGTACGCGAAATCGCGGCGGATCGGCATCACATACGCCACAAGCTTCCGCGTAAACGACAAGTGCCTGCGACGGCCGGGAACGGTGCAGTGGGTCTCCAGCCGCGACGAATTCACCGCCCGCGAGTTCATCACGGACTACATCGCGAAATGGGCATCCGCGGCGAACGCGGTCTGCCGCGGACTCGCCGGCGACAACGCCGCCGTGATCGACCCGCTGCACGGCATCCGCGCCTGCATGGCGGAATACGGAAACGGCAGCCGGATCGTCAGCCTGTCCAGCACGCCCGAAGCATTCGCGGGAAAAGGCGGAGACATCCTGATCGACGAGGCGGACCTGCATCAGGACAGCGGGAAAGTGATCGACATGGCGCTGCCCTGCACCACATGGGGCGGCCAGTTGGAAATGGTGTCTGCCCTGAGCGTGGACGGAAGCGCGGAATCGCCGTTCTGCCGGATGCTTCACGAGGCGGAACACGGCGCAAACGCGATGGGCTGGAGCGTTCACAGGACAAGCATCCTGGACGCCGTGGAAGACGGGTTCGTGGAACGGATCAACGAAATGACCGGATGCGCGATGAGCCGCGAGGAATGGCTGAAACGGATGCGGGCGAAGTGCCGCACGGAAGACGCCTGGCGGACGCAGTATCTGATCGAAGCGGCGGAAGCGGGCGCGGCATTGCTGGACTACGGCATGATCGGGTCATGCGAGAACAATGCCGCCGAACTGGGAAAAGCCCTGCGGGAACATCCGAAAGCCGTACGGTATGCCGGATACGACGTGGGGCGAAAGAAAGACGTCGGAGTGTATTTCGAACTGGCACGCATCGGGGACATCCTGTGGCAGAGCGGATACGAAGTGATGGAAAACATGCCGTTCCGCATGCAGGCCGACGCGCTGGCCCGTCGCCTCGATGACGCACGACTGGAACGCCTCTGCATCGATGCGACCGGGATCGGGATGATGCTGGCGGAGGAGATGCAGGAACGACATGGGAAATACCGCGTGGAAGGCGTGACGTTCACAGCGCCCGTAAAGGCCGCACTCGCCATGCCGGTCCGCGCGGCGTTCGAGTCGCGCGTCATCAGAATCCTGGCCGACGAGGCGCTGCGCCACGACCTACACAAGATCGTGAGAAGCGTGACCGCGGCCGGAAACGTCCGGTACGACGCCGGGCGCGACGCGTTCGGGCATTCGGACCGGTTCTGGGCGCTCGCCCTGGCTGTCCATGCGGCGGGGCGCGGAAACGAAGCGCCGTGCGGGATCGACCCGCTTCCGCCTCCCCACCAACGCTGCATGGAGGAAAGGATCTTCGGCTGGTAGAAAGACAAGACCTCCGCTGCGGCAGTGTCCGATTGCACCTGGACACGCATAGCGCGCCGGGCAGCGTGCGGCTGCGCCCGCACACATTAGGATGATTTTTTCCTTCGGAATGAACAGCATCTCCGCAGGGAACAAGACAAACAAAACATAGGAGCAGGAAATGGGAACTGTAAAACAGGACGCAAACGGGGTCCCCGAGGAATGGACTCTGCTGCATGCGGGCGCAAACCGGCTCGTAAAAAACGGAAAGGACTATGAATTGCATCTGAGCGTGGAGGACCTGGACGCCATCGCGGCCTACCAGGCGAAAAAAGGCGAGGCGATCCCGATCGACTCCAACCACTACCTCCACATTCTGGCGGAGAAGCACGGCGTGGAGGAAAGCGAGGCGCTGCGGCTGATCCCGTCCGGCGTGGCCGCCATGGGCTTCGGAACGCTGTTCCGGGAGGGAAACGATCTGAAAATCCGCGCCGAATGGACGCCTGGCGCATACGAACTGCTGAAGGAAAAGATATTCCGGTACTGTTCGCCCGTGATCCGGGGTCTGAAGGAAGGCCCGGTCCGCATCACAAGCGTGGCGATGGAAAATGAACCCGCGCTGAACTGCGAGGATGTCCTGGCTGCGGGCGGCGAGGGAGAAAACGTCGATCCCGAAGATGTCGCACGGAGCGCGGTCGAAATGAAACGGCTTCAGGACCCGATCGAACGCGCGCTTGGACGTCTGCTCGGGAAGACGCTCTGGAACGAGATCGTATTGTCCGGCGAGGACGATGCGGAAGACGCGTTCGAACGCACGGCCGACGCAATCGAGGCGAAAGCCGACGCCATCGCCGCGATGCGCAAAGGATTGGGCATGGCGGACGACGCACCCGACGAAGCCATGTCCGCCGCGCTGGACGCAATGAAGGAACGCGCCGTTCAGGCGGACACGCTGCGGCAGGAACTGGACGCGCTGGTTTGCGCCGCCGAAGAGAAACGCAAGGCGGAGCTGATCGAACAGGGACTTCAGGAAGGAAAGCTGACGCATGCGCTGGAGGACTGGGCGAAGGCCCAGGACTGCGCCGCGCTGGCGTCCTATCTGGAACACGCCCCCGTCGCAGTGCCGGGCCGCATGACGTTCGCGCCGGACAAACGGCGCACGCCGGACCGGAGCCTGACGCCGACGGACGAGGCAATGATCCGGAAATTCGGATTCGACAAAGACGAATATCAACGCGCCATGCTCGGCTGAACAGCCCGCGGCGCAAAAACAATCACAAGAGGCGACTCCGCCCATTGATTGTCCAATGAACGGAAACGTCCTCAAAACAAAAGGAGACATGAACCATGTCAGCGCTCACAGAAGCCAGAGACACACGAGAAATCGCAGCCGGAGGCGTCCGCTACACGCGTGAATTCACCGTCGCAACGGGCAGCACCGTCTACGCAGGCGGCATCGCCGCCGTCAATTCCAGCGGGAAAGCCGTTCCCGCCACGTCCTCCGGCGCGATCACAGTGGTCGGCCGAGCCGAAAACACGGCGGCCGGAGGCGAAACCGTCAGGACCCGTTCCGGCATGTTCCTCTACAGCCCGGTCAGCAGCGGCGCGTTCACCGTCAGCGACCTGAACAAGACATGCTACGTGAAGGACGACCAGACCGTCACGTTGACCGGCGGCACGGCCGCGGTGGTCGCAGGCGTCGTCCGCGATGTGCTCCCGGAAGGCGTTGTGGCGGAAATCGGCAACGGCCCGCGCTGAGTCCGGTCGGCCTCGTTTTCAGAACAATCAACAAGCAAAGGAGTTCAAACATGGAATTGAATCATGAAACGCTGTCCGCGATGCGCACCAGCTTCAACCTGAAGTTCAAACAGGCCGTCGAAGGCGCGGAAACGATCTACCGCGAACTCGCCGCGATCGAAGGCGATCCGAAGCATACCGCCATGGAGATCCCGTTCCTCGACGCCTTCGCCGGGATGCGCGAATGGCTCGGTCCGCGCCAGATCAAGAACCTCTCCACGCACAAGATCCGCCTCGTGGAACGTCCATGGGAAGACACCGTGGCGATCCCCGTCCGCGACGTCGAGTCGGACAATTGGGGCATTTACGGCACGCTCGTCGCCGCCATGGGCGAGGCCGGCGAGCAGCTGTGGGACACGCTCTTCACCGAGGCGCTGGTGAATCCGCCGAACTGGATCGACGGAGCAAGCTTCTACAACAGCTCCCGCAAGTACGGCCCGAGCACGATCAACAACGTCACGACCAACGCCCTGACGTTCGACAACTTCGGAGCCTTCTTCACCCAGATGTACTCGTTCCGAGGACACAACGGCCAGCCCGTCAACACGCGTCCGACGCACCTGATCGTCGGCCCTGCGCTGGAGGACGTCGCGCGCGAAATCCTGCACTCTGAAACCTACCGCGACTCCAACGACCGGGAATTCGCGAACCCGCACAAGGACAAGGTCAAACTGGTCGTCAGCCCCCGCCTCGCCGGAGCCAACGCCAACTACTGGTTTCTGGGGCGTTTCACCGGCGCGTTGAAACCCATCCTGGTCCTGAAAAACAAGGAGGCCGCCCTTACGATCCTGAACCAGCCGAACGATGAAAACGTCTTCATGGACGGCAGAATCCTCTTCGGCGCGGAAGCATACGGCAACGCCGCCGCCCTCTTCCCGCATCTGCTGGGACGCGGCGGAGCCGCCGTGGGCTGAACCCGCGGGGCAGACAGCTGACAACCGAGGGGGAGGCGGGAATCCGCCGTGATTCTCATCTCCTTGGCGCGGAGGCGGAATACCCGAATGCTCCGGCAGACGGGCGCGCCGTACGGATTCTCCGCCCTCCCCCTCCTTGCCGAATTCAGCCGTGTTTTTTTGATGCGCCATACAACCGAAAAAAGAAAGGATTATTCCATGGCTTACGCCACGACCAATGAATTGAAGATGCGTCTCGGTCAGGATTATGCGGGGCTGTACGGAAACGACGAAGCCGGCACGGCGACAGCGCAGGCCGACCTGGACGCGGCCGCCGCTGAAATCGACGCGGCTGCCGGATGCCGCTATGAAACGCCGGTCGTTTCCGGACGCGCCGAGGCGCTGCTCCGCGACTGGAACCTGACATTGTGCGAAGAGCGCGCCCGGGTGCGCTGCGCAGGCGACACCCTGCCCGCCAAACTCAAAATGCGCATCGACCATGTGCGCGAATCCCTCTCGAAAACAGCGTCCGGCGAACTCGTTCTGCCCGGCGCTGCGGAATCCTTGCGCGGACAGGGATTCGCGGCTGTGGCCTGCGACGAACCGCTCTTCACCCGCGAAACCATGAAGGAATTCTGACATGCGCACACTTGGATTGGTTTCCGGCCTGGACGGATGCGGCTTCGACATCGCAATGAGAAACATCCGCGTGCGTTCGACGCTGACCGGAACCGTATCCGCCTACGGAGAGGACGGCAGAAAAGGAAAGCTTGCCGCCACAAGCCGCAGGACGGAACTTGATTTCGACGGACTCGTGGAAGGCGGAAACATCCCGGAAGCCGGAGAAACGTTGACATACGGGGAGCGGACATTCCTCATCACGTCGGCCACGCTGACCGCGGAAAAAGGGAAGTTCCAGCGGTTCGCCGTGCGTGCGGAACACAGCGACGAAGCCGAAGTGTCCGGGCTGTGACGGCGTCGGCGGGAATCGAGGAAACAAACCTTAAACGAAGAACAACGGAGACAGATATGGAGCGGGAAACGAACGCGACGGCGGAAACGCCGCGGAACGAATACGACCCTGAGACGGAGACCATCATGGATATCCTGAATCAGATCAACGCGGAACTCGACGAGATCGAGGAAATGATCGAGGGAATCGGCCGGATCGGCTGAGCGGGAGGAAACCATGCTGAAACTGAAACATAAAAGCGTCGTACGGAGCGGGAATTCAGGCGGCGTCTCCTACCGCGAAACCTATTACGGAACGCGGGAAGAAGTGGAGGAGCGAAGCGCCGACCTGACGATCGGCGACCGGAACCAGTCCGGCGAATACGAACTGGCCTCCTGGCGCACGCGCCAGCTCGGCGGCCCCGTCTACGAGATCGAACTTGTCTGGGAAAACCTGAACGCGGGAAGCGACATGCGTTTTCTGATCGGCCGACATGGCCCGAAAGAACATACGCTGGATGTAACCGTCATGGCCGTGCCGCTGGAACGCCACCCGGACTACCGGACAAACTGGAATTACTGTCTCGCGGCGAAAGAGACGGACGAAGTTCCCGCATGGTGGGCGGCGGCGACGGATCCCGTGCTGACGGCGGCGCAGCGCGCCAGCTACCGGTGGGTGAAAACGCCGCAGGGCGTTCCCGCGCTCGGAGAATCGTGGCATTTGCTGAAAATGCCGGTCATGACCTGTGAATCCTGGCTGATGCCGAGCTACACCATCACGGAGTTCAGTCGGCACTGCACGCTGCGGGACGCCTCGTGGGCGGCAGCCGCCTGCGCCGGAAAAATCTGCGCGCCCGCACTCGGAGATTTCGGCGTGAACGTGGCAAACTGGCTGAATCTCGGCGGGCAGATCCATCCGGACGGACGTCGCTACATCGCAAAAGTCATTTACAAAGGCTCGCCCGATCCGTCCGGCTGGAACAACACGCTGTACGAATCGGTCGGAGAGGAGAACGGCGCATGATCATACCGAGACTGGACGCCGGAGAGAACGTTTTCGAAGTCCTCCGGGAGAAATTCAATGCGCTGGCCGAGGCCGTGGAACAACTCGACAGGCTCGCATCCGCCTCCCCGCTTCTGGACGTGATCGACACCGGCGCGGGCAAACTCATCCAGTGGAACGGCCCTGAACCGGGAAACGACGGCGCGGCGCCCGCCGAAACAGCTGCCGTTCCGGGATACGCCGGCGCCTTCGCCGTCGAACTCGCCGGAGGAACTTCCGCACGGATTTACAACGCCGCCGCTCCAAACGGAGAATACGCGGGCGAAATACGCATCGGAAACACGTTTCACAACATGCCAGCCGGAACCATTCCGATTGAACCGGGAACGGCCGCCGACATCTACCTGACCGTCCACTATGACGCCGCGGGCGCAAATCCCGGACTGGCATACGGATACTCGAAGACGCTGTCCGAACCTGTCACCGGAGTTCAGGGATGGTACAAAAAACTGGCGCATGTGGACGGAACCGGAACCGTAACGCAAATGCATCTGAGCGGCGACATCGAAATCTGCGGGAGATGGATCTGATGGGCGGATTCAATGACTGCCGGAACAATCCGACGCTCTGCACGCCGCTGTCTGCGATGCGCGGACTTGTCTCCGCGCTCTGCGAACGACGCGAAGCCGTGGATTCCGAGTTTCATGCAAGCTGCACCTCGTCCGGAGCATCCGCCGTCGTCGAGAACCGTCTGACGCACATTCTGACCGGAGACTGGTGCGACGACGCCGACCCGCGCAAGATTCCGTTCCGGGAAATCAGGAAGGAGTATGCCTACGATGAAACACGGGGATTCTCCCGTTTCCTTTCGTTCATGCACCTGTTCGACGTATTTCTCATCCAGACGCTGGAGGAATACTCCGGGATCATGGGATATGGAGCGCGCCGGTTCACTGACAGCGCGGGAAACAATATTTACGGATCGCTCGAAAACCTCGCATCGGCTTTGTCGGAACCTCTGATCGCTCCGGACGCCGTTTCGGAGGGATGCTCCTCCATTGCGACCGACGGCGCGATGCAAATCAGCCTGAACGCCGCCTGGGCCGCACAGCGCGCCGGAATGCTGAAACTGCTCCGTTACGTGAACGTCGTCAACGGCGGATTCGTCATGCAATATGCAAGCTCGCCCGATGCCCTGCACAGTTTCGGCACGTCTCCGCAGGACGCATACGATGCGATCCCATACCGGACGATCTCCGACATCGGATACGCCGGATGGGAGACGTCGCTGGAATGCCGGGTGGAGTGCCGGCATACCGGATCCGACGCACCCGGTGAACGCTGGACGATCCATTCCTCATGGGAAACCGCCCGGATCACGGCGGATTATCAGGGATGCCTGCCAGCCTCCAGCGGCGCGCTTCGTTTCGACGCAGTCGACCCGAGGGAGCGGAACGAATACGGCAATCCTGTGGATGATGAAGGAAACACGTATGTCTTCGATCCGCTCTGCGCGACAGTATCGTCCGGAGCGAATACGCTCGCTTTGAACAACGGCGTTTTCGCCTCGTGGGGATACGGAACGGCATCCGGGATCGGCGGAGCCGACACCGCGCCGGGGAACTACATTCGGGGCTGGCAGGCCCAGAACATCAAAATCATCTACGACTACGAAACAAATTTCAATTTCAAACAAGGGGAATGATATGCAGGACATCGTTTTTTATGCGGTCGCGAACGAAACGCTCGGCGCGGTGCGGGATCATGCCAACGCGCGGAAAATGCCGGCTCCGGTTCTCACGCTCGGCGTTTCCGCCTGTCTGCGGATGAGGCTGTTTTCCGCCCTCGACACTGCGGATCCGTACCCGCTCGCAGCGTTCAACGGCATTGCGGACTGGCAATGGAGGATGGACAGCGATTTCGACCGGAACTCGACGTGCAAGCTGGTCGCGGACGCAAACGGCATTTCGGTTCGGTCCGTGACCGATGCGGTCAACGGCGAAACCGCGGAATTCACGGAATTCGCAATCCCGATTTCCAATATGAACACGCAGGAGCTTGCCGAGTGGCTCGGCGGCGAGCCCAAACGTTCCGGGCTGACAGGGGAACTCGTCGGATACGACAGCGAGGAACGCGCCGTCTTTATTCTTCAGATTGACAATTTCACGGTGCGAAACCGTGTGGCGGGCCTCGAAGACCCGACCGCCGTGGATCAGGAGCTCGTAACGCGGACCATGGCCGAACACCTGATCCAGACGGCCGTTTCGGCCTCGGCGGACACCAAGCAGGACAAACTGACCTCGGCAAACGCGGGCGCCGGCATTTCAATTTCGGCCGATGGCGTCATCGGCACGGCAAATATTCCGCAAAGCGCAGTGACCGGCCTTTCCGCATCGCTCGCCGCCAAGCAGGAGAGCATCACGGCGGGCTACCGCATGGAGCTGATCGGCGGTTCCACAGTCGGGCAGCAGCGGCATTTCCAGATCGAAACGCCGTCCGGCTCGGCTGTCACGCTTCAGGCCGGGCACGCGTACAGGATCAATGCGACGACCGGACAGAAGACGCTCAATGCCGAGGCAATGAACGTGAACGAGTTCGGCCTCGAAGGACATCTGGAGCTGTTTGTCGCAAATGCGGGCTATATTCAAACGGGAGAAAACGTCGTTCTGGCGACGCCGCTGACGCCCGACGCCATGAACAACTGCACCGTGCGGTTCCACAACGGAAAGGCCGTCATCAGCGTCGAAGACCATGTCGCCGGACATGCAGTGACGTCGGATGCGCCATCCGGGGAAAACACGCTCAGCTACTGGATCGCGCAACCGAATGCCGACGATATCTTCAAGCAATACATTTCCTTCGACGCGAGTTTGAACGGCACGACCATCGATCTCTCCGGTTCCACGGCGAACGGCGAAAAGCACGTCGTCGGCAACGGCTACACGGAAACCACGCTCACCGGCTCCGTCGACTGCGGAACCTCGAAATTCACCGTTGCGAACCTCTCCCTGCAAAATGTTGTGGTGAACGGCGGCACGCTCACGCTCGGAGATGCGTACATCCCGTCCGGCTCGACCGTAAGCGTGAGCGGCGGCGGGCTGGCAGTGGAGAAAGCCACGGGAGATGGGGCGATTTTCGGAGGCAGAATCGACCTTCAGGCAAACGCGCTCCTTCAGGGGCAGGAGCTTTCAGGCTACAATAACGGCAATCGCGGGGTCGTTCTTGCGTCATACAAGAAAGGCTGCATTGTTTCGAACTGCCATATTCACGGGAATACGACCTCTTATATGGGGGCGGGCGCTTTTATCGCCGGGTCCACGGTTTCTTTCGTAGGATGTCTGTTCGAAGACAACCTCTCCACATCCGCAACAATCGGAAACTGCATCTGTATCGAGAATACTGGGTCGTATGCTGCGGTTGAACTGTCCGGCTGCACGCTCTCAACGGGGCAGAATGTGCGAATGTCGAACAATGCGTCAAGGTCCGCTGCGGTCGTGTTTTCCGACTACAACAAGATTCTCGCACGAGTTACCGCAACGTCAGGCAGCAACTGCCTCGTCACCATCTCCAGCGGCGCGATTGTCGATTTGACCGGAAACGAGAACGAGGAGCCTGTTAAACCCAACGGCGGCGTGGTTATTGGTTCAGCCGTGCATATCTACCCCTCTGCCGGTTCCGCCTCCGCCGTTGAGATCAGCGGAGGAACATATAAATCGATTACGAATGGTGGCGTTCTGAAAGGTCTTGTTGCTGTTGGCGATGAGATCCGTGGAGGAACAAACGCGGTTATAGACATGAACGCTTCACATTACGTTTTCAACACAGGCGCCGGGGTTGTCACAAGCATTGGCGGATGTCTCATCACAGGAGGAACCAACGCAGGAGCCACTCCTGATGGTATCGGCGGCGCCTTTTACAATTCAACGGGAACTTTACGCCTCAGTGGATGTATTGTCAGCGGCAATCTTGGACGAGTCGGCGGCGGGATTGACACAAGCGACAGAGTGGAAGCGGTTGATTGCGTAATCTCCGGCAACACAATAACAGGAACAAATAGAGCAGGAAAGGATATTTATGTTGCTGGTAGTGGCGCTCTCGTCTGCTCCAACTCGGAAGTTGGAGAAGTTGTCGGCGCAGGCGGACAAGTCATATTGGCCGGAGGTTCGAACCGAATCGGAAGCATCACGTCCAGAGGAACGGGCTACGGCACAATAAGCGTCATCATTTCCAGCGGCGCAACCCTCGACCTCACGGGAAATGCGAACGCCATGCCTGTCAATCCGGGCGGCGGAATCGCCATCTTCGGCGGCCCAATGACATCCGGCACGATAATCATCGGCAGCGCAGGCGACATCACGCAGAAACGCGAATTCGAAGACGTGGAAATCCACGGCGCATCCATCTCAAAAACCGGCGCGGTGTACGGCGCGACCGTGACAATCCCGGACAGCAAAATCTATCATGTCAGATATGCCGCCGAAAGCGGCTCGGCGTCCAGCTCGGTCACGATCACCGGTCCGACCGCGTATGTTCTGGCCGAAGAACTGTCTTCCCAGGCAGGACTGACGGGCGTTGTGAACATCTGAACGGAACAAACAGGAAATCACGGCACAAAAAACGTTTCATCAACAAGGAATGCGAATTATGAAACAGTATATCTACAGAGGCGAAATCCACGACAGGATCCCGGATCCGCTGCACACGCCGCGCGGTTCCATTTCCCCGGTCGGCGAGGCAACCTTTCTGGCGAACGGAGGCAGGATCGAAGACAACGGAGAACCTACGCCGGAAGAAGAATTTGCCGGAGCGGCCGCGAAATTCCGCGCGCTCTGCGGCGACATCGGCTCTTTCATCGGCAGCCCGTTATTCACGGGGGGATTTGAAGAGGTCGCGGGGTTCAGCAGCAGCCAGGCCGCGCAGAACGATCCGATGACGGCGTATGCGCTTGCTTTGCGGTGGATGGAGCTGAACGAGGAGTGCAAGTACAAAGGTGCGAAGATCGGACTGGGGCAGCCCGCATGGTTCCGCCGCGCATGGGAACTGGCGGAGGAGGAGCGTGAAGCATGACTCCGACCCGCGCCCAATTCCTGAGGGCGTTCTGCAACGAGTTCGGAGCGTTCGCCCCGGAATCGTTCTGGCTGGCTTTCGAAACCGAGCTCGCCGCCGCATGCAACGGGATCGGGCCTGACTGCTGGCCCGCCTGGCTCCGGCATACGCTCACATGGCTGCTGCGCCCGCTTGAGGCGTCCGCGGCAATCCACGACTGGGAATACTCCCTCCCGGACAAAACATTCCGGTCTTTCACCGCGGCAAACGCGCATCTCGCCGCAAATGTCATGCTTGAAGCCGTCTACGACTGCCGTCCGGCCTGCATGCTGACCGGGATTCCCGCGGCGCTGCTGTGCCAGATTTTCGGCTGGCGCGCTTACAAAAACGGAAGGCCGCGCCCATGACGGACCAGGACAAAAACGAAATCGCGGCCATCTTCACCGACATCCTCGCCTCGTACGATCACGGCTGTCCGAACGGGATCGATGCGCAGACAGCGGACACGCTGCGTTCGCTCGCCGAGGCGTTTCAGGCAGGTCGGAAAACCGCGTTGAAGGCTTTCATCACGCTCGTCATCGGAGCGCTCTGCGCCGCCCTCCTTGCCGGGATGAAGGAATTTTTCAACAAATGAACTCAATCTCAGGAGTCTGAACATGATTCGTTTTGCCGCATCTTTCATCTCCGCCGCCGCGCTCGGCGTCTTGACGGGGTGTTCCGGTGTCAATGCCGCGCTCGGGGGCCTCGCGGAAAAAGCCCTGTCCGGCAGCGGCACGGTCGCCGTACAGCGCGTCGGAGTCGACCCGGACACCGCCGCGCCCGTGCTGAAAAGCACGATCATCTCCGGGGACTATGCAAGCGCACCGGACGGAACGTACGCGCTTCAATACCGCAGGAGGACCGCTCCGGGCATCTTCAATTCGTCCGCGGTTTCGCACGAAGTCACGATCAACTACATCGGAACCGCCGACCGTCTCTCCGACGCCATCGGGCTTGTCCGGACCGAACTTGACCGCGATGCCCCGGACTCTCCCGGAGCCGCCGCATCCCAGCTGTCCGGAGAATGAACCATCTCCAATTCCGCCGTCGGGCAGAAGCTTCGCCGCTTCTCCCGGCGGTTTTTTGTTTTTCTTCATCGCTTTTCCACATTGCGGGCTTGCATTTTTCGCGCGCCGGCGCTACAGTATTGGAACAAATGCGGACGCAAGACGATCCCGGTCGGATCCGCTGCCCGGGGCGATGCGTCCGGGCCAGCTTTTCCGAGGGGGAGAACCACGATGAAAGAACCGAACACGATCTGGAAATGCGCCGAATGCGGCATTGTCTTCGAGGCGCTTCAGCCCGGCGAAAAAGGCGATGACCGCATCCAGGCCTGCTGCGGACACGCCCTGACCCGCATGATGGAGAACCGTTCCGACGGCGCAGGCGAAAAGCACGTTCCGGTGGCCGCTCCGAACGGCGACCTGCTGAAAGTCTCGGTTGGCGCGGCGGCGCATCCGATGCTGGAGGCGCATTTCATCCAGTGGATCGAGGTCGTCGACGGCGACATGGTCTACAGAAAATATCTGAAACCGGGCGATGCGCCGGAGGCCGTCTTCCCCGTCAAATGCCGCAGCGGCATCATCCTCCGCGAATACTGCAATCTCCACGGACTCTGGGCCTTTGCCGTTCCGTAACCTCAAATCAAACTCACGATACCCTCACGAAAGGACACACGCGCACTTATGATGAAAGCGATCCGGGTTTCCCCAAAAGTCTGGTGGGTCGGCGCCATCGACTGGCAGCTCAAGGAATTCCACGGCTACACCACACGCCGCGGCTCCACCTATAACGCATTCCTCGTCATGGATCGGAAGATCACGCTCATCGACACGGTCAAGGCTCCGTTTTTCGGCGAGATGATGGAACGCATCGCATCCGTCGTCGACCCCGAGAAAATCGACGTGATCGTCTCCAACCATGCGGAAATGGACCACTCCGGTTCCCTGCCGGAAACCATCGCCCGCGTGAATCCGTCCGCAGTCTACGCCTCCACGCTCGGCGTGAAGGCGCTCGAGGCGCATTTCCACGGCCTCGTCGGAAAGATCACGCCCGTGAAGAGCGGCGACGCCGTCGAACTTGGCGAATCCTCGCTCAAGTTCGTCGAGACGCGCATGCTCCACTGGCCGGACAGCATGTTCTCCTACCTCACCGGAGACAATATCCTCTTCTCCCAGGACGGGTTCGGCATGCACTACGCAGTGTCCAAAATCTTTGCGGACGAAAACGACCTTCCGACCATGCGCGAAGAGGCGGAACGTTACTATGCAAACATCCTCCTGCCGTACTCTCCGCAGGTCCTGAAACTCCTTGAGGCCTTCCCCGGACTCGGACTCGACATCGCGGTCATCGCCCCCGACCACGGCCCCCTGTGGCGCGGCGACATGCTGGGAACGCCGCTTGCCTGGTACAAGGAGTTCGCCGAACAGGCGGTCGCGCCGAACGCGCTCGTGCTGTACGACACCATGTGGCACAGCACCGAGAAAATGGCGTTCGCGGTCGCCGACGCCATCCGCGAGACCGGATGCGGCGTCCAGGTCCTCTGCCTGGCCTCCTGCACGCGCAGCGACGCCGCAGCCGCCATGCTGAAGGCCTCCGCGCTCGTCGTCGGCTCCCCAACCATCAACAACGACCTCTACCCCCGCACGGCCGACGTCCTGACCTACCTCCGCGGCCTCCGCCCGAAAAACATGATCGGCGCGGCGTTCGGCTCCTTCGGCTGGAGCGGCGAATCCGTCGCGAAGATCGAAGAATACCTGAAGGGAGCCGGCGTCGAGCTTGTCGCGCCCGGCCTGAAGGTCAAATACGTTCCCACCGCGGCGGCGCTTGACCAGTGCGCGGCCCTCGGCAAAGCCGTCGGCGACGCGCTCCTTGCGCGCTCCGCTCAATAACCACGTTCGAAACAGAAAGGAATCTCCGTCATGAAAAAGTATGTTTGCAGCGTCTGCGGTTATGTCTATAATCCCGAAGTCGGCGATCCCGACAGCGGAATCGCGCCCGGAACCGCCTGGGAAGACGTTCCGGAAGACTGGGTCTGCCCCGTCTGCGGCGTTTCCAAGTCCGATTTCAACCCGGAATAAACATAGCGTTCCGCCTTGCGCAGTGTGCGCGAGCGCAAGCCGCGCACTGTGACTGCGGAGGGGTTCTCCTTCGTGCGGTCGCGTCAGCGCCGCACCGCAACAGTGGAGGCTCCTCCTTTTCCTTCGTCGTCTCTTTTGCGGCGGAGGAACTTTCCGTTTTCCAACGCCATTCCCGGGAAACGCTTTATTGCATTCTTTCCGAAACCGGTTTGCATTCCTCCATCTGTCAGAGCATCGTGCATCCGGAAAGCGCATTCCCGCCTCAAACGCAACGGCAGGTTCCGTCACAGGAGTTTTCGCATGACTTCAGAAGAAACAGGAATACCACCCGAGGATCTTCAGCGCTACCCCATCGAACGCGATACGGTCCGGCAGATGTTTGACATGATCCTCTGGGAGACAGGAATCCCCGAGAAGAAAAAGATGCTCGCCGGTATCCTGAAAGCGTTCCCGTTCCTGACTCCCCTCTGCGAACATGCGGACGAATGCTTCGACATCACGGAAAAGAACAGGAAAAAGGTCAAAAAAGATGAATCCCTCTATGCCGGTTCCGTTCCGGAAATCATCCTGACTGTCGCGGCCGTCGTCGCCCCGACCGTCGAATTCTTTTTCTGCGGCGACACGCAGTTTGAAAAATACACGAAGGAAGCGGATCGTTTTGTCGACCTCATGAATGAAGACAGCTCGGCGTTCTCCGCGGAATGCCAGGAAAAAGACGAAAGGCATCTGCTTGATTTCATTGCCTGCCAGCTTTACGCGATCCACCCTCCGGCGAATCCATTCTTTTCGATGACCGACGAACAATTCCGCGAGATTTTCCGGGTCCTGTTCGCCTGGGGGCTGTACCTAAGCGAGCTGCGCGCCATTCAGGAACCGCCGAAGGATGAGATCGGATTTCCGGTCATGCCCCCGACATACTTTGACCGGAGAGTCATTTCGCACCTCAGTTTCACCGGCCCGGACACTTATGTATGGGAAAAGGAGGAATACGATTTTGACCGAAACGATCTCCGGGAGTTCCTGCTCCGCATTGATTTTTGGGGCGACCGGAACAGAGACGACTGCTATGTTGACGTCCTGGTCAGGGAGGATAATACGTTCGAAGACCTGTACCGCCTTCTGGAACGCCAGGATGAACTGGACATCTACCTTCCCTTCCGATTTACAGTAGTTGGCAGCGTGATATTTGTCCGCGACAAAAAGGAAATGCTGAAACGCGGCTGTTGGCTCTCTCCCGGAACGGAAACTCGCAATGCCCAGTTGGGGTCATTTGTCGATGTTCCGCCGGATCTTTCCGAGGAATGCTTCATCGGACATCATATTTCCCGCGAGGCAACCGGAAATCTTCTGGAAGATGAATCGATCAGCATCGTCCACGCATCGGAATGCCTCGGAGACATAAAGATAAAAAGAATCATGAGGGCGGACACCAGAAAGCAGTACCCGGAGCTTATCAAAATCCAGAACGGCAATGAAGGCATTCCCGGCGCCGGCAAGCGGATTGACAAGGACGAGTATCTGAGGCGGATTCAGAAACAGAGGGGGCTGGAGTTCCGCCGACGCAGAATCATCGACGCCATGGGGGGCTTTGTAATGTCCTGCCCGGATGAGAATGAAAAGGGCGGCGATGAAAACGGCGGGAGCGAGGACAAAGGGAAATGACGAACAATTCAACCGCCCCGCGTTGAGAAAGACCCTATAGGCTCTACAAGCACGGCAAGCCTATTTGTCAAAAGATTGCGATTTGTTCGGAGGGCGTTATTCCGCGGTGCAGCGTGTGAACGAGACGAGTTCGGCGGGGGACCGTTTGATCGCCAGCACGAAGATCCAGGCGAAGGAAAAGGTCATGAGCGTCAGCAGGACGGACACGAACACCTGGAAGCCGTTCAGTTCGACGCGGACGTCCCTGGCGTTGTTAAGCATCAGGCCGTTCTTCCTCATGCCGCGCGTCTGGCCGTGGGCGCAGAGGCCCCAGCCGAGCATGACGAATTCCCACGCGAAGAAGAGGAGCGCCGCGCCGACGGCGATGCGTCCTGCCGTGGCGGCCTTGATCCAGACGGCCTTGCCCTTCTCCGCGGAGAGGCAGATGTAATTATCCTTCGCGGCGAAATCTGGGAGGAGGAGCGAACCGGCATGGTATCCGGCTGTCTTATCGAACCCGGCAAACGTGGCCGGCTTTGCGCCCCTGTCGAGATCAAGTGATACACCGTTTGCTGCAGATACTCTTACTATCTCTTCCGTCGGCGACGGCAGGGAGGACGCGCCGGCCGTGGCGACCAGGTAGACCGCGACGATGGCGGCGAGCTCCAGCGGGACGGCCTTGAACAGCGCAAAGATGAAGTCGATGAAGAACGCCTTGAGACGGGCGACCGGAGCGGCCGGTTTTGCGACGAATTTCTCCTCTTCGGCGAGCGCGATCTTCTGCTGGTCCGTGAGTTCCTGCTGGGAGAAAATGCTGACGTCACGGGCCTGTGCGGCGTTCAAGGCGATGCGTTTGCGCTGTTCGTCGAGCAGATTCGTGAGGAAATCGAATTTCGCGGCGGTGGACCAGGACGGCATGGGGGATTTCTTCATGGGGCATGTGCCCGTCACCTGATCGGATTCGACGAGAGCGGCGACTTCGGATTCCTCAAGCCTGAGGTGTTCGACGCCGTTCACGTCCTTGACATCATAATTCGCCATAATCGGAACCTGTTTCGTTATCGTTAATAAAAAAGTAAAAACCGTTTGAAAATAATAAGATAGCCGTATCCTGACGATTTTTCAAGTTTGATTCCACAAAAAAAAGGAAAAAGGCGGCAGTTCCGGTGCAGACTTACCAGTACAAGGAGATATCTTGTTTCTCTTCTGGCCGGGAAAATGGCTTTTCCGAAGTGGCCATACATTGCAAAGACCAGGTCCTGTCGAATCTCTCCACCGGGGCTTGGAGAAGTCTCCCGCGCATACGCGCAAGTTTCTGTCAAAACAAATTCCTTTTGACAGAAATTTGACTGGGATTCCTCCAAAAACGTTTTTTTTCATGAAATGACCAAATTTGTCGCCTCTCACATTCTCCTGACACAGTCGTTCTTTCTGCCAGTATTTTCATCGACTCATCCATCTCAACCTGATTCCTGTTCTCCTGACGACCATTTCCCGCGCATATGCGCAAGTTTCCGTCATAACAAGTTCCTTTTGACGGAAACTTGACTGGGATTATCAGGATGTGGATTTCTTCTTTTTACCGGTTTCGATTACACCCGTTCCTTCATCCATGTCTGTTCATCGGCTCATCTCGGTTCAAACATGCTGATTCTCCCCGAAATGCCGTCTCCCGCGCATACACGCAAGTTTCTGTTAAAACAAGTTCCTTTTAACAGAAACTTGAGGTATTGTTCCAAAACAGGATTTACCTCGGAACTATGCCTTGGACCCATTGGACCCATTGGACCCATTGGACCCATTGGACCCATTGGATGAAAAGGATGCAAAGCCGGGATTAAACTCCGGATCATTGTTCGTTTTTCCGCTCCCGCCTCCTTTTCCTCTTCAGTTTTTCTTCTTCACAGTTCAAAGGTGGAGAAACGCCGTTCCCCGCTTGAAAAACCGCCGCCGCGTTTTATATTATATCCGTCACAATCCCATTCAACCCCGATTCCTTCGACATGTTTTTCTCCCGCAGATTCTTCCCGTTCTTCCTGACGTTCTTCTTCGGCGCGTTCAACGACAATCTGTTCCGCAACGCGCTGGTCATCATGATCTCCTATCAGTCCGGCTACTCCTCCGGCACGGCAAACGCCCTTTCCTTCACGGCCATGGCGCTGCTCATGCTTCCGTATTTCCCGTTCTCCGCCACCGCGGGGCAGCTCGCCGACAAGTTTCCGCGCCACAAGCTCTTCCGCGCCTGCAAGATCATGGAGTTCGCGCTCATGGTCCCGGTCTTTTTCATTTTCATCCGCGGCAGCGTCTGGCCGCTGCTCGCGCTGCTGTTCTTCATGGGCGCGCAGTCCGCGCTCTTCAGCCCGCTCAAATACGCCTACATCCCGCAGATGCTGGAGGAACGCGAACTCCTGCGCGGCAACGCATATGTGAACGCGGGAACGTACGTGGCGGTCATCTTCGGCGCGGTCCTCGGAAACTACCTGATCACCGTTCCGCACGGCGGGCTCGCGACCGGCGCGGTCATCCTGCTCATGGCTGCGCTCGGACTCTGCGGCGCGTTCCTCATCCCGGAGATGAAGCCGGAAGATCCCTCGCTCCGCATCGACCCGAACCTGATCCGCGCCTCATGGTGCGTTCTTCGCACGGTGTTCCGGGACAGGATCCTGACGCACTGCGTGATCGGACTTTCAACGTTCTGGATGACCGCCGCACTGTATGTCTCGCTGCTGGCGGGGTTCTGCAAGGACATCCTGCACGCGACGTCGCATCTCGTTCCGATCCTTTACCTGCTCTTCTCGGCGGGCGTCGCGATCGGGTCCGTACTGTGTCAGGCAGTCGGTCGCCGCCGCCCCGTGATGCCGCTCGTCTCGCCCGCGCTGGTCCTCATGGCGTTCTTCACGTTCGACCTCTTCTTCGCGGCGCGTTCGTGGACGCACGCTCCGGACATGCCGGAAACGCTCTTCACCGTCGGCGAACTCCTCCATTATCCCGCCTCCTGGCGGATCGCCGCCGATCTCGTGCTGCTCGCGGCATGCGGCGGGTTCTATTCCGTCCCGCTGAACGCCCTGCTCCAGCACAAAGCCGACCCGCGGGAAGTCGCGCGCGCCGTCGCCGCGAACAATATCGTGAACTCCTTCGCGATCGCGCTCGGCACGGTCGTCACCGCGCAGCTTATGGCAAAAGGTCTGCTCTCCACGACCGGCGTCTTCGCGCTCGTCGCGGCGGTCAATTTCCTGACCGCGCTCTACCTGCTTGCCATCCGTACGGAACGCCTCCCGCGCAAATGAGCAGGCGGAGAATAGAAGGGGACTTCGGCCGGAGCGCCTTCCGTCATCGTGCCGGAGCGTCAGACCGGTGCTTCCGCAGTGGAAGGGGCGCCCGCCCTTACTTTTTCCCGCGTCCGCCGGATTTCCCGGATGCCGAACCGGAAGACGGTTTTTTCTTCGAAGATGCCTTCCTCGCGGGCTTTTCAGCGGCGGAAGACGGTTTCTTCTTCGCGGTTGCCTTCTTCGCAGGCTTTTCCGGCGCAAGGTTCAGCGCGTCGAGCTGGTCCCATGGAGACGGCGCCGCCGGATCGGGTCCGGGTTCCGCAAGGGTTCTGTCGCAACTGCACGATGCATGATTGAGGTTCGCGCCGCACACGGGGCAGATGCCTTTGCAGTCCGGCGAACAGTAGAAGCAGGACGGAACGGCGAGGAGAAGCTCTTCCCGCACGTCGTCCGTGAGGTCGACTTCCAGGTCGCGCACTTTTTCGAAGTGGAAACAAAGATTCTTCGCCGCAACCGGAACGCGGATGTCGTCGAGGCAGCGCGCGCACACCGTGGCGAGCGGCACGGATGCGCTTCCGGTCACGACGAGGTCGGCTCCGGCCATGACCGCGGACAGATGATACGCGATGTCGCCTGCGGGAACGAGCGGCGGCTCCGCGTCGGCGGGAAGCTCCAGAATGTCGGCGGACTCCGTTCCGTCGAGCAGATACGGAGTGTCGGGAAGAATATGCGAGGTGTTGATCTTGATCATGATTTGCCTTGTTCCATTTTATTGCGGATGGCGGCGACGACTTCCGGCGGCACGAACGCGGAGACGGAACCGCCGCAGGTTGCGATTTCGCGGATGAGACGCGAACTCAGAAAAGAATACTCCGGGCTGGGCATCATGAAGAGCGTTTCGCAGGCCGGGTTCAGCTCGCGGTTCATGAGCGCCATCTGGAATTCGTATTCGAAATCGGACACGGCGCGCAGACCGCGGATGACCGCAGAAACTTCAAACGCCGTCACGGCGTCGGCCAGCAGTCCGGCGAACGTGACAACGCGGACATTCTTCATGGACGCCGTGACTGAGCGGATGAGATCAATGCGCTCCTCCGTCGTGAAAAGCGGGGATTTCTCCGAGTTGCGCGCGACCGCCACCAGGACTTCGTCGGCGATGCGCGACGCGCGACGGATGACGTCCAGATGACCGTTCGTGACAGGGTCGAAACTGCCGGGATACATGAGCCGTTTCATGATTCAGCCGCCTCCAGATTCTTAGAGTTGCATACCTCGGCGAGCCGGTCCGCGGGAAACACCTCGAGCGGCGGCGACGCCGGGTCGTAATAAGCGAGTTCCGAGGCATTCGCATACGCCGGAAGGACCTCCATGGTCCTGCCGTCCGCAGTCCTTGTGACCCGGTCGTGGAAATGCCCCGCGAAAACGACGGAGTCCGCAGGGCACGAGGCGAGATACCTCAGCGCGTGCGACTCCGGGAAATAGTGCTTGTAAGCTTGATTGGTGGTGCGGAGGCGTTCGCGGACATAATGCGCGAACGACGGTCCGAACGTCGGGCCGATGAGCTTCAGGAACCAGCGCACCAGGCCGTTTCGCAGAATGAACCGCAGCGCGGCATAGCCGCGGTCCCGCTTGTTGATGCGGTCGCCGTGAAGCCATTGCAGATGGCCGTCCCGATATGCGCCCTCGCCTGCGTATGTAAAAGCATCCCGGTAGGTTTTCGCGACGAAAAACTCGTGGTTCCCCTCCAGAAATATGACCTTCCTCTTCGCTTTTTCCCGGCGGCACCAGTCCAGAAAACGGCGGTGTTCGTCATTCTCGTAACCGCGCAGCGCAATCCACAGGTCGAAGACGTCGCCTAGAAAGACGATCCCGACGTCTCCGGGCAGACACGCGGCGGCGTCAAGCATTCGAAAAAAACCGTCCTCCGGCTTGCGGCAGGTCAAATGCGCGTCGGCGATCATAAGCCAGCGTTGAGACATAAGAAACGGAACATCCTTTCCATGATTTCAGCTCCGGTTCACGGACGGCCGGAGCATTTCGGTCATCATACTATACCACGAAAAACCGAAAAAGAAAGGGAAAGGGGTTGACTTTTGAAAAAAATATGCCATATTAATACGGCTTGGAATCCGGTTGCTCCTGCGCTCGCCGAATGGAAAAAGGATTCCACCTGCCGCGGATGCGGCGTCTGCGGGATCCTTCTCCGGGAAAACCGGACGAATCCGCATTCGGCTCAGGGGAAACGCCACGCCGGCTTAGCTCAGCGGTAGAGCTACGGTTTTGTAAACCGTCGGTCCTCGGTTCGAATCCGAGAGCCGGCTCCAATTTTAACCTCAAAAATGCAAAGATTTGCGACTTTTGAGATTTCGTGAAGCGCCGTGAATTATTGTGGATTTGATGCGTAAATCCACAAATGATCCGCAGGCGTCCTGTTCCTGGAGAATCCAATATTCCCGGATCGACAATGCAGAGAAACGTTTTTTCCGCTTTTTCGGGCGAAACGGCCTTGCAGAAATCGCGATTCAAGCTATATTATTAAAGCGGAAAGCCTCACCCCCAAACGCCGCGACGCCGGAGAACGCACCCCGCGGGAATGCCACGGACAACAGCCCGGCAGAAAAACGCGACACAGCATTTGAGAGAACGGACTGAATCCTGACCGCGGCGGAGAACGGACAGCACAGCATGACACAGGACAATGACATCGACATCGTACAGGACGACCTTGTGAAGCAAGCGGACCAGAACGCCGCACGCTCGAAATACAACGACGACAGCATCCAGACGCTCGACGCGCTCGCCCATATCCGGCAGCGCCCCGGCATGTACATCGGTCGCATGGGCGACGGATCCCACCCGGACGACGGCATCTACGTGATGTTCAAGGAAGTCGTGGACAATGCCGTCGACGAATACATCATGGGCTTCGGGCGGCGCATCGACATCGCATCCGACCAGGGCACGTTCACGGTTCGCGACTACGGACGCGGCATCCCGCTTGGCAAACTTGTGGACTGCGTCTCGAAAATCAACACCGGCGGCAAGTTCAACAAGGACGGATATGTGTTCTCCGTCGGCATGAACGGCGTCGGCACGAAGGCCGTGAATGCGCTTTCCTCGCAATTCGAGGTCACGTCCTGGCGCGACGGCAAATGCCGCACCGCAGTCTTCCGCGAAGGCATCCTCGCCCATGAAGAATATGTCGACCCGGGCGCGGAGCATTCCGGCACGCGCATCCGGTTCACGCCCGATCCGAAGCTCTTCCCGAACTATGAGATCCGACCCTCCGAGGTGGAAAACCGCCTCTGGATGTACGCCTACCTGAACAGCGGCCTGTCGCTCTACCTCAACGGACAGCGATATTATTCGAAAAACGGCCTGCTGGACCTGGTGCGCTCCAAGCTCGACGAAGGCGCTTCGCTCTATCAGCCGGTCCATTACAAGGATTCCACGCTCGAATTCGCCTTCTGCCATACCGCCGACACAGGCGAGCGCTATTTCTCGTTCGTGAACGGCCAGTACACCAGCGACGGCGGCACGCATCTTTCGGCGTTCAAGGGCGGCATCACGCGCGCCATCAACGAGCATTTCAACAAGAATTTCGACCCGAAGGACATCCGCGACGGCATCCTCGGCACCATCGCCGTGAAAATCCAGGAGCCGCTGTTTGAGTCCCAGACGAAAAACAAGCTCGGCAATACCGATGTGCGCGGCTGGATCGAAGGAACCGTGAAACAGGCCGTGATCGACAGTCTTCTGAAACACCCGGACGAGGCCGAACTGCTCCTCGAAAAAATTCAGAAGAATGAGCAGGTGCGACGCGAAATCCAAAAGGTTCAGAAGAAGGGGGCAGCCATCTCCAAACGCATTTCCCTGCGGAACAACAAGCTCAAGGACTGCCGTCACCATTTCGGAGACCGCTCGAAATTCGCCGAGGAAACCATGATCTTCCTCACCGAGGGCGATTCCGCAGGCTCCTCGCTCGTGACCAGCCGCGACCCGAACTACCAGGCGGTCTTCGCGCTCCGCGGCAAGCCGTTCAACTGCTTCGGAAAGAAGCTCGACGCGATCTACTCCAACGAGGAACTGTTCTACATTATGCGGACGCTCGGAATCGAGGAGGACGTGGAGAACCTGAACTACGCCAAGGTCGTGATCGCGACCGACGCCGACGTGGACGGCCTGCACATCCGCAACCTCCTGCTCACGTTCTTTCTCCAGTATTTCGAGTCGCTCGTGATCTCCGGCCATCTCTACATCTTCGAGACGCCGCTCTTCCGCGTCCGCAACAAGGAGACGACGTTCTACTGCTACTCCGAACAGGAGCGCGACGAACGCGCGAAAGAACTCGGCAAGTCCGCCGAAATCACCCGGTTCAAAGGTCTCGGCGAAATCTCGCCGAAGGAGTTCAAGCAGTTCATCGGCCCCGACATCCGCCTCGAAAAAGTCTCCCTCGAAAACACCAAGGGCATCCACGAAATGCTGCGGTTCTACATGGGCAGCAACGACGAAACCCGCTGGGAACACATCCAAAACAATCTGGTCTGATCCATTATGCCGAAAAAGAACATCACGCCTCCCTCCGGACCTGACCGCGACGCCTCATCCAACCCGCCGTCCAACACGCCCGATACCGAATACTACGATCCAGACATGCACTACCCGCCGGAACCCGATGAGATGGGCGACGACGAATCCGCGTCCGACGCCGTCGATTCGTCTCCGAACCAGCGCCTGCGGGAAATGATGGACCGCAACTTCATCGAGTATGCGTCCTACGTCATCAAGGACCGCGCGATCCCGGACGTCGACGACGGACTGAAGCCCGTCCAGCGCCGCATCCTCTGGACGCTTCACAAGAAAGACAACGGCCTGTTCCACAAGGTCGCGAACATCGTCGGCGAAACCATGAAGTACCATCCGCACGGCGACGCATCCATCGGCGACGCCCTCGTGAACCTCGCGAACAAGGATTGCTTCATCGACAAGCAGGGATCCTTCGGCGACATCATCCTCGGCACCTCGGCCGCCGCCCCGCGATACATCGAATGCCGTCTTTCCGAACTCGGCCGCGACGTCCTCTTCAACGACGACATCACCACGCTCGTCGATTCCTACGACAGCCGCAGCAAGGAACCGGTCTGTCTTCCCTCGAAGATTCCGACGCTCCTGCTCATGGGAACCAACGGCCTCGCAGTCGGCACCCGTACCATGATCTTCCCGCACAACTTCAACGAGCTTCTGCGGGCGCAGATTTCCATCCTGAAGGGCGAGCCCTTCCAGATATACCCCGACTTCCCGCAGGGCGGCGTCATGGACGTCTCCGACTATCAGGACGGCATGGGCAAAATCGTGCTGCGCGCCCGCATCGCCGCCGAAAAGCACGGCATCGTGATTCAGGAAATCCATGCGGGAACCGACACGTCGAGGCTGATGGATTCCATCGAAAACGCCGTCAACAAGTCACGCATCAAGATATCCTCGTTCCACGACTACACGGCGGACGACAAGGTCAACATCGAGCTTTCCCTCCAGCGCGGCTACAGCCCGGAGAAGGCCGTCAACGCCCTCTACACCTACACCGACTGCCAGATGAGCATTTCCTGCATCTACATGGTCATCTGCGACAACCGCCCCGTCCGCATGAGCGCAAGCGGCATCCTCCGTCGCAACACCGAAAAGCTCGTGCAGTATCTGAAGTGGGAACTCCAGCTCGTCGCCGCGAAGTGCATCGACAGGATTCTCGCCCGCACCCTCGCGCAGATTTTCATTGAGGAAAAAATCTACAAGAGGATCGAAACATGCAAGACGAAGGAAGCCATGTTCCAGACGGTCCGCACCGGACTTGAACAGTACAGGAACGAATGGCTCCCGCTTGTGCAGGCGCTCCACGCCGCCATCGAAGAAGGCCCCCATATCGCGCAGCCGTCGCCCGCCGACGCCGCGCGCATCGCCCAGTTGGCGCAGGGCGTGATCCCGGATTCCGAGATCGAACGCCTGGTGGAAATCCCGATCCGCAGGATTGCGGCGTTCGAAATCGGAAAGAACCGCGACGAGATCGCCGCTTTGCAGAAGGATCTCCGCGAGGCGGAAAAGAACCTGAAGCACATCAAGCAGTACGCGGTCAAGTATATCGAGGGGCTGCTCGCAAAATACGGCGACATGTTCCCGCGCCGGACCGAAATCCGCCTCGAACCATTCGCGAAGATCGACAAGAGCGTTGCCGCGTTGTCCAACATCCGCGTCGGCTGGGACAAGAAGAACTGCTACATCGGCGTCTTCGTAAAGAGCGAAGACATCGTGCTGTGCAACGAATTCGACCATCTGCTCTGCGTGGAACGCTCCGGCGACTTCAAGGTCATCGACATCCCCGATAAGATATTCATCGACCGCCTGTTCGAATTCCGCCGCTACGACAAGAACACCGTGTTCGGCGTGGTGTACTCCGAAAAGAAGACCGGACGCGCCTACTTCAAGCGCACGCGCATCGCATCGTTCATCAAGGACCGCGAATACCGCATCATCCCGGACGGCTGCCGTCTCGAACTCATCACCCCGCGCCCGAACGCGGTCTACGAGATCAAGGTGGACACCCCGATCCGCGCCAAGCAGATTCAGCAGATATCCCTCATGGACGCGCCCGAACGCTCCCCGAAGGCTGGCGGCATCCTGATCTCCCCGCGCAAGCTTCTGAAAATCACGTTCGTGCGCCTGCTGGACGAATCCGACGCCGCGCCGGAACCCGAACTCGTCGAGGTTCCGCCGGACAGCGGCAACGACGGAGGCAGCGGGAACGGCGGCGCGCCTGTGGAAGAAACGCCGATTGAAACGGTTCCTGCGCCGGAACCCGTTCAGGAAACGCCTGTTGAACCGGAACCCGCACCTGAATCAGACGCGAAACCTGTTGCCCGCCGCAGTCGCGCGAAGAAGGAAGCGGCTCCCGAACCCGCATCTCAATCCGAGGCGAAAAAAGCGCCGGAACCCAAGCCCGTTGAAAAGCCTGTTCCTGCCCTGAACGCTGTTCCTCCGAAGCCCGCGCCCATCGAAAAGCCAGCGCCAGCAAAGCCCGCACCAGTCGCAAAGTCTGTTCCGATTGAGAAGTCTGCGCCTGAAAAACCTGCGGAGAAACCAATAGAGAAACCGGCGGAAAAAGCCGCTCCCGTCGCGCCTGCTCCTGCGCCTGCTCCTGTTGAAAAGCCTGCTCCGACTCCTGCGTCTGTAGAGAAACCGGTCGAGTCTAGTAAGCCTGCCGAACCCGAACGGGAAGAGGATTCGTGGGACGTTCAGCCCGACCTCGGATTCTGAGAGCCGGCCTCATTTCTAATTAAAAAACGGGCAGATGAAGAATCGGCTGCCCGGCGATTCTTTTTGCAGGGGAAACGCTCCTGTCAGCAGATGTTCCCGAGGTACACGTTCGGAAATCCGCGACTCTTCGCGTGCGCCTGAATGCTGTCCAGCTCCGAACGCGGCGTGCGCGGGCTGTCGTGGTACAGGTACGCCGGATGATACGCCGTGAAATGCACCGGCGTGTCGATGCCGAGTCCGTCGCGCACCCAGTCCAGAAAATCGTCGATCTGCTTCTGCGAATCGTTCTTGCCGGGGATGACCAGGTTAGTCAGCTCCAGATGGCCGCCGCAGACCTTCTTGAAGAACTCGCAGGAATGCTTCACCGGGTCGAGTTCGCCGTAGCACATGGTCGGATAGAAGTCGCCGAACCCCTTCACGTCGATGTTCGCGGCGTCGAAGAGCGGGAAGACGTCCTGCATGCACTCGTCGGAGAAATACCCGTTGGACACGAGGATCGTGCTGATTTTCTCCCGACGGGCGAGAACCGCGCAGTCGCGCACATATTCAGCCCAGACCGCCGGTTCGTTGAACGTGAACGCCACGCATTCGCTGCCATGGCGGCGGATCAGTTCGATCAGGTCCTCCGGCGAATAGTAACGGTAGGCGGCGTGCGGATTGAACTTCTCGCGCGACAAGTGGCAGTTCTGGCAGAAGACGCATTTGAGGTTGCAGCCGTATGTTCCGACGGAAAACGCCTGCGTGCCGGGCCGGAAATGCCGGAGCGGCTTCTTTTCGATCGGGTCGATCTGGAGCGCACAGGGATAGCCGTAGGCCATGGAGTAGATTTTTCCGCCCTGGTTGAGGCGGACACCGCAGAATCCGGCATGTCCGTCGGCGATGAGGCAGCGACGGGGGCAGACCAGGCAGCGCGCGAAACCGCCGGACTCGGGTTTCTGCCAGTCGGCGGGAAACAGTTTGTGTTCACGATCCATAGTAAACATCCTTTTGTCAGATCGATTTGTTTCTTTGCCGGTTTATTCTTTCGGCAGAGATTTCTGCGCCTCGTGGAGTTCTGCGACAGCGGCGCGGATGCCCTCCGGCGCGCGGAACACAGCGGTTCCGGCGACGATGACGTTCACGCCCGCCGCCGCGGCTTCCCGGACGTTGTCGCGCGTGATGCCGCCGTCGATCTCAATGTGGGCATGGCTGCCGATCCTGCGGATCATCCCGCGGATTTCAGCGGCCTTCTTCAGCATTTCCGCCTGGAATTTCTGCCCGCCGAAGCCCGGCTCCACAGACATCACCAGAACCATGTCAATCTCCGGCAGGATCGCCTCGACGGCCGACGCCGGCGTACCCGGTTTGAGCGTGATCCCGGCGGAACATCCGAGCTCATGGATTTGCCGCACGACCGCCGCGGGATCGCATTCGCTCTCGATGTGGAACGTGATATGGTCGGCGCCCGCCTTCGCAAACGGCTCCACGTAGCGATCGGGATGGACCAGCATCAGATGTACGTCGAACGGCAGTGCGGTATATTTGCGCATGGACGCCACGACGGGGGGGCCGAACGTGATGTTCGGAACGAAATGGCCGTCCATGATGTCGAGGTGGATCATGTCCGCCTCGGCCTGCTCCGCGGCCTCCAGCTCGGAGGCGAGGCGGGCGAAATCGCAGGCGAGAACCGACGGCGAGACAAGAAGCCGGTTGTTTTTGAACTCACTTAACGGGTGTTTGATCGTCATGGGAAGCATCTTTCTGTTGGGGCGCGGACGGTTGCGGATACGGGCCGCGCATGCAGTCCAGCCAGCGCCGGTGCGACCACAGCCACTGTTCCGGGAACCTGCGAATCTGCTCTTCGATCATGTTCGTGTAGAGCTGGGCGACGGCGCGGATGTCCGCCTCCATGTTGCCGGTGGCCTGATAGTCGGGCATTTTCGCGCAATGAAAAGTGAAATGGAAATCGTTGTCGTCACGGATCAGATACGGCATAGCGATGGGCGTATGCGTGCGGAGATACAGCCATGCGGGCGTTTTCTGCGCCATGGCCGGATGCCCGAAAAACGTGACCTCGACGCCCTCCTTGTCCTTCGCATGCTGGTCGGACACGATCGTGACATTCTCGCCTGCCTTGTGCGCCTGAATCAGCGGACGCACGCCCTCTTCCTTTGAAAAGCTCCGGTGCAGGTAACGGCAGCGGCGGGCGTAGACATAGCGTCCGATCTTCGGATTGTCCATCGGACGCATGATGCTCATCATGCGCTGTTTCGTGATGTAGCTGTGCAGGCCGCCCGCGAGTTCCCAGTTGCCGAAATGGCCGGTCGTCAGGATGATCTGGGGCGCGGTCGCCGGATTCATGAACTCAAGCGTCAGCGGGTCGTTCGCGATGCGGATGTGTTCGCTGAAATTGTCCTCGTTCACGATCTGGTCGAATTTCACCATGTCGACGAACACTTTGGCGAAATGCTCCAGGCTCGCCAAAGCCAGTCTGTCCGCCTCGGCTTTCGTCTTCACGAACCCGGAATGCAGAATCAGTTTCGGCGTGCGCGGCCCGTGCCGCCTGCTGAAATGCCGCACCGACCATGCAATGAAGTTCAGCAGTCCGTACGCCGCATGCAGCGGCAGGATCCGCACCAGCCCGACCATGAACAGGAAGAGTCCGTACTCGGCATTGATTGCGAGCGCGGATTTCTTTTTCTTGCTTTTCGGGTTCGTGGAGCTCACGGCTGGATTCCTCTGCGGATGCGTTTTCGATTTCGCGAAACATTAATATACACCGCGCACCCGGAAAATAAAAACGTTTTCGGCAAAAAAACAGTTTTTTGACCGGAAAAAACGGGAGAGCCCGCATCTGCGGCCCTCTCCCGCATGAATGCGCCGCATCCGCACGGCGCAGGGAAAAACGCTTATTTCGATTCCGGTTTGTCTTTGGAATGCTCCCGGTCCCATTCTTCGAGTTTGCGCTCGGCGAAGCTGCGCCCGCCGAGTCCGAACGCAATCGCGAACGCCGCGGCAAACGCGCCGAGCACGATCCCGAACGCCAGAAGCGCCGCCGATCCGCCGATTCCCGCGGTCGTCAGGGCCGCCACGCCCGCGAAAAAAAGCACCGCAATCCGCGCCGCGAAAACGAAAATCTGCGACTCCACCCCGTTGCGCCGCACGAAATCGGCGGCGAGATTCGCCAGCGCCACGCCGAGCAGGAAGACCACCGCGCCCAGCACGAGGCGTCCGGCGAACGGCAGGAAGGAACGCACGGCCCTGGCGGATTCCTCCAGCTGGAGAATCTCAAGCGCCGCGACCAGGGCGAAGATCAGGATGCCCGCGAAAACCAGTTTGCCGACGACATTCGACGCCCCCATGTTCCCCTGCGCTTTCCAGCCGAGCGCGCCGGCGCGGCGGTCCAGTCCGGCGTCGGACAGCAGGCGCGACACGATGCGGGCGACGAGCGCGCCGACGGCGAACGCCGCAAACAGCACGATGGCAGCAGCCGCCAGATTGCCCGCGCTGTTCAACATTCGCGTGAAAAGATGCGAGACGGAATCCGTGAGGGAATCAATGCCGAGCGCGGAGAGCGCCGCCGCCGACACGGGAACCGCAATGCAGATGAAAACCAGAGCGCCGCAGATGCGTGCGAGGCTGTCGCGGGAGAAAAGCTTCCCGCCCGTCTGTTCGGCGTCGCCCAGCCCGCCGGACGCCAGCACGAGACGTTCCACGAGTTTGCCCAGAATCTTCGCAAGGAACAGACCCGCGGCCGCGATCAGCGCCGCGGCGAAGATGCGCGGCAGATACCGCATCACATCCGCGGTCATCGCCTCGAACGGACGCGCCAGGCCGGCAATCTTCAGTGCGCCGAGGATCGCGGGAACGAACGCCAGAATGACGAGCCAGAAGAGCGTGGCCCCAACAGTAAAGCTCAGATTGCATTCGCGTCCGCCCGTATCCGCCGCGCTCTCGATCTTCTCGTCCAAACGCAGGGCGCGCATCAGAAGCAGCGAGGCGTAACGGACCGCCGACGCCACGCCCCATGCGATCAGACCGAGGATCGCCGCGGCGAAGAGGTTCGGCAGAAATCCGATGACGTCGGCGAGCACGTCGCGGATCGGCGAGGCCGCGTCATGGAGGCTCAGCAGATTCAGAGCCTGCACCACCGCGATCAGGAAGACGATCCAGAAGACGACGCGTGCGGCTATCTTCTCCGCGCGGACCGCCGGAACGGCCGTCTCGTCAGGTGCGCACACGGCAAGCCGTTCACCGATGCGGCAGCGGCGCACGCACCGGAAAGTGAGTTTCTGAAGGATCCAGGCGACGATCCAACCGGCGAACAGGACCAGGATCGCGAGCAGGATCCGCAGGATTCCGTATTCCGTCAGCTGGTTGACGAGCATGTTCCAAAGTTCTTTCATGGCGCACTCCTTTTGTTTGAACGGCGTTGACTGCGTTTTTTTCGGGATTACTATACCACGGGCCGGAGGAAAATGCAACCGGCGATTCTTTTTTCCGGCAGTCGCGGACCGTTTTTTTTCACGGGGAATGCAGGGTTGCCCGTTTTTTCAGGGCAATCCGTCGCGTCCGAACAGTCAGGCGGGCGGCATGTCTGCCGCCGGAGTTCAAATAAAAACGATGTTCTCCGCACCGGCAATCTGAACGGAAACAACGACGGACCGGGCTGTCCTTCGGTTTCCTCCACGGCTCCTTTTTTCGGGAAAAAACGGACAATTTCTAAAAAAAAGCATCAGGAAATATATTATTTTTTCGGAAAAAATGGATTTTCCGGCATTTTTCGGCTTGAAAAAACGAAACCAGCTTGTATAGTAGCATGAAAAGCAGTGGTCCATTCCATTGTTTCAACTCAAAATCATAGATTGTCCATTCACAGCCGAACATCCCGGAAGGGCGTCCGGCAAACAAATTGCAAGGAGCAATACCATGTCCCACAAAACTCTGAAAGCGATGTTCGCGGCAGTCTGCACGCTCGTGTGCGCCGCAGGCGTCGTGAAAGCCGACCAGCCGGTCATCAGCCATGTATACACGGCCGACCCGAACGCCTTCGTGTTCAACGACCGCATCTACATCATCTGCAGCCATGACATCGCCAACCAGCGCGGCTACGACCTCTTCGACTACGAACTGGTCTCCACCGACGACCTCCAGAACTGGACCGACCACGGTTTCGTGTTCTCCGTCGGCAGAAACCACGACTTCGGCTATGGCCGCGGCAAAGGTCCGTACGGCGAAGACCAGACCGTCGCTCCGTGGGCCGGACACTGCTACGCTCCCGGCACCGCGATCCGCGACGGCAAAGTCTACCTCTACTTCCCGGACGGCGGCTCCTCCATCGGCGTGGCCGTGGCGGACAAGCCAGAAGGCCCCTACAAAGATCCGCTCGGAAAGACCCTCATCGCCGGCAACGTTTCCAACTACGCCTCCCGCTGGCTCTTCGACCCCGCCGGATTCGTCGACGACGACGGTCGCGCGTTCGTGTACTATGGCGGCAACGGCAACGACCAGGCCCGCATCATCGAGCTCAACAAGGACATGATCAGCCTCCATCCGGAAGCCATCCACCTGAACGTGCCGAAGTTCTTCGAAGCCTCCTACATGCACAAGTACAAAGGCAAATACTACTTCTCCTACAGCACGCAGTTCAGCCCCACCGCGAACATCGACTACCTGGTCAGCGATTCCCCGACCGGTCCGTTCGAATACAAGGGCACAATCCTCGACAACCCGAAGCAGAATCTCGGCAACAACAACCACGCCTCCATCATCGAGTACAAAGGCCACTGGTACATCGCGTACCACGACCGCAAGCTCGCAATCGCCAGCAACCTCCGCAACAAGAGCGATTCCCGCTGCGTGAACCTCGACGAGATGTTCTACAACGAAGACGGAACCATCAAGAAAGTCGTCGAGACCGAACATGGCCCGAAGCAGCTGAAGAACTTCGACCCGATGCAGAAGTGCCGTTTCGTCACCATGAACAAGTCCGGCAAGATCCTCACCGAGGAAGAAGCCAAGGCGGAACAGATGCCCGGCCTGAAGAGCACGATGGGCCCCAACAAGGAAACCGTCCTCGCCTCCATGCAGAACAACAGCTGGATCCGCGTTTCCGGCGTCGACTTCTCCAAGAAGCCGACCGGCGGCACGCTGAAGTACAGCGCCAAGGACGACAACACCTCCATCGAAATCCGCAAGGGCGCGGCCGACGGCGATCTGCTCGCCACTGTCCAGCTCGCCAACACCAACGGCGATTGGAAGGATCTCAACTTCAAGCTCGACAAGGCCGTTGACGGCGTGTTCGACTACCTCTATTTCGTGTTCAAAGTCAAAGGCGAAGCGGCCACGGCGGCTCTCTTCGATTCCTCCGACGTCGTCACCGTGGCTGCGGCCGGCGGCCAACAGCCCGGCCAGGGCTTCGGCGGCGGTCAGGGTCAGGGCCAGCGTCCGCGTCGTCAGGGCCAGGGCGGCCAGGGCGGTCAGGGCGGTTTCGGCGGCGGCTTCGGCGGCGGTCAGCCCCCGCAGGGCGGTTTCGGCGGCGGCTTCGGCGGCGGTCAGCCCCCGCAGGGCGGCTTCGGCGGCGGCTTCGGCGGCGGTCAGCCCCCGCAGGGCGGTTTCGGCGGCGGCTTCGGCGGCGGCTTCGGCGGCGGCCAGCGCCCCGGACAGCAGCAACAGCAGCCTGCCGGCCCGAAGCCGGTGGAAAGCTCCGCTCTGCTCGACTGGTATCAGTTCAAATAATCCCAAGTTCCATTTACAATAAACCAAAATAAGGATACCTAAAATGTCCATCTCCCTGAAATCCGTCTCCGCCATTGTGGCGGGCATCTGCCTCTCCGCTCTTGCATTCCAGGCGCAGGCCGCCGATGAACCCACCCGTCTCCGCGACGCCTCCGAAGGTCTCTTCCTGATCGGCAACGCGGCCCCGACCCGCGCGTTCAGCGACCTCATCGCTTCCGACATCCTCGCGACAGACTTCAACCGTCTGACCTGCGAAAACGAGATGAAGTTCGACGCCACGGAACCGCAGGAAGGCCAGTTCAACTTCCGGGCGGGCGACACCCTCGTCGAATTCGCCCAGAAATACAACATGAAAGTCCACGGCCACACGTTCCTCTGGCACTCCCAGACTCCGCAGTGGGTCTTCCAGAACCCCAATGACGGCCGCACGATGCGCGAGGTCGTCCTTGCCCGCCTCGAAAACCACATCCGCGCCCTCATGACGCACTGGAAAGGCAAAATCCAGAGCTGGGACGTCTGCAACGAGTGCTTCGAAGACGACGGCCGCCCCCGCGGCTTCTCCCCGTGGCGCCAGAACATCGGCGACGACTACATGGAACAGGCCTTCCGCATCGCCGACAAGGTCGCCAAGGAACTCGGCGAGGAAAAGGTCCTCCTGGTCTACAATGACTTCAACATGTACAAACCCGGCAAGGTCCAGGCCGTCGTGAACATGGTCAACGACTTTAAGGCCAAGGGCGTCAGAATCGACGCCATCGGCATGCAGGCCCACTGGCAGAGCAACGACGATCCCTCCATCGAGACCATCGAAGCCGCCTTCAAGGCCTACGCCGCCACCGGCTGCAAGATCATCATCTCCGAAATGGACATCAACACCCGCAACGGCTTCCGCAACAGCGGACGCGGCCTCGAACGCGACGACAGCGTCCAGGGCAACGCCGACAGTTCCGCCGACGCCCTTGCAAAGCGCTACGCCCAGGTCTTCGATCTCTTCGTGAAATATCATGAGAGCATCTACGCCGTCACCCTCTGGGGCATCGGCGACGGCTGGTCCTGGCTCCGCGGCGGTCAGCCGCTTCTCTTCGACAACAACCTCGATCCGAAGCCCTGCTACTACTCCGTGCTCGAATCCCTCAAGAAAGGCCAGAAGGCCCTCAAGAAGTAATCTGCACGGCGTTTTCCGACGCAAGTCACCGGCGGTTTCCCCTCTGCGGGAGACCGCCTTTTTTTTATAAAAAAACGCGTCTTTCTCTTGAAAATCCGCGATTTCATGGCATATTATTTCAATTTGGTTTTTTGAGAATTTGTCAACGTCAAAAACACGGAGATACCACCATGGCGAAGCGGCAAGACATTAAAAAAATCCTCATCATCGGCTCCGGCCCGATCATCATCGGACAGGCCTGTGAATTCGATTATTCCGGCACCCAGGCGTGCAAGGCTCTCAGGAAAGCAGGCTACGAGGTCGTCCTCGTCAACTCGAATCCGGCCACCATCATGACCGATCCCGGCATGGCCGACCATACCTATATCGAACCGCTCACCGTCCAGGGCGTGGAACGCGTGATCAAGCGCGAACGTCCGGACGCCCTGCTGCCAAACCTCGGCGGCCAGACCGCCCTGAACCTCTCCTCCAGCCTCGCCGAAGCCGGCGTCCTCGCGAAATACGGCGTGCAGGTTATCGGCGTCGATCTCGACGCCATCAAGCGCGGCGAAGACCGCATCGAGTTCAAGAAGACCATGGCCAAGCTCGGCGTTCCCGTTCCCGAATCCGCCCCCGCCAACTCCGTCGAGGAAGGCGAAGCCATCGCCGCCCGCATCGGCTATCCCGTTGTGCTTCGCCCCGCCTACACCATGGGCGGCACCGGCAGCGGCATCGTGTACAACGTGGAAGAGCTCCGCCAGGTCATGGCGCGCGGCCTCGCCGCCAGCCTGATCCACGAAGTCCTCGTCGAGCAGTGCGTGCTCGGCTGGGAAGAGCTTGAGCTTGAAGTCGTTCGCGACGAAAAAGGTCAGAAGATCACCGTCTGCTTCATCGAAAACGTCGACCCGATGGGCGTCCACACCGGCGACAGCTTCTGCGTCGCCCCCATGCTCACCGTCTCCAAGGAAGTCCAGGAAAAGCTTCAGGACTACTCCTACCGCATCATCGACGCCATCGGCGTGACCGGCGGCACGAACGTCCAGTTCGCCCACAACCGCAAGGACGGCCGCATCGTCGTCATCGAGATCAATCCCCGCACCTCGCGTTCGTCCGCCCTGGCCTCGAAAGCCACCGGCTTCCCGATCGCCCACGTCTCCACGCTCCTCGCCACTGGCATCACGCTCGACGAGATTCCCTACTGGCGCGACGGCTCCCTGGAGAAGTACACGCCGAGCGGAGACTACGTCGTGGTGAAGTTCGCCCGCTGGGCCTTCGAGAAGTTCCCGCAGGCGAAGGACGCCCTCGGAACCCAGATGAAGGCCGTCGGCGAAGTCATGTCCATCGGCAAGAACTTCAAGGAAGCTTTCCAGAAGGCCATTCGTTCGCTCGAGATCGGACGCAGCGGCCCGGGCCTCGACGCCAAGCTCGCCGCCCTCTCCATGGACCAGCTCCGCGAAAAGATCCGCACGCCGAACAGCAAGCGCTTCTTCATGATCTACGAATTCCTCCGCCGCGGCGGCACGGTCGACGAGGTCGTCGGCATGTCCTTCATCACGCGCTACTTCATCGAGCAGATGGCCGAGCTTGCCAAGTTCGAGGGCGAACTCCAGAAGTTCAGCTTCATGTCCCTCCCGGACGACATGCTCGTCCAGGCCAAGCGCGACGGCTTCTCCGACAAGTATCTCGCCAAGCTCTTCTCCGTCAGCGAACGCACCGTTCGCGAACGCCGCATCAAGCTCGGCGTGGTCGCGGCCTACTGCAAGGTTCCGGTCAGCGGCGTCGAAAACGCCTGCTACTACTACTCCACCTACCAGAACGTTCCGGACGAGGTCGAAGTCTCCGCAAACAAGAAGATCATGATTCTCGGCGGCGGCCCGAACCGCATCGGCCAGGGCATCGAGTTCGACTACACCTGCGTCCATGCCGCTTTCGCGCTCCGCGACAACGGCTACGAGTCCATCATGGTCAACTGCAACCCCGAGACCGTCTCCACCGACTACGACACCAGCGACAAGCTCTTCTTCGAGCCGCTCACGACCGAGGACGTGCTCTCCATCTACGCCAAGGAGAAACCGTACGGCGTGATCGTGCAGTTCGGCGGCCAGACTCCGCTCAACATCGCGCAGGAACTCAAGGACAACGGCGTGAACATCCTCGGCACGCAGCCCGAGGGCATCCGCCTCGCCGAAGACCGCGAATACTTCCGCGAACGCATGATCGCCCTGAACATCCTCCAGCCGCGCAGCGCCACCAGCAAGTCCCTCGAAGAGGCCGTGAAGATCGCCAACGAGATCGGCTATCCCGTCATGGTCCGCCCGTCCTTCGTGCTCGGCGGCCGCGGCATGGAAGTCATCTACGATGAAGCCACGCTCCGCCGCTACGCCGTCGAATCCCTTCAGGTCAGCCCCGAATACCCGATGCTGATCGACCGCTTCCTCGACAACGCCATCGAATGCGAAGTCGACGCCATCGCCGACGGCAGCGAGACCTATGTGGCCGCCATCATGGAGCACGTCGAGCTCGCCGGCATCCACTCCGGCGACTCCGCCTGCACCATCCCGCCGATCACCATCCCCGCGAAGCACCAGAAGACCATCGAGGAATACACAGCGAAGATCGCGAAGGACTTCAAGGTCGACGGCATCATGAACGTCCAGTACGCCATCTGCGAGGACGAAGTGTACATCATCGAGGCCAATCCGCGCGCCTCCCGCACCGTGCCCATCATCTCCAAGGTCACGGGCGTTCCGCTGGCCCGCGTCGCCACCGAACTCATGCTCGGCAAGAAGATCGCCCAGTTCAAGCTCCCGAAGACCGGCGAGACCCCGTTCGTCGCCGTCAAGGAGGCCGTCCTGCCGTTCAACATGTTCCCGGAAGTCGACCCGATCCTCGGCCCGGAAATGCGCGCCACGGGCGAAGTCATGGGCATCGCCGACAACTTCGGCACAGCATTCTTCAAGGCGGAAGCCGCCTCCGGCTGCAGCCTGCCCACCGAAGGAACCGTGCTGATTTCCGTCAGCCGCCACTACCGCAAGTACCTGCTCCCGATCGCGCAGAAAATCCACAAGCTCGGATTCGAGATCCTCGCCACCGAGGGCACCGCAGCGTTCCTCAGCGAGAACGGCATCCCGAACACCGTCGTCTGCAAGCTTGGCGAAGGGCGTCCCGACATCCTCGACATGATCAAGAACAACAGGATCCAGCTCATCATCAATACGCCCATCGGACGCGAGGGCAAAGTCGACGACAGCTACATCCGCCGCAGCGCCATCCAGAACCGCATCCCGTACATGACGACCATCGCCGCCGCCAACGCGACCGCGATCGGCATCGAGGCCGTCCGCGCGAACGCCGACAAGGAACCCAAATCCCTGCAGGAATATCACAAGTGAGCTGACAGAGGGGAACTCCGCTCATGCCCGACAGAATCTGGCTCGAAATCGACCTCGGCGCCCTGCAGCGCAACTACCGCACGCTCGCACGGTCGATTTCGCCCGCCGCGCTCTTCCCGGTCATCAAGGCCGACGCCTACAACCTGGGCGCGGTCGAGGTCGCGCGGTCGCTGTGCGACTACGCCCCGACCTTCTGCGTGGCGACTCCGTCGGAGGCCCTCAAGATCATCTCCTTCGGCAAAAACGTCCGTCTCCTCGGCGCTCTGCTGAACACCGAGATCGCGGACGTCGTGCATTTCGGCATGGTTCCGAGCATCCCGTCGCTCGAAGTCGCGCGGATGCTCAGCGAGGAGGCCGTCCGCCAGCGCCGCACGCTCGACGTCATGATCAAGCTCGACACCGGCATGGGCCGTCTGGGATTCCTCCCCGAAGAGGCCCCGGACGCCATCGCGAAGATCGCCGCGCTCCCCAATATCCGCTGCACCGACATCTTCTCGCATTTCCCCGTCGGCTACAAAATCGACCACCCCACGACGCGCGAACAGCTCCGGCTCTTCCGTTACGTCCTGGACGCCGTCGCCGAACGCCACATCATGATCCCGAACGTGCATTTCGCGAACAGCGACGCCATCGGGTGTCTGCCCGAGTCGGTCCGTACGCCCTACAACTGCGCCCGCACCGGCATCTCGCTGTACGGGTTCTCCCCCGATCCGAAGCTTGCCTCCTGCCTCGAACCGGTCGTCGCCTGCTATTCGCACGTGATCGCCGTCCGACGCCTCCCGAAAGGCCACAACGTCGGCTACGAATGCACCTGCACGCTTCATGAGGACACCGACATCGCGCTCATCTCCGCAGGCTATGCCGACGGCCTCCCGCTCCAGCTTTCCAACCAGGCCGAGATTCTGATCCGCGGACGCCGCTGCCCCGTGCTCGGACGCGTCTGCATGGACTACATGATGGTCTCGCTCGCCCCGCTCGGCGGCGAACTCCCCGACCAGGGCGAGATCGTCACGCTCATCGGTTCCGACATGGGCGAGACCGTCTCCCCCGAGGAATGGGCGAAGCTCAAAGGCACGCACGTCTACGACATCCTCTGTTCGTTCGGCGGCCGCATGGAACGCCGCTACGTCGCCCGTTAAGGTTGACAAGTCCTCTGGTTTCCGGCATCGCTTGTCGTGGACGCAATTGCCCTGCCGTACTACGTTATCGTCGTTCCGATCGACTTCTTATTCATCCATCTGCCCACCCGTTGACACAAATATCGGAAAAAAGATGAAAAACGGCTTGATTTTTATATGTTCGAGGATATATTTACAGAGTAAACAAGAAATCGGCATATTATGAATCCTCAACCTGAAAAGAGAAAGACGTTCATCATGTTTCCTTCCGTGAAGGATTTCATGCGCGAACAGTCGGGAGACGTCAAAAAAGAGCTTAACGGGATCGTTTTTTCTCCTCGAAAGAGACGGAATGCTTTCCTATCCTTACGCAGAGAAAATCCAAGGTGAGGACCTGTTCGCGATCCGTGTCATTCAGGCGGGAAACATCCGGATATTCTACGTTTACGGACTCGAAAACCGGGTTTATGCCATTCATGGATATGTCAAGAAACCCCAGGAAATACCCCAACGGGAAATGGCCATCGCGCGAAAAGCATTGAAATGGCTTATCCAGAAAGGACTTGTATCATGAAAGAACGCGCGGATGAAATGACGGACAAACAGCTCGAAACATTCCTCGACGACCTGAAGGCCCATCCGAAAAAATACACGAAGGACAGTGAGGAAAGATGGGGCTGGTACACCGATCCTGCCAACAAGGATGAGGTGAACGAACAACTTTCCCACATGCAGCTCGTCATGGAGCTTCATAAAGCACGCAAGGAGGCCGGGCTTACGCAGGAGGAACTCGCGAAACGCATGGGAACGAAGCAATCCTACATTGCGGCGATCGAGCGCGGCAGAAAGAACGTGTCCTATTCCACAATCGCACGATTCGCGCACGCCTGCGGGAAACGCATTGCGATCACGCTTCTGTGATTACCTGACGACGGTTGAAGCCACTGGGGAACAAAAAAGACTTTTGCCTGGCTCGTGTCCATCCATATTCAGTTTTTTTCGCAATCCGCTGTTTTTTTGTTTAGGTTGTTTTTTCGGCGTTTTGTGATATAGTATGGTAGCGACACGATCATACGGAGCAATAACATGAACTGGGAAAAGACGCTGATTCGCAATATCCTGTTCGCCGTGCTCGTCGTTGCGGCGGGATTCTATGGCGCCGGATGCTGCTGGGCGATGACCGAAAAGACGTGGGATCGCCTCGGTTCCAAGAAAGCAACCATCACAAACCGTCATTACGAGTATTCCCCCGACCGCGGCGAGATCGTTTTTTCCTGCGAAAAGAAAACGAAGCATTATGTATGGCCGTTCCTCACCGCGTTCGATGTGTCCTGGAATACGTACAAGCCTTTTGAAAAACGCATCCCGATGGAACCCGTTCCGGAGAACCTGATCCGCGTTCATTTTGAGGCGGTTCCCGATCCCGCCGCGCTCCGCGCCCACAACTTCCTGTGGGAATGGATGCCGGGCGAAAACCAGTTCGACAACCCCGTGGAGATCACCCGGAACGGAACCGTTCTTTCCGTAACACGCCTGCCGTTTGTTCAGCCGGGTGACACGCTTCGCATGCATATGCATCCGGACGACCTGCCGGTTCTGTCCGGTCCGTGCGTGATCCGTCTGGAACCGGTCTCCTATGCGATCCTGCTGTTCCCACATGCACAGGACGGCTTCCGCTATGAAATGCTGACCTCCGATGATGTTCTCGCCAACAGTCTTTCCGTGTTCGCGGATGAATTCGAGGATGAGGCGAAACGGAACAACGAAGACCCGATCGGGCCGCTCGGCTGCTGCTGGAAATACTTCTGGCTTCCCTCGGCGGCTGTCACGGACATCCTGATCATGACGCCCTGTTCCTGGGCGATAAAGGGCGCGGCGGCTATTTCTCTGTTCGGCGGGCTTGTCGCACACGGCGACGAACTGTGAAATCAAGCGCCCGGATGCGGGCGTAACCGGGCGCTGCATCAACACATATCGCGGGAATCCCTTGACTTTCCGCGGTGCGGGTATTATATTTATGGCAAACACACGGGAGGCATAGCCTCCACTGCGGCAGCGCCGTGCTTCGCAATAGCACGTTGTTTACATATCAGACTCCAAATATCTGCACCACATCATGGCAAGAAAGATACAGTTCCGGACAAAACAGGCGAATACGCAATCACCGGATTCCCCGGAGCGGAAATCGAACGCGCCCGGATTCGAGACCAGCGAAGACGCCATTTTCCACCAGCTGTACGACCCCGGATGCGTTCCCCTGTCGTCCGATGAGGCGGAATCCGTCTGGAAGGACATCGACGCCCGAATGGACGAGATACGTTCGCGCCTGGCGCAGTTCGTCTTCGTGCTGGAGGAACACGAGCGCGTCGTGGACCTCTGCCGGACACCCGACGACGTGACCTCGCTTTTCGTCGAATCCAAGCTGCCGGACGCCGTCCGCGGCAATCCGCCGTCCGCTCTGCCCGCCCTGATGAAGTGGAAATCCGAGATAACCGCATTCCGCAAGGAACTGGCCGCGTTTTACGCCGGGCCGCAATTCCAGAAGAAGTCCGTCCGCGAGGCGATGTGGGAACGTTCGGCTGAGCTTCTCATGCGGTATCCGGTTTCCGCGCTGAAGGTCATGGAGTGGTATCATGTGGCGTCCTCCTGGTGTTCCACGCCGGAATCGCCCGCCATGGACGAACTTTTCCGCACCCGCCTGATGCCGGACCGCGCGCTCTGCCTGTCCGTTTTCCAGACCATGAAAGCCGCGTTCGAGCGGATGGAACAGCTCCGCCAGCGCATCCTGTATTCGCACCTCCGGCTCGTGATCAGCATCGCGAAGCAGTCCTGCAACCAGCCCCAGCAGCTGATCGACGTCGTTCAGGAGGGCAACATCGGGCTTGTGAAGGCGCTCGACCGGTTCGACAGCAGCCTCGGGCACAGGTTCTCCACCTACGCCACCTGGTGGATCCGGCACGAGATCATGCGCGCCCTGGCGCGTCAGACCCGCGTCATCCGCATCCCGCAGCACATGCTGGCGACCATCTCGCGCATCAACCGCGCCGAACAGGCCTATGTCAAACGATACGGCACGGAGCCGACCGTGGAGGACCTGGCTTCCATCCTCGAAATGCCGAAAGCGCGCATCCACGCCATCCGCCAGATGGCGCGCCAGCAGATTTCGCTCCAGGCGCCGCTCCGCTCAAACGCGCTTTCCGACGATTCCGACATCACGCAGGAGGACCGTTTCGGCACGCCGGCCGACAACGATGACTTCAACCCGGAACTGCATCTTTCATTCCAGTTCCTCCGCGACGTCGTCCACAAGGCCGTCGACAATCTCCCCGAACGCGACCGCAAGTTCATTCAGATGCGGTTCGGGCTGGACGGCTATGAACCGATGACCATCCGCCGGATCGCCGAGGAATTCCATCTGAGCCGCGAGCGCGTCCGCCAGATCGAAAGCAGCGTATTCGAAAAGCTCCGCCGCAGCCACCCCGAACTGGCCTCCCACTGGCAGGATTCGCTTTACTGAATCCGCCTTTCTATTCGCACGGTTTTTTTCTCCCTTTTGCGCCCGAAAAACGCTTTTTTTCCGGCAACCGATTTGCAATTTTGTGAAATGCGCTGTATATTAATAGGTTTTGTCCAAATACAGTCACCAGCATAGGATCCTGTCCCAGAGATGGATAACTATTCCGAACAGTCCGCGGAACGCCTGATGGAGATTCAGGCCGACCTTGAACGCCAATATGCCGGATACAAGGCCCGCAACCTCAAGCTCGACATGTCCCGCGGGAAACCCTCCGGCAGCCAGCTCGACCTGACGAACGGCATCCTGGACCGCCTCGACGGCTACATGGTCGAGGGCGGCATCGACGCGCGCAACTACGGCTGCCTGGAAGGCATCCATGAAGCCCGCAAGCTTTTCTCCGAACTCCTCGGCATCCCGCGCGACCGCCTCATGATCGGCGGCAACTCCAGCCTGAACATGATGTACGACACGATCGTCCGCCACTGGGTCTTCGGCACGCATGGCCACATGCCGTGGGGACGTCTCCCCATCGTCAAATTCCTCTGCCCCTGCCCCGGCTACGACCGCCATTTCGCGATCTGCGAGGACCTCGGCATCGAAATGATCCCGGTCCCGATGACGCCGACCGGCCCCGACATGGACATGGTCGAGAAGATCGCCGGTTCCGACGACGCCGTGAAAGGCATCTGGTGCGTTCCGCTGTACTCCAACCCGCAGGGCGTGTGCTACTCCGACGAAACCGTCGACCGTCTGGCCTCCATGCACACCGCGGCGCCCGATTTCCGCATCTTCTGGGACAACGCCTACGGCGTACACCACATCTACGAGGAATGCCATCTGAAGGACATCTTCGCGAGCGCCGATGACGCGGGCAACCCGGAACGCGTCTATTATTTCTTCTCGACCTCGAAGATCACGTTCCCCGGCGCCGGCGTGGCCCTGCTCGCCACCGGATCCGGCAATTTCGCCGAGCTGAAACACCACATGAGCATCCAGACCATCGGCCCGGACAAGCTCAACCAGCTCCGCACCGTGCGTTACCTGAAGAGCGCCGAGGGCGTCCGCGAGCATATGCGCGTCCTGGCGCGCGAACTCCGTCCGAAATTCGACCTCGTACTCGACACGCTGGAACGCGAACTCGGCGGAACCGGACTCGCCTTCTGGATGCGTCCGAAGGGCGGCTACTTCATCGCCCTCGACACCATCCCCGGCTGCGCGACGCAGGTCATCGAACTCGCCAAAAACGCGGGCGTCAAACTGACCGGGCCCGGCTCGACTTTCCCGCTGCACCACGACCCGCTCGACCGCAACATCCGCATCGCGCCATCCTATCCGCCGCTCGACGAACTGAAGACCGCCATCGAACTCTTCTGCGTCTGCGTGAAGCTCGCCGGCGTCCGGAAGCTTCTCGCGGACAAAAACGCCTGACCGCCCTCTCCTCCCGGCGCCCGCCATGCGACACGACGAACTCCTCACCAGCCTGAAGAATCCGAAGGTCAAATACGCCGCATCCCTGCGGGAACGCCGGGAACGCGACGCTCAGGGCGTGACGCTTCTGGAAGGCTACCGCGAACTCTTCCGCGCGGACGCCATCGGCCTCAAGTTCCACGAGGTCTTCTACTGCCCGGAACTCTTCCTCGGCGAAAACGAGGACGCCCTGCTGGATTCCCTCGCCTCGCACGGCGCGTCGCTCTACCGCTGCACCGAGGACATCCTCCGCAAGCTCGCCTATCGCGACCGTCCGGAGGGCCTGATCGCAGTCATCGAGGTCAAACGCAAGACGCTCGCCGACATCCCGAAGGTGAAAAACGGCCTCTACCTCGTGGCGGAGACCATCGAAAAGCCCGGAAACCTCGGCTCCATGCTCCGCAGCGCGGACGCCGTCGGCGCCACCGCCATGATCGTCTGCGACAGGCAGACCGACTTCTACAATCCGAACGTCATCCGCGCCAGCACCGGCGCGATCTTCTCCGTTCCGCTCGCCGAAGCCACCTCCGAGGAATGCCTCGCCTGGCTCCGCTCCTTCGGCATCCGCACGCTCGCGGCCACGCCGCACACCAAACGGAACTTCACGGACGCGGACATGGCGCACGGCGTGGCGATCGTGGTCGGCGCCGAGCAGTTCGGCCTGACCCCGTACTGGATGGACTCCGCCGACGAGAAGGTCGTGATCCCGATGCTCGGGCTGATGGATTCCCTGAACGTGGCGACCGCCGCGACGATCCTGCTGTACGAGGCGGCGCGCCAGCGCGGCTGGAAATCCTCCGCCGCCGTCGACTACGATCTGGACCAGTTCGCGGGTGGAGAGAATTCGCTCGGGCGAAACTGATCTTCTCCCGGTCCGCATTCGCTCCGGCTTTTTCTTTTTCTATATAAGCAGCTTTTTTCCCGTTTCCGGCTTGCTTTTCCGTTTTTATGTTGTATAGTATAATATTAACATATTTTCATTGCTAAATCAATTCACCGCCTCAATTGGCAAGGAGAATCAACGATATGCCGGCCACCCCCGCTTCCGCCCGCCGAACCCCGCAAATGTCCTGGGAACTCCTCTTCCAGATCACCGACCTGCTCCGCGTTCTCGGCGCCCCCGGCAACACGCTCAACAACAAGAAGATAACGCTCGGCAAGATTCGCGTCATCAGCTATCTTTTCGCCAACATGGACCAGCCGCCCATGCTGAAGGACATCGCCGAAGTCTTCGGCCTGACCCCCGGCGCCGTCTCCCAGACGATCGACTCCCTCGTGGAGGACGGCATCGTCCAGCGCGAACAGTCCAGCGAGGACCGCCGCGCGATCCACATCTCCCTGACGAAACAGGGCATCGCGCTGAAACGCCGCCACGACAACTACTTCACCGACTACATGGACCATTTCTTCCGCAACATCGACGAGAAGAAGCAGCAGATCTTCCTGGAGGTCCTGGAGCAAATGGTCGAGACGCTTCAGCCCGAAGTCGAAAACCAGTCCGCCGAAGAACAGGACGAATCCGGTATTTGATTCCGCACACCCTCTGCGGCCTGTGCCTGGTATGATTGAAATTATCCCCTGGCTGGAACGTTTTACGCATACTCTGCGGGAGACGTTCGGGGAACGCGTATGGTTTGCCGGGCTTCAGGGCAGTTATGCCCGGGGCGAAGCGGCGGATTCCAGCGACATCGACCCGGTCGTCATCCTGGATGAACTGACCGCGGACGACATCGCGTCCTATGACGCCATGCTGAACACTCTCGATCACAAGGAATTGGTTTGCGGGTTCCTGTCCGGAAAAGACGAACTGCTGCACTGGGATCCGTCGGAACTGTTTCAGTTCTGCCGCGACACGAAACCGCTGATCGGCGGTCTGGACGACGTTCTCGCGATCATCAAACCCGGCGACATCGACCGCGCGATCCTGACCGGAGCCTGCGCCGTCTACCACGCCTGCGTCCACAACATGCTCTGCGAAAAGGACGAAGGAATTCTCCGCGGCCTGTATAAAACGGCGACCTTCACAATCCGTGCGACCGCATACCGCCGCACCGGGATATACTGCTCCCGTCTGGATGAGTTGTCACAGCATGTGGATGCCGCCGACAAAGAAATCGTTCAATCTTATCTCGCCATGAAATCCGGCGCCCCCATGGATTTCATTCAAGCATCAAAATGCCTTTTTGAATGGGCGAAGGAGATAATCGTGCAAGAAAACTGAAGTTGGAGTGTCTTAAGCTTTCGGGAGGGTCTTCAGCACGTCGGCGACCTTGATCGCCTTCATACAGGCGCGCGTGCCGAGCGGGCAGACATGCTTGAAACACGGCGAGCAAGGTTCCTTTTTGTACAGGACGCGCCATTTCGGGGAAAGCGGCCCGGTGGCGGCCATGTCGGTGGAGCCGAAGACGGCGGTTCCCGGCGTGCCGATGGCGGCGGCGAGGTGCATGATGCCGCTGTCGTTCGCGACGCAGTGCGCGGCGTGCTTCAGGATGAACATGAGCGCGTGGAGCGAGGTCTTTCCGGCGAGGTTCAGCGTCAGGCCGGGAACAAGTCCGTCGGCGCAGGATTCGCAGATCGGCGCTTCCTTCTTCGACCCGAGCAGGATCACGAATCCGCCGCGTTTCCGCTGCCAGTGGTCGGCCACGGCATGGAACGCTCCTGCGTCCCAGCGTTTGGCGTCGCCGAACGCCGCCCCCGGCGCGACCGCGAGCACGGGCTGTTTCTCCGGGAAAGGCTGTTCGAACGCCAGTTCGAACCGTTTTGCGTCGAAATCGGGCCGGATGACCGGCATGGACTTGCCGTCCCAGTCGTCGACGCCGAGACGTTTTGCGATCTCAAGACAGCGGTTCGCCTGATGCGGCGAATTGAGTCGGCCGGAGATGCGTTTGGGGAACGTGATCGGTTCGCGGAGCAGGATGGAGCGTCCGCGCGCCGCAGCGCCATAGAGCGGTTTCACGCCCAGCCAGCGCATCACGAGGGCGTCCCGGAGCGAATTGTTGAACAGGATGCCTGCGCCGAAATGCCGATGAACAAGCGGGTATATCTCCTTGCGCGTCGGGAACGCATGCGGATCGGCCACGGGGATGATCTCGTCGACCGTTTCGGTGAGTGCGTCCAGCACGGGCGCGAGTCCGGCCGGACAGATCACGGTAAGCGTGCAAAATTCGGGAAGAAGGCGTTTCAGGAGCATGAGCGCGGGAAACGTCATCACGAGGTCGCCGAGCCAGTTCGGGGACCGCACGAGCAGTCCTTCCTTCCATTGTTCGTGAGAAAGCTTCATGGCTGCGCCTCCTGTTGTTCCGGTCGGACGGGCGCATCATCGGTTTCCAGCACGACGAACGCCGTTGCAAGTTCGCGTTCATGGCTGATGGAGACATGGATGCGGGCGATGCCGAGGCGTTTCGCGGTTTCGGCGGTCGCGGCGTACAGCTTCACGAACGGCTTGCCGCGTTCGTCGGACAGCACCTCGATCTCCACGAAGGCGCATTCCGCGCACATCCCCGTGCCGAGCGCCTTGGAGAACGCTTCCTTGGCGGCCCAGCGGCCCGCGATGAATTCCTTCGGGTCCTTCAGCTCGGCCATGCGTTCGAGTTCGGCTGGCGTGAGTATATTTTTGACGAAATGATGACCGTGTTTCGCATAGATGGACCCGACGCGGGCGCAGTCGGCGATGTCCGTTCCGATTCCGAAGATCATGTTCATTCTCCTTCTTTCAGTTTCGTCAGCAGACATCCGCGTCCGCGTTCATGTTCGTGCATGCGGTAGCTGTAGAACCCGAAGCGCGACACGATCACATGGTCCAGCAGGACGATCCCGAGCGGGGCGAGCGCCTTGCAGATGCCGAACGTGACGGAATCGTCATCGGAGGAAGGCAGACAGTTCCCGCCGGGATGGTTGTGGCAGAGCACGACCGACTGCGCGCCGCACAGCAGGGCGTTGCGGGCGACCTCGGACGGATAGATGTTGACGGAGTCGACCGATCCCGCTCCGGGCATATCGCAGCGAATCAGACGGTTCTGCGAGTTCAAGTAGAAGATGAGTGTGACCTCGTTGCTCCTGTCGCCGAGCCGCATGCGGGCGTAATCCGCGAAAAGCTGAGGCGAATTCAGCAGCGGCAGGGATTCCATCGTCCGCGCCAGATACCGCACGTTCGCGCTTCGGATCAGCTTCAGCAGAGTAATGGAATTCTCTCCAACGCCGGGAATCTGCACCAGATCCTCCGGGCGGGCGTCCATAACGCCGGGGAACGAATGGAACCGGTTCAGCAGTTCCTTCGCGATCGGCTTCACGTCGCGACGCGGGATGGAATACGTCAGGATCAGTTCCAGCAGTTCGTAGTCCAGGAATGCATCCTGCTCGTAGTTCGCGAACTTCTCTCGCAGACGCTGTCTGTGTCCGAGCCTGTCTTCCGACGTCATGGGCGTCTCCTGAAGAGCGTGACCGACTCGAAGTGGCCGGTGGCGGGAAACATGTCGATCATGCCGGCGGACTGGATGCGGAATCCGTATTCTGCAAGACGGTCCGCATCGCGCCGCAATGTGTCAGGGCCGCAGGAAACGTACAGGACGGCCTCCGGGCCGAATTGACCGATATCGCGCGCCAGAGAGGCGGGAAGCCCCGTTCTCGGCGGATCCACGAGAACACAGCATTTCGCCGGATCGCAGGAATCCGCCAGCATGCGGAACGCCTTGCCCGCGTCCGCCGCCAGGAACGTGCAGCGATCCGAAACGCCGTGCTGCGCCGCATTGTATTCCGCCGCGCCAATCGCCGCCCTGTCCAGTTCGACCGCGCGCGCCGTGAGGCCGGGAATATGTTCCGCTGCGAGAATGGAGAAGACGCCCGAGCCGCAGTAGAGTTCGAGAAGCCGTTCCGCGCCGGTTTCCTTCAGCAGCGTCAGGACGCGTTCCGCCAGCTTGGGCGACATTTCAGGGTTAACTTGGAAAAACGACGCTTTCGGCACGCGGAAATCCCCGAAGGGGCCGAGCTGTTCCGTCAGATGCCCGATCCGACGCCAGGCGTCCGAACCGGAATCCAGCGCGCCGTCGTGAATCGTGTAGCGGAACGTGCGTTTCTGTCCGTCGGCGCCGGGTTTTGCGGTCGCGAGGAGTCCGCGGATGGCGGGGTGTCCGAGCGGGCAGTCCGGCACGGGAACCGCGGTGCGGTTGTCGAGTCCGCGGTAGCAGAACGCGCCGTTTTCGCAGACAAATGTCAGCTTGTTCCGGTATCCGTTGCTCGAGGGCGCGGGCAGAGGCGGCAGGAAAGCGATGTCTCCGGCTGCGGGATTGCCGCGCATGAGGAAATCGGCGAACTGACGGTTCTTCCATTCCAATTCGCATTCATAGGATGCGTGACGGTACGCGCAGCCGGGACACGTTCCGGCGAGCGGGCAATCCGCATCCCGGCGTTCCGGAGAGGCTTCCAACACTTCCAGCAACTGTGCGCGCGCAAACGATTTCGCCTCGCGGACAATCCCCGCGCGGACCGTTTCTCCGGGCAGAACGCCCGGAACGAAACAGACCTTGCCGTCCGGGAGCCGCCCCACTCCGTCGCCCCCGAACGCGATTCTCGAAATCGGAACGGAAAAAACCATCAACCGGGGATTTCCTGGAAGAGATCGAGCGGTTCGACGAGCTTGAGTTCGCTGCGGATTTTGGAGATGGCGTCGTCCGGATCGGCGAAGCGGAAGATGATGGCGGCCTTGCCGTGGAGTCCGGCGGCGAAAGCGTACAGGTATTCGATGTTGACCTGATGCCGGTCGAGGACTTCGAGTATCTTGGAGAGGCTGCCGGCGGCGTGGTCGACTTCGATCGCGACGACGTCGGTGATCTTGACGGCGAAGTTGTTGGCTTCGAGGAGGTCGCGCGCCTTCTCCCAGTCGCGGATCAGGAGGCGCAGCACGCCGAAGAACTTGCTGTCGCTGAGCGAGAGTGTCGAGATGTTGATCCCGTTGTCGGCCAGGAGTTTCAGCGCGGAGTTGACCGTGCCGGGCTTGTTCTCGACGAAGAGAGAAATCTGTTTGAGTTTCATGCTGACGTCTCCTGTTTTATGCGTTGAGGTTGCGGCGGTCGATCACGCGTTTGGCCTTGCCTTCGCTTCTCGGGATGGAGTTCGGGGCGCACATCTTGACGAAGACGCGGATGCCGAGGATGCGTTCGATGGCGTGGCTGATGGTGTGGCGGATATCCTCGATGGCGGACACGCGGTCGTGGAAGATGGTCTCGTTGACCTCGATGTCAACCTCGATGTTGTCCAGGCCGTGGTCGCGGGTCAGGATGATCTGGTACACGGGCAGGACCGATTCCACGCTCAGGATCGCCGTCTCAATCTGCGTCGGGAAGACGTTCACGCCGCGGATGATGAACATGTCGTCGCTGCGGCGGCCGATCTTGCTGATGCGGCGGATGGTGCGTCCGCAGGCGCATTTCGAGGTCATGATGCTGGTGATGTCGCGGGTGCGGTAGCGGATCATGGGCATGGCGCGCTTCGCCAGCGTGGTGAGGACGAGTTCGCCTTCCTGGCCGTCCGGGAGAACTTCGCCGGTGGCGGGGTCGATGATCTCGGGATAGAAGAAGTCTTCGAAGATGTGGAGGCCGTCCTGCTCAAGGCAGGAGCAGCCGACGCCGGGTCCGACGATCTCGGAGAGGCCGTAGATGTCGTAGGCCCTGATGCCGGACTTTTTCTCGATCTGGCTGCGCATGGCTTCGGTCCACGGTTCCGCGCCGAAGATGCCGAGGCGGACGGGGAGTTCGCGCATGTCGACGCCCATTTTTTCGGCGGTCTCGATCATGTGCAGGAAATAGCTCGGGGTGCAGGCCACGCAGGTCACGCCGAAGTCTTTCATCAGCATCACCTGGCGTTCCGTGTTGCCGCCGGACGCCGGAATCACGGTCGCGCCGATTTTCTCGAATCCGCTGTGCGCGCCGAGGCCGCCGGTGAAGAGGCCGTAGCCGTAGGATATCTGCGCGATGTCGCCCTCATGGACGCCGACTGCGGAGAGCGCGCGGGCGACCGCCGTCGACCATACGTCGAGGTCCTCGCGGGTATATGCCACCACGATGGGCTTGCCTGTCGTGCCGCTGGACGCGTGGAGACGCACGATGTCCTTCATCGGCGAAGCGAAGAGGCCGAAGGGGTATGTGTCGCGGAGGTCCGCCTTCACCGTAAACGGGAGCAGACGGATGTCTTCGAGCTTTTGGATGTCGCCGGGCTTGACGCCGCGTTCATCCAGACGCGCCTTGAAAAGCGGAACGTTTTCGTAGGCGAGGTTGACCATTTCCCGGAGCCGTGCGAGCTGGAGCGAATGGAGCTGTTCCTGCGGGATGAAGTCCATCGCGCTGATGGGATTCATCGGGACTGCCTTGGAGGGTTTCATGATGGTGCCTTTTTGGTGGTGGTGATTTGATTATGGTGATGGATGGAAAGGGGTGTTGTCAGTCGATGTTCGCGCCGCGGCGGAACGCCAGAACGTTGGCTTCGCCGACGGGCCCCGCGAAGTTTTCGCGGATCAGGGCCTCCCACAGGTCCGCCGGGAACTTGAGATAACGGTTCAGCACGCCCAGCATCGCGATGTTCGCCATGCGGGACTTCGCGTCGTCGGCCGACAGGTCGGACGGACGCACGATGACGGTGGCGTCGTTCAGATACGGGCGGGCGACTTCGATCTGGTCTTCGGAGACGGCCACGAGGTAGTCGGTCATGCCGACCGGAACCATCGGGCTGAGGACTTTTTTCCCGAAGCGGACGTCGCTGGAGACGGAGCCGCCGCGCTGGCTCATGCCGTGGAGTTCGCTTTTCTTGACGTCGAAACCGAGGCGGAACGCCGCTTCGGTCAGCATATCGGATGCGCGGATGATCCCCTGGCCGCCGATGCCGACGAACAGGACGTTGGTAATGTCTGGACTCATTTTTTCACCTCGGTGGAATTGGCCATTTTCGCCATCTTTCTCATTTGCATCAGGCACGGACGACGCACGATAATCACGGTCGCGTCGTTGGACGCCAGGCGTTCCTGGAGGAGCGCGCGGTAGCCGTCGTTGTCGCCCACGGGATCCACGACGTCGACATGATCGACGCCGAGCGAACGGCAGACATCCTCAAGTCTGATCGGAACGGCCGGAGTCTTGTCCAGGTGGTAGCCGGTGGCGGCGTGTTCCTGAAGTCCGGTCATGGCCGTCGTGCCGTTGTCGAGCAGCAGGACCACGTGTCCGGTCGCGGGCTTGTTGTAGACCATGTCCACGACGCCGGTCAGACCGCTGTGCAGGAACGTGCTGTCGCCAATCACGCTGACCACGCGGCGGGCTTCGGGCGAATCGCCAAGCGTGCGGCGGAGGCCGAGGCCCATGCCGATGCTCGCGCCCATGCATTCGGACGCGTCCATGGCGTTGAACGGCGGAAGCACGCCGAGCGTATAGCAGCCGATGTCGCCCAGCACGGTCAGACTCAGTTCGCTGAGCAGTTCGAACGTCTTGCGGTGCGGACAGCCGGGGCAGAGCGCCGGAGGACGCCCCGGAGCGCCCGCGGGCGGCGGCGTCACGTCGTGCATGAGCAACTGTTTCACGCGGCCCACGGAGAGCTCGCCGCATTCGAAGACGTCTTCCTTGCCCTCGACCGCGATTCCGGCAGCGCGGAGGTTTTCCTCCAGAAACCGGCTGCCTTCCTCGACGACGACGAAACGTTTCACGCCGGAGGCGAACCTGCGGATGGCGTTCATCGGAAGAGGCCAGGTCATTTTCAGCTGGAGCACGGATGCTTCGGGAGCGGCTTCCAGCACATGCTGGACGCTCACGCCGGAACTGAGGATTCCCAGTTCGGAAGAACCGGGATTGAGGACCGTGTGAAGGTCGGAAGCCTCATTGTAATCCGCGAGGTCATGCATCGCCTGGATGAGGCGAACATGGGCGCGACGCGCGTAGGCCGGGATCATGACCTTTGTCGCGGGACTGGCCTTGTACGGGGCCGGAAGGAACGCCTCGGGTTCCTTCCAGAGCTCGACGGGCCCCATGGAGTGGCAGACGCGGGTGGTCATGCGGAGAAGGACAGGAACCTTGAACTTTTCGGAAAGCTCAAACGCGCGAACGGTCAGGTCGTAGGCTTCCTGGCTGGAGGACGGCTCCAGCATCGGCATCTGCGCGAACTTCGCGTAATTGCGGTTGTCCTGTTCGTTCTGACTGGACACCATGCCCGGATCGTCCGCGGAGACGATCACCAGGCCGCCGTTGACGCCCATGTAGGTCAGCGTGAACAGCGGGTCGGCCGCCACGTTCAGACCGACGTGCTTCATAGTCACCAGGGCGCGTCCGTTGCCGAGCGAAACGCCCGTCGCGACTTCGAGCGCGACTTTCTCGTTGGGCGACCACTGGGCCGCGCCGCCGATGGAGGTGAGGGTTTCAAGTATTTCCGTGGACGGTGTGCCGGGATAGCCGGCCCCCAGCGTCACGCCGCACGCTTTCGCGCCGTAGGCGATCGCGCCGTCGCCGCTCAAAATCATTTTTTTGTCAGCCATGATGCGCCCTGATGCCGCGCCGGTCCGCCGCGGATTATCCCGGAGGGAACGGACCGCATGCCGCCCGGCGCTGTTTTATGGAGTGTGGATTCCCCGTTCAAGGGAGTTTTTGTTTTGCGAAAAAAGATTATCTAAATATAACGCAGGAACGCGATTTTTCAATAGCGGAACCGCAAAAAGACATGCGGAAGCGCAAAACGCGACAGGTCAGGTCAGGAAACCTTCAACAAATGCTCGACCGTCTCTTTCAGGCGTTCCACGGGAAGTCCGATGACGTTCGTGAGCGAGCCGTCGATCCTTTCGACGATATCCTCGCCGCGCTCCTGGATTGCATACGCCCCGGCTTTGTCCAGCACATTGACGGCGCTCACATAGCCGTCGATGACCTCCCGCGTCAGCGTGCGGAACGTCACATGGGTGGTCTCCTCGAACCGCACGAGCACGTCGGCCTCGACGCAGCGGACGCAGACTCCGGTCGCCACGTCGTGCGTGCGGCCGGAGAGCTTCGCGAGGATCCTTTTCGCATCGTCGAGATCGGCGGGCTTTCCGATCGTTTCGCCCCCGAACCGGATCACGGTATCGGCGCCGATGACAAGCGCCCGCGGGTTCTCGCGGGCGACCGCTTCCGCCTTCAAAAAAGCATTTTCCAGCGGATCGTCGCATTCCTCTACATGCGGAACCATGACCCGCATGGACGCGAACGCCGGACCGGATTCCCGAAGCAGGGCGGACCTGCGCGGCGAAGCGGAGGCGAGGATGACCGGGCGCGATCCGGATGCGTTTCCGTCCGGAACCGGCTCCGAAGCCGGAGCGTCAGGCATGGCGGGTCTCCGCGTCGATCTTGAACGACGCCGCGATTTCCGCCGGGTCGGTGGTGGCCGTGCCGGACTTGCCGACGACGATACCCGCCGCCTGGTTCGAAATGACCGCGGCTTCGCGGTCGGTCGCGCCCGCGGCATGGTACAGCGTGAACGCGGAGATGACAGTGTCGCCCGCGCCGGAGACGTCGAAGACTTCGCGGGCGATGGTCGGGATCACGAATCCGCGCGGCTCCTTCTCGGAGTACAGCGCCATGCCCTGATGACCGAGCGTGACGAGCAGGATGTCGGGCGCCCATTCCCTGCGGATCTTCGTCGCGACGGCCTGCAGTGCGGCGTCCTTCGCCGGATCTTCGACCGGATCGGAGTGATACATCCCGGCCAGCGCGAACGCCTCGGCGCGGTTCGGCGTCATGAGGGAGATGCCGCGGGTCCTGACCGGGTTTCCCGGATGCGGATCAAGCGAAGTGAATACGCCTTCATGAGAAGCGGTCGACACGACTGCATCGAGCATGTCCTGTCCGATCAGCCCCTTCGCGTAGTCCTCGATCACGACTGCGTCGAGTTCGTGCAGGCGGATTTTCTTGGTCAGGGTCTCGATGAGGCGGTCGCGTATCTCATTGTCGACGGGCGCGGTCTCCTCGAAATCCATACGGACGATCTGCTGGTTTCCGGCAATCACGCGCTGTTTCTCGATCGTGACGCGCCCGGGAACGCCGACAATCCCGTTGGTGTTGATGCGCGCGCCGGCAAGCAGCGCACGGAGTTTTTCGCCCGGCTCGTCGACGCCGACGATCCCGAACGCAAATATCTTCGCGTCGGGCGAAAGCGCCTTCAGGTTGCGCATGACGTTCGCCGCGCCGCCGAGACGGATGCTTTTCCCGCGGACGCGCAGTACGGGAACGGGCGCCTCCTGGGAAAGACGCGACGCGCTGCCGGAGATGTAGGTGTCGAGCATGAGATCGCCGAGCACGGCAATGCGGAGCGGCCCGGACGCGGCGACGAGCGCGGCGAACCGTTCGGAAGAAATGGCGGGGAACATATGCAGATAACCTCAGTGTGAGTTCAGGATTCCGGTTTCGATCGTTTTGGCGGACGAGGTGACGTCAAGCTTGTTCTGGCGGATATGGAAATTATCCTTCTTCTTCTCCCGCCAGGTCATCACGATCAGTTCGTAGCGCGACAGCACGTTCCGCAGATCGCTCACCTGCGACGGCGTCATTTCCTTGCCGTTTTCGCGCACATGGAGCGCGAACTGGTCCAGAATGCCGCTCACGAGGTTGATCTCCCCCCTCTGCGCGGCGTCCTTTCCGCCCGTGGAGCGGATGAGTTTGCGGATGCGGTCGATCTGCTCGTACATCTCGTCCTTCTCCATGTCCGCGATCAGCAGCTGCTGGTGACGGAGCTGGAGAGGGAAGACGATCGTGATGTAAAGCTGGAATACGATCAGCGCGGCGAAAAGAAAGATGGCTGCTCCGGTCACGACGTCGCGCTTCCGTTTCGTGGAATAATAATCTGTGATATTGACTTTGCTCATTTCCGGATCCTGTTCGGCGGCCGTTCATGCGGAACTTGGCCGTTCAGTTGTTTTGCCAGGGCAGATCCCATTCGCCGATCTCGTGGAGGGCGTAGAGCGCGACCGAGGCGCCGGCGTATTCGCCGAGCTTGGAGCCGAGCTTGCCGGACACGATGGAGCAGGCTTCCCGCGGCTGTTTCCAGCAATACTTTCTGACGCGTTCGAAAAGAGGAACCATGAAGAGGTCTCCGCACTGGATGGCGATGGTGCCGAGGGCGATGACCGAGGGGTTGAAGATGTTGTGAAGCATCCCGATCGCCTGCGCGTTGCGCTCCATCATCTCGTTCCACACCGCGCACGCATACGGGTCGCCAGCCAGCGTCGCGTCGGACAGCGTCTTCATGTCGATGTTCTCAACGCTGCCGGCAAGTTTCACGACCATGCTGTTCGGGCTGTTCGCGAGTTCGCGCTGCACGCGCTGGGCAATGGCGCGTCCGCCGGAGTAGGCCTCCCAGCAGCCGCGCAGGCCGCAGTTGCAGAGCGGTCCGTTCACGTCGAGGATCATGTGCCCGACTTCGCCGCCGTCGCAGGTCGCGCCGCGCATGAGACGGCCGTTCGCGATGACGCCCGCGCCGATGCCGGTGCTCATGGTGATGTACAGCATGTCCTGCACGCCGACGCCCGATCCGAACAGCCATTCGGCCAGGCCCGACGCATTCGCGTCGTTGTCGAAAAACGCGCGCACACCGAACTCATCGGCCAGATAGTCGCGAATGGGAACGTGTCTCCACGCCTTCATGTTCGGCGGCCCCATCACGATCCCTTTCTTGAAGTCAAGCGGCGAAGGCGTGCAGACGCCGACCGCCTTCAGGTCTTCCCGGGGAATCCCGGCGTCCGCGAGCAGAGACTTTCCGGCGGAAACCATCGCGGGAAGGACATCGTCCGGTTCGCGCTCCTTGTTCGGAACGCGGCTGGACGCGACAAGCGTGCCGTCGCTGAGGACGAGCGAGACGGCCACCTTCGTGCCGCCGACGTCGAAACCGAGAATCGGGAATGGCTTTGCCATGTTTTAAGTCTCCTTCCGGAAAATTATCGAAAAAATCAGAAAAACTGATACAATATACATTGAAAAATCGGTCTTGGCAAAGTAATTTATAGAGATTTTAATATTTTTTTTCCAAAAAGAGGTTTTTTTCATGTTTTCCCATATCTTTCTGTCCGCATCCCCGGTCCTCGCTTCCAACGGGATCGTCTATGCTTTCAAGGAAAGCGATGTCGTCGGCCAGGCCATCTGCATCATCCTCTTCATCGCATCCGTCGCCGTCTGGTTCATCATGGGGGAGAAGGCCTGCTCCCTGAACGCCGCCATGAAAAAAAGCCAGGCGTTTCTTCAGGACTTCCGCGAAAAAAGCAATCCTCTCTCTTCCACCTTGCAGGAGAAAGCTCTGATCTCCAACTCCCCCGCGGCCGCAGTCTATCTCGCCGCGTGCGAACGCATCAAATCGTTCCGCCTCGAACAGCCCGGCGGAGGACGGCGCGCCATGAGCAACGACGAACTTGAAGTCATGCGTTCGGCCATGAACCAGGCCGTCGAAGACCAGCTCGTCATCCTTCAGAAACGCACCATGGTCCTGGCGACCGCGGTCAGCGGAAGCCCATATCTCGGACTCTTCGGCACGGTCTGGGGCATCACCGTCGCATTCACGAAGCTCGCGCAGGCCGGCAAGGCCGACGTCCAGACGCTCGCGCCCGGCGTTTCCGGCGCACTGCTCACCACCGTCATCGCGCTCGTCGTGGCGCTCCCGTCCATGATCGGTTCCAACTTCATCGCCGCCATGCTTCAGAATTTCACGGTGCATCTCGACAGGTTTGTCGACGAAGTCTACGCCAAGTTCAAGATCGAACAGCTTGACTCCTACCGCGCATTCTCGGAATCCCAGGAATAACGGAGCCGCCCGCCTATGCAGCAGAACCGCAGAAGATTTCAAGTGAAAGCGTACGGCGAGATCAATCTCACGAATCTGATCGACACGCTCTTTTTCCTTCTGATCATTTTCATGATCACCGCCCCGCTGCTGGAGTATTCCGTCGACGTCACGCCGCCTGAAATGAACGCCGATCCCATCAAGCCGGATTCCGACTCCAAGATCATCAACGTGAAGGCCGACGGCTCCATCGTCTACGACCACCGCACAGTCTCCGAGGCTGAACTCCAGATCATCCTGTCCCAAATCGAGCAGCAGAACGGACGCGGGGCCGCCATTTTCCTGCGCGGCGACCGCGACCTCAGATACGGCGTCGTGATGAACGTCATGAAACTCATCCGCGCCTCGGGATTCCGCAACGTCAATCTCGTGATGCAGGAGGAGGCGAAATGATGTTTTTCAAGGACCCCTATGCCAATCCGAAACGGGCGCGTGCAATCCTGTTCGGCGTGCTCCTCCTGCACGTCGGCGTCATCGCCGTTCCGCTCATCTACGCCTCGCTCACGGACTTTTTCGATCCGCCGGTCATCGTGATGAAAGTCGGGCTCGCCGATCTGCCGCCCGGAGACTCCCCGGACGCCGGAGCCGTTGCGGACGCCTCCTCGCCGAAGACAGCCGAACCGGATCCCGTTTCCGTGGACGACATCCCCGATCCGCAAAAGGTCGACGACCTGCCGCCCGACCTGCCTCCGCCTCCGCCGAAAGTCGATCCTCCGAAGCAGAAGACCGATGCGAAAACGCCCGATGAACAGCCGCCGCCGAAGCCGAAGACCGACACGAAAGCAACCGTCAAACCGAAGGCCGATCCGCCGAAGACGCAGACAAAGCAGGATTCTTCGAAGCCGAAAACGCTTCTGGATACCAAAGACATTCTCATAGCCCAGAACACAAAAACGAAGGCGCAGATCGATGCCGAACGCAAGGCGCGCGAGGCTGCCGAAGCGAAAGCGAAAGCCGCCGCCGAAGAACGGAGGAAAGCCCTCGCCGAACTCCGCAACACTGCGGCCGGAACAGGCGCGCAGCAGGGCCGTTTCGGCACGGACAACCCCGGACAGCAAGGCATCCTGGCGACAAAGGAAATGCGCGAGTATTACGAACAGCTGAACGCATTCATCCGTCCGAAATGGAATGCCGTCTCCCCGTCCAGCATCGAACTGAACGGCAGCGTATCCAACTGGCCAACCATCGCCCTTTCCATTGAGAAGAATGGAAGGCTCAAGGACAAGACAATCGTCAGAAAGTCCGGCAACAAAGCGATCGACGCCGCGGTGGACGCGCTTCTTGCTAATCTTACCGCCGTTCCCGTTCCCCCTCAGGCGGCGGTCATCCATGTCACGCTCGACATCCGCTGATTTTCCGCCGCGTTTTGCATGAAAAACTCCGCATGACGACGAACCGTGCGGAGTTCGTTTTTTGGCGGAAGGAAAAAGGTCAGGAGCGGCTGAGCGCAATCTCCAGTTCGACGCTACCCGATTCCACCGGGGCTTCCGGCTTGCGGATCCTGAGCGCGATCCGATCCAGAAGGGGAAACCGCTCCAGGAGCTTTTCCCCGCAGGCGTAGGCGAGACGTTCGAGCAGCTGAAACGACGTTCCGGCTGCAAAATCCTTCACGCAACGCTCGACCGCAACATAGTCGACCGCGTCGTCGAGCCTGTCGGTATGGCCCGCGCGGGAGAAATCCCCGCACAGTTCGAGGTCGAAAAAAAGAGTCTGCGGCGTGGCGCGTTCAGCGGGGAAAACCCCGATTACGCAGCCGACAGGCAGACCTTTCAGAATGATCCTGTCCATTCGGAGAATAGACGAGTTTATTTCGTCTCGTCTTTCTTCGTCATGTCTTCATAAGCCTTCTTCGCGGCCTCCTCGCGGAGTTTGATCTCGCGGGCGCGCGCTTCGGCCTTTTCCTTGTTTTCGGCAACTTCGCGGGCGCGGTCCTCGGCGGACTCGGCGGCGAGCTGTTTTTCACGCTCGAAGGAAAGACGGTCCACGGGGCTTTCGCCGCGGATAAGGCGGGCGATGCCGGTGGCGAGCACAACCGCGGGCAGCTCGCTTTCGCGGATGGAGGAGATCGGAACAGTCAGCGGGTCGTACTTCTTGCCCTGCTTGTCGTACACGTTCACGGTGACGTCCTTTGCCGCGTCCTTGTCTTTTCCGGGGGCGATGGAGAGCAGCGCCAGATAGTCGCCCTTCGCGGCGGAAAGCACTTCCTTGACTTCGTCTTCCGAGAACGCGGCGCCGAGTTTGTGCTTGATTCGGAATTCCTTCATGGCCTTTTCCACGGCATCGGCGTCGCAGAGGGTGATCTGCGAATGCGTCGCCAGCTCGGACTTCAGGTACTCGATCAGGAGCGACGCCGTTCGATTGTCCTGCTGGTCGGAAGACACGGGGCGGGAGAGGTCGTCGAACACGAGGACGGAATAGGGTTTTCCGGCAAAAGCCGTGAGTGAAATGAACATAGCTGCGGCAACGATGGCGATATGTCTGAACATGGCGGAACTCCTTTCGGTCCGGACTTGTTTTGTATCGGTCGGGAACAAATAGTTTGCATACCGTAATTATAATAATCTATCACGCAAAACGCAAGTTTCAAGCGTTTCAGCATTTTTTTACGCGGTTTTTTCGTCCTTTCGCGCTTTTTTTTCCATTTTCCGTTTGGAATCGCTTTCGTTTTGTGCTATAGTTTTACACCAGATTCAAACCGATCATCCCCACAATCTTCAAGGATTCCCGCCATGTTCAGACAACATGCCGCATTCACACCCGAAGTCCGCACCGCCATGCGCGGCGGCGACGGTTCCGTCACCATCGAACGCATCTGGACGCCCGGCGCCGAAATGGGCTCCCCGGCCCGCATGTATTCCCGCCTGATTCTCCGCCCGGGATGCTCCATCGGCTGGCACGTCCACGAAAACGAGGAGGAGATATTCTACGTCCTCGCGGGCCAGGCCCGGTTCGACGACAACGGCACGGAGGTCGTCGCGTCCGCCGGAGACTCTCTCATCACGCGTTCCGGCGAGGGGCATTCCGTCGCCTGCGAAGGCACGGACACGCTCGAAATCCTCGCATGCATCATCCGCTATGTCAACGAATGAAAGCTCCGGCGTGACGAACGTCGCCATCATCGGATTCGGACTCCTCGGAGCCTCCTTCGGGCTCGCCCTCGACGGCTTGCCCGGCGTCCGCCGTCTCTGCTGCACGCGCAATCCCGCCGCACGCGAATGGGCTGTTTCCGCCCATGCGGCGGATTTTGCGTCCGCGGATCCCGCCGACGTCATCCCGCAGGCCGACGTCACCTTCCTGGCTCTCCCGCTCCCCGTCATCGTCCGGTATCTCACGGACTACGCGCACCTCTGGCGGCCCGGATCCGTCGTCACGGACATGGGCAGCGTGAAGGGCGCGATCCTGAAGGCGGCCGAACGCACCGTCGTGCCGCGCGGCGTCGTATTCGTCGGAGGACACCCGATGGCCGGCACCGAATACTCCGGACACATTCATGCGTTCCCCACGATGTTCCGAGGCGCGGACGTCTTCCTGTGCCCCGGATCGAACGCCTCGGACGCCCATGTCGAGATCGTCGCCTCGTTCTGGCGCGCGGTGAAGACGAACGTCATCCGCATCGACCCGGACGAACACGACGGCCTGGTCGCCCACACCAGCCACGTCCAGCACATCGTGGCCTCCGCGCTCGCGCTCACTATCCTCGGCAGCGAGGACCCGCGCGAAAAAATGCTGCGCGACGCCGGCTGCGCGGGCGGGTTCCGCGACACCAGCCGAATCGCCTCCAGCAACCCGGTCATGTGGCGCGAAATCATTGAATTCAATACCCCCGCGGTCCTGACCGCGCTCGACAATTTCCAGAAGAAACTCGACGTCCTGCGGAACGAGATCGCCTCCGGCGACTACGACGCCTTCCAGCGCGAGTTCGCGCACGGAAAGGAGCTGCGTGACGCCTGGCTGGAAAAGCACATGCGGAACAAATAATTCCGACGGCAGGGGGAAACCGCCGCTCCCGATACAACGGTAGGCTTTTTCTCGCCCGGACGTCACGCCAGCAGACCGGGCTCCAGACGCAACAGGTCGCCGGACATGTCAATGACTTCCTCCGGCATGGCAAGGGCGCATGCGTCCTTCGCCTCGGCGGATACTGTTTCCAGCCAGCTTCCGACCGTCACGGCATAGTGCGCGCTTCCGCCTTTTTTAGCGTTCGTGGACTGCACGGCGAGATAATAATCCGTATCGGCGTCGAGCCGGAGCGCCTTCGTTTCCGCGGCATAGATCGCGGAACCGCCTCCCTTCTTGAGCGTTTTCGAGTTCAGCGCCTTCAGGGAATAGGTGACCTTTCCCTTCCCGTCTGTTTTGGAGTCGATCCTGTAAACCGTGATCTTCGCCTTGTCCGTGGATTCGATCAGGAAAGTCAGCTCCGCCGCATTCTTCAGGCGGATCTTCACATAGTCAGCCGCGTCGCCGAATCCGACGAAATTGTTCCGGCCCGCGGCCTGCGCCTCTTCATCGACCGGATCCGAGTCAAACCGGATCTCGTCTCCGGCGGCGGAGACCGCAACGGCTTCCGAATCCGTCACTTTCCCGTTCAGAGCCTCCTCGCCTTTCGACTTGAGTTTTTTGTCGTACAGCCAGTCGTTGTCGCCGTTGTCGCAGTCGGTGTAGAACTTCGTCTTGGTTTCGTCCTGATTGAGCGTCACGTTGTAGAGCGCGAATCCGTTCTTTTTGGCGTTCGTGGACTTTACCGCGATGTAGTACGCGGCGCTTGCGTCCGCCGTGTCGATCAGCAGCGATTTGGTCGTCGCCGCATATTCCCCGTTTTTTTTCTTCGTGGCCGAAGTCGTCCGGACCGCCTTCAGCTTGTACACGGGATCGCCCCTGCCGTCCACGCTTTCCACGAGCCTGTAGATCACGAGTTTCACCTTGTCGGAGGAACGGACCGTGAAACTCAGCTTCGAGGGAGAATCAAACGTGATCTTCGCATAGTCCGCGGGATCGCCGTACCCGACGAAATTGTTTTTCCCGTCTTTCGAAACCGATCCCTCCCGGTCCAGCAGGATATCCAAAACGCCATCATACAGCGGGTTTGTCACGAGGTTTTCGTCCGGGTTCGGCGCCGGGGAGGATTTCTCGTACAGCCAGTTGTTGTCTCCGCCGTCGACCACGGACTTGTCGATGTTCGTCACCTCATAAACGCCGATCTCGGATTCGTTGCCGCCGGTGTCGACGGCCTTGAAATAAACCGCGGCGTTTTCCGTCACGGTCACGCCTTTTTTGCTGTACGCGCTCCATTCGCCGTCTTCGCCGATCCTGTACAGGGAGGCGGCCAGCCCGACGTCGTCCTTGAACACGGCGGAGACGGTCACGTTCCGGGCGGTCGGCTTCGTGATGTCCGCCTTGATCTTCGAAACCGTCGGCGGCTTGTTGGCGACCACGGTCAGGACCAGGGATTCGCCGTCCAGCTTCAGCTTGTAGGCGGCGTGGCTGACCGCGAGCGTTTTCTTCAACTTGAGGTCGCCGAAAACGACGCCTTCCGCATTCCGCACGGAGATGGTTCCGCTGAACTTGGAAGCTCCGCCCGCAAGCGTGTAGGCGCCATGCGTCTGCGTTCCGGAGACCGTAAGCGTATAGACAGGCGCGCCGCTAATCCGCGAAAGCACGTTCACACGCGCCGCCGCGCCGGGCGAAAGCGCGGATACGTCGAAGTCCACGACGGCCCCGCCCCCGGCCGAAACGGACGCGCCGGATGAAATGCGAAGCCGTCCCGTGAGTTTTCCGCCGGATTCGACCGTGGCGCTGCCGCCGGATTCGACCGTCACGCCGGACGCCGTGCCGTTCCCGCGGACGGCAAGCCTGCCCGCCGACATCACATGGACGCTTGTCGCGGTCCCGCCGCCGGAGACGTTCACTTCGCCGTGGTCGTAGACGTCGGCGCCGGACAATTGACCGCCCTGCGAAACGTTCGCCCGTCCGTTCTGATACCGCGCGCCCCAGAAGGAATTGCCGCCGGACTTGCCGCGCAGGACCACGCCGGACGCCGCGCCGTTCAAAGTCAGCGTTCCACCATGCACATAGAGGTCGGCGGCCGTCTCCCCCTGCGCGATCTGCCGGTTTCCCGTCACGACCTCCGTGCCGGATTTGAGGACCAGAAAACTCCGCTTCTCCTCGTTGTTCGCGCCGTTCACTTCCTGGACCTTGTTCGCTTCGTCGAGGACGACCCGGACGTTATGGATGCCGACGGAGATCTTTCCGAGGGAAACCGGAACCTCGCGGGATTCGTTTGCGGAGAGGGAATCCAGCGTGCCGGAACTGACAAGGTTTCCGTCGACGTATACGGAAGCCTGGAACTTCCCGCTGCGTTTCTTGCCGAGATTGGACACGGAATAGGTCAGGTACACCGTGTTCCCCTTTCCGGCGATGCAGTAGTCGTCGCTCCCGGTTCCGCCCAACGTCGCGTTCAGGACCAGTTTCTCCGAACTGTTTTTCGTATTCACGAGCGCCAGGTCCACGTCGCCGTTCATGTTGAATCCGATGACGGTGATGGACTCCAGTCCGCGGTCGGCGTCGGCGTAAAAATACGTGCCGCCCCATTTCATCCGCTGGTCGGCCTTGTAACAGTCGTCGAATATGATCTCCTGCGTCTTCTTATTGTATCCGTAGCCGATCATGACGTGGCCCTGAATGGAAATCAGGACCGGCCGCCCGGAATCGATCTCTTTCACATAATCGTTGAAGGTGAAGGAACCGCCCGCGACATCGACCTGGAACGTTCCGGTGATCTCGTAATCCAGCTGGTAGCCCCGGGACTGCACGTACAGGTCCAGCCCCGGCAATATGGTGGTGTCGTTGTACCGGACCATGCGGGTGGTCGAGCCGTCCGTGATCCTGACGTCGTTGTAATTGTTGTTGTAGAGGTCGGCCAGCGTGCAGAATGAAACGAGCGAGACGAGGTTGTCCGCGCCGCGCCAGAACTGCCCGGTTCCGAGGTAGTCCGCCAGACAGTTCCATTCGTCCGTCTTCAGGGTTTTGTTGTCGTCCTGGAAAGTATAAACCAGCTCCTGTTCCGGCGTCGTCTCCACGCCGTCGCGCGCATAGAACCGGTACACGTATTCCTTCGAGGCGGTCAGATTTCCCAGCACGGTGTCGAACGCGTCCATGTCGTAGGCGTTTCCGTCTGTGCCGCGTGATTTCAGCGCGACCTTTCCATCGACGATTTTCGAGAGGTCTTTTCCCTGGTATCCGTAGAGGTCGTAGTACCCCAGGAGCATCGCCATAGCGGTCGGAACGCAGCCGTACATGTACTCGGCCTCCGGCATCTTGCCGGAAAGCAGGACGTCGCCGTTTGCGCTGCTGGTCGTATAGGTCGGCATGGTGTATCTCCAGGATCGCTTGCTCCGGCGCATCCGTCCGCATGGAAATGAATTGCGGAACAGCGGGTTTCAACGCCGTTTCGTTTAATATAGCAGTATTTTATGGAATGTCAAACACGGAAAAGGGAATCGCCGGACGGAGAATTCGCCTGCGCTTTCTCCACAGGGGAAAGGAATAACGTTAATAAACGTTACGAATTCGAAACCCGCGAAAAGCCGGATTGCAGGCTTATCGGCTTCATATCGAGGCTGATGAGAAGAAAAAAACATCCCGGACGAGTTCCCGGAAAAAACGAAAAAAAAGGGCTCTTTTCTCTTGATTTCTCTTCGCCCGCATGTTATATTAGCGGCAAATGCAATCCCTAACCTAATAATAAAACAAAACCGGAGCAAAAGAAATGACGATCGTCTCGTTCATCCTGTTCCTCGCTTTCGCCGGCGCCCTCACCTGGTTCATCGTGCGAAAACAAGACGTTGGCTCGAACACCGGCTTCTTCCTCGCCGGCCGCAGCCTCACGTATCCCCTGATCGCAGCCTCCCTGCTGCTCACCAACCTCTCCACCGAACAGATGGTCGGCCTGAACGGCTCGGCATTCCGCCAGGGCCTCTGCGTGATGGCGTGGGAAGTGGTCGCAGTGGTCTCCCTCGTCGCCATGGCCTGGTTCTTCCTTCCGAAGTTCCTGAAGAGCGGCGTGACCACCGTCCCGGAATACCTGGAACTGCGCTACGGCAAGTCCACCGGCACGATCGCGAACGCGATCTTCCTGTTCTTCTACGTTTTTCTTCTGCTCCCGCTGATCCTTTACACGGGCGCCGTCGCGCTCCGTCAGATCCTCGACTTCAATACGCTTCTCCCCGGCCTCACCGACACGCAGATCCTCTGGATCGCGATCTGGCTGATCGGCCTTATGGGCTGCGCCTACTCGCTGTTCGGCGGCCTTCGCACCTGCGCCGTGCTTGACACGATCAACGGCATCGGCCTGCTCGTCGGCGGCTTCATGATCGTGTTCTTTGCCCTGAGCAAGGTCTCCGCGGTCAACGGCGGCGAACTCTCCCTCATGCAGTCCATCTCCGAGGTCAAGAACGCCCACTCCGACATGTTCAACACCTTCGGCCGTCCGAAATCCGAAGTCCCGTTCGGCACGCTCTTCACCGGCGTCCTCATCATCAACATGTTCTACTGGTGCACCAACCAGCAGATCATCCAGCGCACGTTCGGCGCGAAGGGTCTCGCGGAAGGCCAGAAGGGCGTCCTGCTCTGCGGTCTCCTGAAGCTCCTCGGCCCGCTGTACCTCGTGTTCCCCGGCATGATCGCGTTCTATTTCGCCTGCAAGGGCCTGCTTGACCTCGACATGAACTCCTCCGCGCTCGCCTACGGCAAGCTCGTCACGTTCGTCCTGCCGAACTGGCTCGCCGGATTCTTCGGCGCGGTCCTCATCGGCGCGGTCCTCTCCAGCTTCAACGGCGCGCTGAACTCCTCCTGCACGCTGTTCAGCATCGGCTTCTACAAGGGCATCATCAATCCGCAGGCGGAGGACAAGAAGGTCGTCCGCTCCGGCCGCATTTTCGGTTTCATCATCGCCGTCCTCTGCATGTGCGGCGCTCCGCTTCTCGCGAACACCTCCAGCATCTTCGACTACCTCCAGAAGACCAACGGCATCTACAACATTCCGCTGTTCGCCATCATCGTGGTCGGCATGCTGACCAAGTTCGTGCCGAAGATGGCCGCGAACGTCGCCCTCTTCGTCGGCGTCGTCCTCATCGCCTTCCTCACCTTCGGCGACTCCTGCTTCGGCGAGGGCTTCATCAAAAATATCACCGGCGGCATGAACATCTACCACGTCGACACCATCGTCTTCCTGATCCTCGTTGCGATCATGGGCATCTGGTCGTTCGTCGCTCCGCGCAAGGAGGCGTTCATCCAGCAGGACGCCAAGGCCGTCGACATGACCCCGTGGAAGTTCTCCTGGGTCGCCGGCGGACTCCTCCTCGTCCTCGTCGCGCTTATCTACGCCAGCTTCGCCGACTTCAGCGCGCTGAAGGATAAGGATACCGAGCCCGTTCCGTACCACTGGAACATCATCGCCGTCGAGATCGCCAACAAGGAAATGACCGCCCTCGAAATCGACGAAGACGAGCAGGGCGTCATCATCACCGAGATCAAGGCGAACATCGATGAATTCGACAAGAGCAAGGACAAGCCTGCCGACACGGCCGTCACGCGCAAGATTGTCTATCAGACCATCGGCAAGCACTACGCCAAGGCGAAAGGCTTTACCGAAGCCCAGATCAAAGCCTTCAACGAGGAAATCGAAAAGATTGTCGCCAGAAGCGCGAAGGAAGCCGACGATATCAAGGAAGCTACCGCGCCCGTCATTGAGAAGGCGTTCAACAAAGCGATCGAAGACCTGAAGAAGGGTGCGGAAGACGCCAAGAAGGATGTCGAAAAGGCGGCCGACGATGCCAAGAAGGAAAGCGAAAGCGCCGTTGACTCCGTCAACAAGGGCGTCGAAGGCGTGACCACCGGCGTTGGCGAGGCCATGAGCGACGCCGTCGATGCCGTCAACAAGGGCATTAGCGGAGTGGCCTCCGGCATCTCCGATTCGCTCAACAACCGCTGATCTGGCATCTTAACCAGACCCGCCAAGGGCATCCCGGGCGTCCGGACTTGTTTCGGACGCCCGTTTTAGCCTGAACCAAAATAAGCAATATCCGATTCCATTCAACCGAACAGAAAGGAGATCCCCTGTTATGTTCTCCCTCAAACGAACCCTTCTCATCCTGTCCGCGATCGCGCTGTCCGCAACGGCGGTCCGGCTCGCGGCCCAGGACCAGCAGCAACAGCAGCGTCCGCGCCGTCAGCGCCAGCAGGGCGAAAATGTTCAGCCCGGACAGCAGGGCCCGCGCCGTCAGCGTCCCGACGGAGCCCAGTTCGGCGGCCAGCGCGGCCAGCGCGGTCAGCGACCTCAAGGCGACCGGCCCCAACCTGACGCCGCACAGCCTGCCGCTTCCGCCACGGGCGACGTGAAGCCCATCGGCGAATACAAGCCGGTCGACAACCCGGTTTTCAAGCACAAATACACCGCGGACCCCGCGCCCGTCGTGATCGGCGACACGCTCTGGCTCATCACCAGCCACGACCACACCGCCGAAAACGGCCGTCCGAACCCGAACTACACCATGAAGGACTGGTGCCTCTTCTCCACAAAGGACATGAAGACCTGGACGGAATGGCCCGCCCCGATCCCCGTGTCCGATTTCAAGTGGGACACCACGCACACCGCCTACGCCGCGCAGATGATCGCGCGCAACGGCAAGTACTACCTCTACACCAGCACCAACGGCGCGGGCATCGGCGTCGCGGTCGCGGACAAGCCGGAAGGCCCCTACAAGGACGCCATCGGCAAGCAGCTCGTGAAGCCGGAAGACTGCTTCGCCACCCAGCACTCCTGGGCCTGCATCGACCCGACCGTCCTGATCGACGACGACGGCCAGGCGTACCTCATCTGGGGCAACGGACACTGCTACTACGCCAAGCTCAAGGAAAACATGATCGAGCTCGACGGCCCGGTCAAGAGCCTCGACGTCGACTGGAAGCAGTACCGCTTCACCGAAGGCCCCTGGATTCACAAGTGCAACGGCAAGTATTACCTCACCTACGCCTCCGGGTTCATGCCCGAGCGCATCGCCTACGCCATGGCCGACAGCATCGACGGCCATTTCGAGGCGAAGGGCATCCTCTGCGACGGCAACAGGAACACCAGCACGAACCACCCCGGCATCGCACAGTTCAACGGCCAGTGGTATTTCTTCTACCACGACGGCACGCTCCCCGGCGGCGGCAGCTACAACCGCTCCGTCTGCATCGACAAGCTCGAGTACAACGCGGACGGCACGATGAAGCCCATCGTAATGACCAAGGAAGGCATCTTCTCCGGCGCGGCCAACGCGGAACCCGCGGGCGGCGCGATGACAAACCCGGTCGACGTCAAGACCGCCGGCAATCCGCTCTTCAAGGACGTCTGGACTGCCGACCCCGCCGCGCTCGTCGTCGGCGACACGCTGTACCTCTACGCCGGACACGACGACGCCCACGGACGCGAGATGTTCACGATCAAGGCGTGGCGCGCCTACTCCACGAAGGACCTCGTGAACTGGAAGTCCTACGGCGACGTGCTCACCTCCACCGACTTCCCCTACGGCCAGAAGAACACCTGCTGGGCCGCGCAGGTCGTGAAGAAGGGCGACACATACTACTGGTACGTCACCATCCGCAACGACAAGTACGGCGGACAGTCCATCAACGTCGCGACCTCCGACAACCCGGTCGGCCCCTGGAAGACCTATGAAAAGCCCGTGGTCACCGACAATCTGACCAGCGGCTTCATGGGCTGGAACGACATCGACCCGACTTGCCTCATCGACGACGACGGCACCGCCTGGCTCTGCTGGGGCAACGGCAACTGCTATCTCGCCAAACTTAAAGACAATATGCTTGAACTCGACGGCGAGATCATCGACCTGAAGATGCAGAGCTACGAGGAAGGCCCCTGGCTCTACAAGCGCAACGGCCTCTACTACTGCATCTACGCCTCCCGCACCTACGGCGACGAGGCAAACCACAAGAACCCGCAGGGCAACGAGGTCATCGCCTACGCCACCGCCGAGAAGATCACCGGCCCGTGGACCTACCGCGGACAGGTCACAGGATCCGCCCGCAACAGCTTCACCATCCACCCCGCCGTGGTCGATTTCAAGGGGCGCACGTTCCTCTTCTACCACAATGCCGCGCTCTCCATCAACGGCGAAGGCGGCGCGCTCGGACGCCGCGCGGTCTGCGTGGACGAGATGTTCTTCAACGAAGACGGCACGATCAAGCCCGTCCGCCAGACGAACGAAGGAATCCAGGAACCGGTCAAGTAATCCCGGAGCGTTTCTGACGCGATTATCCCGCACAACGCATCCAGCCGCCCCGCCATTCAAACGGCGCGGGCGGCTTTTTCATGAGGGAACCGCGGACAGACGCCGGCCGCATCCGGCTCCTTGCGGATGATTCGGAGATTTGTTCGTCTTTCCAATTTCGTTTTGTATTTTTGCAAAAAAGTAACTTGAAAATTGTTGCATCCCGGTGTATAGTGTTTGATGCCGGGATACTTTCCTGACCGGCCGGAACGCATACGGCGCGATAGGAATGCGCGCGGCACGTCCGCATCAAGCAAAGTTCATTCAGAGAGGCAGTTATGGTTATCACCGAATCCATTCAGAAGGCCATTCAGGCCGCCATCAAAAAAAGCGGAAGCGTACTCAGTTTCGCCCGCACCATCGGCGTATCCCACACGACGGTCACATACTGGCTCACAGGCCGCACCCGCAAGATCAATTCGACTGTCTGGCAGAACCTGCTTCCGCTGATCGGCGAGGACCTCAATCCGGGCGACGTCATGTCCTATCCTTACAATCCGGCGGCCGCGGCCGGCGCGAATTGCGTCCTGCGGGAACAGACCGCGATGTGGTACGGCGCAGGCCCGACGCAGAAGACGGCGCCTCTGCTTCATCTCGCCGACCTTGCCGATTTCGATCCCCAGATCGACCCCATCGAGGAACTTATCCGGGAAAAATCGGAAGGCTCCGCCACGTTCACTTCACAGGTCATGCCCGGTCATTTCGCGGTCGAGATCGACAAGGGAGGGAAAGACGTCTTCCCCGCGGGAACCAGGCTTCTGCTCCGCTGGCCGGACGCCCCCGGCAACGGCGACACCGTTCTCGTAAAACTCCGGGGAAAAAAGGATTTCCTTTTCGCGGTCTACACCCGCAAGGCGAACGAAATCATTCTGACGCCGCTTCAGAAAAGCGCCGGGAAACGCGTCATCCCGAAAGCGGATTTCCATAATGTGTGTACTTGGATCGTTTCCATCCGCGAAGCCGTCCAGCTCTTCTGACCCCCGTTCATCTTGCCGGAACAGGGCATCCCCTCCAGCGCGGAGCGGGATGTCCTGTTTGTTTTTTCGGCGCGGCTTCGGCGTCGGAGCGGCTCATGCCTCGCGATTCTTTTTCAGCGGCAGTCACTGACAAGCAAAGAAACAGCGCCCCTTCTATTTTTTAGGCTTGAAAAGGTTTTAAAAAAATCCAAACACAATAATGCCGCCATTCCGTTTTTTCCAAAGAAAAGAGAGAAGAAAAGACAATCAATCGCCGGAACCGCGTTCCGAACGGAGCGCCTTGATGCGGCTCCGGACGGCTTTTTCCTTCAGGCGGCGTTCCTTGGATGCTTTGGTCGGCTTCGTAGGACGGCGTTTCCGGGGTTCCGGGCGGGCGGCCAGGGCAAAATCCCGGATGCGTTCGCGAGCGCGTTCCCGGTTCCGGGCGAGGCTGCGACTGGAACGCTCCATGACGACGAGCAGATCGCCTGTCATGTATGGCGCGGCGAGAACGCGAAGACGTTCCTTCTGGGCTTCGGTCAGAACGGACGTCGCGGCGACGTTCCACTGCAGGCGGACGCCGTTTTCGGTCTTGTTCTGATGCTGGCCGCCGGGTCCGCTTGAGGGGCGGACATACTCTTCCTCGAATTCTTCCTCGGGAATGGCGAAAGGTTCGGTTCCGGGCATGGATCGGGCTTCCTAGTGCAAGTTATAACGCTCTCCGGCTGAAACGGGCCGTTTCGAACAGCGGATGCGGACGCTTCGGGTTTCAGGATTTCGCCCCGGTTTCAGGCGGTTCGGACTTCACGGCTCCGGCATCCTGCGTTTCACGCCGGGGCTGAACTTCCGGCTTTTTTGCGTCCGTGTTTTTTTTCCTGTCCATCATGGCGGCGACGAAGTCGACGAAACGGTACGCCTGAACCGATTCGTCGATGTCCTCGGGCGAATAGGAAATGCGGACTTTGACAAGTTTGCCTTCATAAAGGGCGAGATACAGGATGGAGTCCAGCCGCGTGGTCTCGAACTGAATGCGAAACAGCGCCTCGTAGCCGTTTCCGGGCGCTTTTCGGCCGGGCGTTTCGGCATGGGCGACCGAGGCGATCTTCGGATTGCGCTCCGGCATTTTCAGGATGTCCTGTTCGGTCTCGCGGCAATGCTTCTCGTACATGTCCCGCAGGACCGGCTTCGCGCCGGTATCCAGCGAATAGATGTACACGTCGGCGCAGGTTCCAAGTTCGTTCTCGTAACGGACGACCGTGCCAAACACCGGATTCTCGTTTTTGCGCACGCGCACCTTTTGGAACGTGTCGATCTGGGCGGGAAACACCAGCAGGGTGTCCTTGTCGACGAACGCCTCCATGGCCGGGCGGAAAAAGACGTCCTGCGCCTCCGCGGCGAACGCGCCGCAGAAGCAGAGGAATCCGGCCGCCGCGCCGGTGCAGAGATTCCGAAGGAAACGCGTCATGACGGAATGCGAAGCTCCTTTTTCCAGAATGCGACCTGCGAGGCAACCTGTTTGAACCCTGTTGCGCCGAAAACGTCGCGGCCCTCGACCGCGCGGGCCGGGGAGAAAAGCTTCAGCATGGAGGCGTCGGCCTCCGGGAACACGCTCTTCATCTCCTTCAGCGAAAGCTCGTTCAGGAGCTTGTTGCGGTCCGCGGCGAATTTGACCAGCGCGCCGACTTTGTGATGCGCGAACCGGAACGGCACGCCCTTGCGGACGAGCGCCTCGGCCAAGTCGGTGGCCATGAGGCCGGGATCGGACGCGGCCTTCAGCATCGCGTCCTTGTCGACTTTCATGGAGCCGATCATGGCGGGATAGACGCTGAGGACGGCATGAACGGTGTCGATGGCGTCGAACAGCGGTTCCTTGTCCTCCTGCAGGTCGCGGTTGTAGGTCAGCGGGAGCCCCTTGCAGATGGTGAGGAGCGCGACCAGGTCGCCGTAGATGCGGCCGGTCTTGCCGCGCGACAGTTCGGCGATGTCCGGGTTCTTCTTCTGCGGCATGAGGCTGGAACCCGTGCAAAAGGCGTCGCCGAACGTGACGAACGAAAATTCCTGCGACATCCAGAGGATCAGGTCTTCGGAAAGACGGGAGACGTGCATGGCGAAAATGGAGAGCGCGGCAAGCAGTTCGCAGGCGAAATCGCGGTCCGCCACGGCGTCCATGCTGTTCCGCGTCATCTTCGGGAATTTCAGGCGTTTCCGCACGAATTCGCGGTCGATCGGCAGCGTGGTTCCGGCAATCGCGCCCGAACCGAGCGGCATCACGTTGATGCGCCTGCGGGCGTCGGAGAGGCGTTCGACGTCGCGTGCGAACATTTCGACGTAGGCGAGCAGGTGGTGCGCCAGCAGGACGGGCTGCGCATGCTGCATGTGCGTGAAACCGGGCATAATGGTGCGCTTGTGTTCGTCGGCCTTCTTCACCAGCGCGGCCTGGAGCGAACGCATCTCCTTCATCAGATCGTCGATCTCGTCGCGCAGATAGAGCCGGATGTCGAGCGCAATCTGGTCGTTGCGGCTGCGGGCGGTGTGGACGCGCGCGCCCTCCGCGCCGAGCGCCTCGGTCAGCGCGGTCTCAATGTGCATATGGATGTCTTCCAGCTCTACCTTGAACTCCATCCCGCCTTTGGCGATCCGGCGTTTCAGGACCGCGAGCCTGCGGCAGATTGCGTCGGCGGACTCCTTCGGGATGATCCCGGCTGCGCCGAGCATGGCGGCATGGGCCATGCTGCCCGCGATGTCATGTTTGTAAAGACGTTTGTCATATGAAATGGACTGCGTGAAGTCCTGTACGCTTCGCTGCGTTTGTTCGGCGAACCTGCCGCCCCAGAGAGCCATATCCGCACCTCGTGATGTCGGGCAAAAAATGTTTCGGGTGAAAATTTGATTTCTTAACAATATAGCATAAGATTCGAATTCATCAAAGCGCTTTTCCAAATTTTCCGCGTTTTTTCCATCCTTTTTTCCATGTTCCGACACGTTTTGCGTGCGTTTTCTCGTCTCTCCGGCTTGACAAATCATGGTTGCACGGATATTTTAATGCTGAAACAACAACCTTTCCGAAAGATGTTACCATGAACACCATTCTGCCGATCCTGCAGTTCGCCGCCGCCACGCGCGCCTCCGACCTCTTTCTCTCCGCCGGAAAAAAACCGGCCGCCCGCGCACGGGGCGTCGTCAGCCCGCTGGGAACGTTCGCACCGGTTTCCGCCGCGTCCATGGATGCGTTCCGGCGGGAAGTCATCGGCGAACGCGGCGAAGCGGCGTACGCTGATTCCGGTTCGGCTGACGCTTCCTGGCGGCTCCCGGACGGCAGCCGCATCCGCGTGAACTTCTTCCGGACCATCGGAGGCCCGTCCGCCGCGGTGCGCCCGATCCTGAACGGCGACGACATCATGACGGCGGAGCTGAATCTGCCGGCCCTGCTGGACAAGCTCGCGGAAGCCCCGCGCGGACTGATTCTTGCGGCCGGCACCACGGGCTGCGGGAAATCCACCACGCTCGCCGCCATGATCAACCACATCAACCGCACCATGCACAAGCATATCCTCACGCTGGAGGACCCGATCGAATTCGTCTATTCCGACCGCGAATCCGTGGTCTCCCAGCGGGAGATCGACACCG
>Ga0265298_10000120_pt1 | contig 116267 bp, 68 predicted proteins | sample AusTroGonzalo_MG_3_FD_193486 | JGI IMG/M metagenome (GOLD analysis project Ga0265298, IMG submission 193486) | Bovine rumen microbial communities from tropical cattle in Woodstock, Queensland, Australia - Gonzalo_01 | ecosystem: Host-associated > Mammals > Digestive system > Stomach > Rumen ...
CGCGACGAGAGCATTGCGCCCTATCCCATCTTGAAGAAGTGGGGCAAATATCCCTCCATCATCAATCCTGACACCGAGCGCGTATGGGACACGCTGACAAAACAATGGATGAACCGCGCCAATGCCCTCGACTATCAGGGCAAGAGTTTCGGCACTTTAAGTGTGACCGTCAAGTCAGGAGAACATAGATACACTGCAACAGTTCCAGAACAAACCACGATACAACTCACCATCACCGATATGGACACGCTGCATTGGGACTATGGCTATTACAAAGTGCAACTGCCTTATTACAATACGTTGTTCGGCAATGTGAATTCCACCGACCACTACATCCGATATGGCGGCAACTATACGGATTGGGTGGTTACTGGATGGAAGATTACTATGGTGAACGGACAAACTTCGGGGGCAACGACCTTTGTGGAGAACTGGGAACACGGCTACAACTTTGCCGACCGAACGGACAAATTCAGGGATTTGTATAGCGTTAGCGGACGTGTGTATGCCCAAGGTGGCTTCTATTATGTACCCGAAGGCGTTACCTCCATCGAGATTGAGGCCTATTGGGGCAAGGCCTTTTACCTGCGCAACAAGAACCAAAGCATCGACCGCGTGAGTGTGACAAATCCCAAGAAAGTAGATGGTGATTATACAGATTTTGAGTTTACTCCTGCGGACCATTTGCTTCCCACTTTCCAAGGACGAACTGTTTACGATTCTTTGCAGACCGCCATCAGGAATTTGTACGACATCAATACTTGTCCCACGGTTTACGACCAAGCCATCGTATTGGTGGGCAATCTGCAAGTGATGAACAAAAACAAAAGGGTGGGTAGCAACCTTGATGGCAAGTTGCATCCTTTCACCATTATGAGTGCCGACTTCGACTTGGACAACGAACCAGACTATTGTTTCCAATTCCAATTCAGAGATCAATTGCAGCGGTGGCCCATTCAGCCCATTCGCTTTGATTTCCTTGCGGTGCCCGAATTGGGCTTGGCCATCCGTCACGACGACAATGCATACGCCATAGGCATTTTTATCCCACAAGGGCATTTCGAGATTACCGAGACAGCCTTCATGCACACCACCCAGTTTGAATATGATGGCGTTAAGGTGATTTATACCGTTAATGGCATTTATTCTGAAGAATACCCTCTTCCGAATGAAATTCCAGGCTTTATTTACCAATACACACCGAATGAGGCACAAAATAAAACTAGTGTTACAGTCACTTATGTGAAAAATGAGGCACCTGTGATTCTGAATGGAGGTCAGTTTGAACAAATTGTGATTCGGCATTCTGAGAATAGAAGTCATGGTTTTGCCAAATACACCTCATACATCCTCATGGGAGGCCATTTCAGGATGAAGCGTTTTACGCCCGGCGCCCATACCAATAGAAATGAAAACACGAAAGTGCGCCTTTGTGCGGTCAATTGCATTGGTGGCGAGTATCCTGAGTTTTATCTTTCAGGCATCTATCGCCCTGACATTAATCCCAATGTTTCAGGTTTTGAGCAAGGCAATCCCCATTGCTACACCAACGGAGGCAAGTTCGGCATGGTGGCGGGTTCAGGTTACGACAAGATTTTGGGCAATGTCACTTTCAAGATCGACCATTCCGTCATCGATGAATTTTATGGTGGCGGCATCAATGGCGCTTGTACTATTGGTGGCAATATTGATGTCACCATCAACAACAGCGTTGTGGGCAAGTATTGCGGAGGCCCCAAGGTGGGCAATATGACTGGACAGACGGTGACCACTCGTGCCACGGGAACCACTTTCGGCCAATTCTACGGCGGTGGCAACGGCGGCACCAACTATTACCGCGACCAAGCCGTGGACGGTAACAGTTGGCCAATTCCTGATGAAGTGTGGCGAGAGTGGGAGAGGTTATCAAAAAAGAATACTACTACTGGTGATTCAATTCCTACAATTGTTTACGATCCCAACGATCATAACAAGTGTTTCAATCCATTGAATACCCGAGTGGGCAAGACCAAGCAATATGATCCGACCAAGGGCTATCATGGCGTTTTCGAGTTTGAGGTTTTCAACAATTCAAATGGACTTGGAAACGACTATCCTACCATACGAACATACGTCCATTGGGTGCAGTTCGGCACTACCCGAACGGGCAATGTAACCAACACTTTGACCAACTGCACGGTGCTACAGGATTTCTATGGTGGCGGCAATCTCGGCTTCGTTGACGGCGATGTCGTTTCAACCTTGCAAGGCAATACTATCATTCACGGTTCGGCTTACGGTGGCGGTTATTCGGCTGCCATTCCCACCTTCCGCTGCTATGATTTGTCGCGTCCCATTTTCCCCACCCGCGACTTGTCAGGCGTGATGCACCACGGCGAACTCGAGACAGATAGTATACCTTATGTGCGTAACGCCGATAACGAGGACATCTACTATGAATGGATTCATGAAACTCCCACTGATTGGGCCATATCAGAATTGAGTACTGACGATCCAGTGTTTGAATATCCTGAAGGCTCAGGCAAATGGTATTGCTATACCACTGAATCTCTTGAGAATCTCGGTGTCGTCAGTGGCAACACCACTTTGAATATCAACGGTAACACCAAGATTTACGGAAAGATGAAGTCGGAGGTTGATCCGGCATTGGTGGAATATGCTGGCGCGGCCTTCGGCGGTGGTGACGAAAGTGCCGTATTGGGCAATACGACCGTCACCGTAAACGGCACATCGGGGCTTTTGGTGAGCAATGTGTACGGTGGTGGCAATATCGCTATCACAGGAGGAAATTCCACCGTTGAGATTTACAAAGGCACCATCGGCATTATGGATGAATATGGGATGCCGTATACCAACAACCAAGGAAAGTTCATCACAGGCCGTGTGTTTGCTGCCGGCAAGGGCGCGTATGATCCTACCCATCCGGAAGACGGTAAGCAGTTGGGCTTGGTGATGGGTAATTCCACCCTGAATATGTATGGAGGCCACGTGCTTTCCTGTCTCTATGGCGGTGGAGAGATTTCCAATGTGGGTTTGACAAAGCAGGACACTTTGGAAATTAACGGTACGCCCTATTATGTGGCAGTACCTGCAACAGGCGGTATCGCCACGGTGACCATGACAGGTGGTATCATTGGAATTAAGCGCAACAACGGACAAATTCTGCAATCGCACGAAATCGGCAATGTGTACGGCAGCGGCCAAGGTAACCCCGACATAGCCTTCAACACTTGGACAAATGTGAACCAAGCCTTTGTCAACATCAATGGCGGCAAGGTGTGGGGCAGCGTGTTTGGCGGTGGCGAAGAAGGCCATGTGTTGGGCGACACCAAAGTGACCATTAGCGGGGCTAACACCCAAATTGGCACTTCAGGCGAGACGAGTTACGACGGCAATGTGTTTGGCGGCGGTCGTGGTCACGAAGCAAAGGCTCTTACCGCAGGCACGGTGGGTGGCAATTCTACGGTCATTGTTACCAATGGCCACATCCTCGGCTCGGTGTTCGGTGGCGGTCGTAATGGCTCTGTGGGCACTTACTTGGTGCCTGCCACTTATTCGGGTCTGTATGGTGAAATGCAACCGGGCAATGACCACGGCATTGTAAACGTCACCGTCAGTGGTGGCAACATTGGTCACCCTGCCTCATCCATGGAAGAGCGGGTGGGTGGCAACGTGTATGGCGGCGGTAAGGGTGTGGTGGAGAATCCTCAGGTCAATCTTATTGCTTTCGAGTTTGCAAGGGTGAAGGAAACCCATGTGCTCATCAATGGCACAGCCTTCGTTGAAGGCTCAGTGTTCGGTTCGGGCGAGGATGGCCACATCATGGGCGACACCTACGTGACCATAGCCAGCGGACAAATCGGCGGCATGGAATACAACCCCGACGACCCAACTCTATGTGCCGACCATTTCCACGGCAATGTGTACGGTGGTGGGCGCGGCTTGGACCAGTGGGAAGACGCAGATCATAATTTGCATTATAGTGAGACTGCTGGCAAAGTGTACGGCAACACCAACGTCACCATCACAGGCGGACGCATCTGCCGCAATGTGTTTGGTGGCGGCAACATGGCCTCGGTAGGTACGGCGGATGACCCCGATTCGGGGCTTGCCACTATCATCATCACGGGAGGCACCATTGGTGTGAGAGCCAACAGTGCCAACCGCAACGGCCTCGTTTTCGGTGCAGGAAAAGGTAGGGCAGGAGCGGCTTATCACCAGCTTTCTTTCGTGAAAAACACGGAAATTGCCATTACGGGTAATGCCCGCATCATGGGTACGGTTTATGGTAGCGGCGAGGACGGCCATGTGCGCGAACGTACCAATATTGTCGTCGGCAATGTTAAGGTGGATTCTGACTGGGACGGCAATGATGAAACCTATTCGGGTGCAAACGTCATTATCGGCACGAACGGTGTCATGGGTCTCGACGGCAACATCTACGGTGCGGGGCGCGGCATCGACAAGGACGATGAGGGCAATTATAGTGGAACCGCCGGTGAGGTGGGCGTGAGTACCAGAGTGGAGGTCAACAATGGCCATGTCATGGGCTCGGTGTATGGTGGAGGCCGTACCGCTTCGGTGGGCAATGAAGAGGCCGTGTTAGAGGAAGGTAAAACACTTTGGGACTATAAAGACGACTTCGGACACGCCATCATCATCATCGGTAGGGACAATGATACAGAACAAGAACATGCCATCATCGGCACACCCGACGGTGATAACGGCTATGTATTCGGCAGCGGCAAAGGCGATGCAGGTCAGGAGTTTGCCGCACTCACTTACGTGCATGAGACCAACGTCACCATCAAGGGTCACGCGCAGGTGTACGGCTCGGTGTTTGGCGGTGGTGAAGACGGCCACGTGAACAGCTTCGCATGGGAGAATTCGAACAATCCACAGCAAAGAGTTATCAGAAACGGTGATACCCATGTGTTTATCGAGGGTAGTTGCAACATCGGCACCTTGGGTGCGTTTGGCCGCAAGGGCAATGTGTACGGTGGTGGCCGTGGCATCGACCAATATGTTGCCAATGGCCAGTTGCACTACAGTCCAACCGCCGGCAAGGTGGCAGGCAACACCCACCTTACCATCAGCGGCGGCGATGTGCATCAGAATGCATTTGGCGGCGGCAACAAGAGTATCGTGCAAGGCAACAAAGTGGTGAACATCACTGGCGGATGGGTGCATAGCAACGTGTACGGCGGCAGCAACGAAATCCCCTTCAATCCCACTTGGAGCCATTCGGGACTGAAGACTGTGAACATGTCGGGTGGCAAAGCCCACAAACTGTTTGGATGCTCGCATAACACCATTGACGGCGACTTCAGGATGTTTGACGGTGAGAATGAGGTGATTAGAGAAATAGATGAGCAAGGCAATCATAAACTCGTTTACGAGAATGGCGGAGACGACTTCACTGGCGACGTGAACGACCTTACTTTGGTGGCCAAAAACGCCAATCCGACCTCGTTCGTCAACATCAGCGGCGGCTATCTTTACGATAAAGGTGACGACGACAGTCAAGAAAGAGGCAGCATTCACGGCGCGGGCTTGGCTGGCATCGTCTATGGTTCGGTCATTGTCAACCTTGGAGTCAATGCCATCATCAACAATCCGTTTAGGGAATACAACGTGGACAGCGCGGACGTGGTCAAAGAAAATGAACTCCACATCCCCAATTATGTTGCGTCTCAGCATCATGCGCATCAGCCCACGCGGCTTCAGGTGTCGGGTTCAGTGTACGGCGGTGCCGACTACTACCAGAGCGAGAACAACCCGGGCGACTGGCACCTCTTCAACGTGAAAGGCTTCAGCAACATCTATATCGACGGCAAGGGCTACGACATGTCGGCGGTAACCGAAGGCACAGCTTTCGAGAACCTGCCTCCCACTTGCATGATCATTGACGGCAACCTCTACGGCAGCGGCACCCACTGCGAGTCGGGCGAGAAAGGCCGCAACATCGTCGTGCGCAACTATGGTGAGCGTGTCCTGAGCACCGAACCGGGTCAAACTGACTGGTTCCACCATTCCACCCGTCCGATGGGCACCATACAGCGTTGCGGCAATTTGGTCATCGACCATTCCAACTTCACCTTTACCGGGATGCCAAGGTTGGGTCACGACGACGGCAACCTCTACTCAGTGATGAAGGTCGACAGTTGCTTCTATGTGGCCGACAGCAGCGCCCTCACCCTCGGCAGTGGCGCTGTGCCCGCCGACATGGATTCCATCCGCAAGATTCAAAGTGCCTACCTCATCGGACAAAGCGCAACCTATAACGTGTTCTCTGAAAAGTTTGTCCCTAAACTGAATTGGGGCTGGATTGGTGTCGTTGATCCCACATCGGGCAATGCCAACGAGATGTGCTTCATGAACGGTTTGACAGCGGGCAACACCCTCAATAAAGTGCAGGAAAACATCATCATCTTCAACGGCCCGACCAAACTGTGGGTGCGCTATCATGAGTGGGAAAAGGAAACGCCTTCGTCTAACACTTATGTCGACAGGCAGTATTACGGCGAACTGAAGGGCTTCTTCCGAATGCTTAGTCCCTACAAGCCTCGGGGCATCGAGAGTTTCGCATACGCTCGTCCGAAAATCATGGACGGTAGCATATTGCCCATCAGCCACGACCATTACAACATGGCCGATGGAGGTTTCCTTAGCTACAATGTGGATTACAATGATTACCTTGCTCCAGGCTATGGGAATTATCTCGATGGCATCTATGTCAATACCAACACTTTGCAATATCCTTACACCAACGTTATCGAGGTGCAGTTGTCGAAGGAGCAGCATCCCGATTTGGATGTCCGTGACTACCGCATGTGGGTGATGGCCAGTGCCTTCGATGGGAATTGCTGGTATGTGGATGGCACACGTGGCTGGGGAAGGGACATTATGAAACCTGAAACGGGAGAAACGGGAAGTGATTGGAAATATGGTTGGGGACTCTATCCCGACAAACCCAAGCAGAGCGTGAGTGGCGTGGGAGGCGTGTATGACGGCACCTATATTCTGGATGATTTGGGCACTCCAACCAAAGTGGAATTTGACTATGATGGTACTCAAGTGGAAGACCACACCGAAAGCGACATCGTTTTCGTGGTAGGCCCCATCAAGGACAAGTATGAGTTTATTGAAGATGTGCACAACGGCATGATGAACCGTCATTCCGATTATGAGTTGAGGCTCTTCCGCTATCCGGGTGGACATTTGCTGAGCAATTCGATAGGGGAGAACAAGTATTACGACCAAGGCGGCGGAACACCAGCATCACCCAACACAGGCTTGACTGGCGATGCCACCAACGGCCCGGGTCCCAACTATGGCGCCATGCTCGATGTGTATGGTGGTGCGACGGAGAACAATCCCATCACTTTGCACAACGTGTACATGGACGGCCTTTACGGCCACACCAGCATCGACCGCACTTACTTGAAATTCAAGGCGACGGATTTCACGCAGGAGGACGTTTCCATGCCCATGATTGTGACCCACAGCAATGCAACGCTTTCTATCAAAGGCGAATTGACCACCGAAGGCGACAAAAACCTGACCACTGGCACCATCGTGACGCGCGGCTACAACAACACCGACGCGAGTGGAACAGTATCAACGGAACCCGAAGTGTACAATTATTACGTCAATTCCAACGGAAACTACGGAGATGCCATCAACGGCGGCGGCCTTTATGTGGACGCGGGTGCTATGGCAGTGAACGTGGAAGGTTTGGTGAAAATCTTTGAAAACAAGCAGAATAACAACGGCAAAGCCATACCGAGCAATGTGTTTCTGCCCAACTTCAACAAACACCTTTATATCACCAACACGCTTTGGGATGCTACACGTATCGGTGTCACCAGTCCCGTGAAGAACACGGCACCGAGCTATAAGGCCAATACATTCTCGCCCGTGGCGGTGGCCAACAAGAGCGAGGCTGAGAACATCGACATTGCCAAGGCGGCGTGGATCAAGAACAACTTCCACGACGACCTGCAATGGTTCTTCGGTTGCGGCTTCAATGTGGAAAACGGAAGCCACACCACCTATTATAAAAATACGATTCCCGATTATGAAGGAGGATTTACGACCAACAAGACCCTCTTCTTCGGCTGGACTTGGAACAATGTGGTGCGGCGAGAACCTTCGGGCTTCGACTTCAACAACATCAATTCGTCGCATGACTTGGCTTGGATTATCAGTTTGGTGAACGGATTCAACGGACAGACCAAGGACGCGCTTTCCAATCAAACCATCGAACAGACCGCCGACTTAGACATGCAACAATATATTTGGGTGCCTGTAGGATCGGAGAAAGCCAGTACTGCCAACTTTGCTGGCACCTTCGATGGACGCGGACACCTTATCAAGAACCTTACCGTCAGGTACATCGGCCTTGGCGACAGCCGCTACGAGTATAATAATTACGGCATGTTCGGCAGAACTGAAGGTGCTACCATCAATCGCACTTTCCTTGTCGAGGAGCATATCGAGCCTGGCAGCAAGGGCAACATGGGCGGTCTCATCGGCATGATGCAGGGCAAAGGTGCCAAGGTCATGAACAGCGAGACGGGTGTTCTGCTCAAATGCGAGCCTACCTTGCAAACGGCTGAGAATCCCTGTGGTGGCTTGGTCGGCTTCCTCATCGACGGCGAAATCCACTCCTCGATGTCGATGCCCGACATCACCGCCAATCGAGGCTATGTGGGTGGTTTGGTAGGCTCGGCCACCGACCCCGAATCCAACCAACATGCAGGTGTCAAATTGTCCAATTCCTTCTCCAATGCGGTGTTCAATGTCGGTGGCGACATCGTGGCCGCTGGCCTAATGGGCAACAACGTGTTTGCCAACGTGGATAATTGTTATTCCAATTTGTCCAAATCAGGTGAGGGCAACGTTGCCTCGCTGGTGCACACCAATTCGGGCACGGTGAACCACTGCTACGGTAAGGGCGGCTTCCCGCTCAATGTCTACAATTACGGCAACTACATCATCAACAGCTACGAGTATTCGCCCGTCATGGATGCAGACAACTTGGGCTATATGTATTATGACAATTTCGTTGCGATTGGCGACAAGAAAGTGCCTATGTTCAGGCTGTTGAACAAATGGGTAGCGAATAACGCCGGCAGCAGTGTGCCATATTCCTATTGGTCGCGTCCGGCCATTGCCGAAATCAACGATGACTTGCCCGTGTTGCTGTTGGAGTTGGGCACTGATTGTCAAGGCAATTTCCGCAGTGTAGCCACATACAATGGCGGCCCTGTCTTGCAATATGGCGGCCCCATCCGCGATGATGAAGGGAACACACCTTCATACAGCCATCCTGAATTGGACGGTGCCTTGGATCGTGCCGATTCGGACAACAGCATCTTCATCTATGGCGACGTGACGGAAGCTCCAGACGTTTCCGTCAACGCAAAGAAGGTGAGTATCCATGAGAATGCGGCCATTTTGCAAGCGGGTTCGTTGGCCGAAAACGACTATGACAAGACCTACGTGGGCATCACCTTCGACAATTCGTCCAGTCATGCATGGTCAACCTACGGTATCAACTATCTTGCAGAGCAATTTTTGCCCCGCGATTGGCACATGCTCTCCACGCCCTTGCAGAATGCTCCTTTGGGATTCGACTATAAGAATCACAATTTGGAAAATTTGTATACTGATGGTGACGTTGGCACCTATTACAATAACCCTTGGCATTCAAATAACGAGTTCGGTTGGCTGCAAAGTGGAGGCTCCACCAATGTCCGTTATTGGATGAAGGGTTGGACCAACAGTCAGAGCCAAAAAGGACACGAGACGGATGCAACAGGAAGCGGTTGGGTTGACGGCTATTTCCCGAGCCGTGTGGCGAGTGCCGGAACCAATGTTACGGGTTTCAAATTTGGCGAAGGCTGGATTCCTGGCACCGACGAAGTAGACTGCTATCCCTACGGCATGGACTTCTACACTTGGACGGAGCCTGACTACCACTGGATTAATTTCAAGCGCAACGGCCCCAACCACTGGCACAGCGACAAGAAAAACGAACACCACGACCACCTCGACTATAAGCCTTTGGGCTTTGTGAATGATGATTATCCTAAGAATGTCAATGAGGAAACCTTAATCGTTGGCAGAGGCTACATGGTTTCCATTTGCGACACCACATTCATGCAAAGTCATGGCACGTTGAACGCCGGCCCGAAGAGCATCAAACTGACAAAGTCCGCTGGTTCGATGTTGCCGGGGTGGAACCTTGTGGGCAACCCGTATCACGCCTATCTCGATTTTGACGAGTTTGCCAACCAGAATACTTCGTCTTTGGCCACCTCTGGTGGCAGTCTGTTTTATGTGGTCTACGATGCCGACGGCTTCACGGATTCTCCGGCGAGCGCTTTCCTCTATTATCCTTCGTCAGGCTCAAACGGCGGCGCTTACGCGAGCCGTTACCTGCATCCGCATCAAGGTTTCTTCGTGAGTGCCAAAGGCGACAAACTGGATTTGTTGTTTGCCGAGAATAATATGTTGGTCACCCGAAACAGCATCAACGGGGCAGGGGGCTTCCACAAATCGAGACCCAACTATCCGCTTGTCAACCTTTTCCTGAGCAGTGAGAACGGCTGCAACGACGTGACGGTCATCGAGTTTGACAGACCCGACTGGGGCGGAGCGGTCAAGCTGCGTGAGTTGCGTTGCGGCAATGGCCAGTTCTACGGCTACCACGACAACAAAGGTTACGCAGCACTTTTCGTGAAGAAGGATGAAAAACGTGTGCCGCTGTGGTTTGAGGCCGCCGAAAATGACATTTTCACCATCAAGTGGGAGACGGCCAACGCCGACTTCCAACAAATGTACCTGCTCGACAACCTGACAGGTGCCCGATACGACATGTTGGAAAACAGCAGCTACACCTTTGAGGGGAAGAAAGATGACTACAAGTCGCGTTTCTACATCGTGTTCAGTTTCACGGATATAGAGGAACCAGAAGAAGAGCCTGCCAACAACCACTTCGTCTTCTACGACGGCTCAGAATGGCTGGTCACGGGCGAGGGTGATTTGGAGTTCATCGACCTTCAGGGACGCATCCTGTGGCGCGGTCGTTTGACGGGCGGTCAAAGCCGCGTGTCGATACCAGTGGTGGCGCAGGGCGTGTATCTCTTCCGCCTCATAGGCAAAGAGACCACGCAGGTTCAGAAAGTCATCGTCAAACGATAAACCTTTGAGAAATGGAGAAGACAAAGAATAAGTTTATCGTATTGGAGGTCCTGATGCTGTGTCTTGCGCTTCCGTCGAAAGCCCAAGTGTTTCTCATGGATGACGAGTTTGAAAGCAACATCAGGGTTGGAGAGAGTGAGTTCGTGGTGCCCGCACCGTATCAGGGCGGCGATTTGGACCAATATCTTCCTTTAGGCGACGGCTTGCTGTTGCTGGCTGGCTTTAGCGGTGTTTATCTGCTGGGGAAACGCAAGAAGGAGCAATGACGGAAAGGAAAAAATCGGGCTTTTCTTTGAAAAAAAAAGTTGGATATGTTTTTTTCCTATATTTGCAACTTTAATTGAAATTTTTGGATATGGAAATCAAAAGAGTATTCGATCTTCTTCAGAATTATTTGGAGAAATACCCCAACCAACAAGTTGCCCTTGCAGGGAAAAAGAACGGACAATGGGTGAATTACAGCATCCAGAGTTATATCGAACATGTCGATGCCTTGAGCTATGCCTTAATCGAATTGGGCATTGAAAAGGGTGACAAGGTGGCCATGATTTTGACCAACCGTCCTGAGTGGAACATGCTCGACATGGCCATCAGCCAAGTGGGTGCCATCAACGTGCCGGTTTATCCGACCATCAGCGAGGAGGACTACCGTTTCATCCTCAGCGATTGCGATGCCAAATTGGTCATCATCGACGGCCTTTCCGTGATGAACAAAGTGACCAACATCCTGCCCGATGCACCTAATGTGAAAATGGTCTACACCATGGTCGACCGTGAGAAATATCCTTATTTCGACCAGTTGCTCCAATTGGGCAAGGAACATCCTCACGCCGAGGAACTTGAGGCCCGCAAGGCCGCTGTTGACGAGATGGAGTGCGCCACCATCATCTACACTTCGGGTACCACGGGGACACCCAAGGGCGTGATGCTCTCGCACCACAATTTGATGAACCAGTTCAAGAATTTCTATTACACCATCAGCGATAGTTCCAACAAGGCTTTCAGCTTCCTGCCGGTGTGCCATGCCTACGAACGTGCGCTCAACTATTGCTACCAATATCGCGGAATGTCGATTTACTACGCTGAAAGTCTGGCCACTATCGCTAACGACATGCGAGAAATCCATCCCACGATGATGTGCGCTGTGCCGCGTGTGCTTGAACGTTTCTACGACGCGATTTACCAGTCGGGCAAGAAACAGAAGGGTTTGGCAAGGGTGATTTTCTTCTGGGCCTTGCGCCTTGGCGAACGCTACAAGATTTCCTCCGAAAGCCGCCATTGGTTCTACGATATCAAGTTGGGTATCGCTGATAAGTTGGTTTACAGCAAGATACGAGCCAATATCGGTGCGGAGAACTTCGACATCATCGTGTCGGGTGCTGCCGCCATTTCGCAAAAAATTGCCGGTTTCTTCTCAGCCATCAAAATGCCTGTTTTCGAGGGTTACGGTTTGACCGAAACCTCTCCCGTGATTGCGGTCAGTAACCGCAATTCGCATGGTCGTGAAGTGGGTTATGTCGGACAACCCTTGCCCGGCGTTGAGGTGAAGATTGCCGACAATGGCGAAATCATCTGCCGTGGCCATAACGTGATGATGGGCTACTACAAGAAACCCGAGCTGACCAAGGAAGTCATCGACGAGGACGGATGGTTCCATACTGGCGACATGGGCGAGTTCAACAAATACAACCAACTGCGCATCACAGGCCGCATCAAGAGCCTGTTCAAGACTTCGGGCGGCAAGTACATTAATCCTGATGTCATTGAAGCCAAGTTTAGTGCCTCTAAGCTGATTGAACATATCTTGGTTGTGGGTGAGAACCAGAAGTTTGCCGGTGCGCTCATCATCCCGAATTTCCCCGAACTGAAGTCGTGGTGTGCTCAGGAGAAGATTAAATATACGACCAACGAGGAGATGATTCATAATCCTGAGGTTCAGAAACGCTATGCTAAGGAAGTCAATGAGTTGAACAAAGGCTTGGGCGAGACCGAGAAAATCAAGAAACAAGTTCTGTTGGCCGATGAATGGAGCATTGCTAACGGCTTGCTGACCCCGACGCTCAAAGCCAAGCGTAAGGTGATTACCAACAAATATAAGGACGTCATCGAAAAGATGTTCGCCTAACTTTTTTTGCTTACCTTTGTGGCCTCATATTAGGCTATGCGTTTCCTCTATCCGAATATGCTTTGGGGCTTGTTTGCCCTATTGGTTCCGATTATCATCCACCTGTTCAATTTCAGGCGGCACAAGTTGGTATACTTCAGTAATACTGCCGTTTTGCGCAACATCCAGCAGGAGAACGCCAAGACGCGGAAATTGAAGTATTTGGTCACGCTGTTGCTGCGGTGTCTGTTCATTGCGGCTTTGGTGTTGGCTTTTGCTTTTCCGTATCGTCCTGAGAAACAGCTCAATGTCAATGCTGAGGACAATCTTGTCGGCATTTACATCGATAATTCGATGAGCATGAAAGGACAATCGGAGCGTACCACCTTGATTGAGGACGCGCGGCAGTCGGCTCGTGATTTGGTGCACAAACTCAATCCGTCTAACCGTTACCTGCTGATGACCAACAGTTTCGAGGTGCAAAACGAATACCCGATGAACCAAGAGGAGATGCTGGACCAATTGGACCGCATGAATCCCGATGGCGCGCCTGTACGGATGGGCGAGGTCATAGATCGTTTTGAGATGTTGAGAAAACAGCACGGATTCGCCACTTCGACCTTGTTCGTGTATTCTGATTTCCAGAGCAATACCTTCGATTTGTCGGCAGCCAAGGCCGATACGACGATGCAGGTGGTGGTGGTGCCGATGTTGCCCGAATACAAAAGCAACCTTTACATTGATTCCGTTTGGCTCGCTTCGCCCATCATCCAGTCGGGCCTGACCAATGACCTGATGGTTCGCGTTGTGAATCAAGGGGATAAAGAGGTTAAGGGCTTGCCTGTCAACTTCACGATGAACGGCACGATGGCGGCTTCCACAACGGTCGATTTGGAGAAAAACGGCTCTACGGAAATTGAGATGCAGTTTGTGGTGGACGGCAACGGCGAACGACGTTGCTGCGTTTCGTTGATGGACCATCCTATCACTTTCGACGATGCATACAACTTCGTGCTGAGCGTGAAACCGAGCCTTTCCGTGGTGGAATTGGGCACTGAAGCTTCCAATTGCTCCTTGCTGTTTGAGGACGATGAGCAATACCGTTACACGCTGATGGAGCCTTCGCGTTTCGACCTCGGCGCGATTTCCAAAGCCCAACTGCTCATTGTCGGCGAAACGGCCAAACTGAACGAAACCCTGCAACAGACCCTGTTGGATGCTGTTTCCGAAGGGGCGAGCTTGATGGTGTTCCCTTCAATTGACGACCCGAAAAACAACAGCTATCTTTATGAGAGACTGGGACTTGGATGGGTTGAAACCGACACTAACCGGACCGCGACGGAGGATTTGGCCTTGCAACACGCTTTCTTCAGCGACATGATTATCGACCTGCCGCAACATCCTGACTTGCCCAAGGTGAGACAGCATATCCGACTGAAATCCAACGGCATCCCGACGACCTTGTTGAGTTTACAGAATGGAGACCCGCTTTTACTTTCCGAGCAAGTGGGGAAAGGGCAAGCCTTTGTGATGGCTACGGCTTTGAATCCCCAATGGAGCGACCTCGCCGACAACTCGCTTTTCGTCCCGATGATGGTCAAGATGGCTTTCTTAGGTGGCAAGATGGATCGGATTTCCTATTCCATCGGAACGGACAAGATACTGGTTCTGAATGACATGAATCTTGAAGGCGACCATCATTTCCGCTTTGCGGATGCCGAGCGCAACTTTGAGATGATGCCCGCTTCCGATATCCGCAATGGCAAAGTCTATCTCTACTTGAATGACAACCTTCCCACAGCCGGTTTCTATGACTTGTTGGTGAATGACACCTTGAACCGCGTTACAGCATGGAATGAAAGCCGCGTCGAATCCAAAATGGATTTTGCCGACCGCGACGCGATTGAGCCGCAATTCCAAAAGGCAGGCTTCGATGTAGCCGCCGTTTTTGATACCTCTGACTTCGCTACCGACGACCTTGTTGAGGCCATGGCGCACCAGTCTTCGCAATGGAAACTTTTCGCTTTGATAGCCTTGTTGGCCTTGCTCGGAGAGATTTTGGTGTTGCGGTTTTGGAAGTAAATCGTGAAATAATCGTGTCATGAGTGAAATCACGAGAACCATATTGAGCCGCTATTGGGGCTATCCTTCATTCCGTCCCTTACAGGAGGAAATCGTTGATTCTGTGATGGATGGGAAGGATACCTTGGCCTTGCTGCCCACAGGTGGAGGCAAGAGCATCTGTTTTCAGGTGCCAGCGATGGCGATGGAAGGCATTTGCCTCGTCATCACTCCGCTCATTGCCTTGATGAAAGACCAAGTGGCGCATTTGGTGGAGCGGGGCATTCCTGCGGCAGCGCTCTATTCGGGGATGCACTCCGATGCCATGGATTTGGCCTACAATCAAGCCGTTTATGGACGCCTGAAGTTTCTCTATGTCTCGCCTGAACGCCTTCAGACTGAGCAGTTTATCGAAGCTTTGAAGCGGATGAAGGTCTGCTTGTTGGCCGTTGACGAGTCGCACTGCATTTCGCAATGGGGTTACGATTTTCGTCCGCCATATTTGAAGATTGCGGAGATTCGCCCTTACATTCCTCAAGTGCCCGTTTTGGCCCTGACTGCCACGGCTACGGCGAAGGTGGTCGACGACATACAGTTTCGTCTCGGTTTCAAAACGAAGAACGTTTTTCAAAGCAGTTTTGAGCGCAAAAATCTGACTTACAATGTTTTTCATGAGCCTGACAAGTATGGTGTTTTGAAACGGAAGTTGGAGGCCATGACCGAGGGGAGTGCCATCGTTTACGTGCGCAACCGCAAGCGGACGCAGGTGATTGCGGAATGGCTCAATTCTGTAGGCGTTTCGGCTACTTTCTATCATGCCGGTTTGGATGCCAAGACTCGCGAAGAACGTCAGGAATTGTGGATGAAAGGCAAAGTGAAGGTCATGGTGGCGACCAACGCCTTTGGCATGGGCATCGACAAGCCTGATGTGCGCATCGTCATCCACATGGATTTGCCCGACAGCATCGAAGCTTATTTCCAAGAGGCGGGACGTGCCGGTCGCGACCTGAAACCTGCCGAGGCGTTCTTGCTGGTTTCGCCGGCTGACATCAAGAAACTGCAAGATGATTTGCAGCAGTCGTTCCCTGAATTGGACCGCATCAAGTTGATTTATAACGCCTTGGGGAATTATTACAACATTCCCGTTGGCGCAGGGGAGAATGTTTCTTATCCTTTGATTCTCAATGATTTCGCCAACCGTTATGGTTTTTCGGTTCTCGAAGTGTACCATACCTTGAAAATCCTCGAAAAAGAAGGTTTTCTGTTGCTTTCCGACAGCTTCGACGAGCCTTCCAAGGTGATGATTAAGGCATCGCGGGATGACATTTACGGTTTTCAGGTCAACAATCCTCAGTTTAGTGAGTTGATTAAGTGCATGTTGCGCAGCCTTCCGGCCGTGATGACGGATTTTGTGAGAATCAATGAGGAGGCGATAGCCAAGAAAACGGGGCTGACGACTGATAAGGTGATGGAGCAACTGAGGAAGCTGGAGTCTTACAATTTCCTTTCATACGCTCCGCGCAACGACAAACCGCAAGTACTTTTCCTTTCGGAATTTGTTGACACCAAACATTTTATGCTTTCCAAGGAGAACTATCACGACCGCAAAAAAGAGGCCAAGGCACGTGTGGAGGCAGTCATTGGTTTCGTGAACAACGATTGCGAGTGCCGTAGCGTGCAGTTGCTGCGCTATTTCAATGAGAAGGCCAAGCGGGATTGCGGGCTTTGCGATGTTTGTCTCAATCAAAATAGCCATCGGGTACCTTACGCCTCGATTGAGGAAAAACTGGAAAGCGTGGTGTGTGAGGAGGCTCGGCCCATGCGCGAGGTGCTTTCCCAATGCAACGAGTTTGATGAGGCTAAGGTGTTGGATGCCATCCGTTTCCTCGTTGATAACGGAGTGCTTCAGGTGGAAGGCGGCGACAAAGTGAGCCGGAAAGAAAACAAAAAAAGCCGTTATCGCTAACGGCTTTTCTCTTACGTTTGAATTTCTTATTTCAGAATGTTTGCTGCGGGTTTGAACTTCACAAGTTTCTTAGCGGCGATCTTGATGGTCTTGCCCGTTCTGGGGTTGCGGCCTTCTCTGGCGGGGCGATTAACCACGCTCATAGTGCCATAACCGACGAGGGCGATTTTACCGTCTTTCTTCAGTTCGTTCTTAGTGACGTCTACGATGGCATCGATGGCCTTTCTTGCATCGACCTTGGTCATGCCAGCCATTTCGGCAACGGCATTGATTAATTCTACTTTATTCATCTTTTAAACTGTTAGTAAATAATTAGTGGTTAAACTTTTACCCGACAAAAGTAATGTATTTTTGAAAAATACAAGCGTTTTTGGCGAAAAATGTACAACTTTTGTCAAAAAAAACGTAAAATTAGCCCAAAACGGGGTGTTTTGTTCATTCAAAAGAGGTTTTCCAAGCGCCGATGAGCGGTGTGCCCCTCAAAAAATCGGTGATGGGCATGGCTTTCTTGCCGGCTTGTTGGACGTTGGTTAGATGGATAAAACCGTCGGCGAGGGCGATTTTGAGGTACTTCTTGTTGTCGGTTACTACGCTGCCCACGGGAATTTCGGGCCTGCAAAACTCGATTTCCGAGCCGAAGATTTTCAGGTCAATGGTTTCGCCGTTTTCTGATTGGAGTTGCGTGTGGGCGGCAGGATAGGGCGACAAGCCTCGGATGTGGTTGAAGACGGTTCGGCAGTCTTTGCTCCAATCCACGCGACAGAACTCTTTCGTGATTTTCGGGGCAGGCTTTAGGATTTGACGTGCAGCCAATTCTTCTTGTGTCTGGGTTTCGATTTCTCCATTCTCGATTTTTCGGATGGTTTCCACAACTAAAGAGTTGCCCAAAAGCATGAGTTCGTCATGCAGTTCGCCAGCGGTTTCATCGGGACGGATGGGATGCTTTTTGCGCATGATAACAGCGCCCTTGTCGATTTCCTCGTTGAGGAAGAAAGTGGTGAGTCCAGTCTCGGTCTCGCCGTTGATGAGGACGAAATTGATGGGAGCAGCACCACGATACTGGGGCAGGAGCGAGGCATGGAGGTTGAATGTGCCAAGCTCAGGCATCTGCCAAACTACGGCGGGCAACATCCTGAAAGCCACCACGATAAATAAGTTGGCTTGATAGGAAGCCAATTGTTCAAGGAAGTCGGGGCATTTCAGCTTTTCGGGTTGAAGCAGGGGCAGGTCGTGTTCCAGCGCGGTTTTCTTGACGTCGGAATATTGGATTTTTCTTCCCCGTCCGGCGGGTTTGTCAGGCATGGTGACGACGACAGCCACTTCATATCCCGCTTTGAGGATGGCTTCCAACTGCGAGGCGGCAAATTCCGGTGTGCCGAAATAGGCTATTCTGATATTCTTCTTCATACGCTGTAAAAAAAATCCTGACTCCATGAGCCAGGATGTGGTTGATAGCTGATTTCAAAGCTTGATTACTTTATCTTCTCTTCGAGGTTGGCAATGTTCTTGCTGATCTCGAAAGCCTCGTTGCTCAGCGGATAGTCCTTCTTCAAGGTCTTGTAGGTCTCCAAAGCCTTGGCGTAGTCGCCCATAATTTCATAGGTGTTGCCTTGCTTGGTGAGGAAGAGCGGCGAGGTGAAGTCGTTGGAGTTCTTGGCGGCAGCTTTGCCGTAATAGGAAGCGGCGTTTTGGTTGTCGCCCAGTTCCATGTAGCAGTCGCCGATGGCACCCAAAGCGAGGGGAGCCAAAACCTTGTCGTCGTTGTTGTATTTCTTCAGGTATTCGATGGCCTCGTTGAAGTTGCCTTGCTTCATGTAGCTGATGCCTGCATAATAGGCAGCCAATTTGCCGGCCTTGGTCGAACCGTATTTGCTGACAATGTCTAAGAAGCCCACGTTGTTGCCGTCACCGTTGAGGGCGAGGTCGTATTGCTCCTTCTCGAAATACTTCTGAGGCATGAAGCTCTCGTTCATGGCCGTCTGGTTGCGTTTCTGGTTGTATTTGGTGATGCCAAAAATGCCAAAGGCGATGACCAGCAGGGCAATGAGGATGGCCCACAGGGTCTTCTGGTTGTTTTCAATCCAAAGTTCGGTTTTGCTTAAAGCCTCTTCAACGTTTTCGAGTCTTTCGTCTCCTTGTTTTACAGTTTGTTTTGCCATATCGATTCAAAAATTTTGCGTGCAAAAGTACGGTTTTTCGGCATACAAAACGCCATTTTTTTGAAATTTTGGCTTTTATTTTTGCTCTTGATAATTAAGATGTTGATTTATAGTTGCTTGTGACAATTTCAATTTGCTTCAAAGCTATTGTTTTATTTCCTATTTTTGCATCGTTAAAATGTACTCCCTATGACTTCACGCGATACCGCCATGCTCCAATTCCTCAGCCCGTTCATCACCGACGAGCGCAAACAACGTTTTGAGGAGGTTCTCGATTTTCGCACGCGCCATCTCACGGTCGTGTTGGAAGACATCTTTCAGCCGCACAATGCCAGCGCGGTGCTGCGTAGTTGCGACTTGCGTGGCATTCAGGACGTTCATATCGTTGAAAACAATTACGACTACGACGTGAATCCCGATGTGGTGTTAGGCAGCACGAAGTGGCTCAACCTGTACCATTACAACGAAAAGGACTTCAACACGCCGATTGCATTTGAGCGGCTGCATGAACAAGGCTACAAGATTGTGGCCACGTGTCCGCACCGCGACGACTTCACGCCCGACACCTTGCCTTTGGAGCAACCCATCGCCTTGGTTTTTGGGACGGAAAAGCTGGGCCTTTCGGATTATGCCGTGGAAAACGCCGATATGCACGTGCGCATCCCGATGTTCGGCTTCACGGAGAGCTACAACATCAGCGTTTCGGCGGCCTTGTTGCTTTATTCGCTGACCAACCGCCTTCATGCCTCCACCAGCATCGACTGGCATCTGACCGAAGACGAGAAAAACCAACTCCGTTTGGAATGGACACGCCGCACCTTGAACCGCATCCGCCAGTATGACAGGAAATTCTATGAATTGCATCCCGAGTTCAAATAGAATTTTACCCGTTTTCACCAAGATATTTCAAAATTGTCTATTTTTGCCGCAAATAATCCAACGAAGATGAAAAAGTGCTTGATAATCGTGGTGGCATTGCTGATTTTGGTGCTGCCTTCATGCAAAAAGACCCGTTACTGCAAGTGCACAACGATTCAGAATGTGGAAGTTGTAGAATTGGGAGAGGACTATTACACTATCGAGGACGGCTCCTCTTGTTCCGACAAGTCGAAGGAAATTGTGGGCTGGGGGCAGGTGATTTGCAGGGAAGTTTCCGAGGCCGAGGTGACGGGCGAAGAACCCGGCTGGTTGGAGGATTTCTTCGGCAATCTTTTTAATAAGAATTGATAGGATTTGTCCCGCTCGTTCAGCATATCGGCATTGAAGGTCGTTCTTGGCCTCGTGTTTGTCGTTTCGGCTGTCCTGAAGCTGGTAGACATGGACCAATTCGAGATTTACGTTTACAGTTACCATTTTTTCAGTCTCAACGACTCCTTTTTGGTGGCGCGTTTGGCCATCATTCTGGAACTCGTTCTTGGCATCGGTCTGATTCTTAATTGTTTGCACAAACTGATGTGGTGGGGGAGTGTGGCCATGCTGTTGGGCTATACCTTATTATTAATATATGCCTTGACTTTGGGCCGCACGGACAGTTGCCATTGCTTTGGCGAATTTTTGCCTTTCAACCCCAAACAGAGCATCCTCAAAAACGTGGTGCTGATGTTTCTTTTCCTCTTGATCTACAGGGATAAAGAATGGAAAACGCCGTTCCGATGGTTGCTGTTGTGCCTTGCGGTGATGGCTTCTACCATCACGGTTTTCGTGGTATCGCCGCCCGACAATTACACGACCGCTTACCGTCCCGAAAACAACCTTCGAGTGGAACTTCTCAACGAAGCCCTTTCCGAACCACCTTTGGACAGCCTAAACCTGACTCAAGGCAAACAGGTAATCTGCTTTTTCTCAACAAGTTGCGAGTATTGCCAAATGGCCGCGCACAAACTCTCCCTGATGCAACAATTCTACGGTTTCCCTGCCGATTGCATCACTTACGTTTTCATGGGCAATGAGGAAGGCGTTGAGACGTTTTATGAACAGTCGGAATCGGAGCGGTATCGCGATGTGCTTTGCTCCGATGTGGTCAAGGTGTTGAAAATCATCAATGGGAACCTACCGACCCTCGTCTTTTTGGAGGACAGTGAAGTGGTTCACGAATACGGTTTCCGAAATATGAGGGAAGAGGAGATTAAAGGCTTTTTTACTTCGGCCTTTTAAACCTGCTTCCCGTTTGTTCAGTCACAGTTTTTTTCCATGAATCCGGATAGCCGGGTTGCATCGGGCGGGCAGGATAGCCGTAACCGTTGCGCTTGAACTCGCCGTTTTCCTCTTGCTTGATATTGCTATCCAAATACTTCACCAACAGGTAGTTGTCCAACTCCTTCCAGCGGGCAACGGTGTTGTGGCCGGCTTTGGAGGAGAAATAGGTGAGGTATTCGATGGCTTTGTCGGGGTCTTGCAAATAGAGGTCTTGGGCGTGCTCGTCAACGTATCGGACCTGCTCTTGGTAGCTGGTTTCCAACTCATGTTGGACAGCCTGAATGTCGCCAATCACGCGGTTGTAAAAGAGATACTTGAAATGGGCCAGTCGATTGAAGACCCAGAAAGCCGCATTGTCGCTATAAGTGAGCATATCGCCGTTGCCTTGGCGATATTCGATGGGCACTTCGGTGATGGAGCAGTAGAAAGGCGTGTAAACCGTTGAGTTGGTGTCGTCTACGCCAAACCAAATGATGCCACCGATGGGATTGGGCAGCCAACTACGGCTTTGGGCGATGAAGGAGAAACCAGTCTGTACGGTCTCGATGCTGCGCTCGTTGAAATAAGGTTTGCCTTTGTATTCCCAATAGAGCGGGTTGCAGCGGAACGGCGATTGGAAATTTCCGGCGCCGACGTCTTTCGTCTTGTCCAATTCGGTGCCTTGGAAGTGGTTGCGGTGGAAGGCCATCATGTCGTCGAGGCTGATTTTACGGTTGGGCTTGACATACAGCGGCATACGGCGGACCAAATTCCTGCCAGTGACGTAACTCCAATACTGCTCCATGCCGTCGCAAACCTCGTTGAACATGGTCCAAACGCGAAGGTCGCAGATGCGGGCTGCCGCAAAATCAACGGGGGCGTAGGCATCGCTGAAGTTGAATTGGCTGTCTTTCTTTCCATTGAAGTAGCCTTTCTCGCGGGCAAAAGTGATAATGTCGTGCTTGTAGATGACCTCCACTTTCGGGTTGTAGAGCTTTTTCCAATCTTTATCGGTGATGGAGGTCTTGCCGTTCCGCAGCGGGAACGTGGTGATGCGTGCGGCGTTGGCGTGTCCGCTGACGCAACCGTCGGGGATGCGGATGGCCACCCAAACGGCGCCACGGTCAGCGTTGATGGTGTCGCCGGTCTCGGTCACCACTGGGGTGTAGCCTTTGGGCATGATTTCCATGTACCACACTTCATCGGCATCGCTGATGGAGAACGACTCGCCATCGCTGCCGTAACCATATTCTTCGACCAAATCCGCCATGATTTTGATGGCTTCGCGGGCCGAGGTGCTGCGCTCCAAGGCGATGAACATGAGGCTGCCGTAGTCGATGATTCCCGAGGGGTCCATGAGTTCTTCACGACCGCCGAAAGTGGTTTCGCCCATAGCCACCTGATTTTCATTGATGTAGCCGACCACCTGATAGGTGTGGGCAGGTTGGGGCACCATGCCACGCGGGCGGTTGGTGCCGCGGTCGTAGCATATTCTCATGCTACCTTCAGGCCAATCGGCTGCCGGTGTGTAGTAAAGCTCGCCATAGCGGATGTGGGAATCGGCACAATAAGTGATGAAATTGGAACCGTCAACAGTGGCTCCTTTGGTGACCAAAAAGTTGGTACATGCGTTTGAGAGATGGAATGCTGATAACAAAACTAAAATTATCAAGTACTTGATGGATTTCATAGGAAAAAATTTTGGTTGCAAAGTTAGGGTTTATTCTTTAGGCATCCAAGAAAAGTAGAAAAAAAGTCTCTTTGTTCAAATCGCTCCATTTTTTACTTGCGTCGTATCGAAAATACCTCTACTTTTGCCAATCCATGATTCAAAATACCAACATTATGATACAAATCAACAACCTTGGAAAGTCCGACAGCATCTTCAATCAATACATGGCCGAATTGCGCGATGCCATCATCCAACAGGACCGTATGCGCTTTCGCCGCAACCTTGAACGCATCGGCGAGATTATGGCCTATGAAATCAGCAAGACCTTTGAATATGACGATGAGGAGGTAACTACACCATTGGGTATCAAAGAGATACGAACGATGCACGAGCAGCCTGTCATTGCCACTATTTTGCGTGCTGGATTGCCGTTCCACAACGGAATTCTCAGTATGATGGACCAAGCTGACAGTGCTTTCATTGCCGCTTATCGCAAATACGACAAGAACGACGACTCCGAAATCCGCGTGGAGTATTTCTCTTCGCCCGACATTGAGGATCGCATTCTCATCCTTTGTGACCCCTTGCTGGCTACGGGCGAGTCCATCGTGAAGACTTTGAACGGCCTGATGGAGGAAATGATGCCGAAAGCAATCCATATTGCGGTGGCCGTGGCCAGTCAAGACGGATTGGATTATGTGCAACGTACCATGTCGCGCCTGCCAGTCACCATTTGGGTGGGTAGCATCGACGAGGAATTGACGGCCCGCGCATACGTTGTGCCCGGCATTGGCGATGTGGGCGATTTGGCTTACGGCGAAAAGAGATCATCCTAAAATTCAAATACTATGGCAGAAGAAAAGAAAAAACGCGATGGCTTTGGCTCGAAACTCGGTGTTATTGCTGCGGCTGCGGGTTCGGCCATCGGATTAGGCAACATTTATCGTTTCCCATGTGAGTTGGGAGACAATGGCGGGGCGGCGTTCCTCTTGATGTATCTCGTCATGGTCATTGTACTCGGCATCCCCGTAATGCTGTCGGAGTTGGTCATCGGTCGTCGTTCCCAAAGCAACGCAGTCGGTGCTTTCAGGAAGTTGGCACCTAAGTCGGGTTGGCCTATAGTGGGTTATATGGGTGTGTTGTGTGGCATCATCATTTTCGCGTTCTATACCACCGTGGCGGGATGGACTTTGGAATACATTTTCAAGGCCGTGACCAACTCGTTCCAAGGCAAGGACTTGGCTGCTATGGAACAGGACTTTGCCGATTTCCATAACTTGGGTTGGCTCAATGTGATATTGCAGGCCATGTTCATCTTCCTGACGGGGTATGTGGTCTTCCGAGGCGTGCAAAACGGCATCGAGAAATTTTCAAAAATCCTGATGCCGATGCTTTTGGGAATCCTTATCATTCTGGGCATCCGTTCCGCGACTTTGCCCGGTGCCCATGAAGGCTTGGCTTTCCTTTTTAAGCCTGATTTCTCGAAGATTACGGGAGAAGTGCTCATTGATGCGTTGGGACAAAGCTTTTTCTCGTTGAGCCTTGGCATGGGTGTGCTCATCACTTATGGTTCCTATGTGAAGAAAAGTGACAACATGACTTCCACAGCCTTTTCCGTGATATTTGCCGACACCTTGGTTGCTGTGCTGGCAGGTATCGTCATTTTCCCTGCGGCTTTCTCGTTTGGCCTCCGTCCGACGGCAGGCATGGGATTGGTGTTCAATACGATACCGATGATTTTCAACCAGATGACGGGAGGTTATATCTTCTGCATCATCTTCTTTGTGTTGTTGGCTATTGCCGCACTGACTTCCACGATTTCACTGCTTGAAGTCGTGGTGGCTTTCCTCTCCGAGGAGTTGCACCTCAACCGAAAAAAGGCTACCATTTTGACATGTGTTCTCACATTGGTCATTGGCAGTTTCGCCTCACTGAGCCTTATGGAGAACACGCCTTTTGCCATCGGTGGCATGACCGTTTTCGACCTAATGGATTTCGTTTCGTCCAATGTCCTGCTGCCTCTCGGCGGATTGCTGATTGTCATCTTCGTGGGCTGGAAATTCGGCAAGCAGAAGTTCTTCGCTGAGGTCTCCAATGAGGGCACGTTGAAGTCGCCACTTAAGAAAATCTTTTTCTTCATTATCAGGTACTTGGCTCCTTTGGCCATTGCTTTCATCTTTATCAGCGGACTGATTAAGTGACGGATATGGATTCGTTGCGCAAGTTGTTGTCGTTCAGCAAAGGCGAGCGCGTCGCCATCATTTCAATCATGGCGGCCATTTTCCTCTTGATTTTGGCTACCCTTTTTCGGCCTGAGCGCAAATCGCTGAGCGAAGCTTCATTGCACAATTTGGATTCCCTTCTGGCATTGCGGCAGACGGCCATTGAGGAACAGCAGCGACAAAAGGAAGAGTCGTTGCCTGAGGCGGTCGAGTTGCATCCTTTCCCATTCAATCCCAATACCATGACGGAAGAAGAGGGTAGGAGTATGGGCCTGACTGACAGACAGGTGCGCAACATCATCAATTATCGCGAAAAGGGCGGCAAGTTCTATTCGAAAAGCGATTTGGCCAAACTCTACACCATCAGTGAGGAGGATTTTGCGCAATTGGAGCCGTTTATCGTGCTGCCAGAGATTTCGCGAGGGATGAGTAATAAGGCTTCGTCGAAAAAGCAAGAGAATCAGTCGTTTGAGGAAAAGCCCAAGCCCGAGAAGAAAGCTATTCCCATTGTCGATCTGAACACAGTAGATTCGACGACCTTGGTGGAGTTGCCTCAGATTGGGGCTTATACCGCCGCGCGCATCATCGCTTTTCGAGACAAGTTGGGAGGTTTTGTCAATATTGATCAACTGCGCGATGTGAAAGGCATGGACGAAGCGCGTTTAGCCACGATTCAGCCATATATTAATATAGGTGAGGCCGAAACGCGCAAAATCGACATCAACCGCGCCGATTTCAAGACCTTGGTGAACCATCCTTACCTCAGTTACGAGCAAGTGAAGCGCATCTTCAACCAGCGCGAAAAGCGCGGGATGATCAAGAATTGGGCGCAGTTGGAGGCGCTCATCAAGGACGATGGGGAGGTGAATCCGTTGTTGGAGTATTATGTGAAGTACTAAAGTTATTCTATTTTTGAGCTTATGAAACGTTTGCTAATCATTACGCCCAATTGGTGGCCGTGGAATTGTTGTTCAAAAAGAATTACGAACAAACCAGCCCATCACATCCAAAAATCATAGGGACAAGGCTTTGTTTTGCAATTTTATAAATCGCTGGAAAACAATATTTTGAAAAATTTTCATTTCAAAAAAGTATGGACATAGCCTTGCGACACCTTAAAAACTGCTTGACAAGCACTTTTTATGTTTACCTTTGCCGATAACAATATCTAAGTTCCAACAGATAAAATTATCGAATGTGAAAAACTTAAAACATTACACCCTGCTTGCGCTCCTGCTGATGGCGGGAGGGGTGACGATGCAAGCACAAGAACAATTGCAGGCGGAACTCATCGGTGACACTCACGGCTATCTTTCCATCCTCTCTTTGACCGAAGACGAGTTTTTGGTCACCATGCGCAGCGAAGAAGACGGCACTATGGCCTTGTGCCGCATGAGAACCGATGGCACGGAGTTGGAGTATGTCGCACAAAACCATCTCAACGAAGGCGGTTTTTCTATGGCAAGCCAGCAGTTGTTGTTCTTGAAGGAAGATGGTTTTCCGAGCATCATTTATCATAAGATGAGAGGCGAATCCCTATGGATTGCCGTTGGTGATATTGACGAGGATTTGATGGTGTTCGAAACGGGAACTGTTTTGTTGAGCAGCACGGGGGTTTATAGTGTTCATTATATGGATCCTCAATTCATCATCGAAAACGATAGCGTTTTTGCGGTGAGTTATTTCACCAATGAGCAATTGGGTCAGAACGTAGCCGACCGTCACCGTATCATTCGGTTTGACAAATGGGGTAATGTGCTTGCAGACAGGTACTTTACCTCCGTAATCTTCGATCCTGAAAGGCTTTTTGCCTTCAATGAGGATTCGACGGGTTATCTTGTGGGAGGATGTGATTATACGAACCAACCTATCGTTAGCACGCCATGTTACAATTTGGATTTCGATCTTGACACGACCCGAGTGCATGATGAAATATATGAGGATTTCCCATTGCCAGGTTGGCGTCAAAGCATCGTTTTTCCTTACGTTGCCAAACATCCAGTGTCGGGTTGCCTTTATGTTGTAGGCAGCATTAGGTACGATGCCAATGGGCAGTCTGGCTATCAAAATGCCATCATAGCCAAGTTTGATAAAGAAATGTCACACATCGACAAATGGGCGTTGACTGTTGACAATCCTGGTGAAGACCAACGCGCTTACTGTAAGTCAATAGACTTCTTCCCAGATGGCAGCATTGCCATGTGTGCATTGGTTCAGGATATCTATTATCATGAAGGTTTTTATGTTGCCCGATTTGATGAGGATTTGAACAAAATCAGCGAAATCTATAAACCATACGATGGCCAATGGCAAGGACCTGTCGAAATCTGTGCCATGCCTAACGGCGATTGTCTTATCACAACCATTGACGATAAAATTTACCACATTCTTGCAGATTCATTTTGGGGTGTCGACGAAACCCACAACAACGGATTGAAGGTGGCTGTGGCTTATCCCAATCCGGGAAATGATGTGCTGAACATCAGAACGGGATTGAAAGATGCGTGGGTGGAGGTGTATGATATGAGTGGGAGGATGGTTTATAGGCAGGAGATTACGGAGAATGTTACTTCGATAAACGCCGAAAGCTGGCCTTCGAGGGGTTATGTGTGGAAAGTTTACACGAATCAAGCCGGCCCTTCGACCCTTCGATGGGCCTCAGGGACCGCAGGCTCAGGGTCCTTGGTGGAAACGGGGAAGTGGGTGAAGGAGTAGTACATTCCCTTGGGCTTTTATCCTAAAGGCTTCACAATTTCAATCCTCAATCCTAACGCGCTGATGATACTATATAAGGTGGAAATGGTCGGGTCGATAAGTCCGTTTTCGATTCTTGAGATGTAACTCTTGTTGGCACCGATGCGCTTCCCAAGTTCCATTTGGGTAATTTTTTCTTCTCTGCGAGCCTCCCGAATTACCTGACCCATGTAAAAGGCATAGGCTTCCTTGCGGAAAGCCTCCCTTTCCTCAGTGCCTACTGCACCGTACTTAGCATCCAGTACCTCGTCATAACTTTGAATCATGTTTTCGTTTGTATTCATAATATTCCTCCTTGATTTTCAATGCTTTTTCTATTTCTGCTTGCGGCGTTTTCCTTGTCTTTTTTTGGAAGCCGTTGAACAATACCACAATGTTTCCATTGTCAAAAATGAAAAATATCCGATAAATGTTGCCTTCCCATTCAATCCTTAATTCGTAAACACCATCTTTTATGAGTTTCACAAACTTGGAGTTGATGCGTTTCTGTGTTTTCAGCATATCCAAAACATAATCGATTTTCCGTCTGACACTGTCATCCACAGAATCGATAAATGAACTGAAATAATTGCCGAAAGTGATGATTTTTCTTTCCATGCAGCAAAAATACGTAAAAGTTTCAATATATTGCAACTTTTTTTATTATTTCATCACAATTTGGTCGGTTTTGCACGGATTTTTCGTCTTAATCGCCAACAAAAATCTATACATTTTTATTGTAACTAATTGATTATCAATATAGTTATAACGAAAAAATCGAAACTACAGCCTCAGGTCTATACGACTTCGATCCTCGTTGTGAGGCAAAGCGGGAGAAAAACAAAGCCAGTCCCGCCCAATTCCATGCGTTTGGCGACGCACTGGAGGTTGAGATAGGGTTGGCTTTTTTAGTCAAAGAATTGAACCCATTTTAAGCAACAAAACGGAAAAATTGCTACTTTTGCAAGTTTTATTTTTCAGACAATGCGAAAACTGCTTATCATATTGGTTTTGTTGGCTTTAATGCTCCCTGCACGAGCCGCCTACCTCCTAATCCCCATGGACAACACACAAACCAACCACCTGAAGGCATACGGCGTGGCCTATTGGGTGCTTCAGCGCGAGGTGGAGATCAGTTGGTTGCTGAACTATAGGGGAGGGAGCTATCTGATTCCTTACCACGAAATGTTTGAGCGCGAGTGCAAGATGCGCAGCGTTTCATACAATGTCATCGCCGATGCGCAAGCCGATGCTATTTTGGCCGAAATCGCTGACCCGGGCGTGAACATGGACGAGATGAAACTCCAGAAAGTGCCTCGCGTGGCGGTCTACGCGCCGAAAAACAACCTGCCTTGGGATGATGCCGTCACCCTTGTGCTGACTTACGCCGAGATTCCTTACGATGTGGTTTATGACGATGAGGTGCTGCAAGGCGTTTTGCCAACGTATGATTGGCTCCACCTGCATCATGAAGACTTCACGGGGCAGTATGGAAAGTTTTGGGCACGCTATCGTAACTACCCTTGGTATCAGGAGGATGTGAGGATGCAGGAAGCCACGGCACAGCGTTGGGGCTTCACGAAGGTATCGCAACTGAAACTGGCCGTGGTCAAGAAAATCCGTGAGTTTGTGGCGGGCGGTGGCTATATGTTTTCCATGTGTTCCGCACCCGACAGTTTCGATGTGGCCTTGGCCGCTGAAGGTCTCGATATTTGCGATTACATGTTCGACGGCGACCCCATCCGCAGCGGCGACCCGCAACGATTGAATTACGACAACTGCTTTGCTTTCACCGACTTCAAGGTTTCGACAAACCCGCAGGAATACGAAATCTCTGACATTGATGTCACCCAAGGCCGAATGCAGAAGGTGAGGGAAGAGAATGACTATTTCCTGCTTTTCGATTTCTCGGCCAAATGGGACCCCGTGCCGACCATGCTCACCCAATGCCACGAAAGGCTCGTCAAGGGCTTCATGGGACAGACCACAGCTTTCCGCAAGTCGCTCGTCAAGCCGTCGGTGGTGGTGTTGGGCGACAATGCGGCTTTGGACGAAGACCGTTACATCCACGGCAACTTCGGCAACGGCTTCTGGACTTTCCTCGGCGGCCACGACCCTGAAGACTACCAGCACATCGTCGGCGACCCGCCTACGGAGCTTGACATGTACCCCAATTCGCCAGGCTATAGGCTCATTTTGAACAATATTTTGTTTCCTGCGGCGAAGAAAAAAGAGCAGAAAACTTGAAAATGTGTATATTTGCGCCCGAAAATATTTGTCAAACAATAATCAATCGAATCTATTATGAGAAAAACTTTATTTCTGATGATGACCTTGGCCTTGTTTGTGGGTCAACTCATCGCTTCGCCGGTCAGCGTGGAGCAAGCCCGCCAACTCGGCCTGAAGTATGTGCAGAGCCATTCTGCCAAGCAAGTTGTCGAACTCAACTTGGTCTACACCGAGATGACGGAGAGCGGCAATCCCGCCGTGTATGTCTTCAATTTCGAGAACGGTTTCGTCCTTGTTTCGGCTGACGATGTGGCGCGCCCCATCCTCTCTTTTTCCGACGAGGAGAGCGTGAATCCGGCCCTCATGCCCGACGGCTTCGCTTATTACCTGCGTTTCTATGCGCGTCAGATTGCCTACGCACAAGAGAACAACCTCGAACCCGAGCGTGAGGTGGTTTCCGAATGGGCTCATGTCGCCAAGGACGGTTTCGAGAACGACAACCGCAGCACTCGTGGCGATATTACGCCTTTGGTGAATACCAATTGGGACCAGTCTTATCCTTACAACTATTACTGCCCGACAGGTCAAGGCGGCCCCGGTGGTCGTGCCTATGCCGGCTGTGTGGCTACGGCCATGTCGATGGTGATGAAGTACTGGAACTGGCCCGACCATGGCAGTGGTTCCCACACCTACACCCCTACAGGCTATCCGGCTCAGACGGTCAACTTTGAGACCACCAATTATGATTGGAACAACATGCCGTTGAGCATCAATCAAAACTCGCAATTGATTTATATCCAAGCTATTGCAACTTTGATGTATCATTGCGGCGTTTCTGTCGACATGATGTATGGCAGCAGTGCCTCAGGTGCCTATTCTGCCGATGTGCCGGCTGCCATTGTGGAGTATTTCCGTTATTCCGACCAAAACAACCACCTGCAACGCGACCTTTATACCAAGGCGGAATGGGAAGCACTTCTCATCCGTAATTTGGAATATGGTTTCCCATTGTATTATTCGGGCAGCGATTCCAATGGCGGCCATGCCTTTGTGTGCGACGGTTATCGTGAGAACGACAACAAGTTCCGCTTCAACTGGGGCTGGAGTGGCTCGCTGAACAATTATTACGCCATTGATGCCTTGAACACCTACAACGGTAGCTTCAACGTAAACCAAACGGCTATCTTCGATTTTGTGCCCGATTACATCTATGACGCTTTGATTCCGGCTGCCGAAGACCTCGCTGTCGAGGCCGAGAACGCCCATTCAAAGACGGGTATCATCAGATGGACCAATCCTACTGTCTCATTGAGCGGACAAACCGTCGAGAATATTGAGAGAGTGGTGCTGTTGCGCAATGGTGTCGAAATTTTCTCGCAGGAAAACGTGACCCCCGGCGAACAAATGACCTTTGTGGACGAAGTCGCCGATTACGACTGCTACACCTATCGTTTGTACTACCTCACCAACGGCTTCAAAGGCCGCTTTGCGGAGATGGATTACCAATACGGTCCCACCTGTAGCTGGAAGGTAGTCGGCCAAACCACCAACTTCCAAGGCTGGAACGGTGGCAAGATTCAGATCAAGAACGCTTTCGGCACGGTGATCGAGGAAATCACCATGAATAGTTCGACGCCTATCAGCTTGCAGCCCCGTATGCCCGAAGGCAACGTCACCTTCAGTTGGGTGGCTCCTTCTTCTGCGGTTACCAGCTTGACCATCAACATCAAGAACTCGGCCAACCAGTCAGTGTATTCCTACTCGGGCAACTCCAACCAGATACCCGCCACGCTTTATTCGGGCGACAACGACTGCGGTGGCTGCCTGCCTCCGACGGGTCTCACCGGCGAGTACCAATGGACCAACGAGGGCTTCGGCACCTTGCTCAGATGGGAATATGACGGCGAACCGCAATCATTCAAGGTGTATCGCAGCGAAGACGGTTTCGACTACATCGAGGTTGCCACAGTCGACAAGACTGAGCATGAGTATTTCGACGTGGCGGATGCCGGTGCCTATTATTATCAGGTGACCGCTTTCCGCAGCTATTGCGAGTCGACGCCCGCTTGGGCTTCCGACGATCAGGATTTCGTCTATATTGAGGTGACTTCGGTCGGCGAGAATGGCGAAGAGGGCTTCAGCGTGTATCCCAACCCCGCCAACAGCTTGATGAGCGTTGAGGCCGAAGGTCTCGAACAAGTGACCATCCACAATGTGATGGGTCAGGTGGTGTATCAACAGCGTTGCAGCGAAAACGGCGTGGTCATCAGTACCGCCAGCCTCGCTTCGGGCGTTTACACCATCAGCATCAAGGCCGCACAAGGCACAGCAACGAAGCGCTTCTCGGTCATGCACTGATGTTTTTGCGAAAAACTACAGAAAACGAAAAGGAAACATGTCAGGTGTTTCCTTTTTTTTATATATTTGCCGCTTAAACTTGTAAATATCAAAAATCTATGAAAAAACACATCCTTACCCTATTGGTGCTGGCTTTGACAAGCTTCACGCTTCATGCACGTCCGGTCGACCAAGAGACCGCAAAACGCTTGGGACAAGCCTTCGTGAAGGCCAATTTTGAGTTCACTCGACAGAGTTCCGATATGCGTTTGGTGAAAACGGCATTTTCCGATAGGGGAGAGGCCTGCTATTATGTCTACAACGTAGGCGAGACGGGCTTCGTCATCCTCGCTGCCGACGACAACTATCGCCCCATCATCGGCTATTCCGATGAAGGCACTTTCAATCCTGACGACATGGCTCCGGCTTTGGTGGACTACCTCGAAGTGGTCCGTCAGGGCGTGATGATGGCCGCAAACGCCAGTTCGGCAACTGTTTCGGTGGCTGCCGATTGGGCGATGCTCGAAAAAACGGGTCGTCTCGTGTCGCGCCATGGTGGAAGAGCCGACGAGTATTTGGTGGAGACCAAATGGAACCAAAGCTATCCCTACAACTATTTCTGTCCAGCGGCACCCAATGGCTCAGGCGGCCATTGCTATGCGGGTTGTGTGGCTACGGCGGCCTCGCAAGTGATGAAGTATTGGAACCATCCCCTCATAGGGCAGGGCAGCTATTCTTACGTTCCCGAATCCCATCCCGAATATGGTGTGCAGTATGCCAATTTCGGCGAGACGACTTACGACTGGGAAAACATGCCTGTTTCCATCAACTCCAACTCTCCGCAAGTGCAGATTGAAGCCATCGCTTTGCTGCAATATCATGTCGGCATTTCGGTGAATATGAACTACAGACCCGATGGCAGCGGCGCGGCCACCAATGACCTGCCGCAGAAAATGCCTATGTATTTCCTGTATACCAACGCCATGACCATCCAAAGACGCGAGGACTATACCCATGAGGAATATATGAACCTGCTTATCAACACTTTTGATATGCGTTGGCCTATCGTCCATGCTGGCGGCGGTCATGCTTATGTTTTTGACGGCTACAACGATTACGACCAAATTCACATGAACTGGGGTTGGGGCGGCAGCAGCGATGGTTGGTTCAACGTGGACGAACATGGTTATACGGACGGACAGCGCGGTATTTTTAACTATGTGCCCGCCGAAATCTATGCCGCCACCTCCGATGCACCCACCAATTTGAATGTGGTTGCCACCGATGAGCAATCCCTCTCGACCACTGTCACTTGGAACAATCCGGCTGTCACCTTGACCAATGCCCCTTTGGAAAACATCGATCAGATTGTGGTGGAACGCAACGGACAAGTGGTGTATACGGAAGACAACGTCACGCCCGGTGCCGAGATGAGCATATTGGATGAAAGCATCCCGTATTATGACAGTTTCGACTACAGTGTTTATGCCATCGTCAATGGGCAACGCGGCACTTCGGCTGTCTTCAAGAACGTGTTGGTGGGTCCCACCTGCAACTGGAAAATCATCATGCAAAGCGCTGCGTTCCAAGGCTGGAATGGCGGTTATGTGTCGCTCTATTCGGGCACTGGGATTGAAATACAACGCATGACCATCAGCAACTCGATTCCTGCCACCATGGAGTTTGCCGTTCCCATTGGTCGTGGCAGCTTCGGCTGGACCGCGCCCGTCAACAATGTGAACAACTTGTCGTTTATCATCAAGGATTCGGAAGGCAATACGGTATACACTTTTTCGGGAGCCTCCTCGGGAATTGAGGCAGGTATTTTCCTTAGTTTCAACAATGGTTGCGGCAACGAAGGCGATGTGGAAGCACCGGCGGGATTGACTGCTGAGGTGGTTGATGGTGTGGCCGTCCTTTCTTGGAATGCCAGCGTCGACCCGATGTATGGTTACAATATCTATCGCGATGATCATTTGTATGCCATGACTGATAGCGGCAGCCGTTCTTTTGTGGATGAAGGCTTCGATGCCGGACACTGCTATACCGTGACGGCGTTGGATGCAGTAGGCGAATCGGCACATTCCAATGAGACCTGCGCCTCATCAGGCGACTGCTTAGGTGCCACCAACTTTGATTTTGAGTATGTAGGCAACAACTACAAAATCAAGCTGTTGTGGGACAAACCCGAACCTGCTGACGGCCTTTCAGGCTATTATCTGTACCGCAGGAAAGGCGAAGAAGGCAATTTCGAAAGAATCAAGTTGCTGAGTGCATCGGCCACTTCCTATACCGACAACACCGCCAATCAGCAAGGCGACTATTACTACAGGCTCTATGCTTATTACAGCACCACCGACTGCACTTCGGCTCCCGCATCCCTGAAAATGGACTCGAACATGTTCACCCTGAAAGTGTATTATTCGCCGACTGCGATAACCGAATCACAAACCAAAAACGTCAGCCTTTTCCCGAATCCTGCCGACAAGAGTCTGAAAATTGAGGCCGAAGGCATGACTCAGGTGACGGTTTACAACATGCTCGGTCAGGCGGTGTTTAGTTCCAACAGCGAGTCCGACCAGTTGCTGCTTGATGTGGCGGGTTGGTGCGAAGGCGTTTATCTCGTCAAGGTGGAGACCGTTTCGGGACAGGCAGTCCAAAGGGTTTCTGTCGTCCATTAATGGAGTTTTTTCAATAAAAGAGGCAAACCGTCTTTGTCATATTAGGATTTTCATTATTTTTGCGCACTTATTTGAATTAAATCTAAAACTAACTAAAATGAAGAAGTATTTAATGAGTTTGCTCGCTTTGGTTCTCGGCATCGGAATGGTGCAAGCCAATCCGGTCAGCGTGAGCCAAGCCAAGTACGTTGGACAGCAATTTGTCCAAGCCAACTTCGAACTGTCGCGCCAGAGTTCAGACCTCACCTTGGTCTACACAGGTGTTTCCACTCGCGGCGAGGCTTGTTTTTATGTGTTCAATGCCGGCGACAAGGGTTTTGTCATGGTTTCGGCTGATGATGTCTATCGTCCTATTGTCGGTTTCTCCGATGAAGGCACTTTCGATGCCGAAAACATCAATCCCGAGCTGGGTTACATGCTCAATCAGTTGATGGATGCCCGCAGTGGAAAGCTCACTGGCACCCCGACGCCTGAAGTAGCTGCCGAATGGAACCTTGTGATGAACAATGGTACCTTGATTTCGCGCAACGGCGGTCGTGCCGCCACCTACCTCTGCCAGACCAAGTGGAACCAGAATTATCCTTACAACTATTACTGCCCGGCGGCCAGTGGCGGCCCTGGCGGTCACGTTTATGCTGGTTGTGTGGCCACGGCTATGAGCCAAGTGATGAAATACTGGAACCATCCTCTGAAAGGTACGGGTAGCCACACCAACTACAACTCAGGTTATGGTGCGTTGACGGTCAACTTTGGCGACGCTACCTATGATTGGGACAACATGCCCAACGCCCTCACTTCCAATGCGACTCAAGTGCAAATTGACGCTGTCGCCACTTTGATGTATCACTGCGGTATCGCGGTCGACATGCACTATGCCATTGATGGTAGCGGTGCCTATTCGCAAGACGTGCCCCAAAGCATCTATCAGTATTTCAGCTACACCAATCAGGCTGTGCTGAGAAGCAGAGACAGCTACTCATACGATAACTGGGCATCCATGATGAAGGAATCCTTCGATATGGGATGGCCGCTCTATTATTCAGGTCAAAGCCCTGAAGGTGGTCATGCCTTCGTTTGCGACGGCTACAACGATGCCGACCTCTATCACTACAACTGGGGTTGGGGTGGCAGCGGCGATGGCTGGTTCGATTTCGACAACATCGACTACAACTCTTCCGACGGAGCCATCTTCAACTTCGTTCCGGTTGACGTTTACAACACCACGGCTCAGGCTCCGACCGGCTTGACGGTTACGCCTGCCGCCAACTATGAATTGTCGGCTACTGTGACTTGGGTCAATCCTTCCAAGACCTTGAACAACTCCAACTTGACCAACATCAACCAGATTGTGGTTTGCCGTAATGGCGAAGTCATCTACACCGAAGATAATGTCACTCCGGGTGCCACGATGACCATCACCGACAACACAGTACCGCGTTTCGATTCTTTCAAATATGAAGTGTATGCCATTTGCAATGAGTCTCATGGCAAAATCGTTTCGGTGGACAACATCAGCTTCGGTCCTACTTGCGGTTGGACCGTCAACATCACGCAGGCTTCCTTCACGGGCTTCCGTGGTGGAAAGATCCACATCTACAATGCCGCCGGCACCGAGATTATGCAAGTCACTTGCACCAATTCGAGCGTCCAGAGCATTCCTGTCGACATTCCGCTTGGTAAAGTGTCGTTTGCTTGGAGTGCCCCAACCCAAACGGGTAGCTTCAATATGGGCTTCACCATCAAGAATTCGCAGAACACCGTAGTTTACACCTATTCCGGTGCTTCCACCGACTTGGCTGAAGGAGTCTTCTATGAAGGCAACAACGGTTGTGGTAACTCTGTCGGTGAAGGTGCTCCTACCAACCTCATTGCGGTCGTTGACACAGAGAATCCGACCAACATCAATGTTTCTTGGGACGGCATCAGCGGCAACGGCTATGGCTACATGGTCTATCGCGACAATTTGCTTTATCGCTTGATTCCCGAAGGCACCTCCTTCGTGGACGAGAACGCTCCTATAGGTGGCCATTGCTACTATGTGGGTTATCTCTATGATGGCGGTGAAAACGGCCTTTATTCCAACGAGTCGTGCGCCACTGCTGGCCCGTGCTACGCTCCGCGCAACATCGACTATGAGTACACCAACAACTATAAGATCAAGCTGAAATGGGAAAAGCCTGAACCTTTTGATGGCCTCTCGGGTTACTACCTCTTCAGAAAATATGGTGAGGACGGCACCTATGAAAGAATTAAGCTTCTGAGCGCTTCGGCCACCAACTATACCGATAATTCTGCCAACCAGCTGGGCGACTATTATTACAAGCTTTACGCCTATTATTCCGCCACTGACTGCACTTCGGCTCCCGCCAACTGGATTTACGATGACAACCAGTTCTATCTGAAGGCTTACTATTCTCCGACGGGCGTCAACGAAATCGAGGGCAGCGAAGTGGCCGTCTTCCCGAATCCCACCACGCAACGCTTCACCGTTGAAGGCGAAGGCCTCAGCCATGTGACAGTTTACAACACTGTGGGTCAAAGGGTTTACGACGCCAATTGCCAAGGCAATTCCGTCGACATCAACCTGAATGTGGAAACGGGCGTCTACATGGTGCGCATCTCCACCGTCAACGGCGATGTCACCAAGCGCATCACGGTGATTAGATAAGATCTGTAATTGCTAAAACGAAACGGTCATCTCAATCGAGGTGGCCGTTTTTTTGCTATTTTCGCGCCGTGAAAAACATTAGGCTGTATATCGTCCTTTTTCTGTTGGCTCTTGCCTCGTTGGCTTTGGCCCAACCGAAGTTCCATCCCGGACAAGTGGTGCCCAAGCCGTATCTCAAAGTCTTTGGCTATGAGCGTTTTTTCAGCGTTTCGCCCATCACGGAGGAATTGCGGAAGACCATGGAAGGCTGCTCTTTCAAGGCGAAGCAATATGTCGATTGGGACAGACTGCGCTATCTCCGTGTCCTTCATTGCGATGAAGACGGCAACGCCATCGTAGGCGAGATGGTTTGCAACGTGATTATTGCCGAGGATTTGATGGAGATTTTCAAGGCTTTGTATCAGGCGGCTTACCCGATAGAGAAGATGCTTTTGGTAGAGAATTACGGCGGCGACGACGAAGCTTCGATGCGCGACAACAACACTTCCTGTTTCAACCAACGCGCCAGTACGTCAGGCGGGACGGTCTCGAAACATAGTTATGGTTTGGCCGTCGACATCAACCCGAAATACAATCCTTATCATAAAGTGAGGGACGGGAAAACGATTATTCGGCCCGAAGGCAGTGAGTATTATATTAATAGGAGTGAACAGTTCCCATACAAAATCGAGAAAGACGACTTGTGCTACCGGCTGTTTCGGCAACACGGCTTCTATTGGGGTGGCAACTGGCTCAGCGGCAAGGATTACCAGCATTTTGAGAAAGGCTGGTAGGGTGGTCACATCGTTTCAGCAATAAATCCTTAATCTTGTATCCGTTCCCAAATCTCGAAACGGTACGAGTAATCCACCTGTGGATCATCGTCAACCACCTCAAGGTCAACCAAATCCCACTCGTCGAAGTTGACGTAGGGGAAGAAGGTGTCGGCTTCAAATTCCTTGTTCAAGCGCGTCAGGTAGAGGCGGTTAGCAAAAGGCAAAAATTGTTCATAGACCATGCCGCCGCCGATTACGAAGACTTCTTCCTCGTCCTTCACCATTTCCAAAGCTTTCTTTATTGAATCGGCGATTTCAAACCTTTGGGGAGCTTCGTCCAAGCGGGTCGTCAGGATGATGTTGCGGCGGTTGGGCAAAGCCTTTTGGTTAGGTAATGAGAGATAAGTCTTGTAACCCATAATGACGGTATGCCCCGAGGTAATCTTCTTGAATTGCCTCAAATCGCGCGAGTTGTGCCAGATGAGGTCGCCGTTTCGCCCAATGGCACGGTTTTCGGCCATGGCTACGATGATGGAAATGGTCATTTTGTTGTCCTTTTGTAGGGGCAGACCCATGTGTCTGCCCTGTTTTTATGGTTTGTCTATCTATCTATAATTTGGGCAGACACGTGGGTCTGCCCCTACGCCTACACCGAAACCTCGCCCTTGATGGCAGGCAACGGATCATAATTCTCCAATGTGAAATCCTCAAATTTGAAACCAAAGATGTCCCTGACCTCGGGGTTGATTCTCATCGTCGGCAACGGCTTTGGTGTGCGCGACAGTTGCGTCTTCACTTGCTCGATGAGGTTGTTGTAGATGTGCACGTCGCCGAAGGTGTGGACGAACTCGCCCGCTTCGAGGCCGCACACTTGCGCCATCATCATCGTAAGCAAGGCATACGAAGCGATGTTGAACGGTACGCCGAGAAACACATCTGCGCTGCGCTGGTAAAGCTGGCAAGAGAGTTTTCCGTCAGCCACATAAAACTGGAAGAAGGCGTGGCAGGGTGGGAGTGCGGCCTTTCCGGCGGCCACGTTGGCGGCGAAATCCTTCTCATGTTCGTCGGGAAGAACGCTTGGGTTCCAAGCCGTTACGATATGCCTGCGACTGTTCGGGTTCGTCTTGATGCTCTCCACCACCTGCTTGATTTGGTCGATGCCCTCGTTGTTCCAGTTGCGCCACTGTGCACCGTAAACGGGGCCAAGGTCGCCGTTGGGGTCGGCCCATTCGTCCCAAATTGAGACTTTGTGGTCGTGCAAAAACTTGAGGTTGGTGTCGCCGTTGAGCAGCCACAGCAGCTCATAGATGATGCTTTTCAGATGCACCTTCTTCGTCGTGACCAACGGAAAGCCTTCCGCGAGGTCAAGCCTCATCTGGTAGCCGAACACGCTGATGGTGCCCGTGCCCGTGCGGTCGCCTTTTTGGTGGCCATGGTCGAGGATATGTTGGAGCAGGTCTAAGTATTGTTTCATTATTGCTTCTCCGGCGTATGCTTATACTTAAACAAAACCGCAAACAAAATTCCCACGACCAAAGCAAAGGCCGCAAACACATACCAAGCCGTTGACCAGCCGCTCATCACGTTGAAATTCGGGTCGGCGGCGTGCGGATTGAACACGAAATGGTTCACAACAGCCTGGGCGCATAGCGAACCGATGGTGGCACCAAAGCCATTGGTCATCATCATGAACACACCTTGCGCACTCGAACGGATGCTGGGATCGGTGTTTTGGTCCACGAAGAGCGAGCCGCTGATGTTGAAGAAGTCGAAGGCCACGCCGTAGACAATCATGGAAAGGATGAGCAGCACAAGACCGAAGCCCGTCGGGTTGCCTGCGCCGAGGAAGAAGAAACGCAACGCCCATGCGACAAAGGCGATGAGCATCACCTTCTTGATGCCGAACTTCTTCAAGAAGAAGGGGATGAGCAGGATGCACAAAGTTTCAGAAACCTGTGAAATGGACGACAGGAATACATTGTGTTTTACGGCAAAAGCGTTGGCATATTCCGGATTGACACCGAAAGCGTCAAGGAATGGGGTGGCAAAGCCGTTGGTCACTTGCAGGCACATGCCCAAAAGGAAGGAGAAGATGAAGAACACACACATCTTCGAGTCTTTGAACAGCGAGAAAGCACGCAGACCGAAGGTGTCGACGAAAGATTTGCTCTCCACGTTCTTGTTGACGGGGCAATTCGGCAAGGTGAAGGAATAGAATCCGAGGACAATACCCCAAACGGCAGAAACGAACAATTGCTGATAACCATCCTTAAATCCAGTAAAGTTCACAATCCACATGGAGAGGATGAAACCGATGGTGCCGAACACACGGATAGGAGGGAAGGCTTTTACTGTGTCTAATCCTGCTTGGTTCAATGCGTTGTAAGACACTGAGTTACCCAATGCGATGGTCGGCATGAAAAAGGCCACACTGATGGCATAGAACGGGAACAGTTGCCCGAAAGTGACATCCGCGCCGTATTTCATGCCCATATAACCCGCCAAAGCCATGAAAATGGCCGCAAGGAAATGGCAAATGCCTAAAAGTTTTTGTGCCGGAATCCAGCGGTCGGCGACGATACCCATCAGCGCGGGCATAAATAGCGACACAATGCCCTGAATGGCGAAGAATTTCCCGATGTTGGCACCCATGCCGATTTTGCTGAGATAGATGCCCAACGAGCAAAGATAAGCTCCCCACACCGCAAAGATGAGGAAGTTCATCACAATTAAGCGAAACTTGATTGCTTTCATACTTTGATATTTTTTGATTTATTTTCTTCCATTGATTTCATCCCTTATTCGGGCGGCTTTCTCATAGTCCTCGTTGTCAATCGCTTCTTGCAGCAGATTCTCCAATTCGTTTAGCGTAAGCATGTCGAGGGTGGTTTCGCCTTGCACCTTATTAATAGTAAGGTTCTCAGCTTCTGGCTCTTCGTCGGTCACTTCCATGTCATCCATGATGATGCCTGCCTCTTGCATGACGCTCTCGTAGGCAGAAATGTTGCAGCCAAGGCGCACGGCCAAGGCAATGGCGTCGGACGGGCGCGCGTCGATGGTCACGAGGTCGTTGCCGTGTTCGCAGACGATGATGGCATAATATACGCCATCGCGGAAACGGTTGATGACGACTTCCAAAATTCTGATGTTGAACTCCTTGGCGAAATTCAGCAGCAAGTCGTGGGTGAGGGGGCGGCTACTCTTCGCGCCTTCGATTCCTATGGCGATGGCGTCGGCTTCGGGGCCTCCAATGACGATGGGCAGGCGACGCAGTCCGGGTTTTTCGCCCAAAATCAGGACGTAGGCTCCCGTCGAGGACTCGCTGTAGGTCAATCCGATGATTTCCAATCTGACTTTGTCCATTTTCTTTGTTCTATGAAGTTTCAAACGGTCTCGCAAGGCTAAAAAACTGATTATTAAGCCTCTATTTCCCAACAAAACCTTCTTCCTTCAATCGTCAAAAGTAGGGACTTTTTCCGAAACTGACAAAAAAAGTTGCGTTTCAGAAAAATTCTATGAAAAAAAATGTTGTTTCAATTTGATTTGTCCTTATTTTTGTCCCGTCAAAGACACTAACATTAAGGGCAAATTAAGTCTAACTAAATTATAACCTTATGAGTAACAGTATTGTTTACATTGTGTTAGCCGCCTCAATCTTGGCGCTGACATTCGCTTTCATCTTCTACAAACAGATGATGAAAGAAGACGAAGGTACGGACTTGATGAAGAAAATCGCTGCACATGTCCGTAAAGGTGCTATGGCCTACCTGAAACAGCAGTACAAGGTGGTGATCATCGTGTTCGCTGTCTTGGCGGCCATCTTCGGCATCATGGCCTACTTCAAATTGCAGAACGGCATCGTGTGGTTCGCATTCCTCACGGGCGGTTTCTTCTCGGGTTTGGCGGGCTTCTTCGGCATGAAGACGGCCACTTACGCATCGGCGCGTACCGCTAATGCAGCCCGCAAGTCTCTCAACAGCGGCCTTCAAGTGGCTTTCCGCTCAGGTGCCGTCATGGGTCTCGTCGTGGTGGGTCTTGCCCTGCTTGACGTGTCCGTGTGGTTCCTCGTGTTGAATGGCACAGGTCTGCTTGAGGCCGTCGGAGCCGAAAACGACCTCATCACCATCACCACCACCATGCTGACCTTCGGTATGGGTGCTTCTACGCAGGCTCTGTTTGCTCGTGTGGGTGGCGGTATCTACACCAAAGCTGCTGACGTCGGTGCCGACCTCGTCGGTAAGACTGAGTACAACATCCCAGAGGATGACCCGCGCAACCCCGCCACCATTGCCGATAACGTCGGTGACAACGTCGGTGACGTGGCCGGTATGGGTGCCGACCTTTACGAGTCTTACGCTGGCTCCATCCTTGCCACGATGGCATTGGGCGCTTCGGCTTTTGCCACTGCCGCTGTCGAAGGTCTGCAGTTCAAGGCTGTGCTTGCTCCTATGCTGATTGCCGCCGTGGGCGTGTTGCTGTCCATCATCGGTATCTTCCTTGTGAAGACCAAGGAAAACGCTGGCATGAAGGAACTTCTTGGTGCCTTGAGCCGTGGTACCAACGCAGCCGCAGTGCTTATCGCCGTGGCCACTTTCGGTATCATGTATTTCCTCTTTGGTAAAGAAACTGGCGATCTGGCCAATATGTGGTGGCAAACTTCACTCTCAGTGGTGGTCGGTTTGCTGGCTGGTGTGATTATCGGAAAAGCTACTGAATATTATACTTCGCAAAGCTATAAGCCCACGCAAAAGGTGGCTGAGAGTTCAAAGACTGGTCCTGCCACTGTGATTATCTCTGGTTTGGGACTTGGTATGCTCTCTACTGCTATCCCTGTTGTTACCGTGGGCGTTGCCATTGTTTTGGCTTATCTCTGCGCTAACGGATTCAACATTGAGTTTACGGCTGCCAACCTTTCGAGAGGCCTTTACGGTATCGGTATTGCTGCCGTGGGTATGCTCTCCACTTTGGGCATCACCTTGGCCACTGACGCCTACGGTCCCATCGCCGACAATGCAGGTGGTAACGCCGAAATGAGCGGCCTTGAACCCGAAGTGCGCAAGCGCACCGATGCCCTCGATGCTCTTGGCAACACCACTGCCGCCACGGGTAAGGGCTTCGCTATCGGTTCTGCCGCTTTGACCGCCCTCGCGCTGTTGGCTTCGTATGTTGAGGAAATCAAGATTGCTTTGATACGTATTGGACAAGACCTGCCGAATGGTGTTGAAGCAGCCAAAGCTACATTGGTGGACTTCATGGAAGCATACAACGTCAACCTGATGAACCCTGTCGTTCTCGTCGGTGTGTTCATCGGCGCCATGATGGCCTTTGTGTTCTGCGGTATGACGATGAACGCTGTAGGTCGCGCTGCTCAGAAAATGGTGGAGGAAGTCCGCCGTCAGTTCAGCACCATCAAGGGTATCCTTGAAGGCAAGGCCGAACCCGACTACGAGCGTTGCGTGGCCATCTCCACGAAGGGTGCACAACAAGAAATGTTGGTGCCTTCTATCCTCGCCATCCTCGTCCCGATTCTGACGGGTGTCATTTTGGGCGTTCCCGGTGTGCTCGGCCTGTTGATTGGCGGTCTGGCCACGGGCTTCGTTTTGGCTGTGTTTATGGCCAACTCGGGTGGTGCTTGGGACAATGCCAAGAAGTATGTCGAGGAAGGCAACTTCGGCGGCAAAGGCTCTGAGAATCACAAGGCTACCGTCGTTGGCGACACCGTCGGTGACCCGTTCAAGGATACGTCAGGTCCTTCGCTGAACATCCTCATCAAACTGATGAGCATGGTGAGCATTGTGATGGCCGGCTTGACCGTTACTTGCCACTTGCTGTAATGAACTTTTGAGATGAAAAAGAATCCCCTGAGAACTTTCTCGGGGGATTCTTTTTGGTATGGTTTTTGAATATCCAAGAAAATTGTTTCAAAAAATGAAAATTTGAATCAACAATCAACAATAATTACTAATTTTGCACAATTTTAAATTCAAAAGCAATGAAAAAAGTTATCTATCTGCTTGGTATCATGCTCCTTATGGCAGGAGTGGCCAAGGCGCAAGATGCGAAAGTCCAAAACGGTCCTGAAATCGAGTTTGAGAAAGTCGTTCACGATTACGGCGATGTTCCCTACAATGGCAACGGCGAATGCGAGTTCCGTTTCACCAACACGGGCAACGAACCCTTATTGATCCAGAAACCCAAGTCGAGTTGCGGCTGCACGATTCCTTCGTGGCCCAAGGAACCTATCCTTCCGGGTGAGTCTGATGTTATCAAGGTGACCTATCGAACCAATCGCGCGGGCAACATCAACAAGACGGTGACCGTTACTTCCAACGCTTTGACGAACTCCACCGTGGTGCTGCGCATCAAGGGTCGTGTGCTCGAACAAGCTGCCGAAGCCATGCCTGAAAAGAAGAATGACTTTGGTGCAGGTTCACCTGTCAACAACAAGTAACAAATTACATCAATATGCCACAAATATCCAAAAAAGGTCAGGAATTGCCGCAGTCGGCAATCCGTAAACTTGTTCCTTTTGCCGATGCCGCCAAAGAGCGCGGTGTCCATGTGTATCACCTCAACATCGGCCAGCCCGACATCGAGACGCCCAAGGGTGCCTTGAAGGCTTTGGCTGAGACTGCCAAGGAACTTCCGGCGAGCAAAGGCGTGTTGGAATACAGCCATTCGGCTGGCATTCCTTCGTATCGTCGCGCACTATGCAATTATTACCACCGCCACGGTATTGATGTGACGCCCAATCAGATTCTCGTCACCACCGGCGGCAGCGAGGCCCTTCAGATGGCTTTCACCGTGTGCCTGAACCCGGGCGACGAAATCATCATCCCAGAGCCGTATTACACCAATTACAACACCTTCGCCAAGTTGTGCGATGCCAAGATTGTCACCATTCCCAGCGACATCAAGACGGGTTTCGCCTTGCCGCCCATTGAGGACTTCGAGAAAGCGATTACACCCCGCACCAAGGCCATTATGATCTGCAACCCCAACAACCCCACGGGTTATCTCTACACCCATGAGGAGCTGCTGAAGGTGGCGGGTTTGGTCAAGAAATACGACTTGTATCTCTTTGCCGATGAGGTGTACCGCGAGTTCTGCTATGACGGTCACAAGCACGTCAGCGTAATGCAACTTGAGGGACTGGAACGCAACGTGGTTCTGTTCGACTCCGTTTCGAAGCGTTATAGTGCCTGTGGCGCTCGTGTGGGTTGCATGGTCACCCGCAACAGTGAGGTTTATGCCATCGCCATGCGTCTGGCTCAGGCTCGGTTGTCGCCGCCGTCGTTCGGTCAGATCTTTGCCGAAGCTGCCGTCGAAACGCCTCAGGATTATTTCGATAGCGTATATAATGAATACATCGCCCGCCGCAATGTCATCGTTGAGGGCATCAACAAGATTCCGGGCTGCTTCTGCCCGATGCCCAAGGGTGCTTTCTACACCGTCATCGACCTTCCGATTGACGACAGCGACAAGTTCTGCCAATGGTTGCTCACCGATTTCAGTTACAACGGCGCAACGGTCATGTTGGCTCCCGCCACGGGCTTCTATGCCGACCCGGAGAAGGGACGCCATCAGGCGCGTATTACCTATTGCATTTGCATCGACGACCTGAAGGCCGCCATCAAGTGCCTTGAAGAAGCCTTGAAGGTGTATCCCGGAAGGACGAAGTAATCAATACATCAAGTATTTACCTCTAACGGCCTCGAATTTTTCGAGGTCGTTTTTCCATGAAGCGCGGATTTCTTCTGCGCTTTTTCCGTTTTCGATGTCGCGCTGCAACTGCTGGTCGCCTGAAAGTTTCACAAAGTAGTTGTTGAAGAAGTTCTTATCTTTCAGTTGCTGATAACTCTCAATGAGCCATTCCAAGTGCAACTGATTGGCATTGAGCGCGTAATCATGAGCAAATTCAACCAAATTCTCACCTCGACAGCGTTGGCCTTCAAGCAAAGGTTTTAATGCGCCACTTGTGCTTTTGGGCGTGAAAGTATAACTGCCTCTCATGTCAGGATGACCGTAAATCTGGAAAGGCGTTTCCGTGCCGCGCCCGATACTGACGATGGTACCCTCGAAGAAACAAAGGGTAGGATAGAGGTACACCGATTCCCAGTTGGGCAGGTTGGGCGAGGGGCGCACGGGCAACTCGTAGATGGCGTTGCGGTTGTATTTATTAATAGGTATCACGGTGAGGTCGCAAGTGACACCATTTTTCAGCCAACCTTCGCCGTTCACCATTTTAGCATATTCACCAATGGTCATACCATAAACTACGGGAACTTGGTGCATTCCCACAAACGACTGGTTTTCAGGTTTCAGCACAGAGCCATCCATATAAAACCCGTTTGGATTCGGTCGGTCGAGGACGATGACGGGGAGGCTGTTTTCGGCGGCAGCCTCCATCACGTAGGTCATGGTGGAGATATAAGTATAGAACCGCACCCCAACATCCTGTAAGTCAAAGAGAATGATGTCAATGCCTTGGAGCATTTCAGGGGTGGGCTTCTTGTTTTTGCCGTAAAGCGACACGATGGGCAGGCCAGTTTTCTCGTCCTTGCCGCTGTTCACTTTCGCGCCTGCGTCGGCATTGCCACGGAAACCGTGCTCAGGCGTATAGATTTTCCGCACATTCACACCCAAGGAAAGCAAGGTGTCCACCAAATGCGTTTCGCCGACAATGCTCGTTTGGTTGCCGACCACGCCAATCCGTTTTCCTTGGATAAGAGGCAGGTAATCATTCATTTGCATAGCAGCAGAGACATAATGTTCCTTGTCAATGAAGGCCAGTTTAGGCTCATCATCTATCTTGAAGATTTGGGCTTGTGCTTGCGCGAAGAAGGCGCATAGTAGCAGGGCAAAAGAAAAGATTTGTCGTTTCATTTCAGAAATGTTTTGTTTTTGCAAAGGTATTGAAAATTGTACAAATTTCGAGCCTAAAGGTTTCACTAAACCTGTTTTTTTCTAATTTTTTCTCGAATTGGTTCGCCAATGCTTTGATGTACTCAGTAACCATTCGCGACATTTTGAACTTCCTGTCGCCCCGATAGGGTTTTGTTCGGAATTTGTTTTGTGTGGCAGGGGTTTCCATTGCATTTCACCGCCAGAAATTGGCATGAACCCAGCCATAAAAAATGTTGCGGTGTCGGTGTTTTTGTTTATTTTTGCGGGCGTAAACCAACAAAGAAAAAATGTGTACTCGGACAATCCATATCAATGACAGTTTGATGGAGCAGGTCAGACCCATGTTCCCCAATGATGATGTTTTGCAGCGGTGGTTGGAACAGCAGATGGAGTCTGTCTTGATGAATTATTCAGCCCAACATAAGCCGAAACAGCCTTGTTCTTATACGGATGAGGAAATGTATGCCATTGTCAAGGAACGGCTACAAAGTCTTGAAAATGGCACCGCCGAACATGTTGACGGCGAAGAGGTCTTCTCACAAATTCGTAAACGCTATGGCTTTAAAGCATCGATGGCATAGCCGATCCCGAATGGAATTGGACGAGACACTGGCCTATGTATATCGCGAGTTTGGAGAAAGATCGGCTGAAAAGGTTTATGTTGAAGTCGAAAAACGTGTGAACCAGTTATGTGCTTTTCCTGATTCGGGAATGCGGTATAAGGACTTGTTTTACAATGATAAAGAGGTAAGAATCCTACATATGCGGAAATCTTCGATTATCTATTGCCACGATGACGAAATGTTGTACATACTTGCCTTCTGGAACAATCGGAATAATGATACGAATGCAACTGAAATGTTGTCGGAGAGATAAAGTTTTCCTTTCATGTCCGCCCCAAAATTCATAGCAGACCGGATTTTTTCGCTTTCGAAAGAAAAACTTTCTTCGACGGTGATGCGCTTGGCCGTCACAAGCGTGGCTTTGGCCATTATCGTGATGTTGATTTCGTGGGCCGTCGTGGTGGGATTCAAGAATCAAATTCGCGATAAGGTGATTGGTTTTGTCGCTCCGATTCATGTGCAGTCGTTGGACAAGAATGAGTCTGTGGAGGAGACGCCGTTTCAATTGGATGCGTTGTTAATCAGTCGTTTGAACAGCATTGAAGGCATTGCGCATTACCAGATGGTGGCGAACAAGGCGGGCATGATTAAGACCGATGATGAAATCCAAGGTGTAGTGCTGAAAGGCGTGGACGAGAATTACGATTGGACTTATTTCCAGAACTGCATAGTTGAAGGACAAACACCTGAATACAAGGCGGATGAACGCTCCAATGAGGTGCTGCTTTCCAAGGTGATTGCCAACAAAATGTTGCTCAATGTGGGCGACGATGTCCGCGTGTGGTTCATCGACAAGGACAACCAAGCGCGTGGGCGAAAGTTCACGGTATCAGGTATTTTCGAGACGGGATTGTTTGAATTTGACGAGCGTTATGTGTTCGCTGACCTCAACCAAATCCGCAAACTGAACGGTTGGGAAGACAATGAGGCGGGATTGGTCGAAATCGCTTTGAATGATGGTGTCGATGTGGAGCAAGTCAATGAGAAACTATATTATGCTTTGCCATCTACCTTGGCCTCTTACACCGCTCGCCAAAGCAATCCGCAAATTTTTGATTGGTTGGCATTGTTGGACACCAACGTTTGGCTCATCATGGCCTTGATGCTGTTGGTTGCGGGTATCACAGTTATCAGTATGTTGCTGATTATCATCATAGAGCGCACTTCTACTATCGGTTTGCTGAAGGCGATGGGGGCCAGCAACAAGTTCATCCGCGAAGTGTTTCTGCGTCGCTCACTGCGAATTCTTCTCATTGGTATGCTTATCGGAAATGTCATTGGATTGGGATTCTGTATCTTGCAACAATACACTGGACTCATCAAACTTGATGCTGCTACCTATTATCTTTCTTCTGTGCCGATAGAATTGCATCTCAGCACGGTGATTCTCATCAACTTAGGCACTTTCCTCCTTTGGGTTTTGATGCTGTTGATTCCGACTTCGGTCATCAATCGCATCACGCCCACCAAATCGATTCGGTTTGAATGAGGAAAATTTCAATATTTCATGCTTGAAATGTCAAAAAAGTTTATTTTTGCACAATCAATATTGCAGTTATGAGCAAGTTGGAGCATGACAAATTGGATTATTTGGTGGCTATCATTAGTGATTTTGCCGACAAATTTTCTTTGACGCCATCGCAAGCCTATCGCTATTTGTTTAATTATAAGGCGATTGACTTTTTGATTCGCAATTATGATATTGAGCATACACTGTCGTTTGAGAATGTCGTGGATGATGTTACGGTGTATTGCCGTAGTCGTGGAGGGGCTTTGGCATGATACTGTATCACGGCTCGAATGTCAAGATTGATAGGATTGATTTGTCCAAATCCAATGTAGGCAAAGATTTCGGTGTCGGTTTTTATCTGACCCCAAACCGTGTCCATGCGTTGGGACAAGCTCAGCGGAAGATAGAGATGTTCTCGTTCGGTGTTCTCACTTTGAACGCCTATTTTTTTGATGAGAACGAACTTCAAAAAGGCGAACTTGCAGTGAAAATATTTGATGATTACACTTTAGAATGGGCGGAATTTGTTCTGATGAATAGACAAAGCAACAGTAGAACTTCGCTGCACGAATACGATATTGTTGTTGGCCCAGTTGCCAACGATACTGTTGGTTATCAGATTCGTAGATTGTTGGGAAACCTGATTTCCATGGAGCAATTCTTGAAGGAGTTGCAGTATCCGAAGGAGATGAGCATCCAATACTTTTTTGGAACGGAAAAGTCACTTAAATACCTCAAAGCGATATGACGAAAGAAACATTCATGATAGAAGAACTGACCAAGGAAATGGTTATGTTGTTGATGGAGGAACGTGGCATTTCCATGGAAGAGGCGGTGAATCTTGTTTACACTTCAGAGACTTTCTCGAAATTGTGCAATCTGTCTACTGGATTATATTTCCAAAGTACGCCTTATGTGTACGAATACCTTGAAAAAGAACTTGTTACAGGAAAATTAAGCGAATGAACAAATGATGAAAGACTTTACCATTATGCCGCTGAAAGGCTACGGCGAAATACCTTTCGGAATGACGCTTGACGATGCGGTCAAGTTGCTGAACATGCCCGACTTCTATGAGGAACTGAACGACATGGAAGAAACAGGCAACCGCTCCATCTTTTATGAATATGATGATATTCAGACGAATATCTATTTCGAGGGCATCACGAAGTCGGTGGTGGCTTGTTTCGAGACAGAGAACGAAAATGCCACTTTGTACGGAAAGAAAGTCTTTGATTTGAAAAAAGACGAAGTTATCCAATTGATGAAAGCCCAAGGTTTCAAGGAGTTGGAAGAAGAGACCGAGGACGGCGAACTGCGCGTTTCCTTTGAGGATGCGCTTATCGATTTTTTCTTCGAGGACAATGCCCTGACGGCGGTGAGCTGGGGTGTCCTCGTTGACGATCAAGGGAATATCATTTGACATGAAACCCAACAAGTTACAACAAAAATATTCCGCATTCGTTTCCTACTTCGAGGAACACATGCCCATCGCGGAGTCGGAGTTGCATTATGAGAACCCGTACCAGCTTTTGGTGGCGGTCATCCTCTCGGCGCAATGCACCGACAAACGGGTAAATATGACCACGCCCGCGTTGTTTCGGCGTTTCCCGACCGCTAACGACATGGCTGCCTCAACGGAGGAGGAGATTTATTCCTACATCAAGTCGATTTCCTATCCCAACAATAAGGCCAAAAATTTGCTCGGCATGGCGCAGACACTTGTCCGCGATTTTGGTGGTGTTGTGCCTGATAATCTGGAAGATATGCAGAAACTTCCGGGCGTAGGTCGCAAAACGGCCAATGTGATGATGGCCGTGGCCTTCAAACAACCTGCCATGCCTGTCGATACGCACGTGTTTCGTGTTTCCAACCGCATCGGCTTGACCCAAAACTCAAAGAATGTTCTTGAGACGGAAAAAGTTTTGGTGGCCAACCTGCCTCAAAATGTACTTTCCAAGGCGCACCATTGGCTCATTTTACATGGGCGTTATGTCTGCCTTGCTCGAAAGCCCAAGTGCGAGGAATGTGGCATCACGGGAATTTGCGACTATTATCAGAAAGAGTTGAGAATCAATAAATAAAAGAGAATATTATGGAAAATTACGATTACAATGAACAACCTAAGAAAAAGAGAACCGGTCGCAAGGTTTTTGGCATCCTGAGTTTCCTCATCGTGCTGGCTGCGGCAGGTTGGTTCTTTTTCAAGTTTTATTTTGTGTTCGGCACTGGGGTGAAGGCGGGCGAACTGAACCTTTTCGTCTACAAGGGCTATGTGTTCAAGACTTATGAGGGCCGGCTGATTCAGGCGGGCTACAATTCAAAGAACACCAATGCCACTATCCAGTCGAACGAGTTCAATTTTTCGGTCAAGGATGAGGAAGTGGCCAAGCAGTTGGAACGCTGTGCGGGCAAGTTCGTGGAATTGCATTACAAGGAATACCTTGGTGCTTTGCCGTGGCGTGGCGTGACCAAGTACGTGGTCGATAGCGTGTTGTCGGTCGCCACGGTATCCAACGAGTCGCACGAAGTACCGATTGCAGTGCCTTTGGAAGTGTTTTAGTTGCTCCTCGAAACCTCTAACTTCCCGATTTCCACTTCGTTGTTCTCGGAGATAATTTCAATCCAAGTGTTGTCTTCGCTGAACCACTTGTATTGCGAACCAATGCGGAAAATGAAGGTCTTTTCCTCTTCCGTTGCCGCTATGGGCAGTACGAAACCGCCGTTCTTTCCGCCAGCACCGCCGAAAGAGACAATCATCGGGAAGGTCTTCTCGGGATGCGGGTTACGAACCTTGATGATGATGTAGTTGGAACGGCGCACCGAAACATCAATCTTGTTGAACTCGAAGCGTTGTGCTTGACCGGCGCCCAATAAAATAGGTTCGCTGTTCAACTCGTAGAGTTTGTTTTGTTCGATGATTTCGCTGATGCGGGCAATCATTTCGGTGGGGTAGGTCTCCAAGCCCAATTCCTCAGCCTTGGTGTAGGCTTCGATGGCCTTGTCGAAGGTGTTGGTCTTGAAATTGGCGTCGCCCTCCTTGATGAAGGCATTGTATTGGCTCCTCAAAACGGCCAAACGGTCGCTCTCGGCCTTTTCCGCAGCGGCCAGTTGTGCTGTAGCTGTCGGGTCTGCAGGCTTGTAAACCAATGCTGACTGGTAGTGGGTTACGGCTTCAGCAAATTTTTCCGCACTCATGGCTTGGTTGCCTGCGTTCATTGCGTTATCGTAATGGGCTTGCAGTTCGGCAGCGGCGGCTAAGGCGGCCTGACGTGCGGCTTCCTCCTCTGCAGCGATACGTGCCGCTTCCGCTTCGGCAGCCAATCTTGCCGCTTCTTCTTCTGCGGCGATGCGTGCCGCTTCTTCGGCAGCCAAACGCGCAGCTTCCTGTTCTGCGGCAATCCTTGCGGCCTCTTCCTCGGCTGCAATTCTTGCGGCTTCTGCTTCTGCTGCTATGCGAGCGGCCTCGGCTTCAGCAGCCAAACGTGCGGCTTCCTGTTCGGCAGCGATTCGTGCGGCTTCTTCAGCATCTTGCTCGGCAATGAGCGGGTCGAGGCGGGCAATCATATCGGTGGCGTAGGCGTCGCCTGACACTACTGCCAAAGCACTCTGGTACTGCGACTTGGCTTCCTTATAAGCTTTGCTTTCGTAAAGTCTGTCGGCCTCGGCGATGATGCCGTTGTAACGGTCGCTTACGCCTTTGGCAGCCGTATAATCGTTCTTCATGGCGTTGGCTTGCAGGTCGTTGGGGAACAACTCAAGGGCTTGGTCGAGTTTAGCCAAAGCGGCCTCGTAGTTTTTGCGCAGGCCAAACTGGCGGCCTTCCTCCACCAAATTGTCAAAACGGGTCACCTTTTCAGTATAAAGTTGCTTTTGCTTTTTGGCCTCGGCCAGTTTTTCCTTGGGCAACTTATCGGTGGGGAAGATTTTGCTCGCGGTCTCGAATTGCAGGATGGCGGCATCGAAGTTCTCTTCATCGAGCAAAGTTTCGCCTTGGCTCATGGCCAAGTTGAAAGCATCCTGTTTGTCCTGACGTTCCTTGAGGATGGTACGCACCGCATCGGCCTGACCGCCAACGTATTTGTCTTCGGGAAACACCTTCAAGGCTTGCTCATATTCCGCCAAAGCCTCTTCGTATTTCTGTTGGCCATAGTACTGGTCGCCGGCATCCAAATGGGCGTAAAAAACTTCCTGTCGCGCTCCGTCTTCTTGGATTTTCTTCACCGATTCGTCGAGTTTTTTCTTGGCTGTCGGGTCGTTGGCCTTTTGCTTCAGGGCCATTTCGAAATAGGTTTTGGCGCTGATGTAGTCCTTGGCCGTGAATTTGTCGTTGCCTTTCTTCATCAGCGATTCGTAGGATTCGGCGTCTTGCGCCTGTACTGCATTGAACGAAAAGGCGAGAAATGCTCCGAAAAGCAGTGAGAATATGATGCGTTTGTTCATTTTCATTGGTTTATCTTTTCTTAACGAACGAACCTTTGCTTTATTGTATAAGGTGTGATTAGATTTTTCCGTCTTTGATGGTGATGGTGCGGTCCGACATGGATGCCAGTTCGGGGTTGTGGGTGACGATGACGAAGGTTTGCTGCATCTCGTCGCGGAGGCGGAAGAAAAGCTTGTGCAATTCTTGGGCCGATTTTGAGTCGAGATTGCCCGAAGGCTCGTCGGCCAGCACGACCGCAGGCTTGTTGATGAGGGCGCGCGCCACGGCGACACGTTGCTGTTCGCCGCCCGAAAGTTCGGAGGGCTTGTGGTCTTTCCTGTCGATGAGGTTGAGGTATTTGAGCAGTTCCTCAGCTCGCTCAATGGCGTCTTTCTTGCTCATTCCGCCAATATATGCAGGGATACAGATGTTCTCCAAGGCGGTGAACTCGGGCAGCAAATGGTGGAACTGGAACACGAAACCAATCTTTTGGTTGCGGAAGGCGGCCAAATCCGTGTCGTTGAGTTGGTTGACTTGAACGCCGTCGATGATGAGTTGGCCTCGGTCGGCTTTGTCCAAAGTGCCTATGATGTGGAGCAGAGTGGACTTGCCCGCGCCTGAAGCACCGACAATGCTCACGATTTCTTTCTTGCTGATATGCAGGTCGATACCCTTGAGAACTTCAAGACTGCCGTAAGATTTATGGATGCCTGTTGCTTGAATCATGGATGGCTGATTTTGGGTGCAAAAGTACGGAAATTCTTCGATTTCGTCCATCAAAGTTTCCAAATCGCCTCCACTTTCAAATCAGTCTTGTGGTTGCTTTCAATCAATGTGAGGCCACTGCCGATTTCGTTGCGGTCGCTGTATATCGTGCTGCCGATACGGGCGTACAATGTTAAGGATTTGAAAATCTTTACTTTACCTAACAAATACACCCTCATGCCTTTGCCGTAAAGAGCAGGCACGCTGAAGGAATACAATACATCGTTTTCGTAGGCATACACACGGGAATCATAGTCGTCGGTGTCGAAAATGGCATAGCGGAAAGTGAGGCTATAAGGCTTGTTTTCAGGCTTGTAGGCCACATCCTGACAGAGGAAATAGCCGTGACTGTTGCTACCGTCGTCGTTTTTGTAATATGCGTATTCGGCTTTATTGCTGAAAACGAGGCCGTTGCGTAAACCGTAGTTGATATTGAAACGCACGGAGTTTTTGGTGTAAGTGATGGGGTAGTGGCTGAAAACGGATGCGTCGGTGGAGTTTTTCATCTTGGTTTTGGAGCGGATTTGCAGGTAGGCATTCGTCCGTTTGTTGAAGCTGTGACTGAGGCGCAAATAGTAGTCGTGGCCACGGCTGGGTGCGTTTACTTGCGAGGTCAGCCAAGTGAACTGGAACTGATCGGCGTAGGCGAGGATGTTCCAATAAGGAGCTGGCGCGACCTCCACGCCGAGGTAAATGCCGCGTTGTCCTTGGTTGCGGCTGCCTTCGCAAAAGGCGTTGGAAAACAGGTTTTGGTAAGTCTTGCCATAATCCCGATACAAAACCGTAAAGTTCAGATAACCAGCGGGTTTTACAGTCATTCCAGCCAAGCCAGCAAACGAAGGCCCCTGAGCCTGTCGAAGGGCGGTAGTGTCAGGGTTATAACTTATCGCTCCCTCTCCAAAAAACGCAAACTTGCCCTTAACATACTTGAAATCAATACCTTGGTTAGTGAGTTGCTGGCCTTGGAAATAGAATTGGTTGTAGTGGGAAGGATTGAGTTGCAAGGGCACACTCAGCCAAGTATGGTGCAAGGTGTAGCCGACCTCGAAATGGGCGATGGCATAGGTCAAATGTCCACCCACGACCTGTTGCCGGATGACGTGACGGTCTTGTAACTCACCGATAGTACGATGATAACCAGTCTCTTGCAAGCTGCTGACAAACTCCGCTTCGTCGAGGCTGTCGGCTACGCTAACATTGGCATCGACCTTGCGGTTGGAATAGAACACCGTGCCATGGAATGGTCCGCTGCCAAGCGTAACTGCCGCGCCGCGCATGAAAGCGAACTCGGTAGCGGAGGCTTTAGGTGTAATGCCGCGTCCTTGTTTCATCACGCTACTGCTTGCGCCCGCCTTGCCGAAACTCATCCCCGACCACATCGTAAGTCCTTGACCGAAAGTGAGTTGGTAGTCGCCTAAAACGGCGGCTTTTACGAAGCCTAAATCCTTGGCATAGAGGTGGAAACCCATGAAATCAAAGCCTCGATGGTAGTTTTTGCCCAATAGTTTTTGTATTGTGTCGCCGACCTTGTCGGTGAAGAACATCTCGCCCGGGTCTTTCTCCAACACGAAGCCCGCCCGAATTCTATTCCTATAATTATAGGTGTATTTTAGTTGGTAGCGATGCGGGTTGCCCAAATAGTGCGAATTGGGCTTGGCCAAAAGTGCAGAGTCGCTTGTAGGCTCGTAACCTTGCTGTTTTTCAAGGATTTGCTCGTAACGGCCTAACAATTGGTGCTTGCCGTAACGCGCCATTTTGTTGAACGTAATCTTGTCCTTGCCCATGTCTTTCCCGATGAAAACGATGGGGGCAATCAGGCTAATGGTCTGTTCGTCAAAGCCTTCCACCATTTCCAACTCCTCAAGGAAAAGGAAGTCGCCGTAATAGCGACGGTATTTCTTAAGTTCCTCGAATTGGAAGGTGTTAATCAATTGCAATTCAACGAGTTGAACTATTTCATCACTATTCAAGTTGATGGGGTTTTCGCTAAAGAAGATATAGTTCTCCAAAAGCTCCTCATAATCAATGTCTTCATCGCCGTCTTCGGCCAACCGTTCCACTTGTTCGATGAGCAGTTCGTTTAGGGCTTCCGTACTGAGCGTATCAATGGCGATTTGGGCTTGTACCGCCAAAGCGAAAAACAGGGTTAATATGGTGAGAACCAGTCGTTTCATGTCACTTTCCAAAGCTGAAGACCATGCCAATTTGTATGGAGGCACCCAGTTCGTTGTGCAGTTGTGCCGCCACATTGATTTGCGCAAAACGGATGCCATATCCGACGCCGAAGGTGAGGATGCCCGGGTTGGTTTGTGCCCCGGCGCGGATGTAGAGGTTTTTCACGGCTTCGTATTCCAGTCCGCCCCTGAGGCTGACACCTTCGCGTTCCGTGTTTTTCTCGATTTCGCATTGTCCGACAAAGTCTTTCGTAAACTGGTAAGCCATGCCGAAACGCATCACAATGGGCAACTTCTCATGGTTCAAAGTTTGCTCCAATCGGAAACTGACGGGATTGAAGATGTATGTTCCAAGTGTCAGTTTGTCAGTGACTTGTGATTGTATTCCCAACTCAAAAGTGACTGCACTGAATTTGCCGTAGTCGTTCCCAATTTTCAACATCAGGTAGTCTAATTGCAATCCGATTTGCAGGTAACGGCCAAAGTCTTTCGCGTATGCAAGTCCCAACTTGTTCTCGTTGTACTTCGATGAGCCGAACTGGTTGAAACTCAGTCCCAAGCAGCCGAATTTGGTGGGCAGAGCGAAGGCACCGCATTTGTAGGCTGTTTCGGGTAGCAGCCAGCGGTTTTCGTAATACAGGCCAAGACTTATCTTTTCAAGGTTGGCAAGACCTGCAGGGTTGTTTTGCATGGCCCAAAGTCCGCGCGAGGCCGCAGAACAGCCTCCCATGGCTGCTGCGCGTCCTCCGATGGGATGGATGATGTCGTAGGCGAAACCCGTTGAAGTAACGATGATTAGCGATATGAAGAGTAATGCTTTTTTCATAAAAAATGCGATTTGTCGTGCAAATGTAAGGGTGATTTTTGTAAAATCAAAGCAAATCCACCTTTTTTTACTATTTTCGCAACCTAATCTATGGAAATATGACCTATGTTCTTATCATAGCTGCCGTGATTTTGGCACTTATCGGGATAGTGGGTGCCGTGGTGCCGGGCATCGCGGGAACGCCTTTCAGTTTTCTGGCCTTGTTGGTCTTGTCCTTTGTTAAAGGTATAAGTTATTCCACTGAATTTCTGGTGATTATGGGAATCATCGGGGCGATTGTCTTCGCCTTGGATTATGTGGTTCCTGTGTGGGGCACCAAGAAACTTGGCGGCACTAAAGCGGGCGTCAGAGGGAGCACGATAGGCTTGTTTTTGGGCTTGTTTGTCACTTTTGTGTTTCCCATCGGGTTTATCGCGATACTTTTGGGGCCTTTCATTGGGGCGTATGTAGGAGAGAAATCGGCGGGCACCGATGACCATTTGGCATGGAAGGCGGCATTCGGCTCGTTTGTGGGATTCTTGTTCGGCACGGGCATTAAGGTGATTTATGCCTGTGTCTGTATTTACTTTATTGTCAAAGACTTAATTGCATTGATATGATTGATTTGGAAGCGAAGGCGAAACATATTCGCGAACTGATATTGACCGCTTTGGCGGAAGCTGGCTCGGGGCATACGGGCGGCTCGTTGGATTTGGTGGACATTTTTACTGTCTTGTATTTCAACCATTTGCGCCACGACCCGCAACGTCCTGATTGGGAAGCCCGCGACAAGGTGGTGCTCTCCATCGGGCATACCGCTCCAGTGTTGTATGCAACTTTAGCTGCGGCGGGTTATTTCCCTGAGGAAGAGATGCTTACGCTACGAAAATTGGGTAGCCGACTGCAAGGGCATCCGAGCTATGAGTTTCACTTGCCGGGTTTGGAGACTTGTTCGGGAAGCCTTGGACAAGGTCTTGGTGTGGCCTTCGGTATGGCTTTGGCGGCTAAGATGGACGGCCCTTCGACAAGCTCAGGGACCGTGAATCGCGTCTTTTGCATTATGGGCGACGGCGAGCAGCAGGAAGGAAGCGTTTGGGAAACAGCCATGGCTGCGGCGCACCATAAAACGAATAACCTCTGCGTCATCATCGACCGCAACCGCCTGCAAATTGATGGTGGCACTGAAAAAGTGATGGCCATCGACCCGCTTAAAGACAAATGGATAGCCTTCGGCTGGAACGCCATTGAAATCGACGGACACGATTTGGGGCAAATCAAGATGGCCTTGGAACTGGCTGATAAAGAGCAGGGTAGGCCTACTGTCATCATCGCCGACACGGTGATGGGGAAAGGCGTTCCGTCCATCGAAAACAACAACCAATGGCATGGCAAGGTGCCGACCAAGGAGCAGTTGCCAATATTTTTAGAAGAATTAAACAAATAAGGACGGCGTTTCGACAGGCTCAACGACCTAAGGTCCCTGAGCCTGTCGAAGGGCCGATATTGAGCTTATGAACTATACCAACAAAGGAAACAAACCCACAAAATCAGGCTTTGGCGAGGGCGTTCTCGCTGCGGCCCAACAAGATAGCCGCGTGGTCGGCCTCGGTGCCGACATCACCAATTCGGTAGGCATGAATCTCTTCGCTGAGGCTTTCCCCGAAAGGTTTTTCTCTATGGGTATTGCCGAACAGGATGCCGTGGCGACGGCTGCCGGTCTCGCTTTGAGTGGCAAGATACCTGTTTTCAGCACTTACGGCGTTTTTGCCGCGCATCGGGCCAATGACCAGATTCGTATCTCGGTGTGTTACAACAATGTGCATGTCGTCATCGGAGGTGCCCATGCAGGTGTTTCGGTGGGGCCAGACGGAGCTACGCATCAGGCTTTGGAAGACATCGCCACCATGCGCGTGCTGCCTAACATGACCGTTATCTCGCCCTGCGATGCCACACAGGCCAAGATTGCCACGGAAAAAGCTATTCTCGAATGCGAAGGCCCTGTGTATGTGCGTTTTGGCCGTGAGCCTGTGCCAGATTTTACCGATGAAAACCAAAATTTTGAGATTGGGAAAGCCCAGTTGATGCATGAGGGCAGCGATATAACCCTTGTCGCTACGGGTCACGAGGTGTGGGAAGCTCTTGAAGCAGCACACATGCTGGAGCACATGAACATTTCGGCGCGCGTCATCAACATGCATACCATTAAGCCATTGGATGGGGAAATCCTTAACAAAGCCGCTGAGGATACACGCATGATTTTTACCATTGAAGAGCACCAGATTGCTGGCGGTTTGGGCAGCGCAGTGGCGGAGTTTTTGGTCGAAAACCATCCCATTCGTGTGTGTCGCATTGGCATGGACGACCGTTTCGGCGAGTCGGGGCAGGCCTCGGCGTTGATGCACAAGTATGGCTTGGATGCTGCGGGCATTGTCCATCGTGTGTTGGAAATCATTTCTAACAAGGACTTCAGCATCTATGTCCGCAAGTTGGGCAAGCCTTTCGATACCTATATCAGGAAGCTGTATGACAGTAAGATGCTATATGAAGGCTATGACCATCGCGATGAATCCACCTTCGAAAACTGTCATGACATGAAGGTCTACCAGCATTATGTCGCCCAAGGCAAACGTGGCCAAGATGTTTTGGAAACCTTAACTCGCGCGCTTCACGACCATTTCATAACGCATGAGCTTTACAAGAGACTTGACCTTTATGACGAGAAGGATGTCATCGGCATCATGGGTGGTCACGCCAAGCGCCGCGACGACCCACAATACCGCCAAATCGTTTTTTTGAGCAAGAGACTCACCGAAATGGGCCGTTTGATGGTCACAGGCGGTGGTCCGGGAGCCATGGAAGCCACACATCTTGGGGCTTGGATGGCGGGTAGGAGTGAGGATGAGGTGAATGAGGCCATAGATATGCTTATACCGTCGCCGACCTACAAGGATGAAGGCTGGTTGCGCCGTTCGTTTGAGGTGATGGAGCGTTTCCCCTTGCAAACGGACTATAGGAGCCTCGCCATCCCGACCTATTATTACGGCCATGAGCCAACGACACCTTTCGCCACCGACATCGCCAAGTATTTCGACAACAGCGTGCGCGAGGATGGCGTGGTCACCATCGCGAAGGGCGGCATCATCTACACTCCCGGCAGCGCGGGCACCATGCAGGAAATCTTCCAAGACGCAGGCCAAAACCACTACGAAAGCGAAGGCTACGCCAGCCCGATGATTTTCATGGGCAAAGATTATTACACCAATGTCATGCCTGCATATACGTTTCTTAAAGATTTGAGTGATAGAGGTTTGTATAAGAATATGATTCTCACTATTTCGGACGATAACGATGAAATTATTGAAGCGATTGTGAGGTTTAAAAATGAAAAGTAAACAATAATAAAACAACATACCATGTACTCCTGTCCCATCCAAATCCGCATGAGCGACCTCGACCCTTACAACCACGTCAATAACGGGGCGCAATGCAACTACTTTGACATGGGTCGAAGCCGCTACTTCGAGCATGTCTTCCAAACCCGAATCGACTGGCTTACATTCAAATACGTCCTCGTCCACGTGGACTTGGATTTCCGCAAGCCGGTGCTTTTCCACGACCCAATCGTCTGCGAGAGCCGCGTCATTGAGATGGGCAACTCCAGTTTCAAGATGGAGCAATGCCTGAAGGATGCCGAAACGGGCGAGGTGAAGACCTTGTGTCACGCCGTGGTGGTCTATTTCGACCGCGATGCGAACAAGGCGGAACGGATTCCTGATGAAGAGCGTGAGATGTTGATAAATGAATCGAAAAAAATGGCTAATGGCTAATGACTATGGCCAATGGCAGCTTAAACGGATTTGTAAGTCTAAATTCGCGTAGAAGCTGCCATAATCCATAGTCATAGGCCATAGTTTATAAAACAAAAATCTATTCCAATGAAAAAACTGACTTTTACCCTAATCTGCCTCATCGCTGCAATGAGCCTCCAAGCCCAAACGGAAGCCGAGCTGAATGCATGGAACGATGTCAACATCTACGAAATCAACCGTTTGTATCCTCGGACAAATGTCATTCCCGTGGGAGAGCAATGGTTGCAATGCCTCAACGGCGACTGGAAATTCCATTGGTCCGAAACACCTGCAAAAGCCCCTGCCGATTTCTACAAGGCGGACTATGATGTTTCCTCGTGGGGAACCATCAAAGTGCCAGCAAACTGGGAATTGAACGGCTACGGAACGCCCATCTATGTCAATGTGGACAACGAGTTTCGTCCCAACGAGCCGCCTTTTGCCCCGACGGTCGATAATCCCGTGGGATGCTATGTCACCGATTTCGACATCCCCGAAACATGGAAAAACCGCCTGACTTTCATCAACTTTGGCGCAGTGAAGTCGGCCTATTACCTTTGGGTGAATGGACAGTTTGTGGGCTTCACCGAAGATGCCAAGACCAACGCCGAGTTTGACCTTACCCCATACGTGAAAGTGGGAAAGAACAAGTTGGCTGTGAAGGTGTACCGCTTCTCCAATGGCTCCTACTTCGAGTGTCAGGATTTCTGGCGCTTAAGCGGCATTGAGCGCGATGTGGTGGTTTATTCCAAACCTGCGCTTAATATATATGACTATGAAGTTCAAGCTGGATTAGACAAAAACTACCAAAATGGCACTTTTACGATAAAGGTTAAGCTTCAAAGCAATACCAATAAGATGCAGAAGAACAGCACTTTGATTGTCGGTGTTTACGAGGGGCCGGAAACACAGGGTTTCCCCGAGCATATCTTGTTTACGCTTACCCAGCCGCTCAATGAATTGACTTTTACGCTTGCGGAAGACGGCTATTATTATGCAGAGGCGGAATTGTCTGTTGATAGTAAGGAGATAGGGAAGGTGCTGCCTTGGTCGGCGGAAAGCCCGATCTTGTATCAGTTGAGAATGTCTCTGATGGACAAAAAAGCCAATCCTATTGAAAAGCTTTCTTCGTCTTTCGGTTTCCGTACTGTGGAAATCAAGGACGGCAAATTGTTGGTCAACGGGCAGTACATATTAATAAAAGGTGTGAACCGCCACGAGCACGACCCCTACACGGGTCATGTGATTTCGCGTGAAATGATGGAAGAAGACGTGATATTGATGAAACAGATGAATATCAATACGGTGCGCACCTGCCACTATCCCGACGACCCCTATTGGTATGAACTCTGCGACAAATATGGCCTTTACGTTTGGGATGAGGCCAACTGTGAATCCCACGCACAAGGTTATGGCGAAAAGAGTTTGGCCAAGGACGAGCGTTTCAAGGAAATGGTTTGGTCGCGCAACCGCAACATGCTCGAACGCGACAAGAACCATCCCTCGGTGATTATGTGGTCGATGGGCAACGAGTGCGGCAACGGCGTGAATTTCGAATATACTTACGATTGGATGAAGGAACGCGACCCTTATCGCCCCGTGACATACGAAAGAGCCATTTATGATAGAAATACTGATGTCATCGGCTTGATGTATGCCAGCCCAAAATACTTGCAACGCTTTGTGGATGAAGGTCTTGATAGCGTATATCATCGTCCCTTTGTCATGGTGGAATATTGCCACGCGATGGGCAACAGCATGGGTGGAATGAAGGACTATTGGGATGTGATTGAGGCCAATGAACAACTGCAAGGTGGTTGCATTTGGGACTGGGTGGACCAGAGTTTCATTGTCCCTGATGAGGAAGGCATATACTGGCACGCGGTTGGCGGCGATTTCGGTCATGCTTACGGGGTGGGTGATGACGACGCTTTTTGCGCCAATGGAGTGCTCAGATCTGACAGAATACCTCACCATCACGCCGACGAGGTGAAAAAGGTTTATCAGCCTATCAAGTTCACCGCCAAGGACTTGACTTGGGGCAAATTCGAGGCCAAAAACTGGCTTTCGTTCACCAACGCTTCAGCCTTCGACTGTGAATATGAGATTTTCTCTGCCGAAAAGTCGCTGATGAAGGATAAAATCAACCTTGATATTGAACCCTTTGGCACACAAGAGATTAACATTGAACGGTTGCGCATTTATGGCAACCCGGGCGAGGAATTTTTCATCCGTTTTTCGGTGAAAACTAAAGAAGACCAGCCGTTTATGTCTGCTGGGACAGAAGTGGCGTATGATGAATTCAAGTTGGATTGGCCTTCGGCGCCGTTGGAACCGCTGCCCACGGCTGGCAAGGCCATGACAAAGATTGTCGTTTCTGGTAACGACGTTGGCTTTCATGTTTATGGCGAGCATTTCGATATTACATTCGATATGACAACAGCGGAAATCACATCGTATCAATTTGATAATCAAGAACTTCTTTCGGGTAACCTAAAGCAGAACTTCTGGCGTGCGCCTACCTTGAACGATGAGGTGGACGGTTGGGCTTTGCCAAGATGGAAAAAGGCTGGTTTACAACATCTTACACCAAAAATTTCTACATGGCACAATGACCATATCGCCGATGGCTCGGCTTATATCAATGCAACTACGGAATTTCGTGACGAACAAGGCAATCTGCAAATCGTGGTCAACTCGCTTTACCGCATCGACGGCAATGGCAACGTCACCCTCACCAACCGTATCCAACCGATGGAAACGGTGACTTCTTTCCCGAAAATTGGAATGCAGTTCCGTACGCCTGTGGATATTGTTTTCAAGGATTTGAGATATTTTGGAAAAGATGCAGAAAACTATCCTGACCGTAATGCAGCTGGCAAGATGGGCTATTACAATGTGGAATCAAGTGATTTGTTTGAACTGCATGTTGTTCCTCAAGACAATGGAAATCATGCCGATACACGCTGGCTGGCATTGGCAAACGACAAAAACAATGTTGGATTATTTGTCACGATGCCCAAACCCTTCAATTTCAGCATCTACAACTACAGCGACGACAACCTGACCGAAGCGCGCCGTATGAACCAACTGGAATCTACCGACTTCTTGACGGTGAACATTGACTACAAGGTGGCTCCCATCGGAACAGCGACTTGCGGTCCCGGCGTGGATGAGAAGTATGTCATTAAGAATCAAGAGTATGAATACACGGTGATGTTCCAGCCTTTTGAGGTAAGCAAGACCGACCCCATCGAATTGAGCCGTTACCAAGTACCTGATTTTGATTCTATTATGGTACCCGCGCCCGAAATCCATTCCTCCATGTTGGGCGACGAGAACTACCGCATCTACAACCGTCCGATTTCAATTTCCATCACCTGCCCCGACCGTGAGGCTGAAATCCGTTACACCATCGACGGTTCGGAACCGACATTAGCATCCAAGAAATACACCAAATCGTTCATTATCAACAACACATGCACGGTGAAGGCCAAGGCCTTCAAGAAGGGCATGGTGGAGTCGTTCACGGCGCAGCGCGTGTTCAACCGACTGAATATCAAGAACACGACCTTCGTCAATCCGCCCGTGGAACGCTATGGCAAGGATGCCGACATCGCCCTGATGGATGGCAAGAAAGGCGTTCCCCACGACTATTACAACGACTGGCTTGGTTTCCAAGGCGTTGACATGGAGGCGACTATCGAGCTGGCTGTGCCTACAATCATCAATGTGGTGAAGGTCGGCATCTGCCATGAGCCTAATGACTGGGTGGTATGGCCCAAGTCAGTGTGGGTAAGTTTTTCAAAAGACGGAGAAAAGTTCACGGACTGGCAACCTGCCGAGTTGCCCGTTTTCAACCGTCCCGACAAGATGACGGGTCACGGAAGAATCGAAGCCCGCGCCCGTGTCGACGGCAAGCAGTGGAAATTCGTCCGCGTCAAGGTGGAGAACCAAGGCGTCTTGCCCGAATGGCATCCCTACGCCGGCGAAAAGGCTTGGATTATGGTGGATGAGGTGGTGGTGGAATGAAGTTTTTTTGTAAATTTGCAGTGAAGAATAAAGAAAACCAAGAATAGAATATGATTACGAAGCAAGCCTTGGGAAATATGCTTTTCGGCATGGCCGACATCCTTCGCGATAAGGTGGAGGACTACAAATCGTATATCCTTTCCTTGTTGTTTTTCAAGCGATTGTCCGACAATTACCAATGGGAAATTGAAGATGCGACAAAGCAATTCTTGGTAAAAGAGGCTCGCGAGCCTTCTCCTAAGGAATTGGCGGTAATCACCAGCAAGAAACATGATTTCCAAATTCCAGACGGCTGTTTTTGGGAAGATGTGCGGAAAGCGTCCATCGACAAAAAGAACGCGATTTTGGATGCCTCGGTGAATGCTATTGCTGACCAGAATGTGGATCAAAACGGTAAATACATTTTGAAAGGTATCATCAATACCGTGCGGTGGAACGAGCCTGCTCCCGATGGTTCTGGTGGCAAGAAATTGGACCCCGAGGTGTTGACCAATCTTGTCAACTACTTGAGTGCGGTCGATTTGAGCAACAAGAACGTTACCGTTGATGTGTTGGGCGATGCCTACGAATACCTGATCAAGCGTTTCGCTGACGAAAATAAAGGCGGCACGATGGCGGGACAATTTTACACGCCTCAGGAAGTGGTCGACATCATTGTGCGTTACCTGAAGCCCCAGAAAGGCGAAACCATCTATGACCCTACCTGCGGTTCCGGCGGTTTCCTGTTGAATGCGGCCAAATACGCCCGCGCCAGTTACGATACGCAAAAGAGCGTCCGTCTGTTTGGTCAAGAATTGGTGTGGAACACTTGGGCCATCTGCAACATCAACATGATTCTGCATGGCTTGGATGCCCGCATCGAGCAGGGCGACACCATCCGCGACCCGAAATTCAAGGATGAGGTGAACGAACTGGAGCTGCGCACTTTCGACAAGGTGATGGCCAATTTCCCCTTTTCGATGGAAAACTGGGCGCAAAACGGCGAACCGAAGAAAGACAAGAAAGGCAATACCATCAACAAGAAAGATGGAACGCCGCAAATTGAATACAAGAAGGAATTTACCGACCCATACAATCGTCTTGTTTATGGTGTTCCACCATACAGCAACGGCGATTTTGCTTTCTTGCAGCACATCATCGCCTCGTTGGATGACAAAGGCAAAGCTGGCGTGGTGTGTCCGCAGGGCGTTTTGTTCCGTGGACAGCCCGAAAAAACTGAAGAGGAAGACGGACAAAACCGCAAGGCCGATGTGGAATACCTGATAAGGCGAGGTTTCCTGCAGGGTGCTGATTTTGCGCAGCATGTCAATATCATTGATGCCATTGTGGTGTTGCCGGGCAATTTGTTTTATGGTACGACCATCCCCGGTGCCATCATTTTCTTCGACAAGAACAAGCCCGAAGAACGCAAGAACAAGGTGCTGATGGTGTATGCCGCCAAGAAGGGTTGGTATCGTGAGGATGCCAACATGAGCGTGTTGGAGCCTCAGGATGTGTTGCGCATCTCGACCATTTTGGAAAGTTGGGGTGATGTGGAGAAGGCAAAAGAATGGATTTGGCTTCAGAAAAACAGGTTGCATAATCAGATTGACGAGGAGTTGGATTTCCAACTTTCTGAGATTGAAAATGATACAAAGGATGAGATAGCCAAGCAAACCGAAAAGTTGAACAAGGCCAAACAAGCGGTTCAAACCAAAACGGAGAATAGCAAGAAGCCGACTAATAGTGAGTTGAAGGCTGTGGAAGCAGCGCAAAAGTCGTTGGACAAACTGATAGCCGACAAAACGGCAAAAGTGAACGCCGCCAACGAAAAAGCCGAGAAGCAGCGCAAGGCCATTGCCGACGTGGAAACGGAACTTTTGCAGATGTTGGCCGACCCTGAATTGCGCAAACGCTATTTCTCCATCGTGGATATGGACGAGATTGAGGAGAACGAGTTCAATCTCAATATTCCACGCTATGTGGATACCTTTGAGCCGGAAGAACAGATTGACCTCAAGCAAGCCATTGCCGAGTTCAAGAAGTCGATGCAAAAGGAAACGACGGTGGAAAAGGAGTTGGAGGAGTTGTTGGAAACGATTGACAATGAACAATGTAATTAACGATGATGACAGAGACAAACCGCATAGAACTAAAACGGGAACTGACTCGCGATCTGGATTTGGAGCGCGAAGTGGTGGCGTTTCTTAATTACCGAGAGGGTGGAATCATTTACATCGGCATCGATAATGATGGTAAGGTTGTTGGGGTAAAGGATATTGACGGGGACATGCTGAAAATCAAGGACCGCATTCGCACTGGGATTTCTCCTTCGCCAATGGGATTGTTCGATGTCAAGGTTGAAGAAATCGACAATATCCCTGTTATCAAGATTTTTATTGCCAGCGGAAGCGAAAAGCCTTATTACAAAACCCGTTACGGCCTGTCGGAAAAGGGCTGTTTTATGCGTGTGGGTACGGCAGCGGAACCAATGGCTAACGCGCAAATCGAAGATCTTTTTGCCCGAAAAGTACATAACTCCCTCAAAAATGTGGTTTCGCCACGGCAAGATTTGACCTTTGCCCAACTCAAAATATACTACACCGAAAAAGGGTTTCAACTTAACGACAACTTCATCCGTTCGCTTGATTTGATGACCGACGACGGGAAATACAATTATGTGGCATACTTGTTGGCTGATGAGAACGGCAATTCGATGAAGTTGGCAAAATACGCAGGTACAGACCGTTACGACTTGATTTCAAACAATGAGTATGGGTATTGCTGTCTGATTACCGCCACGAGGAAAGTGCTTGACAAATTGGATGTTGAAAACAAAGTGTCATCGAAGATTACTCCGACGAGACGCATCGATACGCCGCAATGGGATAGGATTGCCGTGAGAGAGGCCGTGATAAACGCCATTGTTCATAATGACTATATCTATGGTGCGCCTTCCAAAATCGAGCTTTTTTCCGACCGTTTGGAAATCACTTCCATAGGCAGGATTCCATTGGGGCTGACCAAAGAGGATTTTTTCAACGGTGTGAGTCTGCCGCGCAACAGGGAGTTGATGCGTGTGTTTCGTGATGTGGAGTTGGTGGAGTCGCTTGGCTCGGGCATGAACCGTATCATGCGTATATATGGAAGGGACAACTTCGAGTTCGGAGGCAATTATGTTCGTATGATCGTGCCTTACAATTGGATTCCCGAAAAAGAAGTACAGGGCGAAGAAGAGACTGTCGAACAAACAGGAGACAATACTTTAAATGTCGGTAGTGATGTCGGAAGTTTGTCGGAAGCTCAACTTACTGACAGACAAAAGTGGCCAGAAAAGTGGCCAGAAAAGTGGCCAGAAAAGTGGCCAGAAAAAGGCCAGAAAATATTGGATATTATCTCTCGCAATAAATCAATAACCATTGCAAAATTAGAAGTAGAACTTAATATTGGACATACAACTCTAAAAAAGATTTTACGAGAGATGCAGAACGAGAACATCATTCGCCGCGTCGGTCCCGACAAAGGTGGCTATTGGGAAGTGATTGGGAATGGACAATGTACAATTGACAATGAACAATGATGGAGAAGCAAACTAAAATAGGAACTGTTCCTTTAGGTTGGAAAGAGAAGAAGCTTAAAGATGTTTTTTACATTAATGAGTTGTCTTTGCCATCCAATACCCCTGCTGATTATCAGTTCAGATATATTACAATTGAACAAGTCAGTACAAATCATATAGATTATGAAAATTGCGAAGCTTTTCGTTTTTCTGATGCTTCAGGAAGAGCGAGACGAATAGTTAGGGATAATGATATTTTGATTTCAGGTGTAAGACCAAATCTGAAATCTTTTGCAATATTTGAAAATCCAGATGCTGGTAATTGGATTTGTTCTACTGGATTTTATGTTCTAACAGCTAAAAACGAAGATGATAATCTGATTTCGTATTATGAATTGTTGAGTGAAATAGGTGAACGACAATTCTATAGTTATGTGGCTGGTTCTAATTACCCTGCTATTGGGGATAGTGACATTCGTAATATTCGTCTTGTATTACCTTCATCTGCGAAAGAGCAAACCGCCATAGCCAATATCCTCTCGAAGGTAGACGAGGCGATAGCCTCGGTGCAGGGCAGCATTGCCTCCGCCGAGCGGCTGAAGAAGAGCCTGATGCAGAACCTCCTCACCGGACGCATGAAACCCGATGGCCCCCTCCGCAAAGAGGATGAATTCTATATGGATGAGAAGTTCGGGAAAGTGCCGATGGGGTGGGAAGTGAAAAGGGTTGATGAAATCGCAGAAAGAAAAACAGATGTAATTGATCCGACAAAAACCAAAGAAGTTTATGATTATATTGGTCTTGAACACATCATTCCCGATGAGTTCACTCGTTGTGGAAAAGGCTTGTCCAACGAAACAGTTGCCCTGAAAGTAAAGTTTGAAAAAGGCGATTTGCTGTATGGAAAACTGAGACCTTACTTGAATAAGGTCTTCATTTCGGATATTTCTGGAGTCGGCTCAACGGAGTTTATTGTATTAAAACAAAATGAATTCACGAATTGGGTGTATCTGAATTTCCAATTACAACGTTTTTTGGATTATACTAAATCGATGACAGCGGGAACACAGCATCCTCGTGCAAGTTGGAAAGACATTAAGCATTATTTGGTGTGTATGCCAAAAGATGAGCAAGAACGAGAAGGCATCGAAAATAAACTTCTCTCACTTGAACAACAAAAGAAATCAAAACAACAAAAAGTCGCCACCCTTGAGCGGTTGAAGAAATCGCTGATGCAGAATTTGCTGACGGGGAGGGTGAGGGTAAAAAAGTAATAAAAAAAAGAAAGGAGACTAAACATGACAAATCAAGAATTGATTTCATTATTCGAGCACATCAGATATCAAATTGTTGTATTCCCCAAAGATACAACATCACCATTGCCACAATCTGTTGGAAGTGGTTTTATGCTTGATTATAAAGGATTGACTTTTTTTGTTACAGCAGATCATGTGGTTAATACTCACGATAATGGTGTTAGAAAGATTAAAGATAACATGATTGCGATATCAACAAACATACCAGTAATAGAAGATGAGAGACTTCAAACAATGATGATTCCAATTGGTGGTTTTTATTTCTTTAATCAACTTAAAGTGGATGTTGACAAGGGCACTATAGATAATATGCCTTTGTTCGATGCCGCATTCAGCATTCTTCAAGATTGGCAAATAAATACGGAATGTATTACATGCGAGGTTAAAATTGAAGGTGCAAATGTTTCTATAGGAGAGAAAAAGTTCCATATTAAAGATACAGATATAATTAGTGCAAATAATGAAGATGTGTATTCTGTATTTGGAAGAGTGAGGTTCTCATTAGTTGAAATAAACGGAACAGTTGTATTAAATTCTCAACAAACGTTTAAAACCGGATTAAAGTTAGTGGGTGAAGATGATTCTCAAAACTATTACATTTTACAATATCCTGATGAGGTAATATATGAAGATTGGGCAGGGTTAAGTGGCTCTGCTGTATTAAATCAAGATGGTAAAATAATAGGGATTGCATGCTCAGTAAGTACTTCTGGAAATAGATGGGTTTGGGTAAAAAAGATTCAAAGAGTTTTGCCTTTAATGGATGCAGCAATATTAGAAAACAACAATAACATAAGCATAATATGACAGCAATAGTAGGAATATTAAACAAACATGGAATTGCAGTAGCTGCTGATAGTGCAGAGACTATCGGAAACGGAATAAAGATTTATAACAAAGCAAACAAAATCTTCAATTTATCTAAATATCATCCAATAGGGGCTGCAGTTTATGGTAGTGCAAATTTTGGAGATTTAGTCCCATGGGATATTGTGTTCAAACTATATCGTGAAAACATAGGTAAGTTATGCTTGCCGAAGATCGAGGATTATGTTAGTAATTTTGTCTCGTTTATTGAAGGGAAGGGGTTTTTCTCCGAGGCAAAAGATTTAGAGAGTGCCTTGTGTAATAATATTCTTTCTTATTTCAATGAATATATTGTTATCAATCGAATAGGTCATGGAAATCCGAATGGAATTGATTTGACTAAATTACCAATAGTATTGAAAGAAATTCAGAAAGAAATATCGACTTCACCAATTATTGATTCAATTAAAGATGTGACCAAAGATGAGTTTGTGGCAAGTATAGGAAACGCATTGAAAAAAATAAAACAAGATCTTGTCAGAAACGGCTTTGATTATAAAACAATTGAAAATGAATTAATGGAGGTTTTGTATTTGTCTTTTACACGAAAAGAGATTATGCATAACCATTCAGGAGTAGCGATTTTTGGATATGGGGAAGAAGAAATATACCCACGTTTGTTCAGATTGAAGATATATGGGGCTGTTTGTGGGAAATTGAAATGGAATTTAGAGGAAAAATGCGTAATTGATAATAATAACACAGGAATTATATGCCCAATGGCTCAACAGGATGTTATGATGACAATTTTGTGCGGTATTGAACCCAAATTACAGCAACTAATAGTCCAATTAACCTCTCAAGTTATAACTGAAAACATTAAGCAAATAGCCTCAACAGTTGGAAAAACAGACAAATTGTTGGCAAAAAGTATTTCGGCAATTAATGTTCAGCCTACTTTGGATTTATTCAATAAGAATCTTAAAGCAATTATTGATAATAATCATGTTTTTCCGCTTATTAACACAATTGCAATCCTGCAAAAAGAAGACTTAGCTGAAGTGGCCGAGAATTTAATATATCTCACTTCTCTTATAAGGAGGATTACCCCAGACAAAGAAAGTGTTGGTGGTCCAATAGATGTTGCTTTGGTTTCAAAAGGAGATGGTTTTATTTGGATAAAACGCAAACACTATTTTGAAGAAACATTGAATAAACATTATTTCGGCAAATATTATGTTGATTCCGATTATAGAAAGGAGGCAAACAATGAGTAATTATTTGAATAACAATTCTTTTTCAGGAGGATTTAAGAATGAATCAAGGTATTCAGTATGTGAAGAAAAGAATCAAACTCAATGGATAAATCAGGTTGCAAAAAAAGCTGCTAAACTCATTTCAGAACAGATTAAAGAATCTGATAATCAATCGAAAAAATCTAAATAATTCTTTATTAGGGGAATGAAAACCTCCATCCGTTTCTATAACGACCACGAAGTTCGGGCCATCTGTGACGAGGAAAACATATCGAATAGAATGATTATTTTTGCAGAATAAATCACAGCTAATGATGACAATAGATGACATACAAAAGCTGGTAGCAAACGATGAGAACCGTGTGCTGGAGCTGAAAAAGAGTACAGGCGAACTAATAAAAGGTATGCAGACACTTTGTGCGTTTCTGAATTCCGATGGTGGCTGGCTGTTTTTCGGCGTAACGCCGAAACTGGAGATTGTTGGGCAAAATGTTACCGATAATACCAAACGCGAGATAGCCCACGAAATCACAAAGATGGAACCTGCCATTAAGTTGCCGTTGGAACTGATTGAAGTACCCGAACGCCCCGATTGCCACGTGATTGGAATTCATGCCGAAGCCGCCAAATTCGGCGATGCTCCCTATACCTACGACGGCCGCGCTTACTATAAGGTGGAAAGCACCACGGTGCTGATGCCGCGTTCCATGTTCGAGGAACGCCTTCGCCGCAGCGACCCCAAACGCTTCGCATGGGAAAGTCAGACACCCGATACGCTTCGCATCGAAGACTTGGATGAAAGACAGATTCGCAACACCATCAACTACGGCATTAGCAAAGGTCGAATGCCGGCCTCATCGATTTCGGAAGACACCTTGACTCTGCTCGATAAGTTCGCGATGGTGGAGAACGGGAAAATCAAGAACGCCGCAGCGGCACTGTTCACCAAGCGCCCGCAGGATTACCCGCAATTCTTGCTTCGCATGGCTCGTTTTCGCGGCACAGAAAAACGGGATTTCATCGACAACATGCGACTCTATGGCAATTTCTTTGAACTATTAGATGCTGGCTTGGCCTTCTTTTTCAAGCATTTGAACCAAAGCGGGGTGGTCAGGGGACTGCGCAGGGAAGAGCAATTGGAAATTCCCTTTGAGGCTTTGCGCGAAGCCTTGACAAACGCCTTGTGCCACAGACAACTGGATTCACCCAGCGGCAGTGTCGGCATCGCCATCTATGACGACCGTGTGGAGATAGAAAACGCTGGACACCTCCCCAACGAGCTCACCATTGATACCATCAAACTGCCGCATCGCTCGTATCCGCAGAACCCGATTCTCGCGAACGCACTCTACATGACAGCCTACTTGGAAAGTTGGGGCACTGGTGTAAGCCGAATGGTGGAAGCCTGTAGAACAGCAGGCGTGCCAGAACCCAAGTTTGGCACCGACGGGTTGTTCGTTTGGATTACCTTCCAACGGCCGAGCTCTGATACTTACTCCGACACTTACTCTGACACTTACTCTGATACTTACTCTGACACTTACTCTGACACTTACTCTGATACTAACCCTGATACTTACTCTGATAGTACCCCTAACACTAACCTTAACACTATGCAATTATCGGATAGGCAAAAGGAGGTGGTGCTATATTGTATTTTTCCGAGAAGCAGTCGCGAAATCCTGAATCATATAAATGTTACATACCATAATAAGAATATTGCAAAGTACATAACATCATTGGTTGATGCTGGTCTTCTTGAAAGAATCATACCCGAATCTCCCAAGGCGCCCAACCAAAAATATGTTATAAAAAAGAAAGTTCAATAAATACCTTGCTCAAACAAATTGGAAACTCATGAGCCAGCTACACGAAAACAAGCCCGTAGAATCCAAAGTCACAGAATGGCTCAGCCAACTAGGTTGGGAATACCATTCGGCGGAGGATTTGAAGCAATATAAACGCTTGCAAACCAATGCGGTCATTGAGCCGATATTGGTGGAAAAGGTGATGGCGTTGAATGGAATCAGCCAATATGCTGCAAAAACGGCGGTAGAAACGCTGCTCAACAACTTGCGCAACCCCATTCCCATTGAAGGCAACGAAAACTTCCTCAATCAACTTTGCGATGGCGTGACCATCACCATTGACCGAAAAGACCGTACCATCCGTTTCATCGATTTTGACGATATTTGGAATAATAGTCTCATCGTCACCAACCAATATGCGGTGCAGCAGGTGCGTGTGGATATTTGCCTGTTGGTGAACGGTATTCCGTTGGTGCCCATCGAGGCCAAGCAATGTGCAAGGCGCGGCACCAACTGGCTCGAAGGCGTTAGGCAATTCCAGACCTATGACCGCCGCAGCGACAAGTTGTTTATCAGCCATTTGTTTGGCGTGGCCTGCAACGGACGACTGAGCAAATACGGCATTCCGGGCGCGTCATCGTCCTACTTCAACGAATGGAAGGATTCGGTCATTGCCAATAAGTACGACAATCCGCTGCTACATCCCGAAAACGAGTTGTGCCGTGTTTACCAAGACGAAATCGACGGACTGGTGCACTTCGATGTGGAGCGGTTGCCCAATGGTCAGTTGTTGGAGCAGATGAAGTTTGGTATCATTGGTTTGCTGCAACCCGAGCGAGTGTTTGACATTTTGCAGCATTTCATCGTGTTTGAGCGCGATGATGGCAAGATTATCAAGAAAGTGGCGCGTTACCAGCAACTCCGTGCTGCCAACAAGATTGTGGATAGGGTGGTGCAGTCCGACAAGGCACAGGGCGTGATTTGGCACACCCAAGGCTCAGGCAAGTCGCTCACCATGCTTTACACCGCCTACAAACTCCGCAAGACAGAAGTCCTCGACGACCCGACTATTTTCATCGTGGTGGACCGCAAGAATTTGAAAGATGATATGGATGACAACTTTATCAATTGTGTGTTTCCCAACGCTCGGGTTGTTTTGAGTATTGGCGATTTGATTTCCATTATCAAGAGCAAGCCTGCTGGTGTGTTCATCACCACCATACAGAAATTCAGGGATCTAGGCGAGATTATGGACGAGCGTGAGAATGTTATTGTACTGATTGATGAAGCCCACCGCACCGAATACGGCGACTATCAGATGGAACTGCGGGCGGTGTTGCCCAATGCCAAACGTTTTGCCTTCACGGGAACGCCGATTCCTAAAACTCATCAAGAGTTCGGCGTTAAGGACGAAAGCGGCAAAATGGAGTATTATTTGGACAAATACAGCGTCATCGATGCCATCAATGATGGTGCCACCAAGCCCATTCGTTACACTTTGGGACCTTCGCAGTGGTTCCTCGACAAGGAAAACCTGAAAAAAGGCTACGAGGAAATCACCGCCGATTTGGAAGAAGACCAGAAACGTTTGGTGGAGCAGCGTGTGCAGCCATGGAAGACTTTGATGAAGAAATCTGAACGCATCCAGACTATCGCCGCCGACATCGCCAAGGATTTCCGCGAGCGATTGGAGCCACAGGGTTTCAAGGCGCAGGTGGTGGCCATTGACAAGGAAGCTTGTGTACTGTATTACAACGAATTGAAGAAGTATTTTGACCCATCGGAAATCCGCATCATCTTTTCCAAAGGACAATACGAAACCAAAGAGCGTTACGATATGTTTTCACCGTTCTACATCGACGACAAGGAACGCAAACGCCTGATTGACAATTTCAGGAAACGCATCACTGAAGAGGAGATTGCCAAAGGCAACAGTTTGAAAATTTTCATTGTGTGCAACATGTTGCTTACGGGATTCGATGCACCAATTGAGCAGACCATGTATCTGGACAGCCCTTTGCGCGACCATAATTTGTTGCAGGCAGTGGCGCGCACCAATCGCCCGTATGACTATGGCGAAGGCGAAAACAAACTTTCCAAGGAATTTGGCCGCATCGTGGACTATGTGGGCGTGTTCCAAAACTATAAGGAAGCCTTGAACTACGACCCGGCCGACATTGGCGAGTTTGAGGATGTGGATGCGCTGTTGGAAACTTTCCCAACGGAATTGGATGCTGCCTTTGAGCCATTCAAGGATGTAGAATTGGAGGATAGCTACGAATGTGAGATGGCCATTATCCGCAAACTAAGCGAGATTGACCATGGCCAATTTGAGAACCGTTTCCATCGTGTGGTGCAGCTTTGGGAAGCCATCAGCCCCAATCCAGGATTGCGTCCGTTCCGAAACAAATACCTGTGGCTGGTGACCATTTACGAGTTGTATATGGAGGAATTCCGCCGCGTGGATTTCGATGCGGAGTTTTATGCCGCCCAAACCCGCAAGTTGTTGGAAGAGAGTGCCACATTACTCGATTTTCGCGGCCATTTGCCAGAAATTACCATGGATGCGGATTATCTCACCAAATTGCAAGAGACTAAACTTTCGCCTTCCGACAAGGCAGAGAAAATCATCCGCGACATCGAAACGATGATTCGCACCAACCAAAACAACAGCGCCATTTACATCGAATTCCAAGAGCGATTGAATGCCTTGATTCAGATGAAAAACGCCAATACCCTTGAAATTGAAGGGCTTCTGAAGAAACTCAGTGCGCTTTATACCGAAGTGGACGAGGCGATAGAGATTCCCAAGAACATGGGCTTTGCCGACAAGGGCACTTTCGAGATTTACCAGATTATCAAGAACGAAATCCCCAACTTTGACGAGCAACTGGTGCGGGAGTTTGCCAACGAACAAGCACAACGTATCCTGTCTAAAATCTATATTGGCTGGCAGGAGGTGACGCAAGAGTACAACCGTTTCAGGACTGATATGGAACTCTTGTCGGTCAATCCCAAATACGAATCCTTGAACCTCGACATTGACGGGCCATTGGGTGATGCCTTGATGGATTCCGTATTGAAGAATTTTAGCCTGAACTGATATGTTGCCAGAGAACTATTCGGTTATTCGAAGGGATGTGAAACATGCCCGTTTGCGTGTGCATGAAGATGGCTCCGTGCAAATGTTTGTGCCACTTGCATTTTCCGATGAAGAAATCGATAGACTGTTTGAGGTAAAAAAACAGTGGATACTCTCCAAACAGCGCTTTTTTGCACAAAAGGAGAAAATCAAATTGCGCCGAAACGAATTTCTGCTTTTTGGCAACCGTTATGCTTATTATTATTCGGCAAAATACAAGAACAAGATTGAAATCAACCACGAAAGCAAGACCATTCAAGCCAATCGTGACTTATTGGATTCGACAATTCAGGAAAAATGGCTGAAATCGGTGGCAAAAAAACATATCACGAAAAGGGTAGAGGTATTGTCAGAAGCGTTGTTGCTGCCTTATCATAGGCTTTACATCAGAAGTCCAAAAAAGAAATGGGGCAATTGTTCCAAGGAAAAAAACATTTCCATCAACTGGAGAGTCATCAAAGCTCCGCAGTTCGTGATTGATTATGTCATCATCCACGAATTATGTCATACGGTCATAATGAAGCATACAGTAAGATTCCAAACTTTGCTTCGTTCCCATTGTCCTGATTGTGAGGCGGCACAAGCTTGGTTGGATAGATATGGAAATAGTCTCTGACAACAAAAGCCACATGGGCATTTAAAAACATATTGTTATTCAACAATGTTTTCTGTAATTTTGCATCGTTTTCAGTAGTAATGAAAAGTGTTCCAATAATAAAAAGAATTGAAATGAAAAAAGCATTGCCATTTTTGTTAGTTTTGTTTATGAGCGTGTCGCTCCCGTTGAAGGCCCAATTCGATACTACTCCAAGGGTTGTGTCGAAATTTGGGTTGAGTTTCTGTTTGCCTGATTTTACTTCCAGTGCCAGCAATGAATTGGGAAGTGTGATTGATTATGGTGTTACAGATATGCCCGGATTGGCTTCGCTTGAGGTGCCCGTTTATAAGGGCGTCTATGGCGTTGGTGTCAGTTACGGTATAGAGTTTCCACTGTATCATGAAATTTTCATCGAATCGGGTATCGGTTTTAGTTATATGCAAGTAAAGAATTCTTTTGCCAACAATCGATTGGCTATTACTTATCATGGCAAAAGATATGAATTGGATTACGGCTGCAACGAAAGGTACAACCTCAGCTATATCCAAGTGCCTGTTTTGATAGGATATGATTTGAGCTTGGATGAAATCTCATCCATCCGTGTTAGCGCAGGCGTTCTGGCTGGCATTGGAGTTTCGGCCAAGTGCAAGTTGAAAGACGGCTATTCCGACTATGTCATCAAAAACGTAAATCCTGTCCAAAACTCCAAGAGCGAAGAGGCCTATAGCACATTTTCAGGGAGCATTGATTTGTACTCAGGCGATTACTCCATCTCCCAAGTCTATATCGAAGGCCTGCAAGATACGTATGAGTATAAGGATAAGGTGGCCGCTCCTTTTAAACGGTTTGACTTAGGCCTTATGTTTGGAATATCGTATGTGTTTGATGATTTTGAGTTTGGGGCATCGTATGATTATGGCCTTATGAATATAGCAAACGATGAGTATTTCAGTAGCACAGATAGGGTAGGTGGATGCCTTTTGACTGGTAGTGTTGTCAGGAGCGAACAAGGCATGAACGACTACAAGCACAAGGTGAACATTCTGCGTTTCTTTGTCAACTATCGCTTATAAAGAAAAAAGAGCCACCCAAGTGGCTCTTTTTCTTTTACCATTCCACAGCCATTCGCTGTACGGGCATTGTCATGCAGCGGGCACCTCCGCCGCCTCGCGAGAGTTCGTTGCCCTCGAAAGCTACGATGCACTTCCTGTCGTCGGCAAGGTTGTATTTGTTGTTGACCACATCGGCGGCAGTGACAATGTTGAAGCCAGCTTTGTTCAAGGCCTCCAACGTGTGCTGGTTGCGACCATAACCGATGAACTTTCCGGGTGCGAGGCAGAAGAAGTTGCAACCGCTGTGCCATTGCTCGCGGGCCGCATAGTCCTTGTTGCCGTTGCCGCAATAGACAGGCTCGAGGTCGATGCCGATTTCTTTCAGTCCGACAAGCAGGTTGGGCACTTCGGTGCCTACGGCCTTTTGTCCGTCGATGGTGATATGGAAAGTCTTGAGATTGCTGCCCATGATGACAGGCTCGTAAATCATGCACTTGTCGACATCAAGCATGGTGAACACCATATCCAAATGGATGAACGACTCGGGTGTCAGCGGTAACTCTTGGAAAATAAGGTGCTTCACGCCGGGCTTGGTTTTCAGGTGCTCCACCAAAGCCTCCACACCGTGCATGTTGGTGCGCGAGCCTAAACCGCAAATCACAACGTTGTCGCGAATGATTTGCACGTCGCCGCCTTCCACTGTGCCTTCACCATGAATGTCGTAGCTCATCACGGGATTGACGACCTTGGTCTCAAACAAAGGATGCAGGTTGTATATGCTGCTCAGAATCATGCACTCACGGGCACGAACAGTCGTGGCCATGTTGCTGATCATGATGTTGTCGAACATCGTGAAGGAGGCATCACGCATGAAGAAGAGGTTGGGCACGGGCAGCAAGGCGTATGGTTCCTTGTTGATGTAGGTGATTTCATCCAATTGCACACCCTCAATGAGCTGGCGGGAGAGTTCTTCAGCCGGAAGTCCCTTCAGATAGGGTGCGAGGAAAGCTTTGTCCTCGACCTTGCAAATCCGATCCACCAGTCCCGATTTGACGTTCTCTGACTTCAGGATGTCGGTCAGGAGGTCGCCGATTTCGTGGACTTGCGCCGCCTTTTGGAGCACTTTCTTAAAGTATCCGTACTCTTTTTGCGCGACTTGCATGTTCAAAATGTCGCTGAAAAGGAAGGTGTGGGCGTTTTCAGGGGTTACTTTTTCCAGTTCAGGCCCTGGGGTATGTACTAAAACGTGTTGGAGTTTTCCAATTTCCGAGTTTACACTGACGTTGATTCCTTGTTGTGAATCCATAAAAGACTTTTTTGTGAAACAATAAGAGCTTGGCTGTCACCAATGCTCCGAATATGGGTGCAAAATTAGCAATTTTTTGAGGATTGCCAACGAAAAAAGTTGAAAATCGGGTGAAAAAAGGTGGTTTTTGTCGCCAAAATGCAGTCAATCATCGAATAAGACGACATCTTCGTCCAAATTGTATGTCCTGAAATGGAGTTTTTCTGGCTGCTCGATGTTGAGGTAGAGGTTTTCCCATTTCCTAGTGCCCCAATTTCCGACGAGCGAGACTTCGCGCGTCAAAACCTTGAGTTCGGCAATGAACGCACTTCGGGGAATGGTATAAGCTCCAAGGCTCATCAAATGCTTTGTTTCCTGCTGGCAATCAATGAGTTTGAAATCGTGCTCAAGCAAGAAAACGTGCAAGGCATGAAACGCCACTTTGGAAGCATCGTTCATGGTGTGGAACATTGACTCGCCGAAAAACACTTTGCCAATAGCAAGGCCATAAAGCCCTCCGACCAACTCGCCGTCTTGGTAGGCTTCAAAAGAATGTGCGATGCCCAATTCGTTTAGGTGACAGTAGGCATCCACCATCTCGTCCTGAATCCATGTGCCGTCTTGGTCTTTGCGCGGAGTTTCGGCGCAACGCAGCATCACCTCGCGGAAATTTGTGTCAATTCGAACCTCGAATTTTCCAGCTTTCAAGGTGTGCCTCAGCGACTTGCTGACTCTCATCTCGCCCGGACGGATGATAAGTCGCGGGTCGAGCGACCACCATAACAAAGGCTCGTTTTCGTTGTACCAAGGGAAGATGCCGTTGGCGTAGGCCACAATCAAGCGTTGGGGCGAGAGGTCGCCGCCAAAGGCAAGCAGGCCTTCCTCGTTGGCATGGTCGGCAGGGGGGAAGAAGCAATCCTCGTCGTTGAGTTGGTATAAAATGTTCATATCGTCAAATGAAGTGCAAAAATATGAAATTTTGGTTTGCGGGGCTGTCATATTATGGTAGCCGTACATGAAATTTCCCTATTTTTGCGCGTTGATATCGAATTATGCCACGATATTTCATCCACATGGCCTACAACGGTAGCCGCTATCACGGTTACCAAATCCAGCCGCATTCCAGCAGTGTGCAGGCTACGGTGGAGCAATGCCTGAGTCTCAAGTTGGGACAAACGGTCTCCATCACGGGCTGTGGCCGCACGGATACAGGCGTCCATGCACGGAATTATTACGCCCATTTCGACCTCGAAAACGAGATTGCGGATGCTGAAACGCTTGCAAATCAAATGAATGCGTTTTTACCCGAAGATATTGTCATCTATCGGATTTGGCCGGTCAATCCTGAGCTACATGCCCGTTTTGATGCCGTTTCGCGCACCTATCATTATTACATCACACGCACGAAGAATCCGTTCCATACGCAAGATGCGTATTACCTTTACGGCGACTTGGATGTAACCAAAATGCAAAAAGCTGCAAATCTTCTCTTTGATTATGAGGATTTTACGAGTTTTTCCAAAGTTCACACGCAAGTCAAGACCAACAACTGCAAAATCATGGAGGCGCGTTGGTTTGAGCGGGATGGTTTGTTGGTTTTCCGCATCAAGGCGGACAGGTTTTTGCGCAATATGGTGCGGGCCATCGTCGGCACGTTGTTGGAGATAGGGAAGGGGCGCATGACCTTGGAGGAGTTTCGTGAAGTCATCGAAAGGAAAGACCGCTGCGAGGCGGGAATATCTGTGCCGGCCCATGCGCTTTTCTTGGAGGAAGTCGAGTATGATACAGGCCCTTCGACAAGCTCAGGGACCTAAGGTCGTTGAGCCTGTCGAAATGCCGAACAATTTTAAATCATTGAATATTAAATCTTTAAATTCCCATTATGTTCCAAAAACTCATCCGTTTCTGCGTCAAGTTAGTTCAGAAATACCTTCCTGAACCCTTTATTTTTGCGGTCATTTTGACTTTGGTGGCCTTCATCATCGCTATGCCTGTGTGTAAGCAGTCGCCCGTCGAGGTCGTTGAGCACTGGGGCAATGGCGTGTGGTCGTTGTTGGCTTTCGCCATGCAGATGGCGTTGGTGTTGGTGAGCGGCTCGGCGTTGGCGGCGGCACCGTCCATCAAAAGAGGCATCAGCGCTTTGGCAGCAAAGCCCAAGACACCCGCAGGAGCCATCGCCTTGGTGACAGGTATTTCGGCCTTGGCTTGTTGGCTCAATTGGGGTTTCGGCCTCATCGTTGGCGTCATCTTCGCCAAGGAAATCGCCAAAAAACTCCGTGGCGTGGATTACCGTTTGCTCATCGCCTCGGCTTATAGCGGCTTTGTGGTGTGGCACGCGGGGCTGTCGGGTTCCATTCCGCTGACGATGGCCACTTCTACCTCCAATTTGGAGAAGGTCACGCAAGGCGCTTTGGTAGACCCCATCCCGATTAGCCAAACCATCTTGGCGCCGCAAAACCTCATCATGGTGGCGGTCGTCATTGTGGCTATTGTGGTGGTCAATTCGTTGATGCATCCCAAAGGGAATCTGGTGGTTGCGATTGAGCCAAGTCTGCTTTTCGAGGAAGAGCCTGCTCCTGCACCGAAAGCCACCACGCCTGCCGAGAAATTGGAAAACAGCCCCATCCTCTCGTGGATTATCGCTTTGTTGGGCTTGTCCTATTTGGTCATCAAGTTGTTTTTCAAGGGCGGCACCTTCGATTTGGGAGCGGTCATTATGCTGTTCCTGTTTTTGGGCATCATTTTGCACGGCACGCCGTTGGCATACGTCAAGGCATTTGGCAAGTCGGTGGGAGGAGCGGCAGGTATCGTGCTGCAATTCCCATTTTATGCGGGTATTATGGGCATCATTACGGGCGTGGGCGAGTCGGGCATTTGCTTGGGCGAGGTGGTCAGCAATGCCTGTGTAAGCATTTCAACGCCAAAGACTTATCCGTTGTTTACCTTCTTCTGTGCGGCCATTCTGAACATGTTCGTGCCCTCTGGCGGTGGTCACTGGGCCATCCAAGCCCCGATTATGTTCACGGCGGGAGCGGCATTGAATGTCGACCCGGGCCTGACGGGCATGGCCATCTCATGGGGCGATGCTTGGACCAACCTGATACAGCCGTTCTGGGCCTTGCCGGCCTTGGCCATAGCCAAACTGAATGCAAAAGACATCATGGGTTTCTGCATCATCGACCTGTTTGTCACGGGATTGATAATTTGCGGAGGTTTGTTGCTTTGGGCCTGATTTGGAGGACTTTGTTCAAGAAACTCAGACCATCTTCCACCCATCAATCCGCCGCGTCGTGCTTGAGAAATTCACGCCAATTTTGTAGAGTTTGCGTGGGTCTTGTTTAAAGGTTTTTTTCTAAATTTTTATCACTATTTTTATCAATTTTGTTTGTGATTTAGGATTTTTTTGTAAGTTTGCACCCAACAAATAAACCGAAGTCTAACCAAACAAATCAGAAAATGAATATAGCGCATTGAGCGTACCGATGAAAAGCGGGATATTAAAAAATAGCGTTAGCTTAAATGTTTGTGTTTCGTTGGGGCTTTATAAAACAATACCTGGCAGTTTGATTGCTCAGGAACTGTCGGGACTTAACGCTGCAAAGATACACATTCTTTATAAAATGCAAGTGTTTTGTATCGCATACATTTCCTGTGAAAGTCTTAGATTATAACGGTACAATGTCATCACACGTTTCGTGTCGTTGGCGCAAGCCGAAACATAACGGTGCATTCGCTCATAAGAAATGGCATCCTCAAATTCGCAGTATTTCATGGTATTGTAGTCATCTCGCTCGCAAAAGTACAAATTTTCGCCAAACTTACCGCGCATTCCCAAAATTTCCCTACCTTTGACCCGCTTTGAGCAGCGGTCCCTGAGCCTGATGAAGGGCCACCTCAATCCTGAAATCTTAAAATCCTGAAAACACAAACCATATTCAAACTACAGATTACACAGATGAAACAGATGTCCTCAGAAATAATTAAAATGCACAAATGCCCATTGATACAGATGCCTGCCGGCAGCGACAGCCCATCCGTACAAATAGGGAGCTTGCGACCCAAGAATTTTGAAAGACAAATCCGTAAAATCTGTAAAATCCGTAGTTAAATAAACTCCTAAAATCGTCTCACGCAGAATCCGCTGAAATTTGAAATCTTGAAATCTTGAAATCTCAAATCTTTAATCTTAAATCCTTAATAATTAAATCATTATGAAACACATTTCGATTAAAACCTTGTTGTTGGCACTCCTTTTCGTGGTTGCAGTGCCTTGTGTGAACGCCCAAGTGGCTCATATCGGCGACATCCTCTGCACCACAGGTGTCTATGTAAGCCCTGCCGAGTTTGAAGCCTCTGGCCTCGAAGCTATGGGCGTGATTTTCTATGTGGATGCCACTGGGCAGCATGGCTGGGCTGTGGCTTTGGAAGATGCGGGAAGCTTTAGGTGGTGTTCTGGTACTATTGATACTCCTCTACCTAATTATAACTCTACACGGGCAGCAATTTATGACCAAAATGGCTTGTTTAATACACAGGAAGTGCTCAATTGGGATGCTCCATATAATTATACATTTCCAATATTTGAGGCTTTGGATGTGGACAACGGCTGGTATTTGCCCGCTATTGGTCAGTTGAACTACCTTTATGGCAATCTTATAGAGGTGAACGAAGGACTTGCTGTTGCTGGTGGCACGATATTCGTTATGACAAGCAGTTGGACATACTGGTCTTCAACCGAGTATAGTGGTGCCTCCGCGTGGATTTTGACTAATTCGGGTAGGTTGAACACTGCTGGTCAGAGCTACACTTACCGTGCTCGTGGTGTCCGTAATTTCTAATGTCAGCAGCTCATAACCATAAATAAATTCATTATGAGTAAGATAAAGAGAAAAAGGAGGGTGCTGGTTGGGGTGCTGTTGTTGCTGGCGGTAGCTTGGGGGAATGGCGTTTTTGCACAAGCTGTGAGTCGTGAAATAGCTCGAAGTGTGGCAGAGACGTTTTTCAACCAGAATATAAGAAACGGCAGTGGCCAACCGATACATTTTGATGACATCACTGCCGAAACGCCCTTTCAAAACTTTTACGTCTTCAGTGCTGATTCGGGTTTTGTGTTGGTGGCCGCTGACGAGCGGGTGACACCTATCTTGGGCTATTCCAAGACAAGTCGTTTTGTCACCGAAGATATGCCTGATAATTTGAGATGGTGGTTAGAAAGTTATGACGCGCAGATTCAAGATGTGAGGGAGAATTCTGCATCTGTTACCAGTGAAATTGCTGGCGCATGGAGGAATTTGAAAGCAGGAGGGAGGATGTTACCCAAAGGAAACAGAAATGAGGTTTTGGAATTGACTACAAAATGGGATCAAGGTGGATCATCGTGTCTGCTTTATAATAACACATGCCCTGTAACTAACTCAGGCCATCATTGTGTTACTGGATGTACGGCAACAGCTATTGCACAAGCATTGAAGTATTGGAATTATCCAATTCAAGGGGTTGGGAACAAAACATTGACTGCCTCGGATCTTTTTGGAACAGCGATGCATCCTGAGTGTTACCCGATTTCTGTTGATTTTTCCGCCACGACATACGATTGGCAAAACATGCCAGACCAATTGACTTGTTCAAGTTCCCAAGCAGAAATTGATGCCATTGCCACATTGATGTTGCATTGTGGAGTGGCAATGCACATGAATTATGGTCTTGCTAATAATACCGATGGAGGTTCATCTGCTCCATATTTGGTGGACACCATTAGTAAATATTTTGATTACAGTTCTTGCGCATTTTACACTCATCGGTCTGATTATTCGGATGATGAATGGATTAACATGCTGAAAACAGAGATCAATTCACATAGACCTGTTTTATACAGAGGATCGTCAGCAGGCGGGGGGCATGCTTTCGTGTTTTATGGTTATGATGACAATGATATGTTTATGGTGAATTGGGGATGGAGTGGTCAAAGTGATGATTATTATGCCATCGGAGAATTAAATCCTCCTACTGTGGGGGTTGGTGGAGGCACTACTTATGATTTTAATGAAAACAATGCAGCAATATTCTATCTGATGCCCAATGACAGGACACTGAGCCCACCCACCAGTTTTACTGTTAACAACACGGCAAATTTTAACGAGTTGCAACTGGTGTGGTCGGCAACGCTTCATGCTGCATCATACGTCATTTTACGAAATGGAGAATTCTTGGCTGAAACATCTTCAACGAGTTATATAGATGGAGACATAGCTAGTGGTAGTAGTAACACTTATCAGATTATTACGATCGGAGAAAACCATAGGGCTTCGCTCCCTTCTGGTAGTGTGACTTACACCAAACCTTTCACTATCACAACTACGGCATTTCCCGCAGGAGGAGGCACAACTTCAGGTGATGGTCATTATCCTTTGGGAGAATCGTGTACCGTCACGGCAACCCCCAACCCTGGTTTTGCTTTTTTAGGTTGGTTTAACAATACAATAGGGACAGTATTGTATTCTCGACAACCCGAATATACTTTTACTGTCACCCATGATAGGAATTTGGTGGCGAGGTTTGCTTTAAGGAATTTTATTGTCACTACTTCATGCAGCCCTATTGCGGGCGGTAGCGTTTCGGGCAACCAAGGCAACTATCCCGCAGGCAGTACGGTGACACTCACCGCCACGGCCAACACAGGCTATGTGTTCAGTTGCTGGACTGAAAACGGTCAGGTGGTTTCAAACCAGCCCACCTACTCGTTCAGAGCTCTTTCCAACCGAAATTTAGTGGCCAACTTTGTGAACCTGTCCTTCTCTTTGGGTACGGTCATCACCAACCCCGACGGCACGAAAGGCGTGGTGTTCTACATCAACCCGACTTATACGGGCGGGTGTATGGTGGCATTGGAGGATGTCTCAACAGGTTGCACGTGGGGCAGTTCAGGCGACATTCCCTTTGTGAGGAATTACACTTACACGCAAAACGAGTGCTTGCTGTCGGATTTGAATGGCTATGCCAACACTGAAGTGCTCCGCAATTACCAATCTGCTAACCCCAACTACGCTTCAGGCAAAGTGGACTTTGGGCAAGGTTGGTATGTGCCCTCGGCGGGACAACTGCGCAAGTTGTACGGGGCGTTGCCTTTCATTGAGGTACCTATGGTGAATGCGGGAGGCACCACGCTTTCCGATAATGCCTATTATTGGAGCAGCACGGAAAGCTCGGAATCCTACGCTTGGACTTCCGCTTTTGAGATGAGTAGTAGTTCCAAGACCTCGAATTACCGTTTGCGTGCTGTACATGACTTCTCCATCAACAACACCGCTTGCGTGCAGCTTCGCACAAATAACGCAGAGTTGGGCACCGTGGCAGGCACAGGCTTCTATGCTAATGGGGCTACGGTCACCGTTACAGCTACGCCTTCAGGCAACAACCTGTTTCGTGGCTGGACGGAGGCTGGGCATTTGGTGTCGCAAGATCCCACTTATACCTTTACGGCCAACGCCAACCGCGATTTGGTGGCCAATTTCGCCATCCGTGGCGGGGTAGGCACTTTGGTGAATAACCCTGACGGTAGCCAAGGCGTACTCTTTTACTTGAATGATGACGGCACCGAAGGCTGGATGGTCGCACTTGAAGACGTTTCGGAGGGTTGCCAATGGGGACCGAGCAGCGATGTTACTATCATGAAAGACCGAGCTTTGAACGACCAGACCGTATTGAGAGATCAAAATGGTTTTTACAACACTTGGCTGATCAGGATTTCGCAAGGCACCGACAATGGCTATGCGGCAAGTGTGGTGGACTTCGACAACGGCTGGTATCTGCCTTCGTCAGGGCAGTTGCGCAAGCTGTATGCTGAATTACCTATGATTGAAGAAGCCATCATCAAGGCTGGCGGTAGCACCCTGACGGATGGCAAGTACTGGAGTAGCACGGAGTATTCGGCTTCCTATGCATCAACACCTGGTTTCGAGGTTTCCTACACTTCAAAGACAACGAACTGTAGGGTTAGAGCCATCCGCAACTATGTTCCCGCTGGCGATCATGTGGTTCTGGTGGCTGCCAATGAGGACTATATGGGAACCGCTTCGGTTTCAGGCTCAGGCGTGTTTGCGCAGAACCAAACTGTTACGGTAACGGCCACTCCCAATGTGGGCTACCAATTCGACCATTGGTCGGAAGACGGCGTGACGGTTTCATACGATGCCGAATATCAATTCTCCTTCACCAGAAGCCGCTCGTTGGTGGCCCATTTCGTGGTGCCAGGCACTATAGGCAGTGTCATCCACAACTTGGACGGAAGCATCGGCGTGGTCTTCTACGTGAATGATGAAGGCACCGAAGGGCTTATGGTGGCCTTGGAGGACGCTTCGTCTGGATGCAATTGGGGCAACAATAGTGATATTCTTGTGATGCCCAACGAGATGTTCAGTGGCCCGTTTGCCTTACGTGACAATATGGGAGCTGAAAACACGAGCTTGCTTAGGATTTGCCAAGGAACAGGAACAAGCTATGCGGCTAATATCGTTGATGTTGACCACGGCTGGTTCTTACCGTCTTCCGGTCAGTTGCGCAAACTCTATGCCGCCTTGCCGCTGATTGAGGAACAGCTTGTATTTGCTGGTGGCAGCTTGCTCACAACCGATTCATATTGGAGCAGTACGGAGTATTCCTCATCCAATGCGTTCTCGCCTATGTTTGAAATGACAAATTCGAGCAAGACCACCAATCACAGGGTCAGAGCCGTCAGGAGTTTTCTCACCTCAGGTGTCCATTCGCTTGCGGTCAAGGCCAATAATACTTCGTTCGGTTCAGTGACGGGGTCAGGTAATTATGGATATGGTGCTACGGTAACCGTGACAGCCGTACCTAACGTTGGCTTTGCCTTCGACCACTGGACAGAAGACGGCGCGACCGTTTCATATGATGCAACCTATCAATTCACGTTTACGAGAAACCGCTCGTTGGTGGCCCATTTCGTCAGGCCGAACAGTGTCGGTCACATCGTGACCAACGCCGATGGCAGCAAGGGGTTGGTGTTTTATTCCGATCCTTCAGGCAATGGCAGTTTGATTGTGGCTCTTGAAGACGCTTCCAGTGGATGTGCCTGGGGCGATAATCAGGATGTGCTCTCGTTGACAAATCAGGCTCCTGGCTATGTCCAGCGCATGTTGGAGGATATGAATGGAAGTGGGAACAGCATCGCCCTTAGGACTTGGCAAAACAACAATCCCAATTATGCGGTAAGCCAGATGGATTATGCCAATGATTGGTTTTTGCCTTCGGCGGGTCAGTTACGCAAACTCTATGCGGCCTTGCCTTTGATTGAAAAAGCCATGGTCAATGCTGGTGGAACTTTGATGAGCGATAATGCCTATTGGAGCAGTTCGGAAAACTCCAGCAACTATGCTTGGTCGCCATCGTTTGAGTTTACCAAGACGAGTAAGACCAACAATCTTAGAGTTAGGGCTATACGAGAGATTAATGCGACTATTAATCCTGGTGTCATTACCCAAACCATCACCCTCACCGAAGGCTGGAACTGGTTCAGTACATACATTGAGGCTGACGACTTGTTGGAGCAATTGGAGGAGGCTTTAGGCGAGAACGGCATCAGCATCGAGTCAAAGGATGACGGCATGACCGAGTTTGACGGCGAGGAATGGTTCGGAGACTTGGACGATGTTGGCATCACCAACGAGCAGATGTACCTGATACAGACGAGCACTGCCTGCACGATACAGCTCCATGGAACACCCGCCAATGCCGCGAGCCATCCCATCACTATCAACCCCGGTTGGAACTGGATAGGCTATCCCTGCGCCCAAGAGATGAACATAGCGGATGCTTTTGCCGGCTTCGAGGCCGAAGAAGGTGACCAACTGGAGAGCAAGGCAGGCTATACGGAGTTTGATGGCGAGGACTGGTTCGGAGAGATAGAGACATTGACGCCTGGCCAAGGTTTCTTGTACTTTTCTAATAGTGCTGTGCCGAAGATTATAATCTTCCAAATGTCACGCAAACAGTGAAGACTGACAACTGACAAGTGAATGCGAAACGGCCGCTCTCTTAATAAGGGCGGTCGTTTTTTGTGTGTTACAATCTTTTTTGCTTTTATGATTCTTTTTTCGTTATTTTGTCGCGACAAAACATAAAAATTACTCATCATAAAATTAACTTGTTATGAAAAAGACCATTACCTTTTTACTTTTGGCATTATTTAGCATCTTCGGATATGCCCAAACCATCGACCCCGTTTTATTACAAGAAATGAGGCAACGGACTGACGATGAAAAGATTAAAGTCATCGTCATCATGAAACAGCAGTACGACAGGCAACAGCTTGGTCGTAGTGCTGCGTATTACACTACGCGAGCCGAACGGCGCGAGTTCGTGGTCAACGAACTAAAACAGTTTGCCGAAACTTCTCAGTACGACCTGAGACACACGCTTTCCGAAATGGAGAGACAGGACATGACCACCGCTCCGAAAATCATCTACATGGCCAATGCCTTGTATTTCTATGCCACCAAGCAGGCCATCAACGACTTGGCCATGCGTCGTGACATTGAACTTATCGGATTGGATGAGAAAAAGCACGTGTTGTTTGATGAAGAGCCAAGACCTGCTAATATGACCCGTGGCATCACACCCAATGTCACGCAGGTGAACGCCGACCAAGTATGGGATATGGGCTACACCGGCCAAGGTGTGGTGGTAGCTGTCATTGACACGGGGGTAAATTACAACCACCTTGACCTAGCCGATCACCTTTGGGATGGTGGCAGCGAATACCCATATCACGGGTATAACTTTGCTTATGAAAGCCTTGACCCAATGGACGATCACGGTCATGGTACGCATTGTGCCGGCACTGTTTGTGGCGATGGTACAGCGGGTTATCAGACGGGTATGGCTCCCGATGCCACACTAATGTGCGTGAAAGTTTTGGATGCTGATGGTTGGGGAGAAGCGTCTGTCACATGCAATGCCATGCAATGGGCTGTTGAACAAGGCTGCGACCTGTTCAGCATGTCGTTGGGATGGTCCAACCCGTCTTTTACAGAGCGTATGTTATTCCGTAATACTTGTGCCGCAATACTTGATGTTGGTGTAATAGGTGCGATTGCTGCAGGCAATAATGGTGGTGAGGGCCTGTGGTATTTCCCAATACCAGATAATGTAGGTGCTCCAGGCAGTTGCCCTCCGCCTTACATGGATCCTGTTCAGGAAAACAACCCTGGCGGTTTGTCCTGCGCACTTTGTGTTGGTGCTGTCGATTATAATGATTGGGTCGCCGATTTTACCTCACGAGGTCCCGTAACATGGACAGATACAGATTATTCTGATTATCCTTATAATGAATATAATAATAGTATGGAATTCGGCCTTATTCGTCCGGATGTGTGTGCTCCGGGTGTGGATGTTATTTCAGCAAGCTATAACGGTATTTCAGACTACACGACGATGAGCGGTACCTCTATGGCAACACCGTGTGTGGCGGGATGCATCTCTCTTTTGTTGAGCAAGGATATTAATGCCACGCCTGCCGAGATATGCCAAATTCTTGAAGAAACAGCAGAGCCTTTGGAAGAGGGAAAGAGCAATGTTTCTGGTTATGGTCGAGTGGATGTGCTGGCAGCCATCAATGCGTTAAATCTCGGCCCTTTGACATTTGAATCCGTTGCCGTCAATGACGAGCAGGGCAATAATGATGGTAATCTCAACGCAGGAGAATCGGTTACCCTCAATCTCACTCTGTTGAACGATTCCAATGTTGCCCTTGACGGAGCCACCATGGTGCTTTCTACCCATTCAACTTATGTTACCATTACGAACGGTACTGCAGCACTTCCTCATTTTGACGCAGGCCAAACACAAACCATAGAAAACATTTTTGGCTTTACTTTGAGTGATGATGCGCCAGCAAATAGAGCCATCCATTTTACAGCCGAGATTTTCGTTGATGGAGAATTTATTGGCTTCGTTAGGATGAATATTGAGGTTTATGGATATATTCTGAGATTTGATGAAGTCACTGTATTGAACGACGACAATGGCAATGGCATACTTGATGCAGGCGAAACCGCTAATTTGCATGTCATCATCTCCAATGTTGGTAATGAGCCGGCTGCTTCCATCGTGGGAACTTTATCCACCGTATTCCCATACCTTACTATTAATGAGACTATAGAAACATTTGAAGATATTGAGATTAATGGACAAGCCTCTGCCGATTTCAATGTCACTCTATCCGATTCAGTTCCTGAAATCTACATAATAGACTTTTCGCTCGACATTGTCGATGATAGCGAAAGACATACTAATTTGGATTTTAAACTGATGAAGGGAATTATTGTTTTTGCCGATCCCTATGTTAAAAACATCTGTGTTTCTCTCTGGGATACCAATTACGATGGTGAGTTGAGCTATGATGAGGCTGCTGCTGTTTATAACCTTGGTTGGGCATTCTCTAACAACACGAAAATCACTTTATTTAATGAGTTGCAATATTTTACAGGATTGTCTTCAATCGATGGTTATGCTTTTGATCATTGTACAGAGCTTAAATCCATTGTATTGCCAAACTCTATTACTTCGATAGGCGATTATGCTTTTAATTATTGTTATGGTTTGACAGGTTCATTAATTATTCCAAACTCTGTCATTTCGATAGGTAATAATGCTTTTTATTTTTGTGATGGCTTGACAGCACTAACTATAGGCAACTCGGTTACTTCGATAGGTAGTGAAGCTTTCGATTGTTGGCTTTTGAATGCTGTATATTACACGGGTGACATTCATCAATGGTGCAATATTCAATTTAATCCCGATAGTTCAAATCCTCTGTATTATGGGCATAATCTTTTCATTGATAGTGAATTGGTAACTGATTTGGTAATTCCTGAAACTGTGACCGAGATTAAGGCTTATGCTTTTATTGGTGCTACTAGTTTAACCTCGCTGACCATTCCGAATTCCGTCACCTCGATAGACAGTTGTGCTTTTTATGGTTGTGTTGGCTTGACAGGTTCATTAACTATTCCAAACTCTGTCATTTCGATAGGTAATAATGCTTTTTATTATTGTGATGGCTTGACAGCACTAACTATAGGCAACTCAGTTTCTTCGATAGGTAGTGAAGCTTTCTATTATTGTTATAATTTGAATGCTGTATATTACACAAGTGACATTCATCAATGGTGCAATATTCAATTTAATAGCGGTAGTTCAAATCCTCTGTATTATGGGCATAATCTTTTCATTGATAGTGAATTGGTAACAGATTTGGTAATTCCCGAAACTGTGACTGAGATTAAGGCTTATGCTTTTATTGGTGCTACTAGTTTAACCTCGCTGACCTTTCCGAATTCTGTCACTTCGATAGGTGAATGGGCTTTCTCAGGTTGCAGGGGCTTGACTTCTTTAACTATCGGTAATTCTGTCACCTTGATAGGTAGATATGCTTTCGATGGTTGCAGAAACCTCTTTTCAATCACAAGTTTCGTTGAAGACCCTCCCACCGTAGGTGACCATGTTTTTGACCGAATAAACCCAAATACCATTGTTTATGTCCCTTGTGGTTTTGAGGATGTATACGCTTCTCTTTCATGGGGCGGATTCAGCAATTTCTATGGAATGTGTGGAGGCACGGTCATGGTGGTTGCCGACCCTGAGGAAGGCGGTACGGTTGCAGGTGGTGGAACATTTGGAGCTGGACAAACCTTTACTGTTACAGCAACAGCCAATGAAGGCTATGATTTCGTCAAGTGGACTTTTGATGGAATGATTGTTTCCAATAGTGCTGAATATACATTCTATGTTGCAGGCGATATGAGCTTGGTGGCTCATTTTGTGCCCATTGTTGGTAATATCATCTTTGCCGACGCCAATGTGAAAGCCATCTGTGTTTCCCACTGGGATACGGACGGCGATGGTGAACTGAGTTATGGAGAAGCGGCTTCGGTTAGGGATTTGGGAACTTGTTTCCGAGAGAATTTGGATATTACTTCATTTGATGAGTTGCAATACTTTATAGGATTATCTTCCGTTAACAGTTATGCATTTTTTAGATGCAGGGGACTGATGACCATCGCTTTGCCGAATTCCGTCACTTCGATAGGTAGTTATGCTTTCTATGATTGCAGTGGACTTTCATCCATCGTTTTGCCGAACTCCGTCACCTCGATAGGTAGTTATGCTTTCTATGGTTGCAGTGGACTTTCATCCATCGTTTTGCCGAACTCCGTCACCTCAATCGGTAACTTTGCGTTTTATTATTGCAGCGGCTTGACTTCCATAGAGATTCCGAATTCCGTGACTTTCATCGGTGACTATGTGTTTTCTCATTGCAGCGGCTTGACTTCCGTCGAGATTCCGAATTCCGTGACCTCAATTGGTAACTCTGCGTTTTCTTCTTGCAGCGGCTTGACCTCCATTGAAATTCCGAATTCCGTGACCTCAATCGGTAACTCTGCGTTTTCTTATTGCAGCGGCTTGACTTCCGTTGAGATTCCGAATTCCGTGACCTCAATCGGTAATTCTGCGTTTTCTTCTTGCAGCGGCTTGACTTCCATAGAGATTCCGAATTCCGTGACCTCAATCGGTAACTCTGCGTTTTCTTATTGCAGCGGCTTGGAGCAAATCACAGTGGATTCAAGAAATACAGTTTATGACTCTCGAGAGAACTGCAAAGCAATCATCAATACCAATACCAACGAATTGGTGTTAGGTTGTAAGAACACGGTTATTCCGAATTCCGTGACCTCAATCGGTAACTCTGCGTTTTCTTCTTGCAGCGGCTTGACTTCCATAGTGATTCCGAATTCCGTGACCTCAATCGGTAACTCTGCGTTTTCTCATTGCAGCGGCTTGGTTTCTTTGATTATCGGCAATTCTGTCACCACGATTGGTATTAATGCTTTCAATGGTTGCAGCAGCTTGGCTTCTTTGATTATTGGCAATTCTGTCACCACGATTGGTAGTAATGCTTTCTATGGTTGCAGCGGCTTGGCTTCTTTGATTATCGGCAATTCTGTCACCACGATTGGTATTGATGCTTTCTATGGTTGCAGCAATATTCATTACATCGCAAGTCTTGCGGAAACTCCTCCCACAATAAATTACCACGCTTTTGGTTCGTTGAGTTCAAACGCCATTGTAATAAATGTCCCATGTGGCTTTGAGGACGCCTACGCTTCTATTTCATGGGGCGGATTCAGCAATTTCATGGAGATGTGCGGAGGTGGAGGCACGGTGACGGTGACAGCCGCCCCTGAAGAAGGCGGCATGGTGACAGGTGGTGGAACATTTGAGGCTGGACAACCATGCACTGTAACGGCCACTCCTATTGAAGGATACACTTTCTTCCAATGGACTTTAAACGGACAAATGGTTTCCAATAGCACTGAATTTACTTTTATGGTGGTGGACGATATGGCATTGGTGGCTCAATTTGTACCAGTCGGCAACATCGTTTTTGCCGATTCTGGTGTGAAAAACATCTGTGTTTCCCACTGGGACACTAATGGTGACGGCGAATTGAGTTATACGGAAGCAGCTTCAATCAGGAATTTGGAGACTTATTTTAAATCCAATCCGTATATTACTTCGTTTAACGAGCTGCAATATTTTATTGGATTGACATCCATTAGGGATAATACTTTTAGGGGTTGCAGCGGCTTGACTTCCATAGTGATTCCGAATTCCGTGACCTCAATCGGTTACTCTGCGTTTTCTTATTGCAGCAGCTTGACTTCCGTCGAGATTCCGAATTCTGTGACCTCCATCGGTAGCGGTGCGTTTTATAGTTGCAGCGGCTTGACTTCCGTTGAGATTCCGAATTCTGTGACCTCAATCGGTAACTCTGCGTTTTATTATTGCAGCGGCTTGACTTCCATTGAAATTCCGAATTCTGTGACCTCAATCGGTAACTCTGCGTTTTATTATTGCAGCGGCTTGACTTCCGTCGAGATTCCGAATTCTGTGACCTCAATCGGTAACTCTGCGTTTTATTATTGCAGCGGCTTGACTTCCGTCGAGATTCCGAATTCCGTGACCTCAATCGGTAACTCTGCGTTTTCTCGTTGCAGCGGCTTGGAGCAAATCACAGTGGATTCAAGAAATACAGTTTATGACTCTCGAGAGAACTGCAAAGCCATCATCAATACCAATACCAACGAATTGGTGTTAGGTTGTAAGAACACGGTTATTCCGAATTCCGTGACCTCAATCGGTGACTATGCGTTTTCTTATTGCAGCGGCTTGACCTCCATTGAAATTCCGAATTCCGTGACCTCAATCGGTAACTCTGCGTTTTCTTATTGCAGCGGCTTGGCTTCCATCGAGATTCCGAATTCTGTGACCTCTATCGGTGACTATGCGTTTTATTATTGCAGCGGCTTGACTTCCATCGAGATTCCGAATGCTGTGACCTCTATCGGTGACTATGCGTTTTATTATTGCAGCGGCTTGGCTTCCGTCGAGATTCCGAATTCCGTGACCTCGATCGGTAACTCTGCGTTTTCTTCTTGCAGCGGCTTGACCTCAATGACTATACATGCAGAAACACCTCCTATGATATACTCTTCGACTTTCAACAATTGTCCCAAATTTATCCCTGTATATGTTCCCTGCGGATGTGTCGAAGCTTATCAATCAGCGGCATATTGGAATGCATTTACCAATATTCAAGAGGTCTGTACGCAAACTCAAACCGTCACCCTCACCGAAGGTTGGAACTGGTTCAGCACGTACGTTGAGGCTGATGACTTGCTGGAGCAGTTGGAAGATGCTTTAGGTGAGAATGGCATCAGCATCGAGTCAAGGAATGACGGCATGACCGAGTATGACGGCGAGGACTGGTTCGGGGACTTGGACGATGTTGGCATCACTAACGAGCAGATGTACCTAATACAGACGAGTGCTGCCTGCACGATACAGCTCAATGGAATACCCGCCAATGCCGCGAGCCATCCCATCACCATCAACCCCGGCTGGAACTGGATAGGCTATCCCTGCGCCCAAGAGATGAGTATAACGGAAGCCCTTGCCGGCTTCGAGGCCGAAGAAGGTGACCAGCTGGAGAGCAAGGCAGGCTATACGGAATATGACGGTGAGGACTGGTTCGGAGAGATAGAGACGCTGACGCCCGGCCAAGGCTACTTGTATTATTCCAACAGTGCTGTGCCGAAGACTTTAATTTTTCAAGTGTCGCGCAAGCCGTGACGACTGATAGTTGACAAGTGAATGCGAAACGGCCGCTCCCTGAATGGGGGCGGTCGTTTTGTTTTTTCTTTGGAACAGCTTTTTTCCCCTTGACTTTCCCGAAAAACTCCCTATCTTTGCAGCCTACAAACCACCCAAAGTTTAATCAAATCGAACGAATATGGAGAAAATACAATAGCACATTGACGAAAAGCGGCAATGTTCCACGTTTATCTCCTCCACAAGAGAATAAAACACAATTAAACTGTATTGATATGAAAGACAAACATCTACAACTAAAAAAGGCGTTGCGTGCCGCCTTGTTCGTCTTGCTACTGAGTGTGGTGGGGATGACGAAAGCACAAAACATTGAGTTTGCTGATGCCAATGTGAAGGCTCTCTGTGTGACCAACTGGGACACCGATAGCGACGGTGAATTGAGTTATGCTGAGGCTGCCGCTGTGACGAGCTTAGATGGCATGTTCATGTTCGATGATGGAATAACTTCTTTCAATGAATTGCAATTCTTTATTGGATTGACATCCATTGGCGAGGATGAGTTCAACTCTTGCACTAACCTCACCGCTATCTCCATTCCAAATACTGTAACTTCCATCGGGAATTATGCGTTCTCTGATTGTAGCAGTCTGACCTCAATTACCTCATACGCTTTTACGCCACCAACTTTGGGTAGCAATGTCTTCGATAATGTGCCATCTGCTTTGGTCGTCAATGTACCTTGTGGCACTTCCGCATTGTACCAAGCAGCTAACGGATGGAGCGGTCTCTCCAATTATGAGGAATTTGTATTTGATTTATGTCCCATTTCTTTTGCCGATGACAATGTAAAAGCTATTTGCGTGACTCATTGGGACACCAATGGCGATGACGAGCTGAATTATGCCGAAGCCGCCGCAGTGACTAATTTGGGAACACATTTCAAAAGCTCTGCCATCACCTCGTTTGATGAACTTGAATATTTCACAAGTATAACCTCCATACCTAATACGGCATTCTATGGATGCACAAGCCTTTCCTCAATAACCCTTCCGTCTTCGATTTCAGCATTAGGCAATGGTTCATTCTATAATTGCACCAATTTGACCACGATGACCGTGTATGCCGAAACGCCACCGACAGTGGGAACCAATGCGTTTAAAAATGTGCCAACCAGTATGACAGTTCATGTGCCTTGCGGAACTTACGATGCATATCACAATGCTAATGACTGGAGTGCCTTCATGCTCTTGAATCCTTGTCCTATCGTTTTCGCCGATGCCAACGTGAAATCCCTTTGCGTGGCCAACTGGGACACCAACGGCGATGGAGAATTGAGCTATGCTGAAGCTGCTGCGGTGACAAATTTGGGCACAATATTCCGATTCAATAGTAGCATAACAAGTTTTGACGAATTGCAATACTTTGTTGGGATAACGTCTATCGGTAATGAAGCGTTTTATTATTGCAGTGGCCTGACTTCCATTGAAATTCCCAATTCCGTGACTTACATCGGTAGCTATGCGTTTTATGGTTGCAGCGGTCTGACTTCCATTGAAATTCCCAATTCCGTGACTTACATCAGTAGTTATGCGTTTTCTGGTTGCAGCGGCTTGACATACATCAATATTCCAAATTCGGTGACTTCCATTAGTAGTTATGCGTTTTATTATTGCAGCGGTCTGACCTCGCTAACTATTGGCAATTCCGTGACCTCTATCGGTAGTAATGCGTTTTATTATTGCAGTGGCCTGACTTCCATGACAGTTTTAGCGGACAATCCACCTGCATTAGGCTCTAATGCTTTTTATCTAGTAAACAAAGGAATCCCTGTGTATGTGCCTTGTGGAAGTGCAGAGACATACGCTTCGGCAAGTTGGGGTGGTTTCAACAGTTTCTTTGGATTGTGTGCGGGCGAAATCACCGTCACGGCCAATCCAACCGAAGGCGGCACGGTGACGGGAGGAGGTTACTATGAAGGCGGTGCCATCTGCACCCTTACCGCTACGGCCAACCCTGGCTACTCCTTCATCAATTGGACCAAGGACGGCATAGGAGTTTCCTTTTCAGAGACCTATAGTTTTTATGTGACAGGAGATGCCTCATACGTGGCTAATTTTACACAAGGTACTACCATCACCTTTGCCGATGCCAATGTGAAAGCCCTCTGCGTGGCCAACTGGGACACTGATGGCGATGGAGAGTTAAGTTATGCCGAAGCCGCTGCGGTGACAAATTTGAACAGGGTATTCCAATCCAATAGTAATATAACAAGTTTTGACGAATTCCAATACTTTGTCGGACTGACCTCCATTGGTGGCTCTGCATTTTCTAATTGCAGCAACTTGACTTCCATCATAATCCCGAATTCCGTGACCTCCATTGGTGGCTCTGCATTTTATAATTGCAGCGGCTTGACCTCCATCGAGATTCCAAATTCTGTGACCTCCATTGGAAGTTCTGCGTTTTCTAGTTGCAGCAGCTTGACTCTAATGGTTGTGGCAAACGGCAATACGGTTTATGACTCAAGAGACAATTGCAATGCCATCATCCAAACAGCAACGAACCAACTAATCATAGGCTGCAAGAACACCGTCATCCCCAACTCCGTGACCTCCATTGGTAGTTCTGCGTTTTCTAATTGCAGTGGCTTGACCTCCATCGAGATTCCAAATTCCGTGACCTCCATTGGTAGTTCTGCGTTTTCTAATTGCAGCGGCTTGACTTCCATCGAGATTCCAAATTCCGTGACCTCAATTGGTGGTTCTGCGTTTTCTGGTTGCAGCGGCTTGACTTCCATCGAGATTCCAAATTCCGTGACCTCCATTGGTAGTTCTGCGTTTTCTAATTGCAGTGGCTTGACCTCCATCGAGATTCCAAATTCCGTGACCTCCATTGGTAGTTCTGCGTTTTCTAATTGCAGTGGCTTGACCTCCATCGAGATTCCAAATTCTGTGACCTCCATCGGTAGTTATGCGTTTAATAGTTGCAGCAGCTTGACTCTAATGGTTGTGGCAAACGGCAATACGGTTTATGACTCGAGAGACAATTGCAATGCCATCATCCAAACAGCAACGAACCAACTAATCATAGGCTGCAAGAACACGGTCATCCCCAACTCCGTGACTTCCATAGGTAGCTACGCATTTTATAATTGCAGCGGCTTGACCTCCATAGAGATTCCCAATTCGGTGACCTCCATCGGTAGCTACGCGTTTTATAGATGCAGCGGCTTGACCTCCATCGAGATTCCAAATTCCGTGACGTCCATCGGTAGCTACGCGTTTTATAGATGCAGCGGCTTGATTTCCATCGAGATTCCGAATTCTGTGACCTCCATCGGTAGCTATGCGTTTAATAGTTGCAGCGGCTTGATTTCCATAGAGATTCCGAATTCTGTGACCTCCATCGGTAGCTATGCGTTTAATAGTTGCAGCAGCTTGACTCTAATGGTTGTGGCAAACGGCAATACGGTTTATGACTCGAGAGACAATTGCAATGCCGTCATCCAAACAGCAACGAACCAACTAATCATAGGCTGCAAGAACACCGTCATCCCCAACTCCGTGACGTCCATCGGTAGCGATGCGTTTTCTTCTTGCAGCGGCCTGATTTCCATTGAGATACCAAATTCGGTAACCTCTATCGGTGACTATGCGTTTTATAATTGTGGCTTGACTTCCATTGAGATTCCGAATTCTGTGACCTCCATCGGTAGCTCTGCGTTTTCTGATTGCAGCGGCTTGACCTCTATGACAGTTTTAGCGGACAATCCACCTGCATTGAATAATGATTGTTATGATGGTTTTGTATCGGATTTTAGTTGTGTTTTTTACAATGTGAACAAAACAATTCCTGTCTATGTGCCTTGCGCTTCAATTTCTACCTATCAGAATATTCAGGGATGGTACGAGTTCAACAATTATATTCCCGCGACAGCATGTGACTCTGGTGAAATCACCGTCACGTCCAATCCAACCGAAGGCGGCACGGTGACGGGAGGAGGTTACTATGAAGGAGGTGCTACATTCACCCTTACCGCTACAGCCAATCCCGGCTACTCCTTCATCAATTGGACCAAGGACGGCGTAGGAGTTTCCCATTCAGAGACCTATAGCTATTATGCAACTGGAGATGCCTCATACGTGGCCAATTTTGCGCAAGGTACTACCATCACCTTCGCTGATGCCAACGTGAAAGCCCTCTGCGTAGCCAACTGGGACACTGACGGCGATGGTGAACTGAGTTATGCCGAAGCCGCTGCGGTGACATATTTAGGCTATGTATTCAGTGGGATTAGTGGGAATAGTATAACCAGTTTTGATGAATTGCAATACTTTGTTGGACTGACCTCTATTGGAGTTGGTGCGTTTTCGTTTTGCCACAGTTTGACTTCCATCAAGATTCCGAATTCCGTGAAATTAATCGGTACCAATGCGTTTATGGAATGCATGAGCTTGACCTCCGTTGAGATTCCAAATTCGGTGACATCAATCGGTGACAATGCGTTTTCTTATTGCAGAGGTCTGACCTCTATAACGATTCCGAATTCGGTAACTTCTATCGGTAGATGTGCGTTTGAATCTTGCATCGGCTTGACCTCGCTAACTATCGGCAATTCCGTGACCTCCATCGGTGATAGGGCGTTTTCTGTTTGCTTGTTCCTGACCTCCATGACAGTTTTGGCAGACAATCCACCTACATTAGGCTCTTATGTCTTTGATCTAATAAACAATGGAATCCCTGTATTTGTGTCTTGTGGAAGTGCAGAGACATACGCTTCGGCAAGTTGGGGTGGTTTCAACAGTTTCTTTGGATTGTGTGCGGGTGAAATCACCGTTTCGGCAAATCCTGCTGAAGGCGGTACGGTGACGGGAGGGGGGTACTATGAAGGCGGTGCCATCTGCACCCTCACGGCTACAGCCAACACGGGTTATTCCTTCATCAATTGGACCAAGGACGGCGCAGGAGTTTCCCATTCAGAGACCTATAGTTTTTATGCAACAGGAGATGCCTCATACATGGCCAATTTTGCACAAGGTACTACCATCGCTTTCGCCGATGCCAATGTGAAAGCCCTCTGTGTGGCCAATTGGGACACCGACGGCGACGGCGAACTGAGTTATGCCGAAGCCGCTGCGGTGACAAATTTGGGCACAATATTCCGATACAATAGTGACATAACAAGTTTTGACGAATTGCAATACTTTGTTGGGATAACTTCTTTCGATAATAATGAGTTTTATAATTGCAACGGATTGACTTCCATTGAGATTCCGAATTCGGCGACCTCCATCGGTAGCTCTGTGTTTTCTAATTGCAGCGGCTTGACCTCAGTCGAAATTCCCAATTCTGTGACATCAATCGGTAGCTCTGCGTTTTCTGGTTGCAGCGGCTTGACCTCAGTCGAAATTCCCAGTTCTGTGACATCGATCGGTTTCTCTGCGTTTTCTGGTTGCAGCGGCTTGACCTCAGTCGAAATTCCCAATTCTGTGACATCAATCGGTAGCTCTGCGTTTTCTGGTTGCAGCGGCTTGACCTCAGTCGAAATTCCCAATTCTGTGACATCAATCGGTAGCTCTGCGTTTTCTGGTTGCAGCGGCTTGACCTCAATGACTATACATGCAGAAACACCTCCTATGATATACTCTTCGACTTTCAACAATTGTCCCAAATTTATCCCTGTATATGTTCCCTGCGGATGTGTCGAAGCTTATCAATCAGCAGCATATTGGAATGCATTTACCAATATTCAAGAGGTCTGTACGCAAACTCAAACCGTCACCCTCACCGAAGGTTGGAACTGGTTCAGCACATACATTGAGGCTGATGACTTGTTGGAGCAGTTGGAAGAGGCTTTAGGCGAGAATGGCATCAGCATCGAGTCGAAAGATGACGGCTTGACCGAGTATGACGGCGAGGACTGGTTCGGGGGCTTGGACGATGTCGGCATCACTAACGAGCAGATGTACCTGATAGAGACCAGCACGGCCTGCACGATACAGCTCAATGGGACGCCCGCCAATGCAGCATTCCATCCCATCACCATCAATCCCGGCTGGAACTGGATAGGCTTCCCCTGTACTCAAGAGATGAATATAACGGACGCCTTTGCCGGCTTTGATGTGGAGGAGGGCGACCAGCTCGAGGGCAAGGAAGGCTACACAGAGTTTGACGGCGAGGACTGGTTCGGAGAGATAGAGACGCTGACACCCGGCCAAGGCTACTTGTACTTTTCCAACAGTGCTGTGCCGAAGACGTTGATTTTCCAGACCAACCGAAAACCACGCCCATAGCGACTAACTGAAACGACAGGGTAGGAGAAAAGTGAGCTTCCGTTGGGAGGCTCACTTTTTTTCATGTCATCCTGAAGTTTTTAAAAAAATCGGAAAAATTAGTTGAAGTCTTTGAATTTATATCTAATTTTGAGGCCAAAATAACATAAATCATCTAAAACCTTAGTGCTATGAAAAAGTTTATTACTTTTGTTTTATTGGCCTTATTCTGCATTTGTGGATATGCCCAAAACGTTGTCATCACGCTCACTTCCAATCCGAGGAATGCTGGAACCTTAAGCGGTAGTGGCAATTATCAGCAAGGACAAATTTGCACCATCACAGCCACGGCCAAGACCAACTATGCTTTTGCAAATTGGACTAAGGACGGAACCGTGGTATCTTCCCTGCCCACATATAGTTTCACGGTAACAGAAAGTGCCGAATATGTGGCGAATTTCAAACAAATTAATGGTATTGTCGTGGGTGGAGCCACTGGCACCAGTAATGTTCTCCCGACTTATACTTACTCCAAGTATGCGCTGACACAGCAAATCTACACTGCCTCGGAGATGGGAGGACAGTCTTGCCAAATCGTCAGCGTGTCGTTCTACAACACAACGGGAAACAGCAAAACCCGCAACCTTGCCGTCTATTTGGTTGGTACCGACAAGACGACTTTTGGAAGCAGCAATGATTGGATTGCGGTGAATAATTCCAACTTGATGTTCAGCGGCAGTGTGACGTTTGAAGCCAATGGTTGGACGACCATCTACTTTAACAATCCATTCTATTATAATGGGGCATCCAACGTCGCTTTGGTCGTTGACGACAATACGGGTAGTCAGGATTACAGTGCGAGTTTAAGCTACCGTACTTATGACGCTAATGGCTACCAAGCCTTGCAGATTTACACAAGTAATGCGTATAACTATATTCCGACCAATCCCACCTATTATGGCACCCGATTGACGGTGAAAAACCAAGTCATCTTTGGCCGTGCCCAATACAATATCACGGTATCCGCCTCGGCCAATCCCAATGGGGGAGGCTCGGTGGGCGGAGGCACGGGCTTGCATTACTATGGCCAGCCTGTTACCCTCACCGCTGCCGCCAACACGGGCTATGTGTTCAGCAACTGGACAAAGAACGGTGAAGTGATGTCGTACCTTTCCACATACACTTTTCCCGCGACGGAAACAGCACAATATGTAGCCAATTTCGAGCAGGTTGAGGGTATAGCCATTGGAAATGCAGATACCACCAGTACTTATCTGCCCATCTATTCCCGTAATCCTTATGGCCTGTCGCAGCAAATCTACACCGCTGCTGAGATGGGTACTACGGCTCATGAAATCTCCAGTGTGTCGTTCTTCAATATGGGACCTGCCAAAAACCGAAGTTTTGCGATTTATTTGGTAGAGACGAGCAAGACGGCTTTTGAAAGCCAAACTGATTGGATTGTGGTTTCGGAAGCCGACAAGGTTTTCAGTGGCAACGTGTCTTTTTCATCTAATGATTGGACAACCGTCAACTTCAACAAGGTGTTCAATTATGACGGCTCTTCCAATGTTGCCATGATTATTGACAACAACAACTATAGTTGGGATTATGGCTCATTTTTAAGTTGCCGGACATTCAATACAAGCGGAAATAAGGCCATTCATGTTTATAGTAGCACAAACATAGACCCTGCCGATCCCTATAGTTATACGGGCACGCTTTCGACGAAAAAGAACCAAGTCATTTTCGGTTTTCCCCATTACATCTATACGGTGACTGCCACGGTTAGCCCTGAGGGATGGGGCTCGGTAAGTGGAAACGAAGGTTTATTTTATATGGGCCAATCATGTACCCTCACTGCCACAGCTACTACAGGACACCATTTCTTGAATTGGACCAAAAACGGCTCGACGATGTCTCCAAATTCCACCTATACTTTTACTGTCAATGGCGACACAGAACTGGTGGCTAACTTTGTGGAACCCATCATGATTACTACTAACGTCAATCCAAGTGAAGGCGGAACTGCAAGCGGTGGGGGAGGGTACGGCCCTAACCAAACCTGCACCCTGACTGCAACACCTAACGAAGGCTATGTGTTTTCAAAATGGACCAAGAACGGGAGCGTGGTTTCTTGTTTACCCACCTATAATTTCACTGTTTCTACTTCTTCCGCAGGGGAATATGTGGCGAATTTCGATAAAGTGGAGGACGGCGTTGCCGTAGGAGAGCCGACAGGTACCAACCATTATCTTCCCACCTACTCCTTTTCGTCGTATTCCATGACGCAGCAAATCTACACTGCTGATGAGTTGAATATGGGAGTTGGCCAAATCTCCAGTATTTCGTTCTTCAGCACCTCCTATAACACGACGCGCAATCTTACCGTCTATATGGTCAACACCAACAAGACAGCATTTAACAATGCGAATGACTGGATTGCCGTTTCGGGATCAAATTTGGTGTTCAGTGGCTCTGTTTATACCTCATACTACAATTGGACGACCATCTATTTCGTCGCACCTTTTGTTTACGACGGTTCGTCAAATATCGCCGTGATTGTGGATGACAACACAGGCAATTCGGATTCTGGCCCATATTTCAGGACATACGCCACTGAAAGTGCTCAAGCGCTCAGTATTTATGGCAACGAGAATTACAACCCTTCTAATCCTTCTACCTATTCTGGAACACTCTTTTCTTTGAAAAACCAGATTATCCTTGGTTTTCCGAGATATGAGTACACTGCATCAGCCTTAGCCGATCCCGAAGAAGGAGGCTTGGTGATAGGAGGTGGTGGCTTGTATTATTACGGGCAACCCATACCCTTCACTGCGACTGCCAATGAAGGCTATGTGTTCAACTATTGGACCAAGCCTCATGAGACCTATGGATATGATGTGGTGGCTTCGTGCTTGTCGCCAGTTTATTTGCCTGTCAATGGTAATATCCAATATACGGCATATTTCCAGGAAATGGATGGTCTGGTCGTGGGTGAAGCGAAACACACCAATCGGTATCTCCCAATCAGTGAATATCCGTATTTCCTGACGCAACAAATCTATACTGCTGACGAGTTGAATATTGGCGCTTGCGATATCTCCAGCTTGTCGTTCTTCAACACAGGATACAGCTATTATGAAGGCCGCAACCTTGTCTTTTATTTGGTCGGTACCGATAAGACAGCATTTAATGGCACTAATGATTGGATTGCAGTTACGGACGAGGATATTGTGTATAGCGGCGAGATCTATTGGAACGAAAGTGATTGGACGACCCTCTATTTCGACACACCTTTCAGTTATGACGGTTCGTCCAATTTGGCTTTGGTGGTTCGTAACGAGTCTGGCCAATGGGATGGTGGAATGTCTTTCCGCACGTTTGACACGCAAGATACCCAAGCCATTTATGTTTTCGATGAGGGCTATGCCATTAATCCCAGTAGTGCTGTCGGCACGCTTATATCGGAAAAGAACCAAGTCGTGTTCGGTGTAGCGAGCTACGATTACACGGTTTCGGTCTCGGCCGATCCGGAAGAAGGCGGCACAGTGAGTGGCGGCGGAGGCCTGTATTATTATGGGCAGTACGTTCCTGTCACTGCCACACCCAACTCGGGTTACGTGTTCAACAATTGGTCTAAGCATTATGAAGAACCCGAGTACGATTATGAATATGATGAAGTGGTCTCTTATCTCTCCTCTGACAACGTTTTCGTGACGGAATCCTCTGAGTATGTTGCGCATTTCGACCAAATGGACGGCATCATCATAGGAGAGGCTGCCAAAATCAATCAGAATCTCCCAGTTTATTACTACTACTATTCCATGTCGCAGCAAATTTTCACTGCTGATGAGATGAATTCTGAGACTTGCGAGATTTCCAGCATATCGTTCTTCAACACAGAGTATAATGTAACCCGCAACCTTGATGTCTATATGGTCAACACGAGCAAAAGCGCATTTGACGATTCCAACGATTGGATTGCTGTTACGGAAGGAGACCTGATGTTTAGCGGTGAAATTACTTTGGAAGGCTATGGTTGGTCAACCATTTATTTCATTGCACCTTTCAATTACGATGGCACCTCTAATGTGGCTTTGGTCATCAACGACAAAACTGGATCTTGGGGTTCAGAATTGTATTGCCGCACTTTCGATACCCAAGACACGCAAGCCATGTACGTTTATGGTGATGGCGGTAGTTTTGACCCAACCAACCCATCTGGCTATACTGGCGAGCTTATGACGGAGAAGAACCAAGTCGTGTTCGGCCTTGCGAGTTACGATTATGAGATAACGGTTTCAGCCAATCCCACAGAAGGCGGTACGGCCATCGGTGGCGGAGAACTGTATTATTACGGCCAACCTATACCGCTCGCAGCAACTACAAATAATGGCTATGCGTTTAGCAACTGGACAAAAGGTAATGAGGTGGTTTCGTGCTTCCCCGAATTCACTCTGTCCGTGACCGAAACAGCCGAATATGTAGCAAATTTCTTGGAGGTTGATGGCATCCTCATAGGTGAACCGTTGCACGCTAATTCAAATCTCCCGTCATACTATTACAATTCCTTGACAGAACAAATCTATACAGCTTCCGAGATGGGAAGACAAGGACAGCCGTGCATGATTTCCAGTGTGTCGTTCTTCAATGCAGGAAGTTCCAGAACCCGCAACATCAACCTATATATGGTTCATACGGACAAGACGGCTTTTGAGAGCAACAACGACTGGATTGCTGTAACGGAGAGCGACACGGTATTGTATAGTGGCAGTTTCAACTTCCAGGCCAAGAGATGGACAACCATTTATTTTACTAAGCCTTTCTACTATGATGGTTCGTCTAATGTCGCTTTGATTCTGGACGACAATTCAAACAGTTATTATTACTATAGCGATCCTTTCAGATGTCGCACGTTTGATACGGATAACACACAAGTTCTTCGCATTAGCGGTTATCAGAACACCGATTATGACCCGTATAATCCTACCAGTTATTCGGGTTCACGCATGTCGGTGAAGAACCAAGTCATCTTTGGCTACGCCCATTATGATTACACGGTGACAGCCACGGCCAATCCAACTGAAGGCGGCGATGTTGAAGGCGACACAGGTCTGCATTACTATGGTCGCCCTATCACCCTCACCGCTACGACCAACCCCAGTTATGTGTTCAACAAGTGGACAAAGAACGACGAAACGGTATCCTACCTTTCCACATATAGTTTCCCCGTGACTGAAACAGCCGAATATGTAGCGAATTTCCAACAGGTTAATGGCATAGCTATCGGTGATGCGGTTTCCACCAATTATAGCCTCCCAACCAATACATACTATTATTGCTTGTCGCAGCAAATTTACACAGTTGCTGAGATGGGTAATATGACTCAAGCAATCTCCAGTGTATCGTTCTTCAATACTGGATCTGCCAGAACCCGAAACTTGACCATTTATATGGTTCATACCGACAAGACGACTTTTGAGAGCAATACCGACTGGATTATGGTGACCGAAGCCGACAAGGTGTTTAATGGCAGCGTGAATTTTGCAGCTTCTGATTGGACAACCATCAATTTCAATGAAGTGTTTGATTACAATGGCTCATCCAACATTGCCTTGATTGTGGACGACAACACCCACAACTATGGTTCCAATTTGTATTGCCGTACGTTCAACACAGAAGGAAACCAAGCCATAAGTGCTTCCAATTACGACATGAATTTTGACCCATGCAATCCCATTACCTATAGTGGTACGCTCCTTTCGGAAAAGAACCAAGTCTTTTTCGGTTACCCAAGTTACAATTACTCAGTGACCGTCTCTGCAAATCCTGTAGAAGGCGGATCGGTGAGCGGTGGAGGAGAAGGCTATCACTTGGGCCAGCTCAGCACTGTTGAGGCCACGGCAAACCCAGGATATTGCTTCTACAACTGGACAATTGACGGCACTGTGGTTTCTTTAGAAAACCCCTATACTTTCCCTGTAACGGGTGATATGGAGCTGGTGGCTAACTTTGGAACACCAATTGCCATCAACGTAACCGCCGATCCTTCCAATGGAGGCACGGTTACAGGTGGCGGTGGCTATGGCCTCAATCATTCCTGTACGCTAACTGCAGTGCCCAACCCAGGCTATGTGTTTACGAAGTGGTCCAAGGGCACCTCTACCTCATCGGTTTCGTACCTCTCTTCTTATACCTTCACTGTTAATAGTTATACAACTGGAGATTACATCGCGCACTTCGAGCCTATTAACAACGGCGTAGCCATTGGTGACGCTGTTTCATCCAATTCTTATCTCCCATACAACTATTCTCCATTTTCACTATCTCAGCAAATTTATACAGCAGATGAGCTGAATATCGGACAATGCCAAATCTCCAGCATTTCAATGTTCGCCACAAGTTCTGGGTCAACACACAAAATCACTGTCTATATGGTCCACACCAACAAGACGTCATTTGAAAGTGCCAACGATTGGATTGGTGTTACGGAAGCCGACATAGTGTACAGCGGCTATTTCACCCCAACAGCTGGTACGTGGTCGACACTCTATTTCAACACGCCATTCTCATACAATGGCTCGTCGAATATTGCCCTGATTGTTGATGACAACACTGGCGATTCAAATAATGGCCCATACTACAGAATATTTAATACACAAAGCTCACAATCCATCAGAATTAGTAATTATGAGGAAAACTATGATCCCTATAATACAACCACTTATTCTGGAACGCTCTCGACTGAGAAAAACCAAATTATCTTTGGCTTCCCGACATACGGTTACGCTGCAACAGTTTCAGCCAATCCTCAGGAAGGCGGCACGGTGAGTGGGGGAGGAGGAAGCAATTACTTTTATGGGCAAAACATACCCGTCAACGCCACACCCAACCCCGGCTATGTGTTCAACAATTGGACAAAGAACGGCAACGTGGTTTCCTATTTCGTTTCCGATAATGTTTCAGTGACTGAAAACGCCGAATTTGTGGCGAACTTCCAACAAATGCAGGGCATAGTCGTTGGACAGCCAGTTTCCACCAATCAATATCTTCCCACATACGGTTACTATTATGCCATGTCGCAGCAAATCTATACTGCTGCTGAATTGGGTGGCATAGCTTCCGAAATCTCCAGCGTGTCGTTCTTCAATACTGAAAGCACAAAATATCGTTATTTGGATGTGTATATGGTGCACACCAACAAGACATCCTTCGCAAATAGCACCGACTGGATTACAGTTACTGAAGCCGACAAGTTGTATAGCAGTAATGGTTACGTCACCATGACAGGCTACGATTGGACAACCATATACTTTACCACTCCATTCGAGTACGATGGCACATCCAATGTGGCCTTGATTGTGGTTGACAATACAAGTAGTTACAATACAGGATTAAAATGCCGCACATTTGAAACGGATGAAAACCAAGCCATCTACACTTATACTTCCGACTCGAATATTGACCCAAGCTATCCCACAGGATATAATGGTATGCTCTTAAGGGAAAAGAACCAAGTCGTTTTTGGCACCGCGAGCTACGATTACACGGTTACCATCTCAGTCGATCCTGAGGAAGGCGGTACAATAGTCAGCGGCGCAGGCCAGTGCTATTACGGCCAACCTCTTTCCATCAGCGTGACGGCCAATTCTGGGTATGTGTTCAACAATTGGACAAAGTCGTATGAACAGAATGGATATACATATAATGAAGTGGTTTCCTACCTTTCCACTGACGTTGTATCGGTTACGGAATCCTCCGAGTATGTCGCGCATTTCCAACAAAAGGACGGCATCATCATAGGCGAGGCAATCCGCTCTAACCAGTATCTTCCGACCCCTTATTCCAACTATTCCATGTCGCAACAAATCTACACTGCCGAAGAGATGAACGCTGATGAATGTGAAATTTCAAGTGTATCGTTCTTCAACACTAGCTATAGCGGGAACCGCAACCTTGAGATTTACATGGTCAACACAACCAAGGATGCGTTTGACGGTCCTAATGATTGGATTGCCGTTACGGAAGGAGACATGGTGTTCAGTGGCAGCGTTTCCTTTACGAACCACAACTGGGTAAATGTTTATTTTAACACGCCTTTCCAATACGATGGCTCTTCCAACGTGGCTTTGGTGATAAACGACAAAAGCGGGCAAGGGAATACGAGATATTGCCGCACATTCGATACCCAGAGCACACAAGCCATGTATGTATCCAGATCTAATGGTGCCTATGACCCGAGCAATCCTTTCGGCTACAACGGAAATCTCTTGACACAAAAGAACCAAGTCGTATTCGGCATTGCAAGTTATGATTACACGGTTTCGGTTTCGGCCAATCCCCCAGCAGGCGGTAATGCCGTCGGCGGCGGAGGTCCATATTATTACGGCAAACCCATACAGCTTTCGGCAACTGCAAACAGCGGCTATGTGTTTAGCACTTGGACAAAGGGTGACGAAGTGGTTTCGTGCTTCCCCGATTTCACTTTGAACGTGACCGAAACAGCCGAATATGTGGCCAATTTCATGCAGGTTGACGGCGTTCTCATCGGTGAGCCAGCCCACGCCAGTTCTTCGGCCTACTATTACAGTTCCTTGACACAGCAAATCTATACTTCAGACGAAATGGGAAGGGCTTGCGAGATTTCCAGCGTGTCTTTCTTTAACACAGGAACTTACTCCACAACCAGAAACCTTGCCATTTATATGGTTTATACGGATAAGACAGCCTTTGAAAACAATACCGACTGGATTGCTGTAACGCAGAACGATGATGTGTTGTTCAACGGCAATGTCACTTTCCCTGCCAAAAGTTGGGTAACCATCTATTTCGCCAATCCTTTCAACTATAACGGTACGTCCAATGTCGCCCTAATTGTGGACGATAATTCGAACACTTATAATTATGGTTACTTAAGATACCGCTCATTCGATACGGAAAGCACACAAGCCCTTCGCATTTATAATTCAACATATAACGGCACTAATTATGATCCATATAATCCTTCCGGTTACACCGGCTCGCTTTTGTCAGAGAAAAACCAAGTTATTTTTGGCTATGCCCATTATGATTACGAAATTTATGCTAGGGCCAATCCTGCCAACGGAGGCTTCGTGAATGGAGCTCCATTTTACTATGATTCTCATTACTACGGACGGCCTGTCAGCCTTGTCGCTACGACTAAACCACATTATGTGTTCAACTCTTGGACGAAAGACGAAGAGACAATTTCATACTACTCCACCTACAATTTTAGCGTGTCGGAAAACGCTGAATATGTGGCAAATCTCCAACAAACTAACGGTATAGTCATAGGAGATGCGGTCTCTACCAATTATTCTCTCCCGACCAATCCATATTACTATAGCCTGTCGCAGCAAATCTACACTGTTGCTGAATTGGGTGGCACGGCTGCCGAAATCTCCAGTGTGTCGTTCTTCAACACAGGTACGGCAAGGACCCGAAACCTCGACATATATGTGGTTCATACTGACAAGACCGTTTTTGAAAGCAATTCAGACTGGATTACAGCTGCCGAATCCGATAAGGTGTTCAGCGGCAACGTGAACTTTACGGTCGGTGAATGGACAACCATCTATTTCTCCAAGGTGTTCAATTATGATGGCACGTCAAACGTTGCCCTGATAGTGGACGACAACACGAATACTTCTACCAGCAATCTTAGTTGCCGTACATTCGACACCGAAGGAAACCAAGCCATTCGTGTCTCTACATACGGCACGAACTACGACCCATGCAATCCCACAACGTTTACTGGCTCGCTCATTTCGCAGAAGAACCAAGTTATCTTCGGATCTCCGAGTTACATTTACACGGTGACCGCCACGGCCAATCCTACTGATGGCGGCACGGTAAGCGGCGGCGGCAGCGGCTATTTCATGGGTCAATCTTGCACCCTTACCGCCACTGAAACCAATCCGGATTATCGCTTCTACAATTGGACGTTGAACGGCGAAGTGGTTTCTTATGAAGCCGTCTACACCTTCCCAGTTACGGGCAACATGAACTTAGTGGCCAATTTCGGAGAACCTATTAGTGTAACCGTTTCTGCCAATCCTTTAGAAGGCGGCACGGTGAGTGGTGGCGGTGGCTATGGCCTCAACCAATCTTGTACGCTCACGGCCACTGCCAACCCGGGCTATATATTTACAAAATGGACCAAGGGTACTTCTACCTCTGGACTTGCGTACCTCAACACTTACACCGTCACGGTTACTGAGGCGACTAACTATGTGGCGAGGTTCGAGCAAGTAAACAACGGTGTGGTTATAGGCGATGCAGAAGCCGCCAATAACTATCTCCCGACCTATGTCTCAAATCAGTATTCTTTGTCGCAGCAAATCTACACTGTTGCTGAAATGGGTAGCACGGCACGCGAGATTTCCAGTGTTTCGTTCTTCAACGCAGGGTCTTCAAGTACCCGTAATATCACTGTTTATATGGTACATACTACCAAGGCAGCCTTTGCCGATGGTTCAGATTGGATAGCCTTCTCCGATGCCAACATAGTGTTCAGCGGCAGTGTCTATTTCAAGTCTCATGAACGGATAAACATTTATTTCGACACGCCTTTCTCCTATAATGGCACGTCCAATGTCGCTCTGATTGTCGATGACAATACGGGAAACAACGAATATGGTACGAGTTGCCGTACGTTCGTCACAGCAGAAAACCAAGCCATTCGCGTTTCCGGTTCCAACACAAACTACGACCCAAGCAATCTTGCTGGCGTTACGGGTACGCTGCTATCGGAGAAAAACCAAGTTATTTTCGGCAATGCATCTTACGATTACATGGTGAATCTTTCTGCCAGTCCCACAAATGGAGGTACGGTAAGCGGCAGTGGAGGTCCTTATTATTTGGGTCAACCTTGCACGGTGACTGCCACCCCCAATACGAATGCGGGCTACTGCTTCTATTACTGGAGGTATAATGGCGCATCGGTTTCTACCGACGCTGTCTACACTTTCCGCGTGATGAACAACATGAATTTAACGGCCGTCTTTGGAGCCCCGATTCAGATTACTGCAACGGCCGGTACTGAAGGCGGTGGCACCGTGACTGGTGGCGGCGAATACGGTTACTATCATACCTGTACACTCACCGCCACACCCGATCCGGGCTATGTGTTCATAAAGTGGATGAAGATAGGTAGCAACACTCCGGTTTCGTATCTCTCCACCTATAGTTTCACGGTTTACAACGCAGCCGAATATGTAGCCGTGTTTGAATGGGTTTCCCCCGATATTGTCATCGGTGATGCGGAATCTTCTGCCTATATGCTGAATAATAGCGGTTTCAAATATACGTTATCACAACAGATTTATACCGCTAACGAGATTGGAATGGCTGGGGAGATTCACAGTATATCCTTCTTCAGTACAAGTAGTAATGATGTGACCCGCAATTATTCCATCTACATGAAGCACACCGACAAAACAGTCTTCGGAAGCTCCTATGAATGGGTTTCGATTTCGGAGGCTGATCAGGTGTTCAATGGCGATGTCACTATGACGGCAGGTGATTGGACTGAGATTACTTTTGCTACGCCGTTCCAATATGACGGCACGTCCAATATAGTACTTGTTGTCAATGACAACACGGGTACTTATGGAGGCCCGAGTTGTCGTGTGTTTGATGCAGGTAGTACTCAAGCCACGTTTGCAGTTACTAACAGCTATAATATTGACCCGTATTCTACTTCACATTATGGCAACCGTTCGACCGTGAAGACCCAGATCTTGCTTGGCTTCACGCCATCGGCTGTCACCCAGACCATTACTTTAGCTGCCGGTTGGAACTGGTTCAGTTCGTATGTTGAGGCTGGCAACTTGCTGCAACAATTAGAAGAAAGCTTAGGCGAGAACGGTGTCAGCATCGAGTCAAGGAATGACGGCATGACCGAGTTTGATGGCGAGG
>Ga0265298_10000122_pt1 | contig 115157 bp, 94 predicted proteins | sample AusTroGonzalo_MG_3_FD_193486 | JGI IMG/M metagenome (GOLD analysis project Ga0265298, IMG submission 193486) | Bovine rumen microbial communities from tropical cattle in Woodstock, Queensland, Australia - Gonzalo_01 | ecosystem: Host-associated > Mammals > Digestive system > Stomach > Rumen ...
ACGGACTGACCATGGGACGTACCAATGCCTACGACAGCTATCATATGGCTGAGGCTTACAAGCAGGCCATCCGTGAGGGTCGATACACCACGAAAGAGCTCGACGAGAAGGTGCGCCGTGTGCTCCGTCTGTTCTATCGGACGACGATGCAGCGCGAGAAACCGTTCGGCTTCCTCTGCTCGGAGAGTCATTACGACGCAGCCCTGAAGATTGCCCAGGAGGGTATCGTGCTGTTGAAGAATGAGACCGCTCCCGGTCTACCGAAAGACGAGGGGCTCCTGCCGCTCACCATGGAGAAGTTGGAACGCCTCTCATCTGGTGCCCCTGATGGGGTGAGGTTGCTCGTGGTCGGCGAGAACGCCATCAAGATGATGACGGTCGGTGGAGGCTCCTCCTCACTCAAGGTCCAGAAAGAGATCCTCCCCCTCGATGCCATCCAGGCCAGATGTTCAGAGTCCAATGTCCAATGTTCCTACGCCCGTGGCTATGTCGGTGACACCATCCAGAGCTACGACGGGGTGACCGTGGGGCGCTCGCTCTATGAGGCCCGCTCGGCCGAGGAGCTGAAGGCGGAGGCCGTGGCCAAGGCCAAGGAGGCCGATGTGGTCATCTTCTTCGGTGGACTTAACAAGAGCGATTATCAGGACAGTGAGGGACACGACCGTCGCCAGTATGGTCTGCCTTACGGGCAGGATGAGCTCCTTGAGGCGCTCCTCGCGGTCAACAAGCACATCGTCTATGTCAACATCTCTGGCAATGCCGTCGCCATGCCTTGGCTCGATAAGGTGCCTGCCGTCGTGCAGGGCTGGTTTATCGGATCCGAGGCCGGTGAGGCCCTGGCGTCTGTGCTGATGGGCGACGTGAACCCTTCCGGCAAACTGCCCTTCACCTGGTATCAGCGTCTGGAGGACTGTGGTGCTCATGCCTTGAACACCTATCCTGGTACATGGCGCGACGACCATCAGGTGATCGACGAGACGTACAAGGAGGGTGTCTATGTGGGCTATCGGTGGACCGACAAGCAGAAGGTGCGCCCGCTCTTCGCCTTCGGTCATGGTCTGAGCTATACCACGTTTAAGTTTGGTAAGCTCACCGCCGACAGACAGCAGCTCACGGCCGACGAGACGATCACCTTCACCGTGAGTGTCACCAATACCGGTCGTCGGGCTGGCAGTGAGACCGTCCAACTCTATATCGCAGACAAGAAAGCCTCGGTCGACCGACCGGTGAAGGAGCTGAAGGCCTTCCAGAAGGTGTTCCTCCAGCCGGGCGAGACCACCGATGTGAAGCTCACGATAGGGCGCGATGCCCTGAGCTTCTATGATGAGGCCACACAGGCCTGGAAGGCCGAACCGGGCGAGTTTGAGGCGCTTGTAGGCTCTGCCTCCGACCGTCTGTCTGCCAAGTACACCTTCAGACTGAGATAATGATGGATTTAGAATACATATATTGATAGTAGGTAGTTGGAAGATTGTTTTTAGGTGTAAACAAGAGGAAGTCTGGGAAAGAATGCTTTCCCGGACTTCTTTTTCTCTCAACTTTTCGTATCTCTGTGCTCTGCGAGCACGAAGATACTCCGTCTCGAGAAATGTCTCTTTTGTTATACACTCTCTCAACTTTTCGTATCTCTGTGCTCTGCGAGCACGAAGATACTCACGCTCGGAAAAATCCAAATAAATTTGGTTTTTCTCTCGCTTATTCGTATCTTTGTCCCACGAAAGTGGAAACAATGAAGAAGATACTGTTGCTCTTGGTGCTGCTGACGGTTGTGGGTGTCGGCTCAGCGGCTCGCCACCATGACTTGCAGGCCTATTGCAAGGCGGTTGACGAGGCGATAGCCCACTCTGCCGATTATGTGGCGGCTCACGAACAGAAGATCGGAGTGGCCCGACGGGAACTGGCTTACGAGACCACCTTGAAAGGCCGGTACCAGTGCAACTACAGGTTGTACGAGCTCTACAAGCCCTTCGTGAGCGATTCCGCCATGTATTTCCTTCGTCAGTGTATTACCTTGGCCGATGGCATGGGCGACGTGTCTTCGGCTGTCAGATGCCGTTCGCAGTTGGCCATCCGTTGTTCGAACATCGGTATGTACGACGAGGCACTGAGCATCCTCGACTCCATCAAGAACCTGAACGTCGACACCTTGGCGCTGGGCACCTATTACGAGGCCTACAACAACGTGTATAGCGAACTGGCTTATTATACTCATCTGGACTATATGCACCAGAACTATCTGGAGAAGGCTTATCACTATGAGCAGCTGATGATGGACGCGCTGCCGCCTACCAGTGAGTCGTGCTTCCTGCGCAGGGAGCAGCGTGCTCAGGGCGAGGGCAGGTTGGAAGAGTCTATGCGTATCAACGACGAGTGGATGAAGACCGTGGAACCCGGCTCTCATCCGTATGCCATGGTGGCTCTCTACCGGTATATTGAGTATAAGCTGCGGCGCGACAGTGTGCAGATGATGCACTGGCTGGTGGAGTCGGTGCTGGCCGATATCCGACACGCCGCCATGGACCAGGGGTCGATGTGGGAACTGGCCAACGAGCTGATGCTTAATGGTGATATCGATAAGGCCTCGAGCTATATCAGTTTTACCAGCGACTGTGCCAACAGGTACGGGTCGCGCCAGCGTAACTGGCAGATTGCCCCGTTGCTCACCACCATCGCGAAGAACTATAAGAGTCAGAGTGAGCGTACCACGTCTCAGTTGCGCATGGCCCTGGTGGGCATCAGTGTGCTGGCGTTGCTGCTGCTCGGCGTGCTCTTGTTCCTCCATCGCCGTAACCGTCAGCTGGATGCCGCCCGTAAGGCGCTGAAGGGTTCGAACGACGAGCTGGCGTCGGCCAATCAGCAGTTGGCCGCCCAGACGGATGAGTTGTCGGCACTGAACAGTGAGCTGTCGATGCTGAACTCCCAGCTCTCCGAGAGCAACCGTGTGAAGGAGGAGTATATCGGACGCTTCATGAGTCTCTGCTCACAGTATATCGACAAGATCGACGACTATCGGAAGATGGTCAACAAGAAGATGAAGAACAAGGAGCTCGACGAGCTGTTCCGCCTCTCGAAGTCGACCGAGCTGAAGGAGCGCGAACTGGAGGAGCTCTATCAGAACTTCGACTCTGTGTTTCTGCATCTCTTCCCGAACTTCGTCAACGACTTCAATGCCCTGCTGCAGCCCGACATGCAGGTGCGTCCGAAAGAGGAGAACCGGCTGACGACGGAGATCCGTATCTTCGCCCTGATCCGTCTGGGTATCGAGGACTCCTCGAAGATCGCGGAGTTCCTGCACTACAGCGTGAACACGATCTATAACTATCGGGCGCGGATCAAGAACGGTGCGCTCGACAACCGTGAGAGCTTCGAGCGCCGCATCAAGCAGTTGGGAATGATTCAATAACTTAACCATATTATCAATAATGAAAAGAATAATCTTCACGCTTACGCTCATGGTAGCACTCATGAGCGCTCAGGCACAGATCCTGTACAAGATCTCTGGTCGTGGACTGACCGCACCCTCTTATATCGTGGGCACCTATCATCTGGCCCCCGTGTCGTTCGTTGACTCCATCCCTGGCATCCGTCAGGTCATGGCCGACTGCCAGCAGGTGTACGGCGAACTGGTGATGGCCGATCTGCTTGGCTCCGACAGTCTGGCGCAGATTCAGCTGGCGATGCTGCTGCCCGAGGGTATGACACTCGACAATCTGTTGGATGCCGACGAGATGGGACGTCTGAATGCCTATATGAAACAACTGATTGGCTTCGACATGACCAACCCGATGATAGCCCAGCAGATGAGCCGGATGACTCCGTCGGCCCTGAGCACGACCCTGTCGGCGCTCTCTTATATGAAGAAGAGTGGTAGCATTGACTTGCAGAATTCCTTCGACGACTACTTCCAGAAGGAGGCCCGGGCTCAGGGTAAGGGCGTGGGCGGACTGGAGACGGTGGCCTTCCAGATCAAGACGCTCTTCCAGGGACAGACGCTTGAGCGCCAGAAGGAGCTGCTGATGTGCCTAGTCGATCATGCCGACTTCATGGACGAGATGGCCGAGAACGTTGTCCGTGCTTTCTTTGCGCAGGACCTTGACGCCATCCAGAAGGCGATGGAGGCGAAGCTGAACAACAGCTGCGACAACACGCCGGAAGAGGATGCGGAGATCCTTGACAAGCGTAATGCCGACTGGCTGACGAAGATGCCCGCCATCATGGCAGAGAAACCGACGCTCTTTGCTGTCGGCGCTGCCCACCTGTATGGCGAGAAGGGTGTACTGCACCTGCTCCGCACCGCCGGCTACACCGTGGAGGGTGTCACTAAGTAACCACTCTTCCCGTGACGTGCTTTTGTCCTAAAAAAGTGACTAAAAAACTGTTCGTCTGAAGTTACAAACCAGAAAAACCAAGGGGGCTCTTTAGTCCCCTTTTTGCCTTGTTTAGGTGTACTTTCGACCTGTCTGGCGTGGAGAAGGGGACTACTTTGGGTAGGGGTGCCTTCTAACAGTTAAAGAGATTATCTCCACGACCGAAAGGAATGGCACCTACGAGAGAAAGGGATTATCTCTTATAGGGTATAGAGATAATCCCTTTCACTCGTAAACCCTATCTCCACGACTCATAGATCCTATCTCCACGACCGTAAAATCCCACCCCTTTCTTGCATGGGCGTAATCGCCTTATTATCAGTTGATTATCAAAACGGTTCAAAACTCGCGTCTACGCCCCACATTCCCATGTTCCTGATTAACACGCGAGTTATGAGCGCCCATTTGTAAAGATATATCACCACAGGCTCTTCGTAAGTCCCTTCTTGGACAAGCCAAGTGAGCAAAGCTCGAGCGCGACAAGCTCTCTGAGCGGTCCCTGAGCCTGTCGAAGGGAGAACCGCCCCACGCTCTCTGAGCAGCCCACTGCGGTCCCTGAGCTTGTCGAAGGGAGAACCGCCCCTCACAATTTATCTCACAGATTTGGCAGTCTCAAACAAATTGCCTATATTTGCCCTCGATATCAACCATAAAGATAAGTTATGCAGAAGGTTTATATATCATTATTTATAGTATTGTTATTCTCGTCCTGCTCAAAAGGATATGATAGAGTAAAATTGATAGCTGGCGATAGCTGCCAGTATTGGTATTATGCGAATTCAGATCCTGATGTCAAGACAAAGTACTTCTGGTTTTTTGATCGTAAGGGGAAATGCGTTACTCTCGAAGAAAGATATGCCGACAAGAAATGCTATCTCCATGACGGAGGGGATGTGGAAATTATTCCTACATGGTCTTTGGTGAATGATTCTGTAATTGAGTTGGGTGGACTCAATCGTCATTTGACAGTTGTGAATGACACTTTCCTGATCATAACAACTGATGAATTTCATTGGGTAGACACGCTGTACAAGGTAACGGATCCTCATTTGCTAAAGAAACTACAAGAGGTTCGAATTCCATAATAGTAAGAGAATCGTCCTTTTGTCGCATCAACCCGTCTTACATAAGTAACAGAGGATACCTTATTAAGCTGGATCGTTGGGACGCTTGTCGAAGAGGCGGGACTGGAGGTATTGGTTGAAGGTGTCGCGGAAGGCGTCGGTGACACGAATGATCTCGTCGCCGATGTAGATGCAGTCGTTGCGGTCGACGCTGCGGATCTTGTCGAGGGCCACGATGTAGGAGCGGTGGACACGCATGAAGCGTGACGGGGGAAGCATCTCCTCGACCGACTTCATGGTGAGGTGGGTGATGAGCGGCTTGCGCTCACCATCGAGGCAGAACATCACATAGTCTTTCAGACCGCTGACGTAGAGGATCTTGTCGAGGGCTACCTGACGGTATTCTCCGTCGACCTTCAGGAAAAGGGTGCCTCTTCCGGTCTCCCCCATGAAGAGGGGCGCCTGCGGGGTGCTGATCTCGCCAGACTCTTCTGGCCTTTGTGATGGTCGTGTGAGATACCACTCCCGGGCTTTCTCCACGGCGGCGATGAACTTGTTGTAGCGGATGGGCTTGAGCAGGAAGTCGAGGGCGAAGACCTCGTAGCTCTCAAAGGCGTATTCCTTGAAAGCGGTGGTGAAGATGACACGAGTGCCTTCGGGCAGCATATGGGCCAGCTCCATGCCGTTGAGGTCGGGCATCTGGATATCAAGGAAGAGCAACTGAGGCTTCCGTTCCTTGATGGCGTTGATGGCCTCGACGGAGTCGGTGAAGCTACCGAGCAGCTCCAGGTCGGGGGTCTTGGCAACAAATGACTCTATCAGCTTGACGGCCAATGGCTCGTCGTCGACAATCATACAACTTAGTTTCATGATATCTTTAATGTAATCTTGACATGATAGATGTCGTCGTGAAGCGACTGTTCCCATTGGTAGTGGCCGGCATACATGAGGTCCAGTCGGCGACGGGTGTTCTCCAGTCCGATGCCAGAGCCGCTACGGTCGGCATCGTCTTTGGGGTAGTTGGTGTTGTCGCAGTTGAAGATGAGCTGGTTGCCCTCCTGAAGCAGACGGATGTCGATCTTCGAGAGACGGCTGCTGCTGACGCCGTGCTTGAAGGCGTTCTCGATGAGTGAGATGAAGAGCAGGGGGGCGATCTCCGTGTCCTGCTGGATATCGAACGAGGTGGTCACCTCGGTCTTCTCGTTGCAGCGTAGCTTCATCAGACAGATATAGTTGCGCATGAACTCCACCTCGCCCTGGATGGGCACGGTCTTCTTGTTGGTCTCGTACATGGCGTAGCGCAGCAGGTCGCTCAACTGGGCGATGGCATCCTGGGCCGCGTCGGGGTCGATCTGCGTCAGACTGGAGATGTTGTTCAGCGTGTTGAAGAGGAAGTGCGGGTTGATCTGGTTTTTCAGCCAGGCCAGCTCGGCCTCGGTGTTCTTCGCCTTCTCGTCGCGTAGCTGCTGCCGGATCTGATTGGTGCGGATGAAGTGACGGATGCCGATGGCGATGGCACCGATGGCGATGTTCATCAATAAGGTGATGAGGATACTCATGAGGAAGGCGGTCCATGCGGCATCCTGCGGTATCCCGGGAATTGTGTCGGGCACGCGCTCCTTGATCATGGCATAGCCAAAGAAGAACTGATTGTTGATCGCGACGAGCAGTAGGATGTTACACAGGGCGAACCACCAGAACTTGCGACGGAAGAACAGGTAAGGGCCGAAGATGTAGAAGTTGGCGAAGTAGACGATGAGAGGACCGTGGAACAATCCCCATGCTATGAAAAACGATGGTTTGGACGATGCGAGATCGTGTGTGCTGAGCAGGGTGGCCAAGGGCAAAGCGAGGATGACAATGCCCCATACCACCACTTGTGCCAGAAACAGCCAGAGGTCTTTTTTGCTTATTCTCTTCATACGACTGCAAATATAGGTATTTATTCTTAAACAACCAAATCTCTCCTGCATTATCTCGAATGCAGGAGAGAAAGTGGGATGTGGTATATCTGTTATTATGGCATTGTTGTGGTGCCGTTGCCTGTGGTGCCACCGCCGCCGACGCTGTTATAGATCTCACCCTGTGACTGCTGCTCGATGAAGTCGTCCTGCACACGGCTGACGTGCTGGTTGGTGCGCATCTTCGAGTTGCCGAAGGTGTAGCTCACGGTGAGGGTCACGCCGGAGATGTTCACTTTGGCGATGGTGTGGCTGGTGAAGTTCTTGCCACGGCTCTCGCTCTCGATATTGATGTTGCCGCCTTTGTTGAGGCCCAGATTGGCGCTGATGCTCAGGTTGAGCTTGTCTTTCAGCAGCGACTTCGACAGGCTTGTATTGATCAGGTTGAATCCGCCGGTCCAGCCCTGCAGGGTGTAGCTCTTGGTAGAGGTGATGGCGAACAGACTCAGCTTGAGGTCCCAGGGGAGTGTCTGCTGCAGACCGACCATGGCGTTGACCGTCCAACCGTTGTTGCTCTGTGCCAGTGCGTCGCTGCGCAGGTCGGTGTAGTTCAGACCGCCGTTGAAGAAGAGACGGGTGTCCTTGGTCAGCAGGTAGTTCACATAGCCGCTCAGTCCTGTCTGGTGGCGCTTGACGACATTGCCGTAGGTGTTGTTGAGCAGGTTGTTGCTGTCGTAGAAGCTATACTGCGAGATGGCGTTGTCGACGAAGTTGTGGTGCAGGTTCAGGTTGACCATCAGCTTGGCGGTGAACATGTTGTAGACCAGAGAGATGTTATGGTTCTTCTCCACGTCGAGCTCCGGATTACCGTAGGTCAGGGCGATGGGGTCGGTCTTGTCGACGTATGGGTTCAGGTAGGTGATACCCGGGCGAGAGATACGCATGTTATAAGTCAGGCCGAGGTTGCTGCCCATGCCGAGGTTGTACTGCAGACTGGTTGTGGGAACGAGGCTCCCGTAGTTCTTCTTGAAGTTGTCGCCGTTGCCGAGGTGGTAGGCCACATCCTGCCAGGTGTGCTCGTAGCGGAGACCAGCCTTGATGCCGATCTTGTTGAAGTTGCCGGCATATTCGCCATAGCCTGCGAGGATGGAGCTCTGATACTCGTACTCAGAGCTGGAGCTGGGATCATAGACATCCTTCAGGTAGTACTTGGCATCGGAGGTGGCGTCGTGGAACTGCAGCTTACTGCCGAGGCTCAGGGTCTGTCCTGCGCCGAGAGGCATGGTGTAGTCGAGCTGGAAGATGTGGTTGGTGGTCTTATCATCGTTGTCCGAATAACGGTTGGTCAGGTCGATGAACTCGGAGCTGGTGCCGAAGTTGTAGGTCATCTCCGTGGTGGCGGGACTGTAGTCCAGCTGATAGGTGAGGCCCAGCGAGTGGGTGTGCTCCTTGTTGAAGAAATGCTGGTAATCGAGGCTGCCGCTGAACGAGGAGCGTGAGTTCTTCATGTCGGTGGTGCCGTCGAAGCTGAAGTCATTGCCGTAGCCGCTCATCAGCGTCAGGGCCGTACCCTTGTTCTTCATGGTCATGGTGTTGACCTGAGCCGTGAGGTTCAGCACGCTTTTGTCGTCGATCTGGTAGCCCAGTGTCAGACTCCCCATGGTGACCGGCAGCTTCACATCATTATCGGTGGTCTGTATCTGTGAGCCGCCGTTGTCCTGGATCTGTCTTGTCTCCGTGGTGGTGGTACCGGGCTTGATATATGAGGTCATCACGTTAGTGCTGTAGGAGAGCTTTCCTTGCTGTCCGCTCAGGAAAGCACCGCCACCCAACTGTCTGTTGCCGCCGCTGAGACGGATGGTTCCGTTGTAGCCGTTCATGCTCTGGGCGGCCTGCGGGTCCATCTTGTTCATCACGATATTCAGAACGCCCGTGGCTCCCTCGGCATCGTACTTTGCTCCGGGGTTGGTGAGCACCTCAATATTCTTCACGGCCGTGGCGGGCATGCTCTTGAACACCATCGAGGGGTTCGACGAGAACATCGCGTTGGGCATGCCGTCGACATATACCTTGAATGACGAGCTGCCGTTGACGGTGATGTTGTCCTGGCCGTCGACAGTCACCATGGGCACCTTGCGGAGCATGTCGAGGACGGTGTTCGACTTCGAGTCCTCGTCCTCGGCCACGTTGTAGGTCATCTTGTCGACATCCATCTTCACCAACGGCTTCTGGGCGATGACCTCCACGCCCTTCAGCATCGTGGCGTTCTCTTTCATATATAAGGTGCCGAGATCCAGTTCACCGCTGTTCTCAAGGGTGACGCTCTTCTGCAGGTCTTCCTTGCCGACACTGCTGAACACGATATCGAACTTACCCTTGCCCTTCACCTCCTGAGAGAACTGACCGTCCTCCTTGGTGAGGAACATAGCCACGGGCTTGTCCTTCTTACCTGCCTTGAACACACGGACGGTGGCGAAAGGCTCGCTCTCGCCCAGGGTCTCATCCATTAACACGCCCTTGACGGTGGTCTGGGCCATCACTGTCGATGACATGGTCATCATCACTGCTGCTGCGAAAAATGCTTTTAACTGTTTCATATTCTTATTTATTTAATCGTTTTTTATGTCCTGACCAGCCTTCGGTTGCTGCCGTGACTGGTTTGCGATGGCAAAGGTAATGTGATTATCGTCTGGCTCAAAATGGATTTCGACGACTTTCGGGGATTTTTTCGACGAATTACTCCGAAGACTTGTACTTTCGGTCTAAAAGGGGCATGCGAAGGACAGTTTGCAGGAATTTAACATTCGGATGATTTGTCGAAGAATTGGCGATTGTTATCTATTAACTGACATATTTTATTGATTTCGTTTGGTGATTACTGGTAAATAGTTTATTTTTGCATCTTGAGAGAGAAAGATATGTATATGAATAAGAAACTGAAAATCTTCCTGCATGTATCGTTCTGGGGCATCATGTTCCTTTCGCCACTGGCGGTTATGCGAGGCCCCGGCGTGACGCTACCTAAGTATCTGGTCAACTGTATGACATCGTTGCTCCCGATGCTGGTGTTTTATATTAATTTCCTATGGCTGACACCAAAGTACTTCGTCGCGGGTAAGCACAGGTATCATCTGCTCATCAACACGATCATGGTGGTATGTCTTGGCTTCTTCCTGCATTACTGGATATGTCATGCACATCTGTTGTTTACCAGTGTACCGCCAGCCCGACAATACTCGTTGGTCGAATCGATGTTGTATATCGTGCGTGATATCACCAATCTTTCTATCTTCGCCGCAGGTGCCACCGCCTTCGTGCTTGCCATGCGTTGGCAGCAAAACGAGGATGCGATGCTGGAGGCTGACGCGGTGCGGGCAGAGGCGGAATTGAAGAATCTGCGCTCGCAGATCAATCCTCATTTCCTGTTGAACACCTTGAATAACATCTATGCACTGACGGCTTTTGACCAGAAAAGGGCACAGGAGGCTATCCAACAGTTGTCGAAGATGTTGCGCCACATGCTCTACGATAATCAGGAAGAGAAGGTTTCGCTCGGCGACGAGATACAGTTCCTGGAGAACTATGTCAGTCTGATGAAGATACGACTGCCAGAGACCGTTGATGTACAGTTCGACAAGAAAGGGGCGAAGAATGATCTGCAGATCGTTCCCCTGATATTTATCTCTCTCGTGGAGAATGCCTTCAAGCATGGCATCAGTCCCACCAAGCCGAGCTTCGTGCATATCAGCATTACGACAGACGTCGAGTATCAGGGAAATCGTGGTATCAGGGATGTCGTGATCTGCAACATAGAAAATTCAAACTTTCCTAAAAACCATCAGGATCGCAGTGGTCATGGTATCGGACTGAACCAGGTACAGCGCCGTCTGGATCTTGCTTATCCTCATCGGTACACCTGGGAGAAGGGTGTGAATGACGATGGGACCATTTACTCATCAAAAATCAGAATAGAAATATGATTATTACTTGTGCTATTATCGATGACGAGCCCCTGGCCGCCGGACTGCTGGAGAGCTATGTCGCCAAGACCCCGTATCTGAGTCTCAAGGGTACTTATAACAGTGCTATCCAGGCGATGAAAGACCTGCGTGATGATGCCGTGAACCTGCTGTTCCTCGACATCCAGATGCCGGAGCTGAGCGGCATTGAGTTCGCGAAGATCCTTCCTAAGGATACGAAGATCATCTTCACGACAGCCTTTCCACAGTATGCCATTGAGGGCTATAAGGTGAACGCACTGGACTATCTGTTGAAACCCATCTCGTATGAGGACTTCCTCAAGTCGACGGACAAGGCCCTGGCCTGGTTCTCTGCTTCGAAGAAACAGGATGTGTACCGTCGCGACCGTTTTATGTTCGTTAAGAGCGATTACAAGCTTCAGCGTATCCTGCTCGATGATATCCTCTATATCGAGGGACTGAAGGATTATGTCAGATTCTATATGAGGAACGGTGACAAGGTGATGTCGCTGATGAGCATGAAGAAGTTGGACGAGTATCTGCCCAAACCGGAGTTCCTGCGTACGCACAGGTCGTTTATCGTGCACATGACCGAGACGCCTCAGGTGGACCGCTTCCGTATCGTCTTCGGTGATGTCTATATACCGGTTTCCGACAATTATAAGGAAGAAGTACAGGCTTATTTTGACCAACATACGCTGGTATAGTGCGTTTTTGATGACGAAGAATGCAAAGTGTGTTTTGCAAATACTCTGTCGTCCGGCTCCATGCGTGTAAAGAATTAGAAAAAAGGAAGCAAAAAGGGAAAATAATTAAGGATTATGAATGCCTGATTATGAATTATTTCGTAACTTTGCGCTCGAAAATAAGAGATTTTTTCTAAATTTAATTATACGATTATGGTAAACTACAAGGATTTAGGTCTCGTTAATACGCGCGAGATGTTCAAGAAGGCAGTAGCTGGTGGCTATGCTATCCCTGCTTTCAACTTCAACACAATGGAGCAGATGCAGGCTATCGTTCAGGCTGCCGTTGAGACAAAGTCACCTGTGATCATGCAGGTTTCCAAGGGTGCCCGTAACTATGCCAACGCTACGATTCTCCGCTACATGGCTGAGGGTGCTGTGGCTTACGCTAAGGAGCTGGGTTGCGAAAAGCCCGAGATCGTGCTTCACCTCGACCATGGTGATAGCTTCGAGCTCTGCAAGGACTGTATCGACATGGGCTTCTCAAGCGTGATGATCGACGGTTCTTCACTGCCTTACGAGGACAACATCGCTCTGACCAAGAAGGTTGTTGACTATGCTCACAAGTACGACGTGACTGTTGAGGCTGAGCTCGGTGTGCTCGCCGGTGTTGAGGATGAGGTTGTGGCTGAGGAGTCTCACTACACCAAGCCTGAGGAGGTTATCGACTTCGCTACCCGTACTGGTTGCGACTCTCTCGCTATCTCTATCGGTACCTCTCACGGTGCTTACAAGTTCAAGCCCGAGCAGTGCACACGTGACCCGAAGACTGGTAAGCTCGTTCCCCCGCCACTCGCATTCGACGTGCTGGCTGAGATCGAGAACAAGCTCCCTGGATTCCCCATCGTGCTCCATGGTTCTTCTTCAGTTCCTCAGGACGAGGTTGATACCATCAACAAGTTCGGTGGCAACCTGCCCGACGCTGTAGGTATCCCCGAGGAGCAGCTCCGTCAGGCTTCTAAGAGCGCTGTCTGCAAGATCAACATCGACTCAGACTCTCGTCTGGCTATGACCGCTGCTATCCGTCAGTATCTGGCTGAGCATCCCGATCACTTCGATCCTCGCCAGTATCTGAAGCCCGCTCGTGAGAACATGAAGAAGATGTACATCCACAAGATCGTGAATGTGCTCGGTTCTGATGGCAAGCTCGGCTAATCAGCATTCTTGATAGAACGCATATATTAAAAGCTCCGGATGCTTCAAGTATCCGGAGCTTTTTTATGGGGTGTAAGGATTATCACTTAGGTTGCTCTGCCTCGAGCTTCTCCACGGCTCCAGAGATAGGATGGAGCAGGAGGTGGGTCGTATAACGTTTGTTGAAGAGCGCACCGCTCAGCAGTTCCACGTTACCGAACTGTCCGGCAGGGAACTCGTCGGTAACAAACGTCTTCTCCATGTCGGCAACCGTGGCGCGCAGACGACCAGGGATATTCACATAGATGCCTGGCACGGGCTTCGCGTTCTTCTTCGGGTCGACGGGCTCCGGCTTTGGAGCGGTACCGAGGTCTTCGATGCTGATGTAATAGGGCGCTCCGGATAGATCGTCGCTGTCAACCAGTCCGAGCTTCTGGGAAAAACGGAAAAGGATGTCGCGTGAGATGGTCTTGTCGGGGATGACTGTGAAGCAATACTCGGCAGTATCCTTGACGGTCGTTCCGGTGAACATACTTGTCAGGACACGGTCGTGCAACTCCAGTTGACTGAGCATCAGTCGCAACTGCTCTCCGTCTTTCGGCATGTAGTCGGCCTGTCCACGCACAAGTAGGTTGCGGCTCTCCCTGATCTCATAGATGTCCTGGGCTATCAGCTCTGCCATCTTAGCTGTGCTGCCTGCGGCAAGCATCTCCTCGCTGAGGTATTGATGAGGGGAGGGGAGTGGCTTCTGACCGCTGGTCTTTATCTGTTGACCATCTGCCGGTCTGTTGCCTGTGACTTTTTCCTCGGTATTGATGGCCCGTAGGATGCCGTCGTCGGACAGGACCACGTTACAGGCTGACGTGCGGGCATCGAATTTCACGGCATAGCGTTTGGTGGTGTCGGCTACGGCCACGGCCTCCTGACGGATGGCGGTGATACGGTAGCTGACAGACGACTCAGGTGACACGTCCTTGATGCGCAGATAGCGCTCAGAGTATCTGCATAGTTCTCCTGGGGTATAAGTCGCTTTCTCAACCTGTACGGTAACCTTAACGGCTGTCTTGGGTAGGAAATAGACAGCCCCCTCGGTCGTTACGCCAGGCCTATAATAACTGGTACTGGTCTGGGCGGATATGGGTGAGAAGGCAAGGAGACAAAGAGGAAGGATCCATCTTGTCTGATGTGTTCTATTCAGAATGGGAATCATGATGTTAGTCTCTAAGTTTCTTGAAAGCCTGTGGCAGATATTGGATCAGGTCACTGGCGATGACGCTCTCTTCTCCGAGCTCGCGGGCGGCGATATCACCGGCCAGACCATGAAGGTACATGCCGACAACGCAGGCGTCCTCCTGTTTATAGCCGCGCGCCAGAAGTCCTGTGATAATGCCCGTCAGCACGTCGCCGCTACCGGCTGTCGCCATACCGGCGTTTCCGGTGGAGTTGAACATGATATGTCCGTCGGGCAGACAGAGAGAGGTATGGTGACCTTTCAGTAGGATGTAGGCCTGCAGGCGTTCTGCCAGATCACGAGCTTTCATGAGTCGTTCGAAACTGTCGGTGCAACGACCTTCCAGTCGGTCGAACTCCTTGGGGTGGGGTGTCATGATGATGCCCTTCGGCAACTGCTGCAGCCATGCACGGTGATTGGCCAGTATGTTAATGGCATCAGCGTCGGCCACAATCGGGCACTGTGTACGGCGCAGTTGGGCGATGATGGCGATGGCTGTCTGCTCACTGGTGCCTAGTCCCGGACCGATACCCACTGCATTGAAGTCTTCCGTATCGACAGCCTCGGAGAAGGTGGTTTCCTCGCGGTCGAACTGGATGACAGCCTCGGGAACGCTGATCTGCATGATGATATTATTGCGCTTGGGCGTGTGTGTCGTCACCTTACCGGCTCCCACACGCAGACAGGCTTTGGTGGCCAGTACAGAGGCACCCCCCATGCCGTAGCTACCGGCGATGATCAGGGCGTTGCCCATCTTTCCCTTGTGGGCGAATGGGTCGCGACCCAGTAGTCGGGGACGGATGTCGTTTTCTTCCAGAAGGGTGTAGTTGGCATCGATCTTCTCAATGCCTTCTCTGCTAAGCCGGATGTCGAGTACCTTCAGCTGGCCGAGGAACTGCTGGTTCTCAGGAAACAGGAACGAGAGCTTCTGTTGCTGAAGAGTGAGTGTCAGATCGGCCCGGATGATGTTCGCTCTGACATTGTATGTGTTGTCCTCGGTCATCAGTCCTGAAGGGACGTCAATACTGACAACTTGTGCCGGGGAGGCGTTGATGTATTTGACCAGAGAGGCAAAGCCGCCGGCTAAGGGCTTGTTGAGACCGGACCCGAAGAGACCGTCGATGATCAGCATGCCAGCCTCCAACTGAGGCGGTTCAAACTCCTGGACGACCTCGATGAGTGCCTTGGCTTTTTTCTCCAACAGTCTTTTCTTGTTGGCTGCGCAGTCGTCGGAGAGATGACCGGAGATGTTGAACAGATAGGCCTTGACGTCATAATTCTTGTCAAGAAGCAGTCGGGCAATGGCCAGTGCGTCGCCGCCGTTGTTACCCGGACCGGCAAAGATGATGACCGGGGTGGTATTCTTCCAGTTGTCGGTGATAGTCTGAGTCAGGGCCTTCGCCGCCCTCTCCATCAGGTCAATGGACGTGATGGGCTCATTCTCTATCGTGTATTTATCCAACTCGTGGATCTGGGCACTGGTGAATATCTTCATTCTTCTGGTTGATATCTTTGCTGCAAAGATAAGGAATAAACCTCAGATTATTCATATTCCATGGAAAAAAAAACTTTTTTTTATAAAAAACTGCATAATCTGTGCTATCTGCCGTTATTTTTTCGTAATTTTGCATCATAATTAAACAGTTCTGATGATGAGCATTGTAAAAATCAAGGACAAAACATTTAAGACTTCCATTACGGAAGAAGAGATCAAGAAGCAGGTGAAGGCTGTGGCACAGCAGATCAGTAAGGATATGGAAGGGAAGAACCCGCTTTTCCTCGCAGTGCTTAACGGCTCGTTTATCTTTGCTGCCGACTTGATGCGTGAGATGACTATCCCGTGTGAGATCTCGTTTGTAAAACTGGCATCGTACCAAGGTACGACTTCAACGGGCAAGATCAAGGAGGTGATTGGTATCAACGAGGACCTGAGCGGTCGTACGGTGGTGATCGTGGAGGATATCGTGGAAAGCGGTCAGACCATGAAGCGTATGATCGAGTCGTTGGGTACGAGAAACCCAGCGTCGGTGCATATCTGCTCCTTGTTTTTCAAACCCGAGAAGTTGCAGACGGAGTTGAATATCGACTATGTCGCCTTCCGGATTCCCGACGACTTTATCGTCGGTTATGGTCTCGACTACGACCAGCAGGGGCGTGAGCTCAGAGATGTCTATACGATTGTGGAATAACATAAAAAGCTAAATAATAGATGAAGAATATCGTGATTTTTGGTGCCCCGGGCTCTGGCAAGGGCACACAGAGTGATAAGATGATTGAGAAGTACGGTCTGAACCATATCTCTACGGGCGACGTGCTCCGTAGTGAGATCAAGAATGGTACAGAACTGGGTAAGACAGCTAAAGGCTATATCGATAACGGTCAACTGATTCCCGACGACCTGATGGTGAGTATCCTCGCCTCTGTATATGACAGTTTCGGTCGTGAGCACAAAGGAGTGATCTTCGATGGCTTCCCCCGTACGATACCACAGGCTGAGGCTCTGAAGAAGATGCTTGATGAGCGTGGCGACAAGGTGGCTGCGATGATTGAGTTGGATGTGCCTGAGGAGGAACTGATGAAGCGTCTGATCCTGCGTGGTCAGCAGAGTGGTCGCGCTGATGACAACGAGGAGACTATCAAAAAGCGTCTTGTTGTCTATCGTAACCAGACCCTGCCACTGATTGAGTGGTACAAGAACGAAGGCATCCACCATCACATCAATGGTCTTGGTGATCTGGATCGTATTTTTGGTGACATCTGTGCAGTGATTGATGGAATCTAATTTCGTAGATTACGTAAAGATATATTGCCGTTCGGGAAAAGGCGGAAAAGGAAGCATGCACCTGAAGCATGTGAAGTACAACCCGAATGGTGGTCCCGACGGCGGAGACGGCGGTAAGGGCGGTAGTATCATCCTGCGTGGTAATCATAACTACTGGACGTTACTGCACCTGAAATACGAACGTCATGTCTTCGCTGAGCACGGTGGTAATGGTGGTCGTGACAAGTGTCATGGCACCGACGGCAAGGACGTCTATATCGACGTGCCTTGCGGTACCGTGGTCTATAATGCCGAGACGGGAAAATATATCTGCGACGTTACCTACGACGGTCAGGAGGTGATGCTCTTGAAGGGTGGCCGCGGCGGACTGGGTAACTTCCAGTTCCGTACAGCGACGAACCAGGCACCGCGCTATGCGCAGCCGGGAGAACCGATGCAGGAGATGACCATTATCCTGGAGCTAAAGCTTTTGGCGGATGTCGGTCTGGTGGGCTTCCCGAATGCGGGTAAGTCAACTCTCGTGTCGGCTCTGTCGAATGCTCGTCCGAAGATCGCTAACTACCCGTTCACAACGATGGAACCCTCGCTGGGTATCGTCGGATACCGCGACGGTAAGTCGTTCGTGATGGCAGATATTCCTGGTATCATCGAAGGTGCCAGCGAGGGAAAAGGACTCGGTCTGCGCTTCCTGCGTCATATCGAGCGCAACTCCCTATTACTCTTCATGGTACCGGGCGATACAGACGACATCAAGAAAGAATATGAGATCCTGCTCAATGAACTGGCACAGTTCAATCCTGATATGCTCGACAAACACCGTGTATTGGCGGTGACCAAGTGCGATCTGCTTGATGAGGAACTGATCGAAATGCTTCGTGAGACCTTACCGGAGGATTTGCCGGTGGTGTTTATCTCGGCTGTGACGGGCTTTGGACTGGATGAGTTGAAAGACGTGCTCTGGCGCGAACTGAATGCTGAGAGCAATAAGTTGGCCGTTGCCATCTCGGAGGATACACTCGTTCATCGCGATAAGGATATGACACGCTTTGCCGAGGAGTTGGCCGACGAGGGCGAAGATGAGGATATCGTGTACCTTGATGAGGATGAGATAGAGGATCTCGACGATTTTGAGTACGATGACGACGAGGGCGACGAAGCCTAAACCCCAACTGCTTTTTTATGAAATAGCTGACGGCGTGACAGCCTTCAGTTCGATGCGTCATGGTGGCTATGGTCAGGGCAACTATGGCGAGTTCAACGTGAACGCATTTTGTGGTGACGTACCTCAGACGATCGCCATGAACCGCCAACTGCTCTGCGAGGAGTTGGGTATTACGGTAGACCGCCTGCTGATACCTCATCAGGTGCATGGCACGGAGGTCTGTCAGATACGTCAAGAGGATTTACAATCTGATGTAGGCGGGAATGCCGGGACAATGGCCTGTCCGCCGGTGCTCGAAGGTGTTGATGCCGTGATGACGGATGTACGTGGTGTGTGTGTCGGTGTATCTACGGCCGACTGCATACCTATTATTATATATGACCCTGAGCATCATGCGGTTTGTGTGGTACATGCTGGTTGGCGGGGTACCGTCAAGCGTATCGTACGGAAAGCGGTGCTGATGATGACGGAGGTCTATCAGTCTTGTCCGACACAGATGAGGGCTGTCATCGGACCGGGCATCTCTTTTGACAATTTCGAGGTGGGAGATGAGGTGTATGATCAGTTTGAGGCGGCCGCCTTCCCGATGGAGCATATCAGCCGACGACTGCCGGCAATGGATGGTAGTCTCATGAAGAAATGGCACATAGACCTCTGGGCATGCAACCGTCTGCAGTTGCAGGCGGAAGGCGTTCTGCCAGAGCATATAGAGGTGGCGGGCATTTGCACCTACGACAGTCACGACGATTTCTTTTCCGCACGACGGCTGGGTATCGCGTCGGGGCGAATTCTGACTGGCGTGGTACTCAGATAAGCTATCTCAAGTTATTTCACTAATTTTAAAAAAAGTTGCCGTTTTATAACATTAAATCGGATAATTTCGCTATATTTGCAGCGCAAAAAATATAATAGGTTTGTAACCTACTGATTAATTAATTAAAACATTCTTAGATTTATGCAGAAAAGATTTCTCTTTCTGGTGGCTATGATGTTAACGTTGTCGTTGACTATTATGGCGCAAATCACAACATCAAGTATGGCTGGAAAGGTGACGCTCGACGATGCCAACGGCGAGGATGTCATCGGTGCTACAGTTGTGGCAGTACACGAACCTTCCGGTACTCGTTACACGGCAGTGACAAACACCTCTGGTCGTTTCTCTATCCAGGGTATGCGTACGGGCGGTCCTTATGAGGTGACTGTCTCTTACATCGGTTTCCAGTCAAAGACGCTGAAGGGCATCACCCTGCAGTTGGCTGAGACTTACAACCTCTCTGTATGGCTCTCCGAGGATGCCAACGAACTGGCAGAGGTGGTGGTCAGCGGTAAGGCTTCGAAGTTCGCCGCTGAAAAGACTGGTGCTGCTACGAACATCAACAGCACACAGATCGCTAACCTTCCGACGGTCAGCCGTAGCATCACGGACGTGACCCGCCTGTCTCCTTATGGCGGTAACGGCATGAGCTTCGCTGGTAGTGATGGCCGTAATGCCAACTTCACCGTTGATGGTGCTAACTTCAATAACAACTTCGGTCTTTCCGACAAGTTGCCTGGTGGTGGTAACCCGATCTCTATCGATGCTATCGAGGAGTTGCAGGTGGTGATCTCGCCGTATGATGTCCGTCAGACCAACTTCATCGGTGGTGGTGTGAACGCTATCACGAAGTCGGGTACGAACACCTTCAAGGGCAGTGCCTACATCTATCATCAGAACGAGAACCTGCGCGGTGATGCAGTTAAGCGTCAGCAGATCCTGAATGCTCGTGAGAAGGATCAGAAGACCACCTATGGTTTCACGCTCGGTGGTCCGATCATCAAGAATAAACTGTTCTTCTTCGTCAATGGTGAGATGATTAAGATTCCTACCGTGGTGAATCGTTGGAGAGGTTCTGAGGATGGTGTTTCTGATCCCGACCGTTATATCTCTCGTACCACGAACAAGGATCTGGAGGCTGTCTCTAAGTACATGGCCAGCAAGTACGGCTATGATACTGGTAGTTGGACTGCCTTCCCTGCTGATGAGAGCAACTACAAGCTGATGGCCCGTCTGGACTGGAACATCAACGATAAGCACAAGGTGGCTCTGCGTTATAACTACACGAAGAACAATATCTGGAACTCACCTAACGGTACCTCTATGGATGGTGGTACACGTATGGTCAGCTCTCGTATGTCTCCTATCTCCATGTCGTTTGCCAACTCCATGTACTCGATGGAGAACCTGGTACACTCATGGTCACTCGACCTGAACAGCCGTCTGACGGAGAACCTCTCCAACCAGTTCCTGGCTACCATCTCTAAGCTCGATGATATACGTGGCACCAACTCTTCTGAGTTCCCCTTCATCGATATCACAAAGGACGGTGATAACTATATGGCTCTCGGTTACGAGTTGTTCACATGGAACAATGCCGTTCATAACACTATCTGGAACATCAAGGATGACGTGACCTATTACATGGGCACGCATAAGATTATGGCCGGTGTGACCTTCGAGCATCAGATGGCCGACAACCAGTATATGCGTAATGGTTCTGGTTACTATCGTTACAACCTGACCGATGATATGTATGTTGGTGGTGTCGTTGATCCTGCTGCTCTGTTCAATAGCACACCAGAGATCTTCTGTCTGACCTATGGTTACGATGGTGAGACCAAACCTGCTGCACGTGTTCAGTTCAACCGTCCGGGTGTTTATGCTCAGGATGAGTGGAACGTCACGGACAAGTTCAAACTGACCTACGGTCTGCGTATCGACGGTCTGTTCTTCAACAACAGTGACTTGCTGACCAACAATGCTATTAAAGTACTCGATTATAATGGTAGTCACATCGATACAGGTAAGTGGCCTAAGAATAGCATCACCTTCTCACCTCGTCTCGGTTTCACCTATGATGTGTTTGGTGACAAGAGCTTGAAGGTGCGTGGTGGTACCGGTCTCTTCTCTGGTCGTCTGCCGCTTGTGTTCTTCACGAATATGCCTACCAACGGTGGTCTCGTGCAGTATCAGGCTCAGTTGAACGGCAAGACAATGGTATGGGATGGAAAGACCAATGCTCCTGCAAAGGGTTATGCAAACTATTCTGGCGCCTATACGACAGATGATAAGACTGGTAACCGTTATATCGACATGACCCAGTTCGCTGGCGGTCCGATGACTAATGTCGATGCGATGATTGCAAAACTGCAGTCACTGGGTTATCCAACAACCGTTTCTCCTGAGGATGGTACCGTTCCTTCTGCTATCAACGGTGTTGATCCTAAGTTCAAGATGCCGCAGGTATGGAAGACCTCTTTGGCTTTTGACTATCAGATTCCTGTTAACTTCCCGTTCACGGTGACTGTTGAGGGTATCTACAACAAGACCATCAATGCGGCTTCTATCTCTGACTGGAGTATCCCCAATGTCGGTGGTTTCTCTCGTTTCAATGGTATTGACAACCGTCCCATCTATCCTGCAGGCTTCCGTACTGGTACCAAGGCTTTCGTGCTTGAGAACACCAGCCGTGGTTATGGATGGAGCGCTAACATCACTTTGAACGCACAGCCTACTGAGTGGATTTCTCTGATGGCTGCTTATACTCACACTGTATCTAAGGAGGTGACCGGAATGCCGGGTTCTGCTGCTGAGTCTGCCTTCACATATGTGCCTACGATTGAGGGTCCGAACAACATCAAACTGCATAACTCTCAGTATGTAACACCTGATCGTATTGTGGCTGATGCTACGATCCACGACAAGAGCGGCAACCACTATAGCTTCGTCTATGAGGCATGGCGCGGTGGTTACAACTACTCTTACATGATGGTCAATGATATGAACAGCGACGGTTACAACTACGATGCACTTTATATTCCGACCGACGCTCAGGTGGAGAAGGGCGAATTCCGTTTCGTATCTGCTGATGATGCTAAGCGTTTCATGGACTATGTTCATAAGGACGACTATCTGAAGAACCATCAGGGTGAGTATGCCGAGGCTTATAGCCTTTACTCTCCTTGGGTACACCGTGTTGACTTCGCTTATAAGCACGACTTCAAGGTGAATGTAGGTAAGACTTCACATGCCCTGCAGTTGACATTCGATATCAAGAACGTTCTGAACCTCTTCAACTCTTCATGGGGTGTTGCCAAGTATCTGAATACTGAAATCGGTACAGATCCGCGTATCCTGAAGTACGAGGGTGTTGACTCAGAGGGTTATGCTACCTTCTCTACGCCTTCTGTCATCAACGGCAATACGAAGACATGGTCACCGAACTACTCACTTGGTCAGTGCTGGTATGCTTCTATTGGTATCAAGTACATCTTCAATTAATAGTATAAAAGTAAAAATCTAAAGAATATGAAACTTAGATATTTCATTCCGTCTCTTCTGGCAGTGGTGGCTTCAGTGTTTACTGGCTGCTCTGAAGACTATGATCCTACATATCTCGATCAGATTCAGGTGTCACAGTCGTATGTTGCTCTCAATACCAATGGCGGATCAACAAATATCACCCTCACGGCAAAGGGAGCTTGGCAGTTCGAGAAAGTCATCAAGGTGACAACGAAGGATGCTGAAGGAAAAGACGTGGTCTCATACGTTGAGACACCTGCTTGGCTGCAGGTAAGTCAGTTGTCTGGAAATGCTGGTGAGACGACTCTGACATTCAGTGCTGAGGCTGGCGAAGGTCGTAACTGCGAACTGAAGGTCTCTTGTAATGGTCAGACCCAGATTATTAACATTATCCAGGGTGTTGCAACAGTCTCTACCGCTACTTGTGCAGAGGTGATTGCTGGACCGGAATCCAAGACCTATCGTGTGACCGGTGTTGTGACCAAGATTGCCAATACGACCTATGGTAACTGGTATCTGAAAGATGCTACCGGTGAGGTATATATCTATGGTACGCTTGATAAGAAGGGTGCAGAGAAGAACTTCCTCAGCCTCGGTATTGAGGTGGGTGACGAGGTTACCGTGGAAGGTCCGAAGCAGCTCTATAACGGCACCGTAGAACTGGTGAACGTCACCGTTGTAAACATCAATAAGTCATTGATCAAGGTCGACTCACTGAGCGTTGCTGGTGAGAAGGTGGCTGCCGTAGCTCTGCCTCTCGAGGGTGGTGAGGTGACGGCTCACGTCACTTGCAAGGGCGATGGTATCAATGCCGAGATTCCTCAGGACGCCAAAGACTGGCTCTTTATCTCAGCTGTAACTTCTAACACCATCACGTTCCGTGCCCTGCCTAACACCGCTGGCGACCGTAGCACGACCGTGACCCTTAAGACCTATAAGGATGGTAGGGAGTACACCTCACAGTTCGCTGTCGCTCAGGCTGGTGCTATCATCGATGCTACCGTGGCTGAGTTCCTCGCCGCTGAGGTGGGAGATACCCAGTACCGTCTGGAGGGTGTCATCACAGCTATTTACGACAGAGACAACCAGGGCAAGAGCTTCTATATCAAAGACTACACTGGTGAGACACTGGTTTACCGTGCGGAGGGTTTCCTCGACAGCGGTATCAAGGTTGGTGACGTGGTGACCGTTCTGGGTAAGCGTGGCGCCTATAAGGACAGTCCGCAGATGGTTAACGGTTCTTGTGTCCTGAAGCATGCCGTGAAGGCTGTTTCCATCGCAGACTTCCTGACCATGCCCGACGACAAGAACGTCTACTACATGGTGACAGGTAAGATCAGCTCGCTCCTTGGCAGCAACGGTAAGGAGAACGACTATGGTAACCTCTACATCAAGGATGGTGACAACGAGCTTTATGTCTACGGTACTTATGCCGGATGGAATGCTCAGGGTGATGCCCGTAAGTTCTTCATCGCCGACAATGGTCTGAAGGTAGGCGACGAGATCACCATCATCGGCTACAAGGATACTTATAAGGATCTTGTAGAACTGTGTCAGGGTGTCTGCTTCTCGTTCAAGAAGGCTGGAGAATAATTTATGAAAAAATATGTATTACTGGTGATGTCATTATTGGCATCACCAGTTGTTTTCTCACAAGGGCCGAACGATACTGGTGCCTACTACCAGGCGGCCGACGGTAAGAAGGGCTCGGAACTGAAGACGGCGCTCTTCCAGATTATCAGTCCGCATACCATACAGTCGTATACACCTGGTGTATGGAATGCCATCAACTCTTACGACCTTCGCGAAGATGGGAAGATATGGGAGATTTATTCCGGTATTTCCAATTTCACCCCTGTGACGGATCAAGACAAGGGTGAGGATATCGATGACGAGGGTGTGGTGTATAATCGTGAGCATGCGATGCCAAAGAGTTGGTTTAATGAGAGCACCCAGAAAAACAACACCACCGAGGTGTATCCGATGTATACCGACCTGCATCATCTGTTTCCGACCGACCGTTCGGTAAACTCCATACGCTCTAATTATCCTTATGGTGAGGTAGGCGAGAACATCACGAAACAGTCGAAGGACGGCTTCTCTAAGTTCGGACGTTGTGTCGACAGTCTTGGTTACAAGATATCTGGTCAGAACGGTCGTGTCTTCGAACCCAATGATGAGTACAAGGGTGACCTGGCCCGCGTTTATTTCTATATGGCCACCTGCTATGAGTCGTACAAGAATGAGAAAGGTGTTACCCGCAGTCCAAAAGACTGGGATAAGAGTGATAAGACGATGCTCGATGGAAGCGTCTTTCCTTTCTTTAAGGGATGGGCTCTGAAGATGCTCCTTCGTTGGGCGCAGCAGGATCCTGTCAGCGAGAAGGAGATCCGTCGCAACGAGGGTATCTATGCCATCCAGAAGAACCGTAACCCCTTTGTCGACTATCCAGGACTGGAGCAGTATATATGGGGTACGGCCACCGATGTGGCTTTCAGCTATGACAACTATCAGTCTGTTGTCACCGGCATCTCTGCGCTACATCGTGAGGCTTCACCGGCGGAAAACAATCATATCTATGATCTCAGTGGCCGCCGTGTCGATGGCCATCGACTGAAGAAAGGCCTCTATATCCGCAATAAACGTAAGATTGTCGTGAGATAAACAGAACGAGCCGTCGCCTTCGTATGAGGACGACGGCTCGTTGTTTTTGTGTTCGCAAACAAAAACGTGCTTTTTCTTGCAGGAGTGAAAATAAATGATTACTTTTGCAGCGTCAAAAAACGATACTCGGGGTGCAGAGGCCACGTGCCGAAGCTGAGATGATACCCATAGAACCTGATGCGGGTAATGCCGTCGCAGGGATGTAGTAGAATCAGAATCATATATTTTAGAGTAAATAATGCCTCGAGTAGCAAGTGACAACACTGGCTGCTCGATTTTTTTATGCTTATACGTCATGAACGTGCAGATTAACAACCAAGACCGCCAGACCGAGGCCCGTAACCTACAGGACCTCGCTATCGAACTGCAGTTGCCTCAGAAGGGCGTGGCTGTAGCTATTGACAATCAGATGATACCCCGTGGAAGTTGGGCACAGACCGCTCTTCAGGAAGGGGCCCGTATCGTCATCATTAAAGCCGCATGTGGAGGATAAGGTGATGCTGCAGTTTATCTCCCATTATACAGACCGTTACACCTATCTCGACTCCATTCGTTTGGCCCTTGAGGGCGGCTGCCGATGGATACAGTTGCGGATGAAGGACGCTACCGATGATGAGGTGCGCCCCATTGCCCTTGTCGCCCAACGGCTTTGTCGTGAGGCCGGTGCTACGTTCATCATCGACGACCGTGTCGGCCTGGTGCGTGAGCTCCATGCCGACGGCGTGCATCTGGGACAGAACGACATGCCCATCCGTGAGGCGCGTCGTCTGTTGGGCGACGGTTTTATCATCGGTGGAACGGCTAATACCTTCGAGCAGGTACGGACTCATTATGAGTCTTCTGCCGACTATATCGGTTGCGGTCCTTTCCGTTTTACCACCACCAAACAGAAGCTCGCCCCCGTCCTTGGACTCGACGGCTATCGTACGATCATCAGTGAGATGGAGGCGACACATATCCACATTCCTATCGTCGCCATCGGTGGCATCACCGAGGAGGATATCCCCGACATCCTCCAGACTGGCGTCACAGGCATCGCTCTCAGCGGTACAGTCCTGAGGGCCGATGATCCCGTTCAGAAAATGAAACAATTAATCAATACAGTCAACCATGAGTAAATTAGTTATTGCGGGGCGTGAGTTCGGTTCCCGCCTGTTCTTGGGTACAGGAAAGTTCAACAACAACGAGCTCATGGCCCGTGCCATCGATGTCTCTGGCACAGAGATGGTCACTGTCGCCATGAAGCGTGTTGAGCTCGACGATCAGAACGATGACTTGCTGACCCACATCACCCGAAACCAGAAGATCCAACTGTTGCCTAACACCTCTGGTGTGCGAAATGCCGAGGAGGCGGTCTTTGCCGCACAGATGGCGCGCGAGGCATTCGGCACCAACTGGCTTAAGCTCGAGATTCATCCCGACCCGCGCTATCTGCTGCCCGACTCCGTGGAGACACTCAAGGCCACCGAACAATTGGTGAAGCTCGGTTTTGTGGTACTGCCTTATTGTCAAGCCGATCCCACACTCTGTAAGCATCTTGAGGAAGCCGGTGCGGCTACCGTTATGCCACTCGCTGCACCTATCGGCACCAATAAAGGCCTGCGCATGAAAGACTTTCTGCAGATTATTATCGACCAGGCCACCGTGCCCGTCGTGGTCGATGCCGGCATCGGCGCTCCCAGTCATGCTGCCGAGGCCATGGAGATGGGTGCCGACTGCGTATTGGTGAACACCGCGATCGCTGTGGCCGGTGATCCCGTAGCGATGGCCGATGCCTTCCGTCAGGCCGTTATCGCCGGTCGTCAGGCTTTCGAGGCTGGTCTGGGAGCTATCGCCGACAATGCCGAGGCTTCTAGTCCTTTAACTGCTTTTCTGAATTCTTAATTCTCATTTTTCAATTATGATCAACGATCACAAGGCTTACGCCCAGCGTGAGAAAGCATACATGCCGGGTCAGTTGTTCCCCTATATCCGTGTCGGTATGACCAAGGTCAACCTCACCCCTACGGTGACGCGCGACGACCACGGTGTGCCCCACATGGAACCCAATGCACCAGTATATATCTATGACACCAGCGGTCCTTTCTCCGACCCTGCTATAGAGGTCGACCTGAAGAAAGGACTGCCCCGCATACGTGAGCAGTGGATTCTCGACCGCAACGATACAGAACAGCTCACCCAGGTCAGTTCGGAGTACGGTCGTCAGCGCTTGGCCGACACGTCGCTCGACCACCTGCGCTTTGAGCATATCCGGTTGCCCCGTCGTGCCAAGTCAGGATGTGCCATCACTCAGATGGCCTATGCCAAGGCCGGTATCATCACGCCTGAGATGGAGTATGTGGCTATCCGTGAGAATATGAACTGTGCCGAGTTGGGCATCAAGAGTCATATCACCCCCGAGTTCGTACGGTCAGAGGTGGCACGCGGTCGGGCGGTCATCCCGGCGAACATCAACCACCCCGAAAGTGAGCCGATGATCATCGGACGTCATTTCGCCGTTAAGATCAACACGAATATCGGTAATTCTGCCACCACCTCGTCTATCGAGGAGGAGGTAGACAAGGCCGTCTGGTCGTGTAAGTGGGGCGGCGATACACTGATGGACCTCTCCACCGGTAATCATATCCACGAGACCCGAGAGTGGATCGTGCGTAACTGTCCTGTGCCCGTGGGTACGGTGCCTATCTATCAGGCTCTCGAGAAGGTGGACGGTAAAGTGGAAGACCTCACATGGGAGATCTACCGTGATACGCTGATCGAACAGTGCGAGCAGGGTGTCGACTATTTCACGATACATGCCGGTATCCGTCGTCATAACGTCCATCTGGCCGACAGTCGTCTCTGTGGTATCGTCAGTCGAGGCGGTAGTATCATGAGCAAGTGGTGCCTGTTGCACGACCGTGAGAGTTTTCTCTATGAGCACTTTGACGATATCTGTGATATCGTGGCCCAATATGACGTGGCTCTCTCGCTGGGCGACGGACTGCGTCCCGGTTGTACAGCCGACGCCAATGATGCTGCTCAGTTTGCCGAGCTCGACACCATGGGTGAGCTCGTTACCCGTGCCTGGGACAAGAACGTGCAGGCTTTCATCGAAGGTCCCGGTCATGTGCCCATGCATAAGATACAGGAGAATATGGAGCGCCAGCTGACCCACTGTCACGAAGCGCCTTTCTACACCCTCGGACCGATCGTCACCGATATCGCGCCGGGCTACGATCATATCACCAGTGCCATCGGTGGTGCGCAGATCGCCTGGTTGGGGACTGCCATGCTCTGCTATGTCACCCCCAAGGAGCATCTGGCACTGCCCAACAAGGATGATGTGCGTGCGGGTGTCGTCACCTATAAGATTGCTGCCCATGCCGCTGATCTGGCCAAGGGCCACCCCGGTGCCGCTATCCGCGATAATGCCCTCTCCAAGGCACGCTTCGAGTTCCGCTGGCGTGATCAGTTCCATCTCTCACTCGATCCTGAACTCGCCCTTCAGTATTTTGAGGAAGCCGGCCATACCGATGGTGAGTATTGTACGATGTGCGGTCCGAATTTCTGTGCCGCTAAACTGACCCATGATCTGCGTAAACTTAAGAAATGATGGAACTCTCTCGCGAACAACGGCAGCGCTATAACCGTCATCTCATCCTGGAGCGGTTTGGTATGGAGGCGCAGGAGCGACTGCTGCAGTCGAAGGTGCTGCTGGTGGGTGCTGGTGGACTGGGTTCTCCGGTGGCTCTCTACCTGGCAGCCGCCGGTGTCGGCACCATCGGTGTCGTCGACGGCGATACCGTCAGCATCAGTAATCTGCAGCGGCAGGTGCTCCATGGTACCGCCGACGTCAACCGCCCGAAGGTGGAGGTGGCGGCTGAGCGTATCCGTGCCCTCAACCCCGATGTCTGCGTAGAGACCTATGAGTATTATCTGAGCGAGGGTAATGCCCTCGACCTGATCCGTCCCTACGATTTTGTTATCGATGGCACAGACAACTTCGCCACGAAGTATCTTGTCAACGATGCCTGTGTCATGTTAGACAAGGCCTTCTCCATGGGAGGTATTAACCGCTATAATGGTCAGCTGATGACCCATGTCCCTCAGTCGGCCTGTTACCGCTGTCTGTTCCCGGAGCCTCCAGCCAAGGAGGATGTCGAGACCTGTGCCATGGTGGGTGTACTGGGCAGTATCGCTGGTATGCTGGGCACTGTCCAGGCCACCGAGTGCATCAAGTATCTTACGGGGGTGGGCGAGTTGCTCACCGACAGTCTTCTCACTTTCGACGCTCTCACCATGCAGTGGCAGCGTTTCACCTTCCCGCAGCGGCCCGACTGTGCCCTCTGCGGCGTTCATCCTTCTATCCGTGAACTGAAGGAATATGCTTTTCAACCCTGTCAATCCAAAAACAACAAATAGAACCATGTTCTCAGACGAACTCAAAAACATCAGTTGGGACGAGACCACCGAGCGCATTGCCTCGATGACCGATGCCGATGTGCGACGGGCCCTTGGCAAGAGTCGTTGCGATGTCAACGATTTCATGGCTTTGCTATCGCCGGCGGCCGAACCTTATCTGGAGACGATGGCGCGTCTTTCACGCCGTTATACCGAAGAGCGTTTTGGACGCACGATGTCGATGTTCATCCCGCTCTATATCACGAATTCCTGTTCGAACTCGTGCGTCTACTGTGGCTTCCATCGTGAGAACCCCATGGCACGTACCATCCTCACCCCCGAACAGATAGAGGACGAGTACCGGGCCATCAAACAACTGGCGCCCTTCGAAAACATCCTCCTTGTCACGGGCGAGAACCCGGCCAAGGCAGGCGTGCCTTACCTGGCCAAGGCTATTGATATCGCTAAGCGCTATTTCTCGAATATCAAGATCGAGGTGATGCCCCTGAAGACGGAGGAGTACTATGAACTGACCCGACATGGGCTCAACGGTGTCATCTGTTTTCAGGAGACCTACAACAGCGATCATTACAAACTGTACCATCCACGAGGCATGAAGAGCCGTTTTGAGTGGCGTTGCGACGGCTTCGATCGCATGGGACAGGCGGGCGTGCATTCCATCGGTATGGGTGTGCTCATCGGACTTGAGAAAGAGTGGCGCACCGATGTGACGATGATGGCCTACCATCTGCGCTATCTGCAGAAACACTACTGGCGCACTAAGTACAGTATCAATTTCCCACGCATGCGACCGGCACAGAACGAGGGGTTCCAGCCCAACTGCTTCATGAGCGACCGTGAGTTGGCACAGGTCACCTTTGCTATGCGTATCTTCGACCATGACGTCGATATATCCTATTCCACCCGTGAGCCGGCCTATATCCGTGACAACATGTGTACGTTGGGAGTTACCACGATGTCGGCCGAGAGTCATGTCAATCCCGGTGGCTACCACACTTATCCGCAGGCCTTGGAGCAGTTTACCGTCAGTGATGAACGCACGGCCAAGGTCATCAATGCCCGGTTGAAGGAACTCGGTCGCGAACCGGTATGGAAAGACTGGGATGCCTCGTTCGACCTGTTCAAGAAGTGCGTATGATCATTGTCATTACTCGTCCCGAGTTCTTCGTGGGTGAGGCCGCGCGTATCGCGGAACTGCTCACCAGCGGAACGGCCGATTTGGTACATCTCCGTAAGCCGTCGTCCACATCCGACGAGATGGAACTGTTATTACGTCAGTTGCCGCCCGTCCTCTACGACCGTCTGGTGCTGCACGACCATTTCGATCTGGCCGTCCGTTACGGTCTTCGCGGTGTTCATCTCAACCGTCGTAACCCACAGCCGCCCACGGGGTGGGAGGGAGCGGTCAGTATCTCCTGTCATTCGCTCGACGAACTGGCCGTCTGTCGTCGGCAGAACTATGCCTATATGAGCCTGAGTCCGGTCTTCGATAGTATCTCCAAGCAGGGCTATCGCGCGGCATTCACCAAAGACCAGCTCGACGAGGCACGTCAGCAGGGACTCATCGACCAGCGTGTCATGGCCTTAGGCGGCATGACCTTTAATCGTGTTAAGGAAGTATTACAAATGGGCTTCGGAGGAGCCATGATCCTCGGCGACGCATGGAAATAGTATTGACCATCGCCGGTAGTGACCCGTCGGGGGGTGCTGGCATCCAACAAGATCTCAAGACCATCACGGCACTCGGCTGTTACGGTGCCACCGTCATCACCTCGATCACCTCGCAGAACACACAGGGCGTACAGGGTTCCATGCCCGTGCCGCCCGATGTCGTGGTTTCACAGTTGCGCGCTGTGCTTAGTGATCTTGAACCGGCTGTCATCAAGATTGGTATGCTGCCCGATCGTGCGGTCGCCGAGGCTGTCGTCGATACCCTGGAAACCTACCAACGGTCACAGCACCTTGTCGAAATGACAGACCACGCCGAGGGGACTGGTTCCGTCGGCGTGCCGATAATCTACGACCCTGTCATGGTGTCTACCAGCGGTTATCCGCTCATGCAGTCCGAGACCATCGATTATATCGCCCAGCGACTCTTCCCCCTCTGTACCCTCATCACACCGAACCTGCCTGAGACCGACCGACTTTTGGAACAGATAGGTATACCCCCGACACCTCGCGATATCCTACGTGCTGGGAAGGGATTGAGCCAGTTTTACGGCACGGCCTTTCTGCTCAAGGGCGGTCATGCTGACTCGTCGCAGATGACCGACTTTCTCTTCGAGACTAACGGTACCGTCAGTCCGTTTACCACCGAGCGTATTGTTACCGGCAATCTCCACGGCACTGGTTGTACGCTCTCGTCGGCTATCGCTGCCCATCTCGCGCAGGGCGCTAGTCTGGCGGAGGCCGTCAGAAAGGGAAAGGAATATGTGACGACCGCTATCCGTCGTTCGGTCGACAGTCGTATCGGGCACGGCAATGGACCGTTGATATAAAAAAAGAACGGATCACACGTATCCGTGTAATCCGTTCTTTTGTAGGGACACCCGGGCTCGAACCGGGGACCTCTGCAATGTGACTGCAGCGCTCTAAACCAACTGGGCTATGCCCCTATCTTCTTGTTTAGCGGATGCAAAGGTACAACATTTTACCGAAAAGCGGTGACCGTAACGGGAAAAGTTGGTGTGCCTTGAGGTTTTTTAACGCTTCATGTTCACATGTCCCGTACCCTTAATAGCGCTTACGGTTGTCAACGAGGAAGGTGTAAACCTCACCGTCGACGGGAATCTCCAGTACGATATGGTCGGCCTTGCGTTTCTTCAGAGCGATGAAGCCGCTGTGCTCAGACATGTCGAAGATGGTATTGGCGCGCCAGTAGCCTTCGTCAATGCGCTGCATCTCTATACCGCGCTGTGCCTCACCCTCGTCGATCATATCTTCCGTATGCTTCCGTGCCCAGAAACGATCGTCGGGCGTGTCTTTTGAGAGAGCAGCGTCAGCGGTGCCGACGAGGACTGTCACTAATGTGTTAGCCCAGAACATGCTGCTGTTTCTCTTGCTCTTGTATTTCTCGTAGGGGTATATCATGAGCGAGTCTTTCACAAGTGGTGTCATATCCATTCCCTTGTCGAAGTAGCGTGTCAGCATGTTGCGTGTCTCCTTGGGGTGGCCTTTCACGGCATAGCAGTATGCCTTGATCTTCTTGGGCTCGAAGATGATTTCATGACCGGAGTCATTGATGATGGAGATGTTGGGAACGAACAAACCTCCTTCGGTCACATCGACCACGACGGTGACGCCCTTGTGGTTGCAGTAGTGTATCAGATAGTCGTTCTTCACGCAGGTCTTGTACTCTTTGGTGTCTTGCGCTTTGGCTCCCGTGAATAGCGTGGTGCAGAGCAATGTCAGTAAAATGGATTTCTTCATAATGATTAATGTTTATTGTCTTACTTTATTTTACTGCAAAGATACGTTTCTTTTCGTGAAACATAAAAGGATTTTCCCTATTATCCTATGGAAAATCCCTATGGACTTGTAGGTGGACAGTCAAAAATTCATAATTCTTCCGCACAGATGCGTTTTTTTCTTAATTCTTAATTCTTAATTCTCTTTTTATTCGTACCTTTGCACCCATAATTTCGAAATTATATTTATTTATGGCACAAGAAGATGTATTTAAGAAAATCGTGAGCCATTGTAAGGAATACGGATTCGTGTTCCCCAGCAGTGAGATCTACGATGGTTTGGGAGCCGTTTACGACTACGGTCAGAACGGTGTGGAGTTGAAGAATAATATCAAACAATACTGGTGGAAGGCTATGACGATGCTGCACGAGAACATCGTGGGTATCGACTCTGCCATCTTCATGCACCCAACGATATGGAAGGCTTCTGGTCATGTCGATGCCTTCAACGATCCCCTCATCGACAACCGCGATTCGAAGAAACGCTATCGTGCCGATGTGCTCATCGAGGATCAGATAGCCAAGTACGATGAGAAGATCCAGAAAGAGGTTGAGAAGGCCCGTAAGCGTTTCGGTGACAGCTTCGACGAGGCGAAATATATGGAGACCAGTGAGCGCGTGAAGGAGACCAAGGAGAAACGCGACAACCTGCATGCCCGTTATGCCGAGGCTATGCAGGGTCCAGATCTGGAGGCCCTGAAGCAGATTATCCTCGACGAGGAGATTGTTGACCCCATTAGCGGTACAAAGAACTGGACCGACGTGCGTCAGTTCAACCTGATGTTCGCCACGGAGATGGGAGCCTCTGCCGATGCCTCTATGAAGGTGTATCTGCGTCCTGAGACGGCACAGGGTATCTTCGTGAACTATCTGAACGTGCAGAAGACCGGTCGTATGAAGATTCCTTTCGGTATCGCACAGATCGGTAAGGCTTTCCGTAACGAGATCGTGGCTCGTCAGTTCATCTTCCGTATGCGTGAGTTCGAGCAGATGGAGATGCAGTTCTTCGTACAGCCCGGTACCGAACTGGAGTGGTTCCCGAAGTGGAAGGAGACCCGTATGAAGTGGCATCAGGCCCTTGGCTTCGGTGCAGAGAACTACCGTTTCCACGACCACGATAAGTTGGCTCACTATGCCAACGCTGCTACCGACATCGAGTTCAAGATGCCGTTTGGCTTCAAGGAGGTGGAGGGTATCCACAGCCGTACGAACTTCGACCTCTCGCAGCATGAGAAGTACTCTGGCAAGAGCATCAAGTACTTTGATCCTCAGACCAACGAGAGCTACACCCCGTACGTCATCGAGACCTCTATCGGTGTCGACCGTATGTTCCTCTCTATCATGTGTCATGCCTTTGAGGAGGAGAAACTCGAGAATGGAGAGACCCGCGTGGTGCTGAAGTTGCCCGCAGCCTTGGCACCTGTGAAGTGCGCCGTCATGCCTCTGGTGAAGAAAGACGGTCTGCCCGAGAAGGCCCGTGAGATCATCGACCAGCTGAAGTTCCACTTCAACTGCCAGTACGACGAGAAGGACTCTATCGGTAAGCGCTATCGTCGTCAGGATGCTATCGGAACGCCGTACTGTGTCACTGTCGACCACGACTCTCTGACCGACGGTAAGGTGACTCTGCGTTTCCGCGACACGATGGAGCAGGAGCGTGTGAACATCAGCGACCTGAATTCCATCATCGAGGATAAGGTGAGCATCGCAAGTCTGTTGAAGAAGCTTCAGTAAACAATGAAGAACTGGAAATACATATTGCTGGCCCTGATACTGTTCCCGTTTGCGGGGATGGTATCATCGTGCAGCGAGGATAGCGAGGAAGAGGGCGAGTACGACGACTGGCAGAACCGCAATGACGTTGTGACGGCTGAGTGGGCCGGTAGTTCGATGAAGAAGATTATCTGTTACTCGAAGAATACCACCATATCCGGTAACGTCGCTGACTATATCTATGTCGAGGTTCTGGAGTCGGGTACAGGTATAGAGACTCCACTTTTTACTGACACCTGTCGCTTGGCCTATCGTGGCCGTCTGATTCCGTCAAAGAGCTATCCCGAAGGATATGTCTTTGATCAGAGTTATTTGGGTGACTTCAATTGGAACACGATAGATGTGGCCAGGGATGAGAATGGTAGGGATAAGGTATGCCTAGACCAAGATTTCGTTCCAGGCTTCACCACCGCCCTGATGAACATGCACATCGGTGATCGTTGGAGAGTGTATATTCCTTATCAGTTGGGCTATGGCAGTTTGGCTAAGCCGACGTGTAGTTATAGCAATCTGATTTTCGATGTCGCTCTTGTCGACTTCTGGCACCCAGGTGAGCATCGCCCGGTATTCAAGTCAAGGTAAGTGTTCTTCTAAAGAGAAAAGTTGCATATCACAACAAAAGCCCTCGGCTTGATGATACTAAATCCCTGAAAGATAATACTTTCGGGGATTTTTCTTTGTTGTTTGTTCGATTCTTTGTATCTTTGTATCCGGATAGCAATGGGAGGTCATCACGTATGACATCTACCTTGCCTTAAATTAACTCAAAAACATAAACGACAAAAAACCGAACCACTATGAGCACGGAAGAAGAACAGTTTCTGGCTCTCCTGAAGGAGAACCTTCGCGCACACCAGAACATCGCATCCATCGTGATTAACTACACATGTTGCAGTGTACACAATGTTGGCACACTCAATTTCACTACCGATGGTGGCGGTCGTATCGCCATGAGGCAGTCAGACGCACCCCAGTCACAAGAAGTGGTGACGCTGCCCGACGAACTGGCTACCGACGAGGCGATTCACCTCTGGCAGAAACTGCAGGAAGCCGATTATATCGATGAAAACTATCAGCCACTTGTCTCCCGCCCGAAGGCTGCCCTATTGGCCGATGCCATGGCCACTTGTCTGGGCATCCGACAAAGATGGAGAATTTTTGAAGAAGTGTGGCAACGCCGTAATATGCGTAATGACTTTGCAAGGGCCTTATCCCAACAACAGTCGCTTGACTTTCAAGATAACATCCGAAAGTTAATGCGCAGATAATCAGTTATTTATGATGTATGCATGCAGTGCATGCACTGCATGCATACACCTAATTTTCGATTTTATTTTGTATCTTTGTTCCCTGACTTATATAGATAGCTCATGGAACAAGAACATCTCATACATTTTCGCTCCCCTCCTGTGTGACGGATGGTACAGATGACAGATGGGGCCTGAATACACATGCGCGTGTACGCAGGAACTCTCGAGTCGCCAAAAGTTCCTGCGTACACGCGTGAGAAATCTTATAACCCATCTGTCATCTGTATCATCTGTCACAAATAACAGCAGGAGAAGGCTATGGAAGGGGCACGGTTGCTGAGCCTGCGGTTGCTGAGCCTGTCGAAGTATCGAAGCAAGGTAGTGACCCTTCCACGCCCTACTACGGAAAAGCGCTCTTTGAAATGTTGTACCTTGACAAGCGACCAGACAAGTGTGTCACCCCCCCCAACTATGGGTGAAAGAGATAATCCCTTTCGGTGAAAGAGACGTCATCTACGACTGATGGAGATAATCCCTATAGGGGTATAGATCCTATCTCCATGACTCGTAAACCCTATCTGAATGACTCATAGGAGGCATCTCTTTGAGCATAAACAGCCCCTCCTCACAGAAAGTAAGAGATTCGCCGTTCTAGTGATACGGCGAATCTCATAAAAGACAAATTCTTCTATTCAGTGAAGCAAATCTTCACTGTACATGAAACTAGCTGTTAAGACTAAAAGCGGATGTCCTTAATGGGATCGGGCAGCTCTACTTTGTAGTTGTAGTAGCAGCAAGCGAACTCCATGTGATCACAGATCTTAATGATCTTGTCTTTGTTAATGCCAGCCACGGTGGCATTCATCTCGCTTTCATTCAGAACTGCGAAATCTTCTCTTCTAATTTTCTTCATAATAGTTAATGTTTTAAATTTTTAGGTCTGTTTGATGCGCAAGACCGTTGGCGCTTATTGATTAAACATATCACCACCAGAGCTGTTGTCCATCCTCATATGTGAAGATACGTTCCTCGATTCCTTTCGTCAGGTCCTTCAAAAGATATAGGCCGTCACTTGGCATATTTTCAAGAACCAGCTCCGTAGCCTTTGCTTTCGTCACCGCCAGAGGAAGCCATTTCCCACGATCATACACTAGTAACTGATACATATCACCGACTTCGATGCAGTTGCCGTCATTTCGGGGTATGAACCTTATCTTTGCCACGTCGGACGGCTGAGCCAGTTCCAGTCCTACCCAATGACCATCGGGACTGATTCCGTTAAATCCAGTCAGGATATCGCCGTCAAAGACGGTCTCCTTCGTGTGGCCGGGCATACCCTGAGTGCCAAGTATCTTGCCGGTCAGTTTCTGGCCTTTGCTGTTATAGAACTCTACCTCATTGACGTTACAATAGGAGCCCGTGTGGCCAATATAACGAAGATACCGGTATTTGTTCCCGACATTCTCTGGTGTCAGTTCATACCAGCAGGCATCAGTATATCCATAGTATCGATACAGACGTGAGGCCTGAGAGAAGTCCTTGGTATTGCTCCCCTCGAATATTCCATGATCCATTCTGTATCTGAAGGAATCAAATTGGGCGAAGAAAGGATATTTGCGGAGTAACGTCATTGTCTGGCGTTTGGAGTTGTTGCATACGATTTCTCTGATCGATCCGTCTGGTTTCAGGATAAAGGGATTCCCGATGGGGATCAGGTCTTGACCCTGACAGATGCAGACGGAATATAGGATATTACGTCCCATAGACGTGAAGGTAACCTTGCCCCTTGATACCTTGCCATAATGAACGGGGATCCAGTGCTCCTTGTCGTTGACACAGATGTAGGCGATCTTACTGTCACGGAACTCCTTCGGAATGTCACGTACCACATCCGTCGTATTCAGATACTCGTCTGTGACATCTGTAAACGTCGGAAACTGGAACAACTCAGGGACGCTCTTCTCACCTCTCATGTCATCGACGATCTTATGGTTAACCTCGAAGCGGTATCTGTAGATCTTGGGCTTCAGATAGACGGGACTATGCGTGAACTGGGTCGTATCTCCCGGGACATATCCCATGTAAAAGGGTGTCGCCTTTCCATTGGGTAGTATCAGGGCATTCCACGTATGATCATTGGGACGGTTTCCCCAGTGCGGTGTGAAATCTATGGCCACGGGAATGCCCATATATTTCGACAAAGAAGCCACGTAGGAGGCTTCATCCTTACAGGGTCCTGTACGGTATCGGCATAATGATGCCAGACTCGGAGTTACACTGCCTCTGGATTTGGATGGCACAAACATATCCATCACATCCGTCACCCGCACAGCCTCAGACTGGGCATTCCCGATCCTGAAGAATGACCGGGCATAGGGGTTCTTTTCTTTCTTGGTGATCTTCCATTTCTGCGTGGCCTTTCCAGAATAGAAGTTCTGTACCAGAATCTCCTTGCCAGTCTGCTTGTCGACGCGGGATTCCCAGAACAAGCCCGTCTGCTTATTCATGATCTTGCACATGCCGTCACCCACAGGTATGATTGCCCATTTCTGGTGGTTGATGTATCTGGACTGATAGGCGGTCACATCCCTTTCATAGCATCTGTCCGGATTGGTCACCAGGATGTATACCTGCTTACTTACAATCGCCAGGGTGTCAAGACAGACCCGATAGTCTTCCAGGTACAGATCCACGGAGTCCATGGGAGCAATCCTCCAGCACGGATAGCCCTGATAGTCCAGACGCATGTTGAGCGTCCTGTCATCCGGCGAATAGCCGCGAAGTGTGATGGGCTGACCAATCGTTGACTGTATGGTGTCGAAGGAGACATAGTTGCTCGTGCCCACATTCTGTATCTGGCAATAGGAGTCGGAGTAGTCGACCGCCTCTTCCGAATGATAAGGCTCATAGGCCCCCACTTCCATGTAGTCAAGGACAAACGGCTTGTTGGCAGACCCTATCGTAATCTTGTTCTCCCCTTTCTGCAGGTTCAGCACGATTCCAGGAAGGGAGGTCTTGAATGAATACTCGTTCCCGACCTGCATCAGGTCAATGGTTCCGACGGTCTGGTCATTCACCTTTACCTGTGCCTTCGTGCCTACCGACAATGCACAGGACCTGAGTCGTATGACTTTCTGTACATCCATGTCTGACGGGATGCTGAAAGTGACAGAGGAATTGTCAGGGGATATCCGTACTGCTTTTCCTTTCTTGGCATTGGTTGATTCAATTATCTTTGCGTTGACATGATGTCCTTCAAAAGCTGAGAACTGAACGCCCTGATCGCTGTACGCCACATCGGCATCCAGATACGGGAATAAGGTCTTAATGGTTTGTCGCCAATCACTTACAGGTTCATCGGAAAGCCTGTATGGCAATACGTAATTAAAGAACGTGGATTGATCATACTCGTTTTTCCAGTTCACTTTTGCCCAGAGGTCGCAGGCATCATCTATCGCCTTGATCAGGAAATCGGCTTTCATGGTTCTAATATCCGAAATCTTCATGGCAGCCTGACCGGAAAGTTGTTGCATCTCTGCATTGACAACACTGTCGCGATATTCAGTGGCATGCGTCCCCATTGCTGCATAAGCCTTCGCATACTGATCTGCAATCTCACCATATAATGCGTGATGGTAGGGCATGTTCTCAATCAGGAACTTAGCCGACTCATACTTCAACGGGTCGGGATCGTTCTTAAAATGATCCAGTACTTTTTCTAACTCCTGACAGTTGTCACCCGCCAGTTTTAATGCTTTCTCCAAAGAATCTCCACCGCAGGAAAGAAATGTCGCAGATACGACAAAAACTGCAAGACTATATAAAAGTTTTCTCATTGCTCCTTTTCCCTTTATTTATAACAACTTGAAGAGTTCCGTTACCCCCCATACAGAGGCTACTGGTATTACGACCGACAAAAATGAATACAACCATTTTATATTGTAGGAATACCGTATAACGCAGACTGTAAGAAGGTAAAAAGGCAGATACGAATAGTTGACGATATCCATGATTAATATGAATCTGCGATTATCCATAAGATTATTAATCACGTTCTCACTTTCTTCCACATCCAAATAGCCAAGCATATTGATTGCTACGACCAAAGCAATGGCTGGAATAAAATACAGATAAGAAGAAACGAAGAGAAATTTGCTAAAATCCTGTCTGCCATTAAAAAGCAAAGCAATAATATGGAACATCAAACTCATTATAACCCACGCTGCAAGTGCAGAAATAATGGATATAATATAACCGAGTTGCATAAGGCTCTCTACAATTCCAGAAACTTCGCCGAGCCCTTTCATAACAAAGTCGTTAATTGTTGACATGTATTCTGCCGACAACAATGCATAGATTAACACGATTGCTCCGCCATACCATTTTGAGATGGAAGACAAACCGTTGACAAAATCTTTTATTCCCATCATACCATATTAATTGAAATGTGTGCCTCAATATATGCGGAACACAAAATGATTAAAAAGACGCAAATAGCGTATATACACATTCTCTTCAAAAAGCCTTTTGACCATGACTCTTTCCCCCTCATAAAAAGAACTAACTGCCATGCAATCATAAAGCCCATCGCACCAGACAACCAAAAACCAATTAACTCAGGACTATGCGGTAACGTCGTCTTAAGAATGTTTTTAATTGAGAACCCCGACTCATATGAGCATACAAACGCATCAGATGCCGCAAAGCCATTTATGGCAAGGTTTGCAACTGTTCCTATTCCAAGCAACGCACCACCACACACGTTGATTGCGCAACCTTTGATATTTGTCGCAAATATCAGGATGAAAGCCTTATCATTATCGTTTGCTTTCCATGCATCCTGAATTGCTTCAATAACATGATTTCCACTCCCGGTTTTCTCTTCCGGTATTTCTTGAGAAAAGTTCATAGGTATCCGTGCACAAAACGGAAGGAGCCAGATGGCAAAAGCCAGAAGAAAATATTTCATCTGCTCAAGATCTTATATAACAACAAGCTATACACGCCTATGAAATATACAACAGAGGCGCCATACACCCAAATATAGAAATAGTCAACATCCAGATTATACATATCACTCCATGATGGGTATATAAGAAACACTGTAAGCAATGCAACATATAAACAAAAAAGCAATAGGTTCTTTTTTCCACACTCAGAATCGTCTTTATATGGAATTCTAAGAAACTTCATATTACATGCCAGATGCGCCAATATTGTACCAAGCACAATCCCGACAGCGATTGACAGCGTGCTCAATTTATGAAATAACACGGTACACGTAAAACCAGAGAATCCCATAAGAAACAAAAGTGTTATGGTATTTCGGTCAGAAAAAACCTGTGAAAGAAGATGTTTCATGATGTTAACAACCATTCAAATTTTCATATCAACTTATATCGGAATCTATTGGATGAATATCTATATATAAACATATAAATAGACACCAATAGATTCCACAAGAGATTACAACGCGCCTCCAACTATAATGCCTGCCCAACCGACAGGATTCCATGAAGCTGGAAGAGATGAAGTCAAAATACCTATGCCAACACCTGCTACGATAGAACCACCTGCAGCAGTAACAGCCTCATTGCTACCACTCTCACATAGGCCAGCAGCTGCAATCTGTGAAATGACGCCATTCTCCTCTGCAGTATTTTGTGCATTATATTGCAAGAAAGCAACAGCTAATACGACAGATGTAAATACAGAAAATAATCTTTTTTTCATAATAAAAAACTAAATTAAATTGTTTATAATGTACAGATTCCTCCTAACAGGCCATTTGCGATAGCCACGGGTGCACCAACACCTGTAGCGCCAGTAACAATTGCTGATGTGTAAAAATAGCTGGCAGCAGATCCTGCAACAGCTGATGCGGCAGCCCATCCATTATATTCACCTTCTGAATTGGATGCGCAAGACAATGAAACCTGCTGAATGTTGGTGTTATTACCGTCATTGTTAAAACTATTCATGACACCCAGTGACATAACCATTGCTACAAACATTGCAAATAATGGCTTCTTTTTTGTTTTCATAATTTTAAAAATTTTGTTGATTAATAATAATGTTAATTAATTGGTTATTGGTTCGTTATACCATCATGATGGCGTAACGCATTTGTTGATTGATTCTCTGTTTTTTTTACTTCATAGGCAATCTGTTTTGAGGGTTAGACAATCTGTTAACTATAAGACGCATTTCGCCTTTTATTTCTTTACCAGCCGTTGTTGGAACCTTCTCCTTCATCTGTAGAATCTCGTTCGCCAGTTTGTACGCCTCTGTTTTATGCCCCATATCCATCAGAAGGTGAACAATCAAAGAACGGGGATATAATCGGGAAGGAATCGTGTTTATCGCTTTTTGATATGCCTCTCTTGCAGCCATGAGATTCCCTGTTTTTTTGTAGTTTTCTCCCATCAACATATAGATATGAGGATCAGAGGATTTTATTTCAGCCATCTTTAACATTCCAATACTCTTCTCTGGCTCATTTGCCATCGATAAGGCCGACGCATAATAAAACAGGAAGATGCCATTATTGCTCATGATTGGATACGCCTTCTTATAATGTTTAATAGCACCTGTCATATCTCCATGAGCCGCATTTCCTAATCCATTTTCCAGTAATCGAAGGCCATATAATTGGTGCAGGCTCATTAAGGAGACGCAGACGACCACCAGTAACAAGCATAATGACATGATATGTCTCGACCATATTCCAACCCGATGACGTTGTTTGTTTCTATGTGCCAAAAGCAAAGCCAATACAACTATCAGATGCAGATACATAAGCTGAACATGTAAAGGGTAAGAGACACAACAGAGCACTAGGAATCCCAATAATGATGCTTTTGCCCCAATAAAGATATGTGAACGGTGTGAGTCCTTCTGCAGCAGTGCGAGAAGTATAATACCAAAGAACAGCAACGTACCGACGACGCCATGGTCGATAAATACCTGTAAGAATTCATTATAGGCACACGTCACGTAATCAGCAAGAAATTTTTCTCTCTCAGTTCCTTCACCTGAGGCAAAATAATCGCGTTGCCACCGGCAATAGTTCGCCTCAAACGAACCACACCCGTCACCAAGCAAAATATTCTCACGGGGAGCCTGAAGTGCGACTTTCCATACAAGTAGTCTTCCATCTGCAGAATCGGCTTTGAACTTGTATAGGAAGAAAACCCCACCAAGAAGGCCCACTCCTAATAAGACGGATAATACGAGACGCTGGGTGCGACTAAAATGCCTACGAATAGATTTCAGTACGCCATAGTAGTGTTCTATCACAAAGACACATCCTATCAAGCATGCCAGCCACGCTCCACGGGAACGGGATAAGAAGATGAGAGCAAGCATAAAGATGAGGCATGCCAGGAGTAAGTATCGAACATTCTCACAATCACGATTTCGCCTGCAAGTCAGATAGACAGAAAGGACTATTGGAAATATGACGCTAAGATATCCCGAATAGGCCCCGGGATTGCCAAGAGAGCCTCCAAATTGGAAAAAAGCGTTACCATTCTCCATCAGTCCATAGAGTTGTCCGAAGCCAACAACAATCTCAATCCACGCACAAACAATGATGGAACAAATAAGACTTTTTTGAATATGTCGACTTAAGAATAGCATACTCAGAACTAGGAATAAAAGCCAACAGACTATCATGAAACAGCAAAAGTCAGAGCCATAAGTATTCCTTCTTATAATCCCATCAGCAAATAAGAATAACAAATATGCAAAGGCAAGTATATTACAAACGTCCCGAGTAACGTTGTCTCGTTTAAGAAACAGACCGATACAGATCAGAGCTACTGCCAACACATAAAATGCGGCATACCTTTCCACATACGAGCTTGGATAGCTCATATGCAATGATACAAGTAGGACAAGAATTAATATACTGACAAGCCTATTCATCTTTCTTTTTTCTTTTGTCAAGTAGCGTCATGATTAGGTAGACAAGGATGCCGATTCCTAAGGCAATTGCAATCTTGCCAAAAGTAAAGGCTGACTCATTATGTGGCTCGACATACACATAATCGTTATCAATATCTATGTCCTGAATTAGTTTTTGTAAAACAGTATCAGAAGCAGACGGTATCTCATTCTTATCATAATACGCAATACAGATATAACCGAATCTTGACAATAACAGAATTTGTTGACAATTCACATTTGCGGAGTCTTTATATATCGTCATGTTCGATTGTATTTGAAACTTGTTTCCAGCGCTTAGACTATCCATCCCATTATAGACGACATGAATAGAGTCATTATTGGGTATGGAATTTTGCTTCATCATTCCCTTCAACTCATCATAGATCGCCTTACAGGGGAGATTATTAAGGCTATTGACTGTTGGCAGAAACGACAGAATCATATATTTCTCCTCAAAATAATCAGTTTTACCTTTTGGATATAAACCCATGACAGCCACTTTCTTGCCCAACTTTTGGTCAAGAGCACTTTGAGGAATTGTATCCCATCCCTCCGGCACAGCAACAGAGAACTTACACGACTGAACTTGAACAGGAATGCGTTCTGGCGTTCCTGCCGCATTTGCAAATAATACCAACGGCAGAAATACTGCCAATAGAAACATTCGATTTTTCATTTACTTATTCTTTTTATTGTCTTTGATTTTATCTTTAGCACTTAATCCACTTACAATCTCCGTATAGGTACCGTCAGAGATTCCTGTCTTAAGAAATCTCTTTTCAAACGATCCGTCATCCTTCTGTACCTCCACATATACCGAGTCATAACTAAACTTAAAATATTTCTCTTCAAGGGCCAAAACCTTTGTTTTCTTCTCAATAATAGTTGTTGCATTGGCCGTACATCCGGCCTTAATATATTTCCGATAGTTATTAGGGATATCTATAGTTGTTGTCACCTGAAAGCGTGAGACACCGTCTTGCACATTTCCTTTAGGAGATATCACTTCTATTCTTCCCATAAATTGGATGTTTTTATCAGCCGACAGAGTGAATTTCACAGGCATGCCGACACTTAGTTTCAATATGTCAGACTCTAACACATCCCCCTTAAACACCAGTGAATTCATGTCGGCGAGGCGAGCGATAGTCGTACCCTCATATAATGTTCCCCGTGCCATAACAGAACCACCTTCTTTGACTGGAAGTTCCAGGATGGTTCCACTCCCCGTAGCCGTAATAATGTTTGAGATTTCCTTTTGCTGATAATTACCTCGTAACATTTTTAACTCAGATTCGACGGACCTATATTCTAACCGAAGAATAGCCAGTTCATCTTTTTCATTTTCATATTCTAATGGTGCAATGAGTTTCTGACGATATAGGTTCTGGGTACTTTTGAATCTAAGTTCCGCATTGTCAAGTCGAGTACGGGCAACTTCTAATTGGTTCAGCAGGTTTTTGTACTCCATCGGGTCCTTTACATAACGGACACTTGCTATTGGAGTTCCAGGCTGCACATCTTCACCGACCCGAGCAGACAACTTCTCAAGGACGCCTGAGATGGTAGATTTTATCTCGATCTCCTTTTCTGGTATGATCGTTCCTGAGATAGTAAGAGTTTTCTCGATATTACGGTATTCCGCCTGCACAATACGTACACGCTCATGTTTCTTACCGGTCGTCATGCGAAATACTACAAAACCTAAAGCAAGAAGTATGAATAGTATGATTGTAATTTTTGTCGTTTTCATCCGAGTATATTTTTAGTTTTCATCTCTTAGTGCCTCTATAGGACGTAGATCTGCTGCATACATAGCAGGCTTTAGTCCTGCTAATACACCAGCAATCATCAATATCAGCATCGCGCATATCGTGATAAGCAGATTGATCTGGGGCTTATCCATCATCAGTGTATCATCATCCATTAACATACTTACCAATTCCAAACACAACCATCCCAGTGCAATACCGACATAACCAGAAATAGATGTAATGGCAATGGACTCACAAAGAAACATTCCTTTTATCGATGATGATCTTGCACCAAGTGATTTCCGGATGCCTATTTCACGTGTACGTTCCTTGGCAGAGATATACATGATATTGCCAATTCCGATAATACCGCTAACCAATGTGCTGATTCCCATAAACCACAAGAACCCTTTCAACGTATTAAACAAGCTGTTAAAAGCCTTTACCTGTTCTTCCATACTATTGAAGAAAAAAGCGCTACCATCGTCTGGATCCACGTTCTTAATTCTCGAAAGGACGCTCTTCACTTGGTCATTTACTTCTTTTGATTCCACACCATCACACACGGCATACACCATCGTCGTAAATTCTTTTGCTGTGGCATTGGTCCTCAGATATGTAGAATAAGGCATATAAATGACACGGTCTTCAGAAGAACTTAACAGTGTGTTTTTAATGATACCCACCACCACATATACCTCTGTTCCAATACGAACCTCCTTGCCTATCGGTTGATCATGATAGAACAGCACATCTGCAACATTCTTTCCTATAACTACGCATTTTCGGGACTCACTCATATCAAGGCTATTAAGCAACCGACCTTTTTCCGTTTCTAATATCCTGATATCAAAATAGTCAGGACGGACGGCGCGGACATCAAAGGCACCCTGGGCCTTTTCGGAATAAACAGCTCCCCAATGAGATATCTCTGGAGATATCCTTGTAATCTCGGGGACATCCTGCCTCAAACGAATCATATCTTCCTCCGTAATAGTAACCGGTTGGCCAACAGCCGTTCCCTTATATGCTTTTGACGTTTGGGAGGTAAAAACATACGTCGTACTTTTTGAATAGCCATCAAACAATTTTAATACACCTTTTTCAAAACCTTCACCAATGCCGACCAATAGGATGAGTATAAAAATACCCCACGAAATACCAAGACCTGTCAATATGACACGTGTTGGTTTCCTTCGAACGGTTTCCCATATTTCATACCAAAAATCTATCATACAGCAATAGTGAACTTTTCTTCGGGAACGAGTAGTAATTTAAAACGGTTTTTAATCGGTTGGTCTTCAAACATTCTGCACAAAGCAGATAGGATTCGGATCGTTAAATCGCCACAAAACTAGTAAACATATTCATCCGAGACAAAGAAAAAGCGTTGCAAGTTAGAAAAGTATTATAGATTAAAAATTTCAACTAATCATGTTGATATCATGCAAATTGCAGCATGCGCAACGATGTTGCAGATGGAAGAATCAATAAAATGAAACGCCTCATAAGCCCTGTTGTATATTCTATGAGATGATTGAAAAACAAATTGTAACAAGTAAACAACCCCAATCACTTAAGTAAAAGTTTGAAAGCTAGGTGTACGATGTGAGTTTTAATTCTTGAATGCCATCCCCTAAGTGCTTATAAGGCTTGCCATTGCTTCGATGCATACTGAATAAAGTGATCTCTTCTGTGCAATAGAGGCCAAGCGATGCTTGTGTAAACCATAAAAAACCGGAATTCCTTTGGAGGGTTCTGGATTTTTTGTATATTTGTGGTCGAAACGTGGCTGATAGACTGATGCCAATAAAAACTGACGACTATGCCAAAGTACGCTGAATATATCAAACGGATAGAGATCGACTCGCTATGGAGCGGGAAGAAACACATTATCTGGGATCTGAACCGACAGGTGAACATCCTCAGTGGTATCAACGGAGTGGGCAAGAGTACAATCTTGAACAAGGTAGTGAAAGGACTGACGGCTGGCGGGGAGTTCCCCTCGCACATGCTCAAGGGCGTGAAGCTCGATGTGGTGCCGGCCGACGCGAAATGGATACGGTATGATGTGATACGCTCGCTCGATTCGAACCTCTCGCAGACGCTCTCCGAAGGGGAGGGGTTCCTGAGGCAAGCGCTCTCGGCGTTGGCTGGTGTGGGCGGTGGTTCTTTGCTGGATATTCAGTTGTACAACCTGCAGCGGAAGTTCCTGGACTATCAGGTGAACATCGGCAACCGCATCATTGAACTGCTGCAGAAAGGTGATGCCGAGGCGGCACAACAACTTTCGCTGAAGAAGAAACGCTTTCAGGATATCGTAGATGAACTGTTCGAAGATACGGGCAAGAGGATCATACGGACGGAGAACGAGTTACGCTTCACGCAGATTGGTGAGATGTTGTTGCCTTATCAGTTGTCGAGCGGCGAAAAGCAGATGTTAGCCATCCTGCTGACGGTGCTCGTGGAGGATAATCTGCCGTATGTGCTCTTCATGGACGAACCGGAGGCATCACTACATTTCGAGTGGCAGAAACGGCTCATCGATCTTTGTCTTGAGTTGAATCCCAACGTACAGATTATCCTAACGACGCACTCGCCGGCAGTGGTGATGAACGGTTGGATGGATAGTGTCACGGAAGTGTCGGACATCACAGTATAAGGAGGCTGGGAGCGCGTACGGGTGTTATGTCTAATCGTTTAAGGGGAAATATTAACAACAGGTATTTCGAGGCGGCGAATGCGCTCACCTCGAAAAAGGCACGGCATAGGATTGTTGCTTATGTCGAGAGCTATGATGATATCTACTTCTGGCGTACCGTTCTCAGTGAGTTTGAGAACGACAAGCGTTACTTCGAGGTGATGCTACCTTCAAAGGTGAACCTCACGAGGGGGAAGAAGTCGGTGTTGATGAATTTCCTCGAAGGGGAGGGGCAACGGACTGGGGAGCCGAGTTCGGAACTGCCTCTTGGCAAGGATATGATAGCCTGTGTGGATGCAGATTACGACTACTTGATACAGGGGCGCACGCAACAGTCGCGACGGGTGCTGGAGAGTCCGTATGTGTTCCATACGTATGTCTATGCCATCGAGAACTTCCAGTGCTACGCACCGTCGCTGCATAATGTCTGTGTGTCGGTGACGCTGAACGATCATCGTATCTTCGACTTCCAGGAGTACTTCCGTCAGTTCAGTGAGGCGCTGTTCCCGTTGTTCGTGTGGTCGATCATGTTCTACCGTAATGGAAACTATCCGAAATTCTCGATCTCTGACTTTAATAGGGTTGCTGATCCCGGCGGTTTCAGTGTACATAACCCATGGCCGTCGGTGGCGAACGTCAGGAGGAAGGTGCATACGAAAATCAACGACCTGCAGCGGCAGTTCCCTGATGCAAAAGAGGAGTATCTGGCGACCAAGGACGATCTCCTGGCATTGGGGGTGACGCCGCAGACCACCTATTTATATATACAGGGACATCATCTGTTTGACACGGTGGTCTCACCGATTCTGTCGAAGGTGTGTAACCTGCTGCGACAGGAACGGCAGAACGAGATATACCATGCTACGGCACATCGGACGCAGAAGCGCAACGAGATGTCATGCTACGAGAACTCGCTGCAGGATGTCAAGGCGATGCTCAAGAAGAACAGCGGCTATATGCTCTCTGAGCAGTTTCGTCGGGTGCAGGATGATATGAGACGATATCTTGATAATGATTTATGATAACCTTAAGCATTGAAAGGATGCTTTCAATACGTATTATCTGGGGAAGTGATTATAGATGATAGTTGATGGCATATATAATGTATATGCCATCAACTATATATTATTCATTATACAAAAGTCTCTAGAAACTTAACGGAACCGTTGACCTTCACCTCTGCGGTGGTGGCGGGAAGTAGTATGGTGTCGCCAGTCTGGAAGGTCGTCTCCTCACCATCGACAGTTAGCGTGCCTTCACCCTTCACTGCGATAAGGATGACGAACGAATCAAGCTCGTTGTAGTCGATCGTCATTGGCTCAGTGAGGTCATAGACAGCTGTCGTGAAGTATGGACAGTCTACGAGTTGCTGTCCCTCGTTCTTCTGCGGTGTATACTCCGTGCGGTAGTTGTCGAGAACGGCGTAGTCGATGGCCTCGGAAGCCTCGTGTGTGTGAAGCTGACGGTAGTTACCGTCTTTATCCTTGCGCTTGAAGTCGTAGATGCGATAGGTGACATCACTGGTCTGCTGTATCTCCGTGAGGAAGCAGCCGGCACCGATAGAATGGATTCGTCCGGCAGGGATGAAGAAACAATCGCCCTCCCTGACGGGATATTGTGCGAGAGCATCGCAAATCGTGTCATCGGCCACCATCTGCTTATACAGCTCCGGTGTGATCTGTCTTTTCAGACCGTTGTAAAGCTTGGCCTCGGGGGCGCTGTCCATGACATACCACATTTCGGTTTTACCGTGACCCTTGCCTTGACGGTGGGCTACCTCGTCTGTGGGATGTACTTGGATACTGAGATCCTGACGGGCATCGATGAACTTGATGAGCAGTGGGAACTCATTGCCAAAGCGCTGGTAATTCTCCTTGCCGACAAGGCGGTCTTTCTCCGTCTGTACCAGTTCATTCAGCGTGAGACCTTTGTATTTCCCATTGGCCACGACGGTCTCATTGTCTTTGACGCCGGAAATCTCCCAACTCTCGCCAACACACTCCTGATGTGTGTTTAGATGCTTAAAGGGGATGATCTTGTCGCCCCCCCATAGCGTCTGTTTCAGTAAAGGTTCAAATTTGTACATTGTCTTGGTATTGTTTATGGTATTTATAAAATCAGTTTTCTTTCCAGAAGCTACGCGTGAAGAGTACCAGTACGGTCATAATCTCCAAACGGCCCATGAGCATGAGCAGACAGAGGATCCACTTGATGTATTCGGGCATGGCCGACCATGTGATGTTGGCACCGATGTCGTTGGCCAGAGAGGGCCCAACATTACTCACACAACTGAGGGCGATGACAATGGAGTTTGTCGTGTCGATGCCGGAAATGATCATCACCGTTACGGTGACCAACACCATCATGACAAACAGAGCGAAGAAGGCGAAAAGAGCCACAATCCTTGACTGTGGGACGCTCTGTCCGTTGATTTTCACCGGCAGTACGGCATTAGGATGCAGAATCTGTCGGAAATTGTTTCTTACCACCTTCAGTAGCATCACACCTCTAATACATTTGAAACCACCGCTCGTGCTACCTGCACATGCACCGAGGAACATCACGCATCCGAGAATGATCCAAGTGATGTGTGGCCATGCGGCCACGTCATCGCTGAACACACCCGTCGTCGTCATGAACGATACGACCTGAAACAGGGCATTACGGAAAGCACGTTCGTAGTCGTAGTTTAGATGGAACACGAGCAGTATCATGATGGCTAGGGTCGCCATGCCTACGACGCTTAGGTAGAGCTTGAACTCAGAGTTCTTAAAAAGAGAACTGAGCCGAGCCTTGAAGATGCTTACGTATAGAAGGGTGAAGTTGATGCCTGCCAGAAACTGGAAGAAGATGGAGATATAGTCAATCTGTGCCGAGTGGAAGACGGTTGTACCGTCATTGTGAATGGAGAACCCGCCCGTTGCCGTCGTCGTCATGGAGTAGTTCGTCGCGTCGAACCAGTTCATGCCTGCGAACCAGAAGGAGACGCAGCAGCCGACGGTCAGCAGTAGGTAGATCGACCAGATCCACTTGGCCGTCGTTGTCAGTCGCGGGTGCATCTTCGCCTTGATAGGACCAGTGGCCTCTGCGGCGAATACTTTCACGCTTCCACCCACCAGAGAAGGTAGGATGGCGATGGTGAAGAACACGATTCCGAGTCCGCCGATCCATTGTGTCAGTGAGCGCCAGAATAGGATACCGTGTGGTAGCACCTCTACGTCATTGAAGATCGTTGCCCCAGTGGTGGTGAATCCCGACATGGTCTCGAAGTAGGCATCAACCAGACGGGTGATGCTACCGTGTATCAGGAACGGGAACATCCCGAACAGGGAGAAGATGACCCAGACGGCTGTCACAACGACATAGGCGTCGCGACGGCTGAGACTGTTCTCTGCCTTCCTGCCCAGCAGAAGGAAAAGGAATGCACTTCCGAATGTCAGTAACATCGATAGGACAAAGGCATAGCAGTCGTCCTCATGATGGTAGAACGAGAGGGCTACGCACCAGGCCATGAAGAATCCCTCGATAAACAGCAGGGAGCCGATGATCTTACTGATGATACGGAAATTTACCATATCGCGTTCTTTTTGAAGAATTTTTCGATATTGTTGAGTTTTGCCTCATGGCAGAAAACCATGACGGAGTCGCCTGCCTCGATCTGTGAGTTACCGTTGACCAGCATGCCGACACCCTTGCGGACCAGTCCACCGATGGTCGTACCAAACGGAAGTCCGAGGTCCTTTACAGGTTTTTTCGTCACCTTTGAACCCTCGGCGGCTACGAACTCGGCCACCTCTGAATCGACGAGCATCAGTGAACGCAGGTTGCTCACGTCGGCATCGAGCATCATCTGGAAGATATGGCTAGCAGCAATAGTCATCTTGTTGATGATCGTACCGATATCCAGTTCCTCGGCCATCTTCACGTAGTCCAGATTCTCTACCATGGCCACCGTCTTACGTACACCCAAGCGCTTGGCCGTCAGACAGGCCAGAATATTGGTCTCGGCATTGCCGGTGAGAGCTACGAAAGCCTGTGTATTACGGATGCCTTCTTCCTCGAGCAGGCCGAGGTCGCGTCCGTCACCATGGATCACCATCGTATCACTGTCGCCAAGGAGTTCATTGAGTTTTTCACAACGTTCAGCGCTTTTCTCGATGATTTTCACGTTCATGTAGTCGGGAGTTGTCAGGGCAGCTCTGACCGATGTTTTGTCACCGCCCATCACGATGACGTTCTTGACGTCGGCGTAGTGCTCCTTACCCACAATCTTCCGAATATAAGGGATGTACTCCTGTGTGGTCATGAAATAGGCCAGGTCGCCTACACGCAACTCGTCAAGTCCACCAGGGATAATCGTCTCCTCGTCACGTTTGATAGCCACAATATGATAGGGATCGTCTGGACCGCAGAGGTCACGCAGCGGCTGGTTGAGGATCTCTGCCGTCTCGCGCAGTTTGATGCCGAGTAGTGTGAGGGCCCCGTCGTGCACGTCCCAGCGCTGTCTCACCCAAGAGAGTTTCAGACCGTTGTTGATATCGATGGCGGCCAGCACCTCTGGGTAAATGAGTGAGTCGATGCCCATGTTCCTGAAAAACTCCTTATTCTGTGGACTCAGGTATTCGTAGTTGTCGATGCGGGCTACGGTTTTCTTCGCACCCAATTGATGTGCAATCATACACGCCGTCAGGTTGGTCGTCTCCTCAGGGGTAACCCCCACAAAGAGATCAGCATGCTGTACCCCGGCCTCTTTCAGCACCTTGATGCTTGTGGGCGACGCATTATAGGTCATCACGTCATACTCGCTGAGTGCGCCCAACCTCTCCTCATTGTCGTCGATGAGCACACAGTCCTGATGCTCGCGCGACAGCAGTTTCGACAGATGAGTACCAACGGCACCTGCACCGACTATTACAACCTTCATATCGTTCTAATTAATGATGACAAATCGTAATTATATCATCTCGGATTTTTAATTCTCAGCTGACGATGGCCTTGATAATGCTTTCCTCGTCGAGACCAACAATCTTTTGTAGTTCCGACACCTTTCCGTGCTCTACAAACTCGTCTGGTAATCCAAGACGTATCACCTCTGGATGATAGCCATGATCGTTCATCCACTCTAATACAGCCGAACCTAGTCCGCCTTTCTTCGTACCGTTCTCGACGGTGACTATACGACGGAACTTTTTTCCCACCTCTTCGAGGATCTGCTCGTCGATAGGCTTCAGAAAACGCATATCATAGTGGGCCACGGAGACCGATTCCTGACTCTTGTCTCCCGACGCCTGCATCCTTTTAATCGCTTCCGTTACATTATTTCCAATTGGACCGATGCTCAGGACCGCCACGTCGCTACCGTCTTTCAACTTACGACCTGTGCCTACGGCAATTTCCTCAAACGGGCAGCGCCAGTCCTGCAGCACACCACCGCCTCTTGGGTAACGTATCACGAAAGGTCCCTTGTCGGGCAACTGTGCGGTATACATCAACCTGCGCAACTCATGTTCATCCATTGGCGACGAGATGGTCAGATTGGGTATCGGCCTGAGGGCAGCCAGGTCGAAGGCCCCATGATGGGTGGCTCCGTCCTCGCCTACGAGCCCTGCGCGGTCGAAGCAGAGCACCACGTTCAGGTTGAGCAGTGCCACGTCGTGGATGATATTGTCGAATGCACGTTGTGCAAAGGCGCTATAGATATTGCAGAAGGGCAACAGTCCGTCTTTGGCCATACCTCCGGAGAAGGTGACGGCATGGCCTTCGGCGATGCCTACGTCGAACGTGCGATCGGGCATCTCCTTCATCATGATATTCATTGAACAGCCCGATGGCATGGCTGGCGTCACACCGACGATCTTCGGATTCTGTTTGGCCAGTTCCAGAAGCGTATGCCCGAACACATCCTGATATTTCTGTGGTTTGTTGGGATCGTTGTCCACAAGGCGTTCGCCAGTGTCTGGGTTGAACTTGCCCGGCGCATGCCAAGTGGTGACGTCCTTCTCGGCCGGCGCATAGCCGTGCCCTTTCTGTGTATGCAGATGTAACAGTTTCGGCCCTTTCATATCCTTCATCTGACGGAGGATACGTACCAGTTCTTTTATGTCGTGACCGTCGAAGGGACCGAAGTAACGGATGTTCATGCCTTCAAAAACGTTCTGCTGATGCGAGATGGCGCTTTTCATGGCATTCGTCAGACGGATGAGACCTTTGCGACGGTCCTCACTGAGCATACCTCTGCCGTGCAGCCAGCGCGCAGCCTTAAAACGAATGGCATTATAGGTCTCATTTGTGCTGAGACCAATCAGATATTGTTTCATACCGCCCACAGAGCGATCGATAGACATGTTGTTATCGTTGAGGATGATCAGCAGGTCATTGGGCGAGGATGACACATTGTTCAGTCCCTCGAAGGCCAAACCTCCACTCATGGCACCATCGCCGATGACAGCCACCACATGGCGCTTGTTGTTATGCTCCAACTTGGCAGCTACAGCCATACCCAGCGCCGCAGAAACGGAGTTGCTGGCATGTCCGCAGGCAAATGTGTCGTACTCGCTTTCCGTGGGTGAAGGGAAGGGCTTGAGGCCACCCAACTTGCGGTTCGTGCAGAACTGCTCACGACGACCGGTCAGGATTTTATGCCCGTAGGCCTGATGACCTACATCCCATACGATACGGTCGTCGGGTGTATCATAAACATAATGTAGTGCTACGGTAATCTCTGCTACGCCCAGACTGGAAGCCAGATGACCGGGGTTTACCGACAACTCTTCCACGATGTCTTGTCTCAGTTCCTTGCATACCAAAGGTAGCTCGTCTACGGATAGCTTGCGCAGATCTTCTGGGGATTGTATCTTGTTGAGTAGTGTAAATTCGTTTTTGTCCACTTAATCTTCAGTATTTTTGTGCAAAGATATGCTTTTTTTATCAAAGATACAAAAAAAATCATTAATTTTGCATGCAGATATTATTTTAGCATTTTGAGGATATGAAATACGGAATTATAGGAACAGGTGCCATTGGCGGCTATTATGGCGGGAAACTGGCCAAGAGCGGACAAGACGTTCATTTCCTGTTCCATAGCGACTATGACTATGTCAAAAAGAACGGCCTGCAGATTGACTCTTGTGACGGTTCCTTCCATATAGACCATGTGAACGCTTATCATACCACGACCGAGATGCCTCTCTGCGATGTCGTGCTTGTTTGTCTGAAGTCGACCAACAACCATCTTCTGCCTGAGATGCTCCGGCCGTTGCTCCATCCCCATACGCTGGTTGTGCTGATACAGAATGGTATCGGTGTCGAGTCCGATCTGCAGCAACTCTTCCCGGATTTGCAGCTTGCTGCCGGACTGGCGTTTATTTGTTCGGCCAAAACCGAGCCCGGACGTGTGAACCACCAGTGCTACGGACAGATTAACTTCGGCAATTTCTCTTGCCGTGATGAGCATCTGTTCCAACAGTTGCTTGACGACTTCAATGCCGCTGGTGTTGAGGCTGGTGCCGTCGACTATCAGGAGGCACGTTGGAAGAAAGCCGTGTGGAATATGCCGTTCAACGGTATGACCGTCGCGTTGAATACTCAGACCGACCTGCTGCTGAAACAGCCGGCCACCCGTCGACTCATTCGCGATCTGATGATGGAAGTCGTGGGAGCTGCTCGTCATCTTGGTGTCGATGCCCTCGATGATACTTTTGTCGACAAGATGATTGAGATGACCGACAACATGACACCATATTCTCCATCGATGAAACTTGACTACGATTTCCATCGACAGATGGAGATCCATTATATCTATAGTCGTCCTATCGAGATTGCCTGTGAGGCAGGTTACCGTATGCCGAAGTTGGAGATGCTTGAGGCTGAACTGCGTTTCCTACAGGCAACCTATCTTTCTGAACCCCAATCATAATCATACGATGAAACAGATCACAGACAAAGACAAGCAGTTCATGCGTGAGGCCATCCGACTGGCCGACGAGAGCGTGCTGCGTGGTGGCGGTCCCTTCGGAGCCGTCATCGTGAAAGACGGTGAGATCATCGCTGGCAGCAGCAACAGTGTGACCATCGATCAGGATCCCACTGCCCATGCCGAGGTGAACACCATCCGTGAGGCCTGCCGTAAGCTAGGCACCTTCGATCTCACCGGCTGCACCATCTATACCTCGTGCGAGCCGTGCCCCATGTGTCTCGGCGCCATCTACTGGGCACGTATCAGTCGTATCTACTACGGTAATACCCGGAAGGATGCCCGCGACATCGATTTCGCCGACGACTTCATCTACGAGGAACTCGACAAGCCGCTCACTAAGCGTACCGTCCCCATCATTCCCCTGCTGCGCGACGAAGCCATCCGTACCTTCCGCCTCTGGCAGGAGAAAGATGACAAGACCGAATACTGAGCACGGCTCACTGATCCCTCGCAAGCAGATTAGCAGACCACCAATAACATATGAAAACCTTACAACTATTCAGATCCAGTCTTTCACGACTGGCAGCCGTGCTGTTCTTTGGCATCGTGGCCTTCCCCGCAGACACGTGGGCGGAGACGTTTACGGTGGGATCTCTCAATTATGAAACCAATGCCGACGGAGACAACACCGTCACCGTGACGGGCCATGTCGGCGATACAAATCCTACCGGGACTTTAACGATTCCTGGCAGCGTAGATTATGGCGGTATCACATACACTGTGACACAGATAGGAGAGGGTGCTTTCTCTAGTTACATCGGCTTGACGGGCGACCTGACCATCCCTAACTCCGTGAAGACAATAGGCGACCATGCTTTTTCTAGCTGTTCCGGCTTTACGGGTAATCTGACCATTGGAAGCTCTGTGAAGACGATAGGAGACGAGGCGTTCCGTGGTTGCATCGGCTTCACAGGCAGTCTGACCATCGGGACCTCCGTTGAAACGATAGGGAATAACGCGTTCGATAGTTGCATCGGCTTAACGGGTAGTCTGACTATCCCAAACTCCGTGAAAACAATAGGGGCCTATGCTTTCGGTGATTGCAAAGGGTTGACAGGCAGTCTGACCATCGGGACCTCCGTTGAAACAATAGGAGCCTATGCATTCTGTAATTGCAAAGGCTTGACGGGTAGCCTGACTATCCCAAACTCCGTGAAAACAATAGGGGCCTATGCTTTCGAACGTTGCTCCAGCTTTACTGGCAGTCTGACCATCGGGACCTCCGTTGAAACGATAGGAGACGCTGCTTTCAATAGTTGCTCCGGCTTCACTGGCAGCCTGACCCTCCCGAACTCCGTGAAGACGATAGGAAAGGAGGCTTTTTATCGTTGCAATAGTTTCACGGGCAGTCTGACCATTGGGACCTCCGTTGAAACGATAGGAGACGCTGCTTTCTCTTGTTGCACTGGCTTCACAGGCGATCTGACCATCCCGAACTCTGTGAAGGCGATTGGAGCGAGCGCTTTCTATGGCTGCACCAACCTGGAGTCGGTCCTTGTACATAATACCACACCGCCCATCTTGGCTGATAACGTCTTTGTAGAGTGCTCTTCCAGTCTGGTGTTCTATGTCCCCACATCAGCGCTGGAAGCCTACCAGAAAGATGACCAATGGAGCGCATACGCCAGCGTGATGAAGCCGATCGGTTATGCCGTGGGTCTGAAGACCGGTACCGAGGATGCCTCTAGCTGGAGCGTCACGCCGAGTACCGACGTGAAGGCTGGCGCCACCGTCACCATCACCTACTCTGGCACGAAGAGCGTGAGGCTCATCGAGGCGCAGACCGTCTCCGGTACTGGCGTCGACGTGGCAGCCGGTACGACGGCGAACACCTGGACGCTGACGATGCCATCGGCCGAGGAGGACGTGGAGATCGGTGTCGCTTATCACCAGCCTGTGGCGAGCGTCGTCATCACCGGTATCGAGGCACCTTCGACGCTGACGGCCCTTGATACGGAGGCCGCCTGCACGACCACGGGCGTTGCGGGTATCAGCGTAGTCTGGAAGAACGGCAGTGCTCCGGTTTCGGGCATCGCCATCGCCGGCATCGCCTATACCGTGGAGGTGACGCTGAGAGCCTCCGCCGACTATATCCTCACTGCTGGCACCACCGCCACCATCAACGGCACATCTGCCACCGTGACCCTGAATACCGACGGCACGCTGACCGCCTCGTGCCTGTTTGCCGCCACCACGAAGCTGACGCCCGCCGTCAGCGCCGTCCCCACGGCCACTGCGGTCATCTACGGTCAGACGCTGGCCGCCAGCACGCTCTCCGGCGGCGAGACCAATACGGAGGGATCCTTCGCATGGACTGCCCCGACGACAGCGCCCATATGTGCCGACAGCGGCACCACCGGCTTCGAGGTGACGTTCACACCAGTCGACGCCACGAACTATGCGACGGTGACGACCACTGTGACGCTGACCGTCAACAAGAAAACCCTGACGATCACGGCCGAGTCGAAGAGCAAGACCTACGCCGAGGCTGATCCCCCGCTAACCTATATCTCCGAGGGACTCCTCGATGGTGACGCCATCACGGGTGCCCTTGCGCGCGACCCCGGCGAGGCAGTGGGCACATATGCCATCCTGCAGGGCACGCTGACCGCGGGCGACAACTACACCATCCGCTTCACCGGCGCGAGTCTGACGATCATGGCGGCCCACGACCAGGGGCTGACCGTCGTCGTGACCGACGAGGACCGGCATGAGGCCGGCATCGTCGGCGTGACGCTGCAGTCGGGCCAGACGGCTCTGACGCTCCCCACCAGCGTCACCATCGGCGGCAAGAGCTACACGCTCACCTCGATAGCGGGCGACGTGCTGAAGGGACTGACCCAGCTGACGGACATCTACCTGCCCGATACCGGTGCTCCGCTGTCACTGGGCAGCGGTGCCCTGACCATCGACGGCACGCATGCGGCCACCGTCCACGCCCCGCTGCCGCTGCTCGACGACTATGCCTTGAGTGCCGCCCTGCATGAGCATGTCAGGGGCGGCCGACTGAAGGCCACGGTAACCCCGTCGACCGAGTACTGGACGTTCTCCTGCGGCGTCGACGTGCGGCTGCCCGAGGGTGTGAGCCTCTACAAGTGCCGTCTGATGAGCGGCGGCACCAGCGTCGCGCTCACGCGGATTGCCGCCTCTGCGCTTGACGGTGTTATCAAGGCCTGCAACGGCGTGCTCGTGAGAGGTACGGCGGGTCGTACCTACGACATCGTCGTGAGTCCCGACAACCGTGTCACGTCGATCTCCACAGCCGACGCGAAGAGCTACGGCGCCGACAACCAGCTGGAGCCTGTGATCGAGCCGCGCCACTATGCCTCCGCCCACTGTTATGTGCTGAAGGACGGTTGTTTCCACACCGTGCTCGACAACGCGTCGGAGGTGCCGGCGTGTAAGGCGGTGCTGCGCAAGCCTGCCGGACAGTCAGCCTCCCGTTCGTTAGGGCTCGAGGGCGACGACACGACGGGTGTCCCGTCGGTGAGCGCCGATGCTCCGTCCGACCAGTGGTACGATCTCCGTGGCCGTCGCGTCGCCCAGCCCACGAGGAAGGGACTGTATGTCAGGAACGGCCGTGTCGTGATAGTAAAATAGTGATGGTATGCGTTTCAATAGTAGTAAAAAGATCAAGTCAGATGAAAAGGTTATTCCGTATATTGTTGATGTTGACGCTGGTGGGCACGATGCCCGTGCTGACCTCGTGTGAGGAGTTCTGGGTGGATATATTCGGCGGCGAGGACAATCCCTCGGGCGGCAGCAGCAACGGCAGCAGCAACGAGAAACCGTCACCGTGATCGTGCGTGTCAGCGGTGTGAGCATCAAGGGGCTGTCGGGCAATGCCGCCACGCTGACGACGGGTGCCACGCTCCAGCTGTCGGCGGTCGTCAGTCCGTCCAACACCACGGAGAAGACCGTGGGGTGGGTGTCGTCCGACGATCATGTGGCAACCGTCTCCCAGACGGGTCTTGTCACGGCCGTCGGTGCTGGCACAGCCACGGTGCGTGTTGTTTCCAGGGCCAACGCCTCTGTGAGTGCCCAGGCCACCATCACGGTGATCGACGGCTCCATCGACGTCAGTACCACTCCCGTCGACCAGTCCACCGCCGATGCCCGCGACATGTGATCCGGACCTTAGCGGTCGTCGCCGTCGAGGCCATTGCTGCACCAGTCGAACAGAGAGTCCTCGTCGAGCGCTCTGACGGCATAGCTGCCGCTGAGCAGTTGTGAGGGCTGCTGATGGTACACCTGCATGGCAGGGGTGATATATGCTTTCTTGCTCATATAGGGTTGTATTTTTATGATTCTTCAGATATAAGCTCGCTCATGTCACGTCCGACGTGAGCGAGTTTTGTGTTCATTCTCACTGGATCGTTACCTTCTGGCCGTTGTTGATGTACAGTCCCGCTTTCGTGGGTGCTGACGGCAGTCGGCGCCCGTCGAGCGTGTACCAGCCCTCTCTCATCGTGCCCGTAGCACTGTCGTCGTGTATGCCGATGATAGCCGTCGTGCCGTTGCCATAGTCGACGTTGATGCTGCGTGTGGTGGCCTTGCCGTCGGTGGCTGGTACGTAGAAGTGTCCGCCGAAGCAGTGCAGGGCCTTGCCGTTAGCGGTCGTGCGCAGCTCTTTCGAGTAGCCGATCGTGTTGTTCGCCACGAGCAGGAGTATCTCGTTCTGATGTCCTTGATGACTGTTCAGGGCGGCGTTGTTGGCCACGATCTCGAACGGCTCGTACTGTCCGGCGAAGCTCACGTATCCCTTGCCGCTCACACCGTTGTCGTACCTGCGGTCGGTCGCGTCGATCATGACCCCCGCGAACTTGGGATCTGTGATGGTGGGCATGTCCGTGTCGTTCGCCCATTTGATGATGTACGGTCTGCCGGCCTGAAGCGTCGTTACCTCGTTGCCGAATGTCAGGCTCAGCGTCGTGCCAGTGACGACGGCCGATGTCAGCTCGCGCACTGTCGCACCGTCGAGGGTGCTGCCGCTGATTGTCACGTCAAACGGCAGACAGATGGTGTTCCAGGCACCGTCCTTGTGGAAGGTGTGCCCCGACAGGGTGACGTTCACCACCTGTCCGTTGTTACGGCTGATGATGTCGGTGTTCTTGTCGGCCACCGCCGCGTCATTGTCGCGCAGCACCAGCTGCTCCAGGTCGGTCGTGAAGGACCGCTGTTCCGTCCACTCCGAGGTGCCGTCGCTGTCCTTGCTGCTCCTGAGGCTCCTGACCTGGAAGTCGTACTGGGTGTTGGGCTCCAGTCCTTTGATGCTCATGGTCGTTGCCGTGATGCCCGACACCGTCTTCCAGTTGTCGGTACCTGGGAGGGCTTTCGCGACGATGATGTCGTCGACGAACAGGTAGTTCTTGTCATACGATGTGTGTTTGATGCAGATATACCTGGTGCCGGCGGGAACGGCCTCGCTGAAGAGTGTCCACGTGTTGTTCTTGATGCTCTTCTCCTCACCGAAGGTGAAGGCGTCTGTTGCGTTCGTCGTCGAGCTGTAGCCTACGGCGAATGACTCCGTATAGCCGGTGTGCCGGTTCTTGTAATAGAACTGCAGTGTCGTGCCCTCGGCCACGGCGGTCATCTCAGGCGAGATAAGATACTGCGGAGGATTGGTGGTCCAGTGGAAGGCGAAGCCTACGTTCCCGGAGTGGTGTGCGGCCTCGTTCAGGGTGCAGGATGTGCCATCCACGCCATTCTCGAGTGTCCATGCGCCGAGGCCTTCCTCAAAGCCTTGCGACAGGTAGATCCTGGCAGGCGATTTCCTGTACCTTACCTCGTAGCTCTTGCCGTAGCCTGTCCAGGACACCGATGCGGTGTTCTTGGTCGTCGATGTGACGGTCACATCGACGGGTATGGGATTGCCTTCGGTTATGAAGCCTATGCTCACCCAGTTGCTCGTCTCGTTGTTGGCGTTGACACTCCTCACCTGTATGCCGTACGAGGTGTCTGTGTCCAGATGGCTGATCGTATAGGGACTGGTGGCGCCGTCCACCGTCGTCCAGGCGTTCTCTTCCGGATAGATGCCGAGGTCGTCGATGAGCAGATAGTCCTGGTCTGTATCCTGGTTACGGATGGCGATATAGCCTTTCTTTCCTTCGTACTTCCTCAGGTCGACGGCGACCTCCTGCCACTCGGCAGAGGCGTTGCCGGGCGATGCCAGCAACTCGAACGCGCTGATGTCGTTGGTCGTCGTCGAGACATACACCTCGTAGTGCTCGTGATAATGGCCGTCGTCGCGCACCCAGAAGCTCAGCGTACCGCCCAGCGTCACCTCGGGCGAGATGAGCCAGTTGTCTACGGTGAAGGGTGTGTCGTTCCAGCTTCTCGACATCGCACAATGTGTGCCGCGATGTGTCTCGTTCTCCTTGGCTTTCTGATAGCAGTGCCAGTCGCTGCCCTCGTTGCCGCCGCCGTTGCGCACCACCTTCCATCGGTCCATGCCGTTCTCGAAATCGTCGAAGAACGCGATCTTGCCATGGCGCAGCTGATAGCTGCTTACCTTGCCTGTCCACTCGACGGTCGCCGATGTCGGGGTCGTCGTCAGATCGGTGACCACGGGTCTCGGCACATACAGGAAGGTGGTCTTGGGAATGAACGCCGCAGGGTTTACGTTGATGTTGCTCTCCAGACTGGCACAGCCCGTGACGGCGGCGCCGTTGACCTTCTGGCCATAGAACGTGATCGTCGTGTTGGTGTCATTCTTGTCGCCGTTCTTGTCCTTGATGTTCCTGGTACCTATCAGCAGGTTGCCGCCCTTGTAGACATAAGGCTTGTCGAGTGTGATCAGCACTGTACCGCCCGTGCCGAGCGACGTGAACTCGAGGGTGCCCTCATAGACCTTGTCGGTCTCGTCGAAGGTCGCAAACTGACTGATCGATGTGTCGTCGACCTCTTTCATGCACACCTCGACCTTGTTGACTGTCGTGTGTGGAATAGAGGTGCTCTTGGTGTAGTACATGATACAGTAGATGGTTCCGCCGTTCATGCTGCTGAGGTCTTTCGCGGGGATCACATACTGACTCTTGGTGTGCGACGCAAAATTCTTAACGCGAAAAGGAACATAAACGTTTTCATTACTCCCCTCATAAACGGTTAAGGTCTCCTGTGCCTTCATACTTCCCACAAACACACACAACAGGAGCATTGTGAGTAAGCATAAACTTTTTTTCTTCATCTCTATCTCTGTTATTAGTTGATTTCTACGCGGCCAAACCAAAAACGGCCGCAAAGATATGAAAAACTTTATTGATAAGGTGTTCAAAAATTAACAATGGTGTTAGATAATCAATAACAGGGTGTTAGAAAATTCAAAAAAATAACATCCTTTTTCTTGCGTATCCCGTTGATTTTGTGTATTTTTGCAGACAAATTCAGAAAGAGAGACCTAAATGATACCTATTGAGCATATTCAGTTCGCCGGCATCGTGCTTACCGGCGCGCTCACTGCTATGCTGGTCTGCCTGCTTCCGCAGTGGCAGACAGGCGATCGGGTATACAGCCGTTCACGCTGGATGATGACCGCAGGCACCATGCTGCTACCCATACAGTTTCTGTTGCAGTACACCCTTCACTTCCGTCAGATGGGTGTCACACAGGCGGTCATGGTGAACCTGCTGTTCTTCGTGCCCAGCGCCATCTGTATCAGTATGGCCGTGCTCTATCTGCTGCGACAGGGGCGCGTCGCGCGACGTGAGTGGGCGGTAGGCATCGTTACCTATCTGCTCGTGCTCATCATGCTCTCATGGGCGCTGATCACCGACGGACAGCCCTTGCTCTCCGACACTCCTGAGCTGCGAAAGGCAGAGATGGCGTCGGCTGTGCTCTACCTGTGCATGCAGATCTATTACAGCAGTCTTGACTTCTGGGAACTGCGCCGACTGAAACGGGCGCTCGCGGGCTATTACGACCAGGAGAAGAAAGAGCTGATACGCTGGCTCTACACCAGCGTCACGATGCTGGTAGTCTCGGCCGTGCTCGCGCCGATAGCGATCTTCTGGTCCAGTCAGTGGCTTATCATCTACTCCGTCACCCTCTTCTTTACGATCTTCTACTGTGTGATCAGCTTCTACAGCTACGGACTCGACCACGCCCGTCAGCAGGCCATCAGCGCTGCCGAGGAGAACGCCGAGGAGGGCGGACTGAACGATGAGACGATCGTTAGCATGATCGACGATGCCGACCGTCTGCATGTGGAGCAGGCCGTGAACCGCTGGCTGTCGAAGGGCGGTCATCTCAAGAGCGGCATCACCATACAGAACGTTGTCAGCGACATGCGTATCCCCCGCTATCAGCTCACGGCATGGCTGAAGACCACCGAGTGGGAGTTGTTCAATCCTTGGCTCACCCACCTGCGGCTCGAAGAGGCCAAGCGGCAGATACGCCTGCATCCCGACTGGAGCAACGACACCATCGCCGAGCACTGCGGCTTCAGCTCACGCTCATATTTCCAGACCGTCTTCCGCAAACAGACCGGCATGACACCCGCCCAGTATGCCGAGATAGAAAAATCACGCTGAACATTTTCAGAGTCGACAGACTATCCAGTGTATCCACTCGCCGCAGTTGCCAGTGAGTGGTCAGCACGGTGAGGCGTGCTATGGGGCCGTGCGCCTCAGGGTGTAGCCGATGCCATCGAAGGCCTCCTGCGACAGATGGAGCGACCCCTCGACAAAGTTGAGGGTGAAGGGCTGGCTCGTCCACTCCGGACCGCTGAACACGATAGCCGTGACCGGCTCATGGGTGAAGATTGAGCTCTCGATGATGATGAGCTCGTACGACCGTGTGCCGGTGGTCACCGGACGCTGGTCGTCTCTTCGGTTCACGATCCTCGCCTCGCCGTTTCCGGTGAATGTGACGGTGACATCACCTGCCTCGTACTCCGTCATTCCTCCCCACCCGGAAAAGGCGCTCGTGATGCACCATGTGCCGATCAGCTCCTTCCTGACACCGCCTAGGGGCCGGTCGCTGTCATTGTCGCCGCAGCCGCACAGGGCGCCCATCACCATCATGATGGCGATGAGCCGTAGTAACAGGGCTTTTCTCATTCTTCAGACGGGGTGATCAGGATGGTGTTCTTCTCCTTGAACGACACGAAGCCGTCGTAGTCGGTCCACGTCTCCTCGTGGGTCGTGCCGTCTCCCTCCATGAGGACAGCTGTGCGCTGGTTCAGCACCAGGTGGAAGCGCTGCGCCGTGATGTTCTCGATGGTGAAGTAGATGTTCACATTACAGATACAGTCGGCCGTGTTATCCGACTCGACCCAGGGGTTCAGTATGATGATGCCGTTGTCCTTCACCTCGATCTTCATGCCGGCGTCGGTGTAGGCGCAGTTCACGCGGAAGTCGAGGTACTCGCCCGATATCGACTGGGTATCCTCGTGGTAGGTGAGTCTCAGTCGGGTAGGCTCTGTGATCGTGTTACGCGTCATCGTATGGTGTTGACAGTCGCTGTGCCACACGTTTCTGAGCGATGCCTGTCCCATCTGTGCCAGAAAACTATCGCCCGACGAACAGCTGCTAAGTGCGAGCACCAATGTGCCCAATAGATAAAATAGAACCTTTTTCATTTTCGTTTGTCGATTTGTAGAATGATTTTTCTACTCTAACCACTGCAGAGCCGGAAACCTTGCATAAGAGATGTGGTATTTAACCTTTTTTATACTTTTATACGCAAGTATTCGTGTAAAATCCTAACTTCTACAATCTAAAAAAATAAATGCTAAAAGATTTGGATAGTACATAAAAACTTCATATTTTTGCAGAAAGATCATAAAACGATCAGCCTAAAACATGAAATATATCACCTTACCGTCTGAGGAGACCTACCCTCTGTCGTTCTATTTGGCGATGGAGGAGTATGTAGCGCGTCATGTCAACGAGTCCGAGTGCTTCTTCATGTGGCAAGTTGAACCAACCGTTATTTATGGTCGTAATCAGGTGTTGGAGAATGAGGTTAACCTCGACTATTGTCGGGAACATGCCATCCAAGTGGTTCGTCGCAAAAGTGGAGGAGGCTGTGTGTACGCCGACATGGACAACCTGATGCTGTCGTACGTTACGTCGGGCGAGAATGTTGGTTTTGCGTTCAACCAGTTTGTAAACATGATTCTATTGGTGCTCCACAAGGCAGGTGTCAAGGCCACAGGTACTAGTCATAACGATATTATGATCGGTGACCGTAAGGTGTGTGGTACTGCCTGTTATCACCTTAGTGGCAGAATTATCGTCCACAGTACGATGCTGTACGATACCAATATGGAACACATGTTGAACGCCATCACGCCGGGACCAGAGAAGCTTGAGAAGAAAGGTATTGAAAGTGTGCGCCAACGTATTACGCTGTTGAAGGATCATACTTCGTTGACGCTCGAAGAGTTGAAGGCGCTTATTCGTGGAACGCTCTGTCAAGGCGAATTGATGCTCACCCCGACAGACGTGAAAATGATAGAACAGATGATCGCAACAGGTGGATAGAAAGACCACCGATTAACTAAAAACCAAAGAAACAATGGGAATAAAACAAGAACTGGAAAGGAAGGAAAAACGAACTTGTTTGTATGATAAGCACGTGTCGTTGGGTGCGACAATGGTGTCGTTCGGAGGTTTCGACATGCCGCTGCTTTATCAGTACGCCGGTATCGCACCAGAGCATATGGCTGTTCGTGAGCATGTTGGACTCTTTGATGTATCCCATATGGGGGAGGTCGTTGTGCGGGGCAAGGATGCCGAGCGCTATGTGAACTACATTTTCACCAACAGTGTGACAGACATTCCAATAGGTAAGATACTATATGGGATGATGTGCTACGAAAACGGCGGTACTGTCGATGACCTCTTGGTGTATAAGATGGGTGAGAACGACTTCTTCCTGGTGGTCAATGCAGCGAACATCGACAAAGACTGGGCATGGATGCAAGAGCATGCAACTGGTTTTGACATCGACCTGCAAAACCGTTCTGACTTTTATGGTCAGATAGCCGTTCAGGGGCCAGAGTCCGAGCATATTGTAGAGACAGTCTTAGGCTTATCGTGTGCTGAACTGACATTCTACACGTGCAAGACGATTCAAGTTTCATTCCCTCACAAGGAAGGGACAGAGGAAAGTCTTATCATATCACGAACAGGTTATACGGGAGAAGACGGTTTTGAGATATATGCCTCGCACGACTATATCCGTGACTGTTGGGACAAACTCATTGCTGCTGGTGTTCAGGCCTGTGGTCTTGGTTGTCGTGACACACTGCGTTTTGAGGCAGGCCTGCCGCTCTATGGAGACGAGTTGTCGGAGGATATCACCCCTGTGATGGCCGGTTTGACGATGTTCGTGAAATTTGAGAAACCGACATTCATCGGAAAGGAGGCCTTGTTGAAGCAGAAGAACGATGGGCCTGCTAAGAAGCTTGTGGGTATTGAACTCTTCGATAAGGCGATACCCCGTCATGGATACCCCGTGTTGAACATGAACGGCGATCCTATTGGTGAGGTGACAACGGGTTATCACACTCTTTCCACCGACAAGAGTGTGTGCATGGCGCTCGTCGATGCGGCCTATGCGAAACTCGATACCGAGGTACAGATCCAGATCCGTAAGAAGGTGTTTGCTGGTAAGGTAGTGAAGAAATTGTTCTATCAGAAAAAGTATAAAAAGTAATAAGGAAATATATATTATGGCAAAGGTAATTGAAGGACTCTACTACTCGGAGTCGCACGAATTTGTAAGAGTAGAAGGCGATTTCGGATTCATTGGTATTACAGACTATGCCCAGAATGCGCTAGGTAATGTGGTGTATGTTGATATGCCCGATGTGGACGATGAGGTAACGGCCGGAGAGGAGTTTGGTGCCGTGGAGAGTGTGAAGGCAGCTAGTGATCTGATTTCGCCTGTGAGTGGTACCGTCGTAGAGGTGAACGAGATGCTCGATGATCAGCCCGAACTCATCAATGAGGATGCTTTTGAGAACTGGATCATCAAAGTAGAACTCAGCGACAAGGCCGATTTGGATAAACTGATGGACGCCAAGGCCTACGACGCATTCTGCCAGAAATAATATGGACTATAAGTATTTTCCACATACGGAGGACGATCTTCAGACGATGTTGTCGAAGGTGGGCGTGGCGTCGCTAGATGCGCTATACGCCCAAATACCCGAAAGTATCCGTTTCAAGGACGACTATCGGATTCCGACTGCGATGAGTGAGATGGAGGTGCGACAGCTCTTCGGACAGTTGGGCTCACAGAACAGACAACTGACATGCTTTGCCGGCTTCGGCGTGTATGATCACTATACCCCTTCGGTGATATCTGGTTTGTTGCAGCGCTCGGAATTTCTGACCTCCTATACCCCGTATCAAGCGGAGATCTCGCAGGGTACGCTCCATTATATCTTCGAGTATCAGTCGATGATGGCCGAACTAACAGGTATGGAGGTATCGAATGCCTCGATGTATGACGGGACGACTGCTTGTGCAGAGGCTATGATGATGGCCGTGGCAGCGGGAAAGAAAATGGACAAGGTGCTGGTGTCGGCTACTCTGAACCCCAAGACGCGCGAGGTGCTTGACACATATGCTTTGCATCAAGGCATCGAACTAGTGACGATTCCCGCGAAGAACGGTGTTACCGACCGGTCTGTCCTCTTCTCCCAACTTTCGACTCTCGATGGAGTGGCAGGTGTTATCGTACAGCAGCCAAACGTCTATGGTATTGTCGAGGATTTCTCGGGGATTGCCGATGCCTGCCATGAGCAGAAAGCACTCTTTATCGTCGATAGTATTGCTGCTGATCTCGCCGTATTGAAAACTCCGGGAGAGTGGGACGCCGACATTGCTGTCGGTGACGGACAATCGTTGGGCATCCCAATGTTGTTCGGTGGTCCTTATGTGGGTTATATGTGTTGTAAGGAGAAACTCATCCGGAAGATGCCTGGACGTATTGTCGGCATGACACAAGATGATCGAGGGCAGCGTGCTTTTGTGCTGACATTGCAGGCGCGCGAGCAGCATATCAGGCGGCAAAAGGCCACCTCGAATATCTGTTCCAACCAGAGTCTGATGGCTCTCTTCGTGACGATCTATATGTCGCTGATGGGGCGTCAGGGTCTGAAGGAAGCAGCGGAATTATCCTATGCCGGTGCACACTATCTCTGTGACGAACTGTTGAAGACGGGACGTTTTGAATTGATCTATGACCAGCCTTTCTTCAATGAGTTCTATGTGAAGTACGACGGTGATGTTGACACCCTCTATCAGCGTTTTATAGAAGCAGGTGTCCTTGGTGGTGTGCGTCTGAAAGACGGACTGCTTTTTGCCGTTACGGAAAAACGTACGAAAGAAGAGATTGACAACCTCGTGAAATTAATAGTCTAGGCAATGGTTATTTGATGCCCCATGAAAAGGGACAAGCATATGCCAAGGATTCAGATGATACGATTATGAATAATAAGTTATATGGCAATTTGATCTTTGAACTATCAAAGGCAGGTCGAAAGGGCTTCTCTCTACCTAAAAATAATTACGGGACCTGTACGATTCCAAAGGAACTCTGTCGTCAAAAGGAAGCGGCGCTGCCTGAGTGTGATGAGTTGACTGTGGTTCGTCACTATACGAACCTCTCAAACAATAACTTTGGTGTAGACACAGGCTTCTATCCTCTCGGCTCCTGTACGATGAAGTATAACCCGAAAATCAATGAGGAGATAGCCGCACAGCCGCAGTTCCAGAACATACATCCTGAACAGCCCACGGAGACTACGCGTGGTGCACAGGCCATCGTCAGTCTGCTGGAGCGCTCGCTCTGTGAACTCACAGGTATGGCTCATTTCACTTTCAAGCCCTATGCGGGGGCACATGGTGAACTGACGGGACTGATGACGATTGATAACTATCACCGTTCGCGAGGTGATTTCGATAGGAAGAAGGTCATTGTGCCCGATAGTGCTCATGGGACGAACCCTGCTTCGGCGGCGGTCTGCGGACTGGAGATCGTCGAGGTGAGCTCGCGGGCAGATGGAACGGTCGACTTTGAGGATTTGCAGCGTATTGTTGCTGAGCAGGGCACGGAGATTGCTGCAATGATGATGACGAATCCTAATACCCTTGGCCTCTTCGAGACGCGTATCCCGGAGATTGCCAGACTTATACACGACTGTGGTGGTCTGATGTACTACGATGGGGCAAATTTGAATCCGATGTTGGGCGCATGTCGTCCCGGTGATATGGGGTTCGACGTGATGCATGTTAATCTGCATAAGACATTCTCTACTCCTCATGGTGGCGGTGGACCTGGTAGTGGTCCGGTTGGTGTTCGTGAGGGCTTGCAGTCATTCTTCCCCTTTGTGTCGCCTTATCATGGCAACTTTGGCGTTATGATGCGTGCGTATGCCTATATCCTTTCCTTAGGTCGTGAACATGTAAAGGAGGTGGGACCGTTGGCCACACTGAATGCCAACTATATCAAGGCGTGTCTGAAGGATGTCTACGAGTTGCCCATCGATACAATGTGTTGTCATGAATTCGTGTTCGATGGTCTGAAGGATAAGACGACAGGTGTGACAACGATGGATGTGGCAAAACGTCTGCTCGACTACGGCTATCATGCTCCGACAATCTATTTTCCGTTGCTTTTCCATGAGAGCCTGATGATTGAGCCGACAGAGAACGAGTCGTGTGAAACACTCGATGGTTTCATTGCCGTGATGCGCAAGATAGCAGAGGAGGCGAAAGTCAGTCCCGAGAAGGTGAAATCAGCTCCTCATACAACACCTATTGGAAGGGCTGATGATGTGCTCGCTGCTAAACATCCTGTTGTGACCTATCGTCAACTCAAGTCAGAAGCCTAATGTTCAATGTGCAATGGAAAAGACAGATTTGATCGTTATTGGCGCAGGACCGGGTGGTTATAAGGCTGCCGAGTATGCGGCCAAACGGGGACTGAAGGTGACGATTTTCGAGGTTGGAGAGGTTGGAGGTACCTGTCTTAATGTTGGCTGTATCCCCACGAAGACCTTTGTTCATAGTACCTCGTTTGATGAGGCCCGTGAACGTATGGTTCAGGTGGTGTCTCAACTCCGCCAAGGGGTGGAGGGTATCCTTTCGCATCCGAATATTACTCTTGTCCGTGAGAAAGCCTCTTTTGTCGATGCTCATACTGTTCGTTATGGAGACGGTGATTTGGTTATTGCTGATTACATCATTATCGCCACAGGATCCGAAACAAAATGGCTATCTATTGTTGGTGCAGACAGTCCCAGAGTTGTCGACTCTACAGGTTTGCTCCGGCTCGGCATCCTCCCCAAACGTCTCTGTGTCATTGGTGCCGGAGTCATTGGTATGGAGTTCGCTTCAGTGTTTCAGCGTTATGGTTCTGAGGTTACCGTCATTGAGTATCTGAAGGAATGTCTTCCTGCCCTTGATGGTGATATAGCGAAGCGTCTGCGTAAGACTTTGGAGAAGCGTGGCATAACTTTCCATATGCAGTGTGCCGTGAAACAGATTGTGGATGAAGAGGTGGTGTTTGAAGACAAGAAGGGACAGCAAGTACGCATAGCGGCAGATGTCATCCTAATGGCTACGGGCCGCAAGCCTCGAACTGAGGGCCTAAATCTGGAAGCCCTTGGCATCACTCTTGCCCCCAATGGTGCCATTCCCGTCGATGATAATTTCTGTGTAGCGTTGAGAGGAGCCGAGAGAAGTCCTCTCTATGCTATCGGTGATGTGAATGGTCGACAGATGCTTGCTCATGCCGCGGAGATGCAGGCTATCCATGCTGTCAATCATATTTTAGACAAGAAAGACGGTATCCGCTTCGATATCATGCCCGCTGCCATCTTTACCGAACCAGAGGCCGCCTGCGTGGGGCCTACCGAGGATCAATTTAAGGAACAAGGTGTTGCATATACCTGCCAAAAGGCGTTCTGGCGTGCCAACGGTAAGGCTCTTGCGATGGGTGAGACAGAGGGAATGCTTAAACTCTTTGTGTCCCCTTCTTTGGAGGGGCAGAGAGGAGGTCTTATCCTTGGTTGTCATGCTTATGGTGCTCATGCTGCTGATATCGTCCAGGAGGCTTCAGTACTCATGTGCAAGAACACCACGGTCGACGAACTTGCCGACATGGTGCACATTCATCCAACCCTTGCGGAAATATTGAAGTCCGTTACAGAACAGTAACGGACTTCAATATTTAGAGACTTTTCAGTATATCTTCAACAACCTTGGGGAAATATTGCATCTCCAGTTGGTGTTCTTTCTCAGCGATGTCGTCAACTGTGTCGTTGGGGGAGAGGGCAACCTTGTATTGAACGATAATCTCTCCTGCATCGCAGACAGGGGTCACCCAATGGACAGTCATGCCTGTCTCGGTTTCTCCTGCAGCCTTTACGGCCTCGTGGACATGATGTCCCCACATGCCCTTCCCACCATACTTGGGCAGTAGGGCGGGGTGTAGGTTGATAATCCTATGCGGATAAGCGTCGATGAGAAAATCAGGGATGAGCGGTAGCCATCCTGCCAATACGATGAAACCGATGTCGTATTTCTGAAGCAAAGGTAGCATCACGTCTGGGTTGTGGAGATCGGCCTTGGGGGCAACGGCGGTGGGAACGCCGAGACGCTCTGCTCTTGCTAATGCATAGGCATCATGCTTATTGCTGACAACGAGAGCGGTATGAACGCTCTCGTTGTCAGCAAAATAATTAATCAGGTTTTCGCAGTTAGTCCCGCCGCCTGATACAAAGATTGCTATATTCATTTCATTCTATTCAACATAGAAATACAGAGAGGACAGAGTTTTTGTTATTTCCTCTGTGTCTCTGTACTTCTGTGTCTGTTTATACTAAGTGTTCGATAAGATCTGCACGGTCGCCGGGGAGCATGTCAATGACTGGAATCTCAACCATGGTATAGCATCCAGGCTGCAGGCGTACGGAAGCACGGGCCACATTGACAAGCACCTGACCGGTAAGGGCAGGGTTGTTGATGCTCATATTAAATTCCAGACGCTGGTTCTGTGTCTTACCGCTGACACCCTTGCGTACAAGGTTTACACCATGCCCCATGTCGCGTACATCGTCGACGCTCTCAACTTGGAACACATGAGTCTCGTCGGAAGCGAAGTAGGGATCAGCTTTGATATCCTTAGACACATCTTCCAGTTTTGCGCCTTCTTCCAGTTCTACATATACCATACGACGATGGATACCCTCACCGAGAGGGATAGTCATTGATAGCGCATTCTTCACGCCTTTCTTCGAGCGGACGCAGACGCTGTGTCCCATGGACATACCAGGACCAAAGTTCGTGTAGCTGAGTCCTTTTGGCGCAAGACTCTGCATGAGGGTGCGCACGATAGAGTCGGAGCCTGGATCCCATCCGGCAGCGATGACACTGACAGTGTTGGTCTCTTTGTTGAGCTTCATCAGACGCTCGCGGTATCCGCGGATGTTCGTGTGAATGTCGAAAGAATCGACGGTGTTGATGCCAAGAGGAAGAATCTGATTCGCATACTCCTCACAACTGCGAGTAGGGGTGGCAAGGATGGCTACATCGACATCCTTCAGTTCGCGGATGTCCTTCACTACTTCATAGTCTGCCAGTTCTGCAGGCTTGTTCTCCGCGCCGTTACGACGTACGATACCTGCTACCTCGAAGTCGGGAGCTGTCTCCAGCGCCTGGAGGGCATACTGTCCGATGTTGCCGTAACCCACGACGGCTGCTCTGATTTTCTTCATAATCTTTTTTATGTCTTTTGTTGGTTGTTCCATCACTGCTGTTCTTCGCGAGCAAGGCGAAGGTATTGCTATCGAGCGGCAAAAGTACACTTTTTTACTGAGATACGTGACAAAACGACGGGAAAAATATCTAAAATCTTTCTTTTTGTGATAATTGATAAGGTTTCTGACACGAAATACAATAAATTGTAAGTATTGTGCGTTTTATGAATGGTGAAAATGAAAAACTGTAAGAACTATGATTGAGTATATCAAAGGAGAACTGACAGAACTGACTCCCGCATTGGCGACGGTGGAGGCTGCCGGAATCGGCTATGGACTGAACATCTCGTTGAATACGTTCAGCGCCATCCAAGGGCTACGAGCAGATGGAACGGGAAAGAAGGATGTGAAACTCTATGTCTATGAAGCTATTAGGGAGGACGCCCATCAACTCTATGGCTTTGTGAACAAGAAAGAAAGAGAGATGTTCCTATTACTCATTTCGGTAAGTGGGGTGGGTGCTAACACGGCCCGGATGATTCTCTCGTCGTTGAGTGTCAGTGAACTATGCAATGCAATCTCAACCAATAATGAACGATTGATTAAGGGTATCAAGGGCATCGGTCTGAAAACGGCCCAGCGTATCATCGTCGACCTGAGAGATAAGATTGTCGCATTGGGCATAGCAGAGGAAATTCCTGTGGGTGGACAGGTGTCTGCACCGGTAAATAGTCAGGTGAAGGACGAGGCAGTGAGTGCACTGACGATGTTGGGTTTTGCCCCAGCACCGAGTCAGAAGGTGGTTGTCGCCATCATGCAGGAACAGCCCAATGCTCCTGTGGAGCAGGTTGTGAAGCTGGCTTTGAAGATGATCAAGTAAGTTCGGGGAATCATTCTGAAACTGACGGCAGGACTTGAGGGCTATTATTATATAGGGGCCTTTTGAAGTCCTGTTGTTCGCTGCAAACATTATTAATGAGACGGATTATAGGAATTGTCATGGGATTGGTTCTCGCGTGCGCATGTGCGCATGCGCAAAAAGACTCGTTGCGTGCGCGGTGGCGCATACAATGCACGGCCCCCATGTTGGTGCACGATCTCGATTCGTCGGCCCTCGATTTAAAATGGCCTGACAATATCCGTCAAACAGTCGAGTATGATGACTCGGCTAATGTCTATTATATCGGTTCAAAGTTGGGTGACTCTTATCTGACGGCTCCTATACTGATGACGCCGGCAGAATATCAGAAGTGGGTGGAACAGAGGGCACTCCGTCAGTTTTTCCGAAAGAAAAACACGGAAAACGTGACAAATGGTGGGAAGGATAAGTTCTTGTTCTCTGATATGCATTTCGACCTTGGTCCCGCAGAGAAGATTTTCGGTCCAGGTGGTGTACGCATCAAGACACAGGGAACGGCAGAACTGAAGTTCGGTGCGACGATGAAGAATATCGATAATCCATCGCTACCTATCCGTAACCGTAAGACAACAAGCTTTGATTTCGATGAGAAGATCAATCTGAGTGTGAATGGTATGGTGGGAGACAAGGTGAACATGAACTTGAACTATAACACTGATGCGACATTCGACTTCGACACTCAGAATCTGAAACTGAAATATGAGGGTAAGGAGGATGAAATCATCAAGTTAGTGGAGGCTGGTAATGTCACTTTCCCGTCGAACAACTCGTTGGTGAAGGGAGCGAGCAGTCTTTTTGGCGTGCGTACCGATTTGCAGTTTGGTAGACTGAAGTTACAGACGGTACTTTCGCAAAAAAAATCGTCGACGAAAAGTGTATCGTCGAGAGGGGGTACGCAGACAACGGCTTTTGAACTGGATGCGTCCGACTACGAAGAGAACCGCCATTTCTTCCTCTCACATTATTTCCGGGAGCATTACGATCAGGCGATGTCGACCCTGCCGAACCTGATGACGGGCATTGAGATCAACCGTGTGGAGATCTGGGTGACAAACAAGACGGGCACGACGGCTAATACCCGTCATATCGTGGCGTTGACAGACTTAGGAGAGAATACACAGGTAAGTAATCCCTATTGGAATTTGTCCGGGCAGACGGTGCCAGGTAATGCAGGAAACACTGAGTATGCTACATTGGTGAATAGCTATGCCGATGCCCGTGATATAGATCAAACAAACAGCGTGTTGGCAGCTATCCCCGGTTTTGAGAATGGTGTGGACTATGAGAAACTGTCGAGTGCCCGTCTGTTGACTGCCTCGGAGTATACCGTGAACAAATCGTTGGGTTACGTGTCGTTGAAGGGTGGTCTGCAGACAGATCAGGTACTGGCGGTGGCCTATGAGTTCACGGCAGGTGGGGTTACCTATCAAGTGGGTGAGTTTGCTGGTGATGTTGCGGAGACTTCAAAGGCGTTGTTTGTGAAGTCGTTGAAGAATACATCGGCTACGCCCTCTCAGGGAAACTGGCGTCTGATGATGAGGAACGTGTATTATCTCGCTTCAACGGTCGAAAAAAGCAGGTTCCGTCTTGATATCAAGTATCAGAGTGATACGGCAGGCGTCTATCTGACCTACATCCCAGAACAGCAGGTGAAGAGAACTCCTTTGTTGCGACTCCTCGGTTGTGATCGATTGGACAATAACAACAAGACGCATGCCAATGGATATTTTGATTTCGTTGAGGGTTATACCGTGTCTGACGGTCGTGTTTTCCTGCCTGCTGCAGAGCCCTTCGGTGATTATCTGCGTCAGCGACTTCTCCGTGAAGGACTGTCGTCGGCAGATGCGGAGAAATACGTGTTCTCCCAGTTGTACGACTCAACGAAGACGGTAGCGCGACAGAATGCAGAGAAAGACAAGTATATCCTCTCCGGACAGTATAAGGGAACTTCCGCCAATGTAATTTCTCTTGGGGCTTATAATGTGCCGCAGGGTTCCGTCGTGGTCACTGCAGGTGGTATCGTGTTGCAGGAGGGGTCTGACTATTCAGTTGACTATTCAGCTGGTGAGGTGACGATCCTGAACCAGAGTATCATCGATGCAGGAACAAACGTCAATGTGTCGCTGGAGTCGAATACTGATTACGGTATGCAGCGGAAGACGATGATGGGTGTGAATTGGGAATACGATTTCTCTAGGAACTTCCAGATTGGAGGTACACTGATGCATCTCTCCGAACAAGCACTCATCTCGAAAGTAGCGATGGGTGAGGAACCGCTGAAAAACACACTCTGGGGATTGAGTGTCAACTGGAAGCAGGAGTCGCAGTGGCTTACTTCTGTTCTCAATAAGATACCGTTCTTACATGTTAAGGAACCATCGCATATCTCTTTCACCGGCGAGTTCGCACAACTCGTCACAGGAACGGCAGGTGGCACACAGGATAATGCCTCGTATATCGACGATTTCGAGAATACGAAGAACTATATCGACGTGAGTAGTCCGAAACAATGGACACTCTCTAGTGTCCCGACGATGTTTCCGGAAAGTGCTGACAAGACGGGAGTAACTAGTGGTATGAACCGTGCACTGTTAGCTTGGTATAACGTTGATCCGATATTTACCCGTCGTTCATCGACGCTTACGCCAGGACATATCAAGAGTGATCTTGAGCAGCTATCCAATCATTATGTGCGTGAGGTATATGTGAAGGAACTCTATCCTAACCGTGATCAGAGCACTTATAATGGGGCAACATCAACGCTACCCGTGCTGAATCTCGCCTATTATCCACAGGAACGCGGTCCCTATAACCTGACGCGCGATCTGAACAGTGACGGTTCTATGCGACAGCCCGAGACGAAATGGGGTGGCATGATGCGCAGACTCGACACTAACGACTTCGAACAGGCAAATATCGAGTATATCGAGTTTTGGATGCTCGACCCCTTTATCTACACCCGGCAGCAGGGCAATGAATCCGATTACAGTGGCGATCTCTACTTCAATCTCGGTGAGGTGAGTGAGGACGTGCTCCGCGACGGTAAGAAGTTCTATGAGAGTGGCATGCCCGTCGACGGAAGTAATTCGTACAACACCACCCAATGGGGAAAGGTGCCTGTTCAGGCAACGCAGACCTATGCCTTCGCTACGACAACCGGCTCGCGACGATTACAGGATGTGGGTTTCAATGGACTTAATAATGACGAGGAACGCTCGTATGGAGCTTACAAAGAGTGGATAGATGCCGTGAGTGGGATAATCACTAACGACAGTATCCGTGAGGCGTGGCGCAACGACCCTGCTGGCGATGACTATCATTATTTCCGGGGCTCCGACTTCGACAAGGAACGGAAGACTATTCTCGACCGTTACAAACGAATCAACAACCCACAGGGCAATTCTCCCGATACTGATGAGCAAACAGAGTCGTACGACACCAGTTATAAGACGGGGCCGGACGTAGAGGATATAAATCAAGACTATACACTCAATGAGTACGAACGTTATTATCAGTACAAGGTGCGTATCAGTCCGGAAATTCTTGATGCTTACCGTCACGGTGTGGCGTCTGCCGACTGTTTTATCACAGACATGCGTACTAGTAGTGTGAAGTTACGCAATGGCGATACGACGAGTGTTAACTGGTATCAGTTCCGTATTCCTTTGACGGCATACGAGCGTAAGGTGGGGTCAATTAGTGGTTTCACTAGCATCCGTTTCATGCGAATGTTTATGACCGGTTTTCAGAAACCTATCGTTCTTCGTTTTGGTTCGTTGGATCTTGTGCGCGGTGAATGGCGTGTATATAAGCAGAGTCTTGGCACCTCGGCAGCAGAGGGAGGTGTCATGGAGGTCAGTGCCGTGAATATCGAAGAGAACAACGACAAGACACCGGTGAATTATGTGTTGCCGCCAGGTATCAGTCGTGTGACAGACCCCTCACAGCCTCAACTTGTGGAGAACAACGAACAAGCACTCGATATCGTGGTCAAGGAACTGCGACAGGGCGAGTCGAAGGCAGTCTATCGGAACACCAGTTTGGACCTGCGTCACTATAAACGCATGCAGATGTTCGTTCACGCCAATCACCTCATGCCTGATGCCACGAATCTGCAAGACAATCAATTGGCTGTGTTCATCCGCCTTGGTAGTGACTACAGAAACAACTACTATGAGTATCTGATTCCATTGCAACTCACACCCGACCGTAGCGACTATAGCAAATATTCTACTGCCGACCGTCGACAGGTATGGCCCGAAACGAATATGCTCGATATCAGTCTTCATCTCTTTACTCAACTGAAAAAACAGCGTAATCTGTCGAGATCGCAAGGTACAGCCTCCTATAGTCATCCCTTTTCTATCTATGACCCCGATCGTCCCGGTAATAAGGTTAGTGTGCTTGGTAACCCGTCGCTTGGTGAGGTGAAGGTGATGATGATCGGTGTGCGAAATATTTCCGGTGATGTGAAGTCAGGAGAGGTATGGGTTAACGAACTTCGCCTATCCGAAACGAACAACGATGGTGGATGGGCGGCCTCAGGAACGATGAATGTGCAACTCTCTGACTTCGGTACTGTGAATATGATGGGCCGTTATATCGGCGACGGCTTCGGAGGACTGGAGGAGGGGGTGGCACAACGGTCTACCGATACGCAGAAAGAATACAGTGTGACAACATCATTGGAACTAGGCAAGTTCTTCCCTGAGAAGGCGAAGGTCAGTGCACCGCTTTATTACTCCGTGACAAAGGAAGAGGTAAGACCGCGTTACAATCCTTTAGATTCCGATATGCGCCTCAGCGACGCCCTTGATGCAGCAGCTGATCGTCGTGAGCGAGACAGTATTGAGAACATTGCTGTCACAAAGACTACAAACAGTAACTTTGCACTTTCGAATCTTCGCTGGGGACTACGAACGAAACGTCATCCGATGCCCTATGATCCAGCCAATTTCTCGTTTAGTTACAGTCATTCTCACCGTTATACGTCGGGCGAGACGACCGTCTACGAGAAAGAGGACCAGTGGCGTAGCGCACTAAACTATAATTACTCTCCTGTATATAAAACTTGGGAACCTTTCAAACACCTGAAAGGAAAATCAAAGTGGCTGAACTTTCCAAAGGCATTTGGCATCAACTATCTGCCGCAGAGTATTGCCTTCAACTCCGAGATTACCAGGAACTATTATGAATTGCAGGAACGTGACATGGAGAGTCTGGATCGGCAGCGTCTTCCATTGACGTTCTCCGAGCAGTTCCTGTGGAACCGTGACTTCTCCTTACGTTGGGATTTTACGAAGAACCTGCATTTCAATTTCCAGTCGGCTACTCGTGCGCAGATAGAGGAACCGTATACACCCGTCAACAAAGAACTCTATCCAGACCACTATACTGCATGGAAAGACTCTGTACGACGGAGCATCCGCAACTGGGGTACGCCACTCGACTATCAGCAACAAGTCAGTGCTAACTATCAATTGCCACTGAACAAATTGCCGCTCTTTGATTGGGTGAATGCCGACGCTTCCTATCATGCGCGTTATTCATGGGTGAGAGGTACGGAACTGGATGACGGTACGAGTTTGGGTAATACCATCTCCAGTAACCGTAACCTGAACATCAATGGTTCTTTTAACATGGAGACGCTCTATAATCATATACCATTCCTGAAAAGGGTCAATGAGCGATTCAGGAAGACCGGTGTCAGGAATCCCAGAAGTCCAGAAAAGCCTAAGTTATCCAGAAGAAATAAAAAAACAGAAAACGACGGTGACTATGGTGATCATGCCGAGTTGGCCTCTCTCGAAGACTCTCGGAACACTTATCAGCGTGAAATCACCCTTCGCTCCGATACAACGCTCACGGTTGCTCATAACAGAAACTCTAGACGGATTGTAGTGACGGCTCGGACGAAGGACGGTCGTCTCTATAATCTCCGATATAAGACCATTGATCCTAATAGAATTGTGATAAAAAGTCTCGACACCATATCTTTGAAGATTACGATTTCTGCAAAGCCTACAATGGAGAACGAGTGGTGGTATAAGTCTGCCCAAAGCGCGGCCCGTGTACTGATGATGGTTCGTTCTGTCAGTGTTAATTACCGTCATCAGTATGCGATGCTATTACCGGGCTTTCTGCCCAATGTAGGTGATATGTTCGGTCAAAGGGCCGGTAATGTGATGTCGCCTGGCCTCGACTTTGCCTTCGGTGTGATGGGCGATGGCTATCTCGATAAGGCGATGAGGAACGATTGGTTGCTGGTGAACGACAGTGTGGCAACACCGGCAACCGTTAACTGCTCCAGTGACTTGCAACTGAGAGCAGTTCTAGAACCACTCCGAGACTTGCGGATTGACCTTCATGCCTCACGTACTGACAATAGGGCGAGAAGCATCCAATATATGTATGCAGGGACACCGACAACCTATAGCGGAACGTTCAATATGACAACGATATCGTTCAAGGGAGCGTTAGCCGGTATAGGTAACGCAAACAGCGGTTATCGATCGGCGACCTTCGACCGTTTCCGCACGCTTGTTGACGATTTTCAACAACGTGTGCAGCAACTGTACGACGGTGCACCGCACACGTTTGCTGATGTCAATCCTTATAGCGCTGATGTGATGGTGCCGGCCTTCCTTTCCGCCTATACGATGGGGGCCGGGAAGTCGCTTGCTGTCTTTCCTTCGCTGATGCGTCTGTTGCCGAACTGGACCATGCATTACTCGGGACTCTCAAAACTTCCGTGGGTGCGCGACTATCTGAAGAGCCTCACTCTCAGTCATGCATATAAGAGTGTTTATAGTGTAGGCAGTTATGCGTCATACAGTTCGTGGCAGGAGTATATGGACGGATTAGGTTTTATCACAGATCAAGTGACGGGCATGCAACAGCCGTCGTCGATGTACAACGTTTCTACCGTCAGCATAAACGAAGCATTTTCACCATTGCTCGGTGTCGATGCTACGTTTCAAAATAATCTCACGGCGAAGTTGGAGTATCGTACGAGTCGTGTACTTAGTCTCTCGATGACAAGTATTCAACTCAATGAGGCACTCAGTCGTGACTGGGTTGTTGGGATGGGCTATAAGATTCAGGATTTTAATCTTTTTGGTGCTGCAGGTAACCGTAAAGTCAAGCGGGCACAGTCGGCATCTGGTAAATCGGGGAAGGTCGGATATTCTGGATCATCCGGCAAATCCGGTGTGAACCATGACCTGAATCTGCGTTTAGACCTTTCATACCGCCGGCAAGCATCTATCACCCGTGATATTGCATCCGGTGTGTCATCGGCCTCGAGCGGAAACACAGCTTTCAAGTTGTCTTTTATGGCTGACTATACGCTCTCTCGTTTACTCACCCTGACGGCTTATTACGATCAGCAGACAAACACTCCTTTACTCTCAAGCAACAGTTATCCTACGACGACGCGTGACTTCGGACTGTCGTTAAAATTCTCGCTCACACGATAGGATGCTTTTTCGTGTTTTTTTTTTTGAATTCTCGAAAAAAGTTCGTACCTTTGCCGCTGTAGCTTTAATGATACCATCTACAGATATGATTTTGAAACGTATGTTCCAATTACGGCGTCTATTGCTCGGGTTGGCATAGGGTTTTTGTTATGTGTGATTCCGAGATGAGAGAAACAGTATATTATAAGGTAGCAGGTCACCTATATAGCGTGAGCGCAGAGAAGGATGTCTTTGCGATGATGAAAAATTATGAACCATTTAAAAGTGACGGTGACGCGACGACGTTTACCTTAGTCATTGAGAATGGAAAGGCACCCGATTACACCGAGGAACTACGACAAGACGATGAGGAACAGACCATCATTTGCGGATGTACGATAGACGGTAGGCCTGTGTTTGAATTTCGTTGGCAGAACATAACGGCAGGATGGCTTATCTGTACAGGCGACTATCGTGACGGGCAACTTGTCGTGACGGACCGTCATGTAAAAATGGCTATCGACAATGCTCTGATGGTACTGTTTGCGCTGGCAACGGCCGATAAGAATACACTGCTGTTTCATGCATCTGTGGTCAGCTATAAGGGATATGGTTATATGTTCCTAGGCAAGAGCGGAACTGGTAAAAGTACTCATTCGAGTCTTTGGCAACAGTATGTCGATGCGACGGAACTGATAAACGATGACAATCCGGTGGTGCGTATCGAAGATGACAATCAGATTGTTGTGTATGGTTCACCTTGGAGTGGAAAGACACCCTGTTATCGGAACGTCGTTTGTCCCTTGGGTGGTATCGTTCTCCTTTGTCAGGCACCTTATAATAAGATATGTCGGTTGACAGGTATTGGGACTTATGCGGCATTGGTGCCCAGCATCAGTGGTAAACGATGGGATGTGCGTATTGCCGATGGATTGCATCAATCGGAAAATATATTGGCACGACAGATACCTGCGTATTATCTGGAATGTCTGCCCGATGAAGAGGCTGTACGTGTTTGTTATGCAGCATTGATGCATAATCGTAATGATGAAGTATGATGAGCGATAAGGACATCATTGAGGAGGCAATCCGGTTGGTCGATGAGGGCTTGTGTGTCACACTACCCGTCAATGGCCGCAGTATGCTACCGTTCATCATTGGTGGCCGCGAGAGTGTTATTCTGCAGAAGGCAGTCCGACCTAAGGTCGGTGACGTGGTGCTTGCATGGGTCAACGGTATACGCTATGTGGTGCATCGTATCATCCGTGTGGATGGTGAAAATGTGACTCTAATGGGCGATGGTAACCTTGTTGGTGTAGAGCATTGTGCATTGGATGATATTAAGGCGTTGGCCACGCATGTTGTGGATGCGGATGGACAGACACATAAATTATACACACCTTGGCGAAAAGAAATCGCTCGACTATGGTTCTGGCTGCGACCTGTACGTCGATATTTGCTTGCCATCTATAGAAGAATAAAGAAATAGATATTGCTATTGTGCTTTTACAAAGGGCGGAAAAAACATAAAAATGAAAATCAAAAAAGGATTTGTGCTGCGCGATGTGTGCGGCGAACAGGTAATTATGGGGGAGGGACTCGATGCAGTTAACTTCGGGAAGTTGTTAGTACTTAACGATACGGCAGCTTGGTTGTGGAAACGGGCTCAGCAGATGGTCTCCTTTAACATTGAGTCACTCACAGAAGAACTCTGTGGGGAATATGATGTTCCAGTCGACGAAGCCCGAAAGGATGTGGCTGAGATGCTGCAAAAGTGGCAGGATGCCGGTCTGATAGAGATTCTTGAGAGGTGAGATACGTATTGTGGCTGTGGCATAACACACGTGGCATCCGTTGGAGAATGGTGGTGCGCATCGTTGCAGGTATTGGACAAGTGTTGCTTGGCCTGCTGATGGTGTGGCTTAGCAAACGTTTCATTGATGTAACTATCCGCATAGGAAGTGTTGATGATGTGCTGCGGATGGTGATGTGGCTCGTGGTCACAGTCGTGGGAGGTGTGGTACTGCGACAAGTTGGTTTTTGGCTTACTACGGTTGCCAATGTCAGACAGATGAATAAACTCAGACTATATTTCTTTAGTAGTCTGTTCCGTCGGCAACTTTTCGAAGGTGAGGAGCTGCACTCGGGCGACGTTACGTCGCGATTAGCGAAGGATATTGAACAAGTGAGTACGGTGTGTACCGACACTCTGCCCCAGATGGCGATAACCGCGATACAACTCTGTGGCGCGTTCTTGTTAATGCACTGGTTTGATGCCCGACTGGCATGGGCATTACTGTTGCTTACACCAGTCGCCATCGTGTTCGGCAAACTTATCGCCCGTCGGTTACGGCAGATGACCCTTGACATCAGGAATGACGAGAGTCGTATACAGATGCAGGTGCAGGAGGGTATGGAATATAATGCCGTGTTGCGCTCTTTGGGCAGTGAACAGTGGGTCACTAGTCGTCTCGACTCTATGCAGCAGCGACTTCATGGCAATGTGATCCGACGCACACGCTTTACTGTTGTTGCCCGTCTCATCATGGGCTGTGTCTTCGGATTGGGTTATCTCTTAGCATTTGTATGGGGTGGCATAGGATTGCGTAATGGCACTATCACTTTTGGTGTTATGACCTCCTTTCTGCAGCTTGTTGGTATGATTCAACACCCGATACTCCAGTTGCTTAATCTTGTGCCTGGTGTGATTCATGCTACGGCAAGTATTGATCGTCTGGATGAACTTGGTAATATGACATCGGATGCAGTACATGACAATAAGTGTGTCGAGAGGAATGACCATCAATTAGGGAAAGGCATCCGTTTCGATAATGTTGCTTTCCGCTATGCGAATGGCGATAAGATGATATTGGAGAACTTCACATATGAATTCAAACAAGGCAGTAAGACTGCCATCATGGGTGAGACAGGTATCGGGAAGACCACATTATTCCGACTGATTCTCGGTCTTGTCGAACCGACGGAGGGCGTGGTTACTGTGGGAGAAGATTTGTGTTTCGTGCCGCAAGGTAACACGCTGATGAGCGGTACTATACGTTATAATCTGCAATTGGCAAAGCCTGATGTTACAGATGAGGCGTTAAAGGATGTGTTACATACAGCGTGTGCGGATTTCGTGTTCGACTTGCCAGAGGGACTGGATACAGAATTGGGTGAACATGGTTGTGGATTAAGTGAAGGACAAGCACAACGTATCGCGATAGCGCGTGGCCTGCTGCGTCCCGGTACGATCCTTTTGCTTGATGAAGTCAGCAGCTCGCTTGACGAACCTACCGAAGAAGAACTCTATCATCGTCTCTTTGAGGCATATCCAAGGAGTACAATGCTTTTTATTACACACCGCCCAGCCGTCACCTCTCTCTGCGATGACGTAATCCGTTTATAGATCTTATTAGTTGATGCGAAAGACTCTCCTGTTATTTGTCGTAGGCGTGTACAGGATAATCGGTGGTGTAGTGAAGGCCACGGCACTCTTTTCGCTCTAGGGCCCAACGGGTGATAAGGTATCCCACATTAATCATGTTACGTAGTTCACAGATATCCTTCGAGGCCTTAACGCGTTTGAAAAGTCGTTCTGTCTCCTCGTAGAGCATATCGAGACGATCCCACGCACGATGCAGACGCAGGTCGCTGCGCACGATACCTACATAGTTTGACATAATCTGATTGACCTCCTTAACACTTTGAGTGATGAGAACCTTCTCCTCATTGGTCATCGTACCCTCATCATTCCATTCCGGTACCTGATCATTGAAGTCGTATAGGTTGATATGTTCTAGCGAGTCCTTGGCTGCTGTGTCGGCATAGACAACAGCCTCAATGAGTGAGTTGGAAGCAAGACGGTTGCCGCCGTGCAGTCCTGTGCAGGAACATTCACCAAGGGCATAAAGTCGTTCAATGCTGGTCTGTCCGTTGAGGTCGACTTTAATACCGCCACACATATAGTGAGCTGCCGGCCGCACTGGAATGTAATCGGTGGTGATGTCGATACCGATGGAGAGACATTTCTGGTAGATATTGGGAAAGTGTTTTTTCGTTTCAGTGGGATCCTTATGGGTGACATCAAGGCATACATGATCGAGACCGTGTTTCTTCATCTCCTTATCGATGGCGCGAGCCACGATGTCACGTGGCGCCAAAGAGAGTCTGTCGTCGTATTTTTCCATGAACGTCTGTCCATTGGGTAGCTTTAGGATACCGCCGTAACCGCGCATAGCCTCTGTAATGAGGTAGGCGGGGTGCGTCTCCTTGGGGTTATGGAGCACTGTCGGGTGAAACTGAACGAATTCCATGTCGGCCACGGTTCCCTTGGCTCGGTACACCATCGCAATACCGTCGCCTGTGGCAATGACAGGATTCGAGGTGGTCAGATACACCGCTCCGCAGCCACCGGTACACATCACTGTAACTTTAGCTAAGTATGTGTCAACGTGCGAGGGGTTGTTCGGTCCCTCTGGTAATTCTGGATTTTCTGGTGAGAGTACATATGCGCCATAGCAATGGATGTAGGGTGAACGGCGCGTCACCTTGGCACCAAGGTGGTGTTGGGTGATAATCTCTACAGCGAAGTGGTTTTCCTTGATGTCAATGTTTGGATTGTTCTTGACAGCCTCTATTAATCCGCGTTGAATCTCCGCCCCAGTATCGTCTGCGTGGTGTAAGATGCGAAACTCTGAGTGTCCGCCTTCGCGATGAAGGTCAAACGATCCGTCTTCCTTCTTGTCGAAGTTTACGCCCCAGTTTACTAGTTCACGTATCTGTTCCGGTGCTTTGCGTACTACCTGCTCTACGGCTGCCCGATCAGAGATATAGTCGCCTGCAACCATCGTGTCCTCAATATGCTTGTCGAAATTATCGAGTTCCAGGTTTGTCACTGACGCTACGCCGCCTTGTGCGAACGAAGTGTTGGCCTCGTCAAGTGAGGTCTTGCAGATCATACATACGCGCCCTTTGTTAGCTTGTGCAACCTTCAATGCATAGCTCATGCCGGCTATGCCGGCACCGATAACCAAGAAATCGTATTTGTATACCATAATACGGAGGTGTTTTGATAATTTATTGCAAAGGTAGCTATTATTGTTAATAAATAAGAGTTAAGAGTTGAGAAAAATGGTATTCTATACATATTTTTTCTTAAATATTAACTCTTAATTCATATTTTTTCGTATCTTTGCCACAAAACCAAGACGAAGATAAAATGAAAAGACTGTGGCTGATTATTCTAATGTGTATACCTTTGGCAACACTGGCTCAGCAGGTTGTCATAGGAGGTGTTGTCTTGGATGACAAGACAGGTAAAGGACTAAAACAGGTGAGTGTGTCGGCAGGCAGACTGTCGGTTGTCACGAACGAAGATGGAGTCTTCTCTCTTAAACTTCCCCAGATACCTCAGTCAATCACGGTGTCGCATCTGGGTTATAAAACACGTCGGGTGAATGTAGTGGAAGGGCAGACGGAGAATCTGACCGTCCGTTTGGCACCGACGGTAATCCAATTGCGTGAGGTGGTTATCACAAACGAGAATCCGCGTGAGTTGGTGGATGTTGCCATCAGTAAGATTCCGGACAACTACAGCAGAAACCCGGAGCTGCTGAAAGGTTTCTACAGGGAGACAGCGATGAAACGTCGCCATTATATCTATGTGGCCGAGGGTGTGGAGGATATGTATAAGACATCGTATACCCGTCAGGTGGGACGTGATCGTGTATCAATCGTTAAGGGACGTCGCTTGATTAGTCAGAAGGAAAGTGACACGCTCGGTGTGAAGGTGATGGGTGGTCCGGTGCAGGCCGTCTTGCTTGATATTGTAAAGAACCGAGAGATCCTGTTGAATAAGGAAGAACTTGATGCCTATCAGTTTAGAATGGGGGATCCCGAGTATATCAATGACCGCGAACAGTATGTGGTACTGATGGAGCCTAAGATGCTGATGCCGTATGCCCTATATCACGCCAAACTCTATATAGACCGTGAGCGACTTGCTTTCACACGTATAGAGTTGGATCTGGACATGCGAGATAAGGACAAGGCGACGCGCACGATGTTGGTGAAGAAACCTTTCGGCGTGAAGTTCAGACCTCGTGAGTTGTCGTGTGTCGTGGATTACCGTTATGAGGACGGAGTAACGCGTCTCAGCTATCTGCGGAATATCTTCCGCTTCAACTGCGATTGGAAGAAACGCCTATTCTCTACGTCGTTTACGGCAACTTGTGAGATGGCTGTCACTGATATTACTTCGGATGGGGTGCAGCCTATAGCTAATCGCAGTTCGTTCGACTCGCGGGATGCCTATTACGACAAGGTAGAGTATTTTATGGATCCAGAGTATTGGAGCAATTATAATATCATTGAGCCGTCGGAGTCGCTTGATAAGGCTATTCACCGTCTTGTATCTAAATATCGACGGAATTGAGGAAGGAAAATAGATGAGAAAACATATCTTACTGGTCTTTGTGGTATGCCAGTCTCTCTGTCTGCATGCGCAGACAGAGAGTTCTGTTGTTATGCCGCAAGCGACAGATACGGTACAGGTGGCGCTTCCCTGGCCGGAGAACATACAGGCAAGGTTGGATTCTTTAACGAACGACCGTTTCTTGGAACGAACGCAATTAGGATTGATGATTTATGACTTGAGTGCAGATTCAGTACTCTACCGCTATGGCGAGAAGCAGACGCTGCGTCCAGCCTCGACGATGAAGTTGTTGACGGCTATCACGGCATTGGACTGTCTGGGAGCCGACTACCCGTTGCGCACATCTCTATATTATCGGGGTGTGGTGAATGGTCGTACATTGGAGGGAGATGTCTTCTTGGTGGGTGGTATGGATCCGATGTTTGACGAGGTAGATATGGAAATCTTTGCTGAGGCTGTTTGTCGGATGGGAGTAGACTCAATCCGAGGTCGTATTGTCACCGACACTTCGTTCAAAGAGGAGTTTTTGCTCGGGGAAGGTTGGTGTTGGGACGATGACAACCCTCAGTTGACACCCTTGCTGGTATCCCGAAAGGATGAATTCGCAAGTCGTTTTGTGAGTCTGTTGCGTGACAAGGGACTGACCGTGGATGCTCCCTGTACGTCAGGCATCCTTCCCAAGGATGTGCTACTTGTGTGCTCTCGTTCTCACCGATTGAAGGATATACTTGTGCCGATGATGAAGGAGAGTGATAACCTTTATGCCGAATCAGTATTCTTTCAGATTGCGGCCTCTTCGGGTGCCCGTCCGGCAAAGGCAACTCATGCCCGTCAAATCATCAAACGTACAGTCGCCAAGTCGGGCATTTCTGGTGTCGCCTATCGGGTTGCCGATGGCAGTGGATTGTCACTTTATAATTATGTTACTCCTGAGTTGATGGTGAGTATGCTACGTTACGCCTATCTACACCGTGATATTATTTCATATCTTCGTCCGTCATTGCCCGTGGCAGCTGTTGATGGCACTTTGAAGAAACGGATGGGTGACAGTTGTGCGAAGGGAAGGGTACAGGCGAAGACAGGTACAGTAACTGGCGTCTCATCGTTGGCAGGCTACTGCACGGCAGCTAATGGTCATCAGTTGGCTTTCTGTATCATTAATCAAGGTGCGATGAAGCATACAGAAGGTAGGGTTTATCAGGATAAAGTATGTGAGGCTTTGTGCCGCGAATAGGGATATAGTTCCCGAAAATAGAACCATTGAAAAATATGAAGACAGAAAATAAACAGAAAAACGACTCCTTACTTGCCGCTCATGGCGCACAGGAGAACACTGAAATAAGAATGCAGGAGCAGATTCTCGTGAGAATTACCGGGCAGGATCGTCCGGGACTGACAGCCTCGGTCATGGGTATATTGGCGAAGTACGATGCGCAGATCCTTGATATCGGACAGGCAGACATCCATTCAACGTTGTCATTGGGAATTCTAATCCGTATAGAAGAGACGCATAGTGGACAGGTGATGAAAGAACTGCTGTTCAAAGCAACGGAACTGGGTGTGAACATCGGTTTTTCCCCGATTAGTGATGACGAGTATGAGGACTGGGTAGGTCATCAAGGTAAAAACCGTTATATCCTTATGGTGATGGGACGACAGTTGGAGGCTCGACAGATAGAGGCTGCGACCCGTGTTATCGCTGATCAAGGATTGAATATCGACTCTATTCTGCGACTCACAGGACGCAAGAGTATAAAAAACTCTGCTAAGCATGTCCGTGCCTGTATTGAGTTTTCGTTGCGCGGTGAGCCTCGTGACAGGAAGGAGATGCAATCGAAGCTGATGAAACTTTCGTCGGAGATGGAGATAGATTTCTCTTTCCAAAAAGACGACATGTTCCGTCGTATGCGTCGACTGATCTGTTTTGATATGGATTCGACACTCATCCAGACGGAATGTATCGACGAATTGGCAGAGCGAAATGGTGTGGGGGCTGAGGTGCGGGCCATCACGGAAAGTGCTATGCGTGGTGAAATAGATTTCAAAGAAAGTTTTACACGTAGAGTTGCTCTGTTAAAGGGACTTGATGTGAGTGTGATGCAAGAGATCGCAGAGAACTTGCCCATTACTGAGGGGGTAGACCGTCTGATGACTATTTTGAAACGTTGTGGTTATAAGATTGCAATTCTCTCGGGTGGATTCACATATTTCGGTGAGTATCTACAGCGTCGTTATGGAATTGACTATGTGTATGCCAACGAACTTGAGATAGGTGAGGACGGCAAACTTACGGGACGTTATGTAGGAGAGATCGTAGACGGTCATCGTAAGGCTGAGTTACTGAAACTCATTGCTCAGGTGGAGAAAGTAAATTTGGCTCAGACGATTGCTGTGGGTGATGGTGCCAATGATCTTCCGATGATCTCTGAGGCCGGCTTGGGTATCGCTTTCCATGCAAAACCGCGTGTGGTTGCTAACGCAAAGCAGAGCATCAACACGATAGGTCTTGATGGAGTACTCTATTTCCTTGGCTTCAAGGATAGCTATTTGGGTGACCAGGGAAAGTTTTAATAAAATGTAATGGACTGCGGGCCTGATTGTTCTATGGGCTTATAGTCTGTTGCCGAATCTGACGGTATGGATTTCGCATTAACGCTTCTGCAATGGTTTCGTGAGAACGGTCGTGACTTGCCTTGGCGGCAGACTCGTGATCCTTATGCTATATGGCTTTCGGAGATAATTCTCCAACAGACACAGGTGAAGCAGGGCTGGGAGTATTGGGAACGGTTCATGTGCCGTTGGCCAACCGTGGAGGCGTTGGCTGCGGCAACAGAAGATGAAGTGCTTCGTGAGTGGCAAGGACTTGGTTATTATAGTCGTGCAAGGAACCTGCACTATGCCGCTCGTCAGATTATTGACCTTGGCCATTTCCCCAATACGTTGGAAGATCTCAGACGACTGAAGGGGGTGGGAGACTACACCGCCGCTGCCATCGGGAGTATAGCCTTTGATTTGCCTGCAGCTGTGGTCGACGGGAATGTATATCGAGTTCTTGCCCGTTATTTTGGTATCAATATTCCCATCAATACCACCGAAGGAAAAAAAAGCTTTTCCGCCCTTGCCCAGAGCCTTCTTCCTGAAAACTCTTGTCAGAAGCAAAAAGATAACTGTCGGCACCTAAATGCTGTCTATAATCAAGCCATTATGGACTTCGGTGCTATCCAGTGTACCCCACAGTCACCGCATTGTACTATCTGCCCATTGATGGAGAGCTGTGAGGCATTTCGCTCCGGAAAAGTCGGAAATTTGCCTGTGAAGTTAAAAAACTTGAAGGTACGTGAGCGCTATCTTGTTTATGTCTATATCCGTTGTCAAGGTGAAACGGCTATTCATCGACGTGGATCGGGTGATATCTGGCAAGGATTATGGGAACCATATTCTCCTGCTAACCTTTCAGAAGGCAAGGATTGTCTGACGAAGTTCTCTGACTTGGAGATCCTCAATGCCTTGGGAGGGATCGGTGGGACTCTCATTTCACTCCGTCGGGATGTCAAGCATGTGCTTACCCATCGTGTTCTCTATGCAGACTTCTATTTGCTTGAGACAGACGTGAGACCAGAGCTTCCTAGTGATTATATATGGATTCCTGAGACGCAGCTTGGTGATTATGCCGTGCCCCGTCTAATAGAGATCCTGTTGGAGTCTTTATAGGTTAATCTATATGAGTGCAATATCCTTGATATGCTTGATCTCCGGTTCACTTTCCGGTGCTCCAACGACGGAGATGATGTCAAATCGTAAATCCATGTGGATGTTTTTCGATTTTACATAGTGGTTGATGGCTTGTTTTAGGTTTTGCTGTTTCCAGTAGTCGACGGCCTCCTCTGGTTCGCCGAAAGTGTTGTTTCGACGAGTCTTCACCTCGACAAATACAACAACGTTCTCGTCAAGCGCAATAATATCAATGTCTCTGCGTCCGGATTTCCAGTCGCGTTCGATAATCGTATACCCTTTCTTTTCAAGATATTCGATGGCCTGTGTTTCGCCCCATCTCCCAAGTTCGTTATGTGAAGCCATAGATTTTAACGGTTAGCGACAGTCCTATTATTTGAAGGAACTGTTTCTTTTATTAGTTACAAAGATACGGAATCTTATCGTCGTAACAACACTTTTAACTTATTTTATGCCATTTTTATGAAGAAAGTGTGTACCTTTACATTTTAATAATCAATCATAAATTATATTGAGAATGGTAAAACGTCTACTCTTTTTATTTGTGCTGGCGCTCCTGACTCTTAATGTCATGGCCCAACAGATTACAGAACAGCAGGCAAAGGAACGTGCCTTGCGGTATCTCGCGAGTAACTCGGCAGCAAAAACCAGAGGCCTGAATGCTAATGCGGCTACGAAACTAGATGCAACCAAGGTGGAGGCTCAAAGTATCTATGCCTTCAATATAGATGGCGGTGGATATGTTATCGCTTCTGCTGATAGTCGATCGTTACCTGTACTTGGCTATTCTGCAAAAGGTAAGATCGACTGGAAGAAAATGCCGGAAAATATGCGTGCGTGGCTGAAAAGCTATGATGTGGCCATGAAGACGTTGGGTAACAGAAATGATTTCGTCGATGGTGTCTTTCAGCATGCTATCAAGAAGAAAAAGACGCGTGCAGAGCGTGCTCCCATCAATCCCTTGCTGAAGACCACATGGGATCAAGGAATCCCATATAATAATAATGTGCCTCTTTATGAAGGCGCAAATCCAGACTATGAGGGTGAGGTCTCCTATGTCGGTTGTATTGCCACTGCGATGGCTCAGATTATGAACTATCACAAATGGCCGAGGACTGCGACATCGGAGATTCCAGCCTATGATCTGAAGACGGCTTACCAGAATAAGGAGAAGATATGGCATATTGAAGCGCTACCGTCTGTCACCTTCGACTGGGATAACATGCTTGATACTTATGTAGTGCCCAACTATGAGCTCAAACGATATGAGATTCAGGGTACAAAGGCTCAGCAGGATGCTGTGGCTACGTTGATGCGCTATTGTAGTCAGTCGGTTTATATGGGTTATTCTCCTGAGGGTTCGTCCTCTGACACGCAGGAAGTTGTCGAGGCTCTAGTCAAGTATTTTGGCTACGATCCTGCTCTTCGTTCTGTCAAGCGTATCTGCTGCGGTATTGATGAGTGGGAGCAGATGATTTATGACGAATTGGCTGAGGGACGTCCTGTGCAGTATTCCGGCGATACTGATGAAAGTGGGCATTCTTTTGTCTGCGACGGTTATGACGGCGATGGACTTTTTCATATTAACTGGGGATGGGGAGGGATGGACGACGGATATTTTGCTCTCGCCGTACTCAATCCTTATAACAATACCAGTGCAGGATCAAGTTCCAGTCGTATTGGATTTTGTATCGGACAGGATGTTATTATTGGTGTAAAACCAGCACCAGAGGGTACCCACTCCCAGACTGCCATTCCTCAGGTATGGCTTAATGAATTAGATCCCATAAGTGTTGAAGGTCAGGATACCGTCCGTTTCAGCTATAAGTTCAGATCATATTCATATGACCATATCCTCGTAGATTTTGCTCTTGGCACACGAGAAGAAGATGGTACTCTGAAACCGATTTATAAAGGTGATCCTTCCGATAGCATTGTCTATAACAGGTCATTGAATTTCCATGAGGTCTGGATTGATTCAACGCTTTTCAAGCCTGGAGATATACAGGTGCTATACCCAATGCTTAAATTCCCCAATATTCCTGGTAGCGATTGGCATCTGGTTGGTTCCTTGGAGTATAATGTCATCGCAGGACGTACAGATGATAATCGTTTCTTCCTTTTTCGTATGTCCCCCGATCTGGATATTAAGAAAATTGGCTTTACAGGTGGACCGGCACGTGTTGCAATGGGTAATGAGATTACGGCCACTATTTATAATAATGGCCCTTTTGAAAGTACAATGCCATTGGTACTTATACCATACTACTTCGGTGATGTGAAGCTTGATGATATCACAGACGATACTCCGTATTCTGAGGGGGATCCATTGTGGAGCGGTGCATATCTTCGGGTAAGTGAGAGCTCCGATGTTACCTTTGGATTCAAACCAATGCGTGGTGGTACCGTTTACTTGATTCTTTGTCTGCCTGACGGCACTGTTTTGGCCGACTGTGTCGTCGAGGTGGAGAACCTGATGGGAATATATGATGAATATGTGGAAAACTCGAGCTATTATGAACAGAAAGACACCTATAGTGGTGACTATCAGACGACTCCGGTTGAGGATGATGGTGAGGTACATCTGGGGCATCTTGTCTATCATGTAAATTTTGTAGATATTCCTGATGTTACGGTACCCAACGTGAAACCTTCCGACTCCATCTACTTGCATGCTCGTATCTCTGATGCTGCTGAGAATTGTCAGATGACGTATAAGAGAGAGGAAAAAGCTGTCTACGACTATCTCGTCGCACTTCCCGAGAAAGCCAAAGACGGTTCATATAAGTTTTCTTTTGATATTGAACATGAGATTCGCCGAGGTGGTTGGTATTACGTGTGGTCTTATATCAATGAAAAAATCTATTGGGAAAATAGGGAGGATCTCTCTAGTTGTGAGAAATACAAAGAATTCATAGTTCGTGACGAACCCTCTATTCGTCTTGTAGGCGATACTGCAGTAGCCAGTGGTCAACCTCTCAGTCTTGAACTTCACCTGACGACAGGCTACCCTTATACTCCGACGGACTTCACAGGTTCAGAGAAAGCGCGCTATACACTTTATGATGTTGTTGACAACGGTCAACTGACTGAGCGTCGTTCTGGTAGCCAGACGCTTTCCTTCGCTAAAGGTGAGCGATTAATGGCTGTAGTTGATACTATGATGGTTGGTGGTACGCTGCCTGATGGTAACTATCTGTTACGTGTTAGCAGTGACTGGTCACCGCTCGGCACTCGTGATATCCATCTCTCTGTCGGTTCGACGGGTATTAAGAATGTTGCTCGTGATAAGGCTCCTGTTGCTTACACTGATCTGAGAGGTGTACGTCGCGAAGGACGTCCAAACCGTAAGGGCATCTATGTTCGCGATGGTAAGAAAGTCGTCGTAAAATAATCACGAAAGAGAACTTGCTCACATCACGTCAGGTGTGAGCAAGTATAGATAATAAAAGAAGGATGTGTACATCGGACACATCCTTCTTTTCGTTTGTATCAAGCCGATACCTTAACAGGCACGGAAACTGTCGAGATCCTCGACCTTGAAGTTCTTGATGTAGGCACTCTTACCGAGAACATCCTCTTCTGTCATGCGGACGTAGACATTGGCACTCTTCTCGAAGAGTTCAGGAGCCTTAGCTGCATCACGGATAATCAACAGACTCATCACGAGTTCGGCCGTCATGTCATAGAGACGACGAGCGAGGAAGTCTTGAGCGTCTTGATTCTCGAGAGCCTTCACGTTGGCGAGAGCCTCTTCGTATACGGGAATCAGCTTCTCAACGCGAGCCTTCAGAGCAGTATTGGCATCAGCAGGCAGAGCTGCAAGCATATCCTTGATGTTGTTCAGCATCGTTCCGTTGGTGATGTAGCGGATGGCAGCAACCACCTGCAACTGGGTGGTACCCTCGTAGATTGAGAAAATACGAGCATCACGGAACAGACGCTGGCTCTTGTACTCCATAATAAAGCCTGATCCGCCATGGATAGAAATCGCATCGTAGGCGTTCTGGTTGGCGTACTCGGAGTTCATACCTTTGGCTAGCGGTGTGAAGGCATCAGCGAGACGCTGGAACTTCTTCAACTCCTGTTTCTCTTCAGGTTCCAACTTACGGTCGCGCTCAATGTCCTCAAGACATTTGTAGACATCAACATAGCAGGCTGTCTCATAAAGCAGAGAACGACCGGCATCGAGCTTAGCCTTCATACGAGAAAGCATATCGTAGACAGCAGGGAAATTGATAATCTTGTCACCGAACTGTTGACGCTCCTTAGCGTAAGCAAGTCCCTCGTTGTATGCCTCCTGCTCAACACCCACAGACTGAGCGGCAATACCCAGACGGGCACCGTTCATCAGAGCCATCACGTACTTGATCAGACCGAGACGCGTACTTCCGCAGAGTTCTGCTTTTGCGTTCTTATAGGTGAGCTCGCAGGTCGGTGAACCGTGGATGCCGAGCTTGTGCTCGATGTGACGCACATTCACACCACCCTGGCGCTTGTCGTAGATGAACATAGACAGACCACGGCCGTCCTTCGTGCCCTCCTCAGAGCGGGCCAATACGAGGTGGATGTCAGAGTCGCCGTTGGTGATGAAACGCTTCACACCGTTCAGACGCCAGCAGTTCTCCTTCTCGTCGAAGGTAGCTTTCAGCATCACACGCTGCAGGTCAGAGCCAGCATCAGGCTCGGTGAGGTCCATACTCATACCCTCACCAGCACAAACGCGGGGGATATATTTCTGGCGCTGTTCCTCACTACCGAACTCATAGAGCGTATCGATACAGCTCTGCAGGCTCCAGATGTTCTGGAAACCGGCATCGGCAGCCGAAATCATCTCAGAGAGCATAGAGAACACTGCGTTGGGCAGGTTCAGGCCACCGTAACGGCGAGGCATACTGACACCCCACAGACCAGCCTTACGGGTGGCGTCAAGGTTCTCGTAGGTCTTTGAGGCGTAGATCATACGACCGTTCTCGAGGTGAGGACCTTCCAGGTCAACGCTCTCGGAGTTTGGCTCGATGATATTGGCAGCCACGTCGCCGGTGATGTCGAGAATCTGCTTGTAGTTCTCGATGGCATCGCCCAGATCGACGGGGGCGTAGTCATATTCTTTCGCATCAGCGAACCCCTTTTCTTTCAGCTCAACGATACGAGCCATCAGGGGGTGGTTCAAGTAGAACCCGATCTCAGGATGATCGCTATAATAATTTGCCATAATTACTTCGAATTTTGCTTATAGTATTTAATGAGTTTGGGAACTACTTCCTCGACAGTACCAACAATCACGTAGTCGGCAATCTTGTTGATAGGGGCATCGGGATCATTGTTCACAGAGATGATGATACCAGAGTCTTGCATACCAGCGATGTGCTGAATCTGTCCGGAGATTCCACAGGCGATGTATACCTTGGGGTGAACGGTAACACCTGTCTGACCAATCTGACGGTCGTGATCCAACCAACCAGCATCAACGGCTGCACGCGAACCACCAACCTCGCCGTGAAGCACCTTGGCAAGATCGAACAGCAGGTCGAAGTTCTCCTTAGAGCCCATACCGTAGCCACCAGCTACAACAATGGGAGCACCCTTCAGGTTGTGTTTGGCTGCCTCAACATGGTGATCAAGAACCTTAACAACGAAAGCCTCAGGACTAACGTACTTAGAAACCTCAGGATATACAACCTCTTTCTTGCAAGCACCCTCGTAGATAGCCTTTTGCATCACGCCAGAGCGCACGGTAGCCATCTGTGGACGATGGTCGGGGTTAACGATGGTAGCTACGATGTTACCACCAAAGGCAGGTCGAATCTGATAGAGCAGATTCTCATATACCTTATTATTCTTTTTATCCTCGAAAGGACCAATTTCCAACTCTGTGCAGTCTGCTGTCAGACCAGAGGTTAATGACGAACTGACACGAGGACCGAGGTCGCGACCGATCACGGTGGCACCCATCAGACAGATCTGTGGCTGCTCTTCCTTGAAGAGGTTTACGAGAATATCGGTGTGTGGAGCTGAGGTGTAGGGGAACAGGTCCTTGGCATCGAACACAAACAACTTGTCAACACCATAAGGCAGAATCTGGTCCTCGACTTTGCCCTTGATGCCTGTGCCGGCAACAATGGCGTGGAGCTCAACCTTCAGTTCATTGGCGAGCTTGCGACCTTTGGTCAGCAGCTCCTGAGATACTTCCTGTACTTGAGTACCTTCAATTTCGCAATATACAAATACGTTATTAGCCATATCTCGTTATCCAATGATTTTCTCGTCCAACAATTCTTTGATCATTCCCTCGATATCAGCATCAGAAGCCGTCAAAGTCTTCGACTCCTTAGCCTGGAACACGATGTTCTTGATGGCTTTCACCTTTGTCGGTGAGCCATTCAGACCACACTGATTGACATCGCCGTCAACATCGGCGACACTCCACTGATTCAGATTCAGTTCAGGGCGCTCCTCATATAGATAGTCGTACGGTGTACCCTCGGCAGGACGCTCCATGGGGCATGTCGCACGCTTATACTTCATCACCAGCTTGGCATTTTGGGGACGACAGGGAGCAGCACTTCCGTTAACGGTGATAACAACGGGCAGAGGAGCCTCTACAGTCTCCACACCACCGTCAATCACACGTTTGATAGTAGCCTTACCATCCTTTACACTCAGGACCTCCTCTGCGTAAGTCACCTGATTCAGACCTAGCTTCTGAGCCACCTGAGGACCTACCTGAGCGGTGTCACCATCGATAGCCTGACGACCACCGATAACGATGTCTACGTCACCGATCTTTTTGATGGCAGTGGCGAGAGCGTAAGAGGTGGCGAGGGTGTCGGCACCTGCAAACAGACGGTCGGTCAACAGCCAACCAGTATCTGCACCACGATAAAGTCCCTGACGGATAATCTCACCTGCACGTGGAGGACCCATCGTGAGGATTCCTACTGTGGAGCCCGGATTCTGCTCCTTCAGACGAAGGGCCTGTTCTAGGGCATTCAAATCTTCTGGATTGAAGATAGCGGGTAGGGCAGCGCGGTTCACCGTTCCTTCAGCGGTCATGGCATCCTTACCCACGTTACGGGTGTCTGGCACTTGCTTGGCCAGCACAACAATCTTTAAAGCCATAATATATTATTAATAATGTATGTTCTTGATATTCAAAAAGTGCTGCAAAGAACAGTGCAGAACGAATGCAAGGTTGTAGTACTATGCTCGGTTACGGTCTGTTTTTGCTGGCGATTTCCTGAAATCGCTCGCAAAGGTACTGTTTTTTGTGCATACAGCCAAAAAAAATGCACAAAATTGACGGGTTTGTGCACATTTTGGTCAATTTGTGCAATTTCTGTCAATACAAATAAACGACCAGTTGTCATAGCAGTCCTCTTTATCCGCTTCGCAACCGGTGTTTCTTCCTCTAATATCCGTATCTCTACCGAAATTCTTCAGTCGAGATGATTGTGGTTCGCTGAAAATGTGTACCTTTGCAGGCGATAAAAAAACTCGCGTTATGCAAAACGGAATTTATACGGTTCTGTTGCTCATAATGAGCAATGTGTTTATGACTTTCGCATGGTACGGGCATCTCCGCCTACAGCAGTCGGGTATCTCGACCAATTGGCCCCTCTATCTGGTGATTGCCTTCTCGTGGATGATTGCTTTTTTCGAATACTGCTGTCAAGTTCCAGCCAACAGAATTGGCTTTGTTGACAATGGCGGCCCGTTCTCACTGGTACAGTTGAAGGTTATCCAAGAATGTATCTCATTGGTGGTGTTTGCGGTTATCGCCAACTTGTTTTTTCAGCACGAAGAGCTACGCTGGAATCATGCTGCGGCCGCTCTCTGCTTAGTGGCGGCGGTCTATTTCGTCTTTATGAAGCCATAACGACATTTTACTGCTATAGGGATTATGCACACGCTGTAGTCTTTTTACTTTAACTTCTCCTTTAACCGCTGAATATCTTCGTTAAAGGAATTATAAGAGCGGATCTTCAGGTCGTCGCGCACTAGATGACAGTCGGGAGTGATGGTAACATAGAATGGGATACCGCTAAAACCGAAAAGTTCTTGCATCCGGGCAAACTCCTCGTTGGTTAGACAGATGGTCTCTTCGTCAGCCAACCATTCATCCACATATTTTTTGTAGGCATTGCTGCCTTTTTCTGTACGTTCGCCTGCAATGAAAATCAACTTCACATCGTCACGTTTGGCTATTTCTGCTCGTAGATTCTTGCTGTCTTGTATAGCTGTACGACAAGGACCACAGCCTGTTCCCCAGAAGTCGATAAAGAGCATCCGACCTGGATAGCGTTCAGAAAGTGAACGTATAAGTTGGGCTGCAGGCGTATCTGGCAATGGTGACGAGAATTCCTGTTGAGCCATCTTATCGGCATAGAACTGCTCTGCCTTCAGGCGCACATAAGGATGTGTAAATGAGGCCTGATATAAGGGAATGATGTCAGAAAGACAACCTTCATACTCTCGCCAACTATCGAAGAAGTTGAGCATGTTTTGATAGGTGCATATTTGCGCCATCAAGTTATCATGATCGGTGCCCATCAGTTCACGCATGGCTGCATAGCCGTTCATGAGGAAATCGTTTGCGTCTTTGACACTCACATTCAGTTGAGCGTTCATGGGAATCTGGCGGCTACGAACATAATCTGCATATTGGATGCGATTCACAAGTATGGGATAATTACCTGCAGCCATCAGCATAGGATTGTCGAAATTAATACGCTGTAGTATGGGGTAGCTTTTCGGCTCGTTTATCGCTGCCCATTCAGCACTGTCGAGAATGGCCGTGTAGCGCCGCCCGTCACGTTCCTCTTGTTTGACTACATCGAACTTGTGGATCATGATGTAATCCAAGAAACTGAAGGCTATATTCACCTGTGCGTTGCAAAGAGCCAGATTTACCTCCAATGGCGTAAACTGATTGTGACGGATGGCTGTTCGCAGGCGGAGCATCATATTCTGCCACAGGCGTTCTGTCAGGATATTGGCTTGAGCGACATTGCCATTGCCCAATGAAAAAGGATAGAACATGTAGGTCAATTTCAGCCAACGCTCTACATCCTTGCTGCTGCCGTTGTTATAGAAATATTCGTATTCTCCTTGCTCATTCTTTTTCACGGTAATGTCATTCACATCGTTTGGAATGGCATAGAAGGGTATCAATTCATCGATATTGATTTTCGCATTTTGAATCGTCAAGAGTCTCGGATAGCTGATCATGAATGTCTTCTCAAACGAGCCGTTAGGAGTGATGTTGATGACCTTTCTCTCGGGGCGTTTCATGGATATGTCCCAATCAAAAAGAGTCATCTGAGTAAAGCCGGATTGTTCTGGGTCATAATCCTCTATACGACCTCTCACGGTTACGGAATCGGTCTTGAACCATTCTTCGGGCAGAGCATATGGGTATGTTTTTACCAGTTCTTCGTATATGGCATCTCCTTTTGGTGCTGGCATTTTAGCGTTTTTGTCGTGTATGCCGAGGACCATAAAAGCTCCAGATACATCGCCCTCTATGAAATCAAACACTTGAACCTTCTTAGGCATCGGGTCGAAGTGCATTGTGAAGTCTGTTTGACCATTTTCGGGAGAAAGTATTCCTACGTCGAGAGCTACCCCTTCGGCTGAGTGCAGAAAGTATTGGTTGCCTTCTTCGTCCATCAAGTAGCCGTTCTTTGAAAGAACAAAGTTCAAACCCTTAGGATATTCCATTGTGAAGAGCACTGTAGTGGCCGTATCTCTCATAATCACCTCGCGGACTTTTAATTCACCTTGACTGATATTCACGCAGCCTGTTACTTCTGGGGCTTTGATGATTCTGTAGGTTTTTGCTTGTGCCGCTCCGACGATGACGGTCAACAGAATAGTTGATAACAGTTTCTTCATAATGAATGATAATTATTTCTTGAGATAGTTTGCAAGAGGATGGTGAAGTTGTTTGAGGCCTTTGGCGAGGCTCTTGGCATTCATCTGAGCTCCTATAAGGGAAGTGTGGGTATGATCGTTGTTGAAGTAGATCGAAGCTTTCTGCTTGCACTTCTCTGGGTTTTTGCCAGCGAACTTCTTGTCGAGGAAGTCTGCCGAGATGTTGTGGATGTCGACAAAATCAACACCAGTCTCACTAATCACCTCGCGATACCATCGACCGTAGGTGTCGTTACGCCGCTCAATCTTTCCGGTGGGCCACTCATTGCGTGGCGTGAGGGAGAGAAGGATAGGGGTGGCACCCTTCTCCCGAACATCATCGATGAACTTACGGAGATACCATCCAAAGGAGTAGACCACTTCATAGCGCCCATCTGTTTCCATTTGGTACACATGACAGGTATCCGCTGTACCGGGAATGACCCCACGCTCTTTCTTGTCGGTAATCGGACAGATATCGTTATGACCGAACTGGATCAATACGAAGTCTCCTGGCTGTAAGGCATTGTATACTTTATCCCAACGTCCTTCGCGCAGATAGCTTCGCGTCGATCGACCCGCCATCGCCACGTTCTCCCACGTAATCTTGTCTGGATCGAAGATGAGGCCGGCCTGTGAACCCCAGCCCCACATACCGTTCTTGTCTTTGTCGGCATTCTTCACCGTTGAGTCACCCGTGATAAAGACCATCGGCTTGCCATCCTCACGATTCTCTCCATAGGTTGGTAGTTCTATATTCTGCATCATCTCCTGTAAAGGCTTCAGCAGCGGGTTCTGTGAGTACCAGATTCCTTCGGCAGCCGACCGGGCATTCAATTCTGCACCAAAAGCAGAAGTGTGGATATGATCACCGAAGAAATGGTATTTCTCCTTCCATGGAGTGAAACGATCAAGTTTGGCGCCAGATATCTCGTTCAGATCAACGAAGGGTACCCCTTCTACTGCAGCGACGTAGGCAGCCCATTGTGTCTGTGGCTTTCTGACAATCTTTCCTCCCTCGTAAGCATCGCGTGGAGTCAGTGACATCAGGATGGGGTTGGCACCTTTTGCCCGGATTTCCGAGATATAACGACGCAGATAGGTCCCGTAGCTGTATACCGTGTCATTCTGTTGTCGGCGTTCGTTGAAACCGACGACCAACGTGTCGGGGTCTACGCCGGGAATAACTCCTCGCGCCCGTTTGGCATCGAAGAAATCGGCCGTGTCGTTATGGCCGATGGATACGATCACCCAATCACCGGGTTTCAGAGCCTCACGAACTGCAGGCCACAGATCTGTATAGAAGGTGCGAGTAGACATGCCACCGAGGGCTTGGTTTTCGACCGTGATACGTCGCCCGTCGAAATATTGACTGGCGAAAAATCCCCATCCCCATTGGCCGTTGTTTCCATTACCTAAGGTGCCGTTGCGCATCGTCGAATTACCAATCAGGAATAGCACTGGGTTCGTACCCTGACGCGTGGAGCCGGGGGCAGGACGATTCGTCAGTGCCTTAGCAATAGAGTCGGGGGTGTTGTCGATGACTTTCTCTTCACCACCAGGGGTAGGGAGATCATCAAAACCTTGTGCTGCCAGTGGTAGAGTAAACGTTAGGAGTATTATAAGTGTTGATAGGTTCCTCATCATTAATTATTTTAATGTTTATGTTGCAAAGATACATATTTTCCCTTAAAGTGAGTGGCACTTTAAGAAAAATTCGTAACTTTGTCGGCAGATATGATAGACAGGGCGACGATAGATAAGATTATGGATGCCGTCAACATCGTGGATGTGGTCGGTGAGTTCGTCACGCTCCGTAAGGCAGGTGTGAACTACAAAGGACTATGCCCGTTTCACGACGACAAGACCCCGTCGTTTATGGTTTCTCCGTCGAAGCAGATCTGTCATTGCTTTGCGTGTGGCGAAGGCGGTAATGCTGTGAACTTCCTCATGAAACATGAACAGATCACTTATCCGGAGGCCTTGCGTTGGCTGGCGAAGAAATATAACATAGAGATTCAGGAAAAGGAACTGACTGACGAGGAGAAGAAGGAACAGAGTGACCGTGAGTCGATGTTCATCGTCAACGAGTGGGCTATGGGATATTTCCAGGATGTGCTGAAGAACGACCCCGATGGTATCGCCATTGGTAAACAGTATTTCCGTAGCCGTGGTATCCGTGATGATATTATCGAGAAATTCAGTCTTGGCTATGCGTTAACAAAGCGGGATGCCCTGGCCTTGGCAGCACAAAAGGCAGGCTATCAACCAGAGTTCCTTATCAAGACAGGACTCTGTTATATGAAAGGAGACCTGCTTGTCGACCGTTATGCGGGGCGCGTGATCTTCCCTTGGCTGAATGTCAGTGGTAAAGTCGTGGCGTTCGGTGGTCGTCTGCTTGATGCTCGTACGAAGGGTGTACAACAGAAATATGTGAATTCGCCCGATTCTGAGATCTATCATAAGGAACGTGAGCTATATGGACTGTTCCAGGCTAAGAAGGCAATTGCGAAGGAAGATCGTGTGTATATGGTAGAGGGCTATACTGATGTGATTGCCATGCATCAGTGTGGTATTGAGAATGTAGTGGCCAACTCCGGAACTGCTCTCTCGAACTACCAGATCCGACTGCTCCGACGCTTTACACAGAATATCACCCTGTTGTACGACGGTGATGAGGCTGGTATCCATGCAGCCATGCGTGGTACCGATATGCTATTGGCAGAGGGCATGAACATCAAGGTGTTGCTGTTACCTGACGGCGATGACCCAGATTCCTTTGCCCGGAAGCATACGGCGCAGGAGTTCAAGGATTATATCGAGGCGCACCAGACAGACTTTATCACGTTTAAGACGCAACTGACGGTGGAGAATGTGTCCGATCCTGTGAAACGCTCTGAGGCAATCGGTGGTATTGTGAAGAGTATCTCTGTCATCCCCGACCAGATATTACGCTCCACCTATCTAAGCGAACTTTCCCAGCGGATGGGTATCAAGGAGCAGACCCTTCTCAACTCGATGAACGGTTATATACGAAAGGATATCGAGGAGAAAGAGAAGGAGCGTGAACGGGGTAGGGCTGTTGATGGTGTCTCACAATCCTTGTCTCAGGAACAGGGAAACGTAGATTCTCTCCAAACAAATTCCACTTCTCAGGAGTTCATCGGTCTGCATTCTGTCGATGAACAGACGCATGAAGTGGAACGTCTGCTTGTGAGAAGCATTATTCGTGACGGCGAGAAGGTAATCTTCGAGAATGTTGAGACGGAAGACGGCGGAACAACGAGTCTGACGGTAGCCCAATATATCGGTTATGATCTGGGACAGGATGGTCTGAGATTCCATGACGAGCGTTATAACCGGATTTTGGACGAAGCGATGGCACATAGCGGAGATCCAGACTTTAAGGCTGAAACCTATTTCATGCAGCATCCTGATGTTGAACTCAGTTCACTGGCTGCCCGACTCGCCATCGACCGTCATCAGTTAGGTAAAGGGTTCCAGCCCAAGGAACAGAAGGGAACCTTGCGACAGCATGTGCTCCATCTGGTACTTGACTTGCGACTTGACATTATTGAGAAAAGGTTGAAGGATATTCAGCTCCAGTTGAGAAATGTTGGCAGCGACATGGAACGAGCTAAGTCTCTCCTGGAGGAATATCGGGATACACAGCTATTGCGCGATGCTCTGGCTAAGCAACTGGGAAATGATTTGGTGAGATGAAATGAGTTGGGTAAATGTCATATTCTTGATCTATCAGATCATTGCTATTATGGCGGTGATCCATGTGATCATGGATAATCGACAACCAGCCAAGACGATGGCATGGGTTCTGGTCATCTGGTTCGTTCCTGTGGTGGGTATTGTGTTCTATCTGTTTTTTGGTCTCAACACCCGGAAGGAACGGCATATCAGTGAACGCAGCATGAGTCAGTTGACGAAACGTTCGATGCTGGAATTCGCCGAACAGCAAAACCTTCGCCTGCCCGACAGACATAGACCTCTGATTGATCTGTTCATCAATCAGAACCTTGCGCTGCCCTTCAAGGACAACAAGGTGGAGATATATACCGATGGTTACCAGTTCTTCCCGGCCTTATTGGCGGCCATCCATAAGGCAAAGAGTCATATCCATATCGATATGTATATCTTTGCTGAGGATGCTCTGGGCTGTCTGGTTGCCGACGCATTGATAGCCAAGGCACATGAAGGAGTGGAAGTACGCCTGATTTACGATGATGTGGGCTGTTGGAATGTCAGACATCGTTTCTTTGAGCGGATGCGCGAGGAGGGTATTGAGGTCGTGTCGTTCCTGCCCGTTAGGTTTCCTTCGTTCACAAGTAAGGTCAACTACCGTAACCACCGTAAGATTATCGTTATCGATGGTAGTATTGGCTTTGTCGGTGGAATGAACATCGCTTTGCGTTATGTGAAGGGTACGGGTAGCCAGCCTTGGCGCGACACGATGATACAGGTGACGGGTGGTGCTGTCTATGCACTCCAGCGGGCTTTTCTCGTCGATTGGTACTTCGTGGACAGAACCCTGCTCTCTGATCGCAAGTATTATCCTCAACTGTCGTCAGATCGTGGTGTGCTTGTGAACAATTGTCTGGCACAGGTGGTGACAAGTACGCCGGTGACTCCTTACCCCGAAATCATGCAGGGCTTTGTACGTGTCATCCTGGGGGCTCGTCGCTATCTGTATCTGGAGACTCCTTATTTCCTTCCTAACGACTCCGTCCTTTTTGCGTTAAAGACAGCTGCATTGGCTGGTGTCGATGTGAGGGTGCTGTGTCCACGATATAGCGATGCCCGTTTTGTGGAGTGGGCCAGTCGCTCGTATCTGAGGGAAGTGGTGGCGGCCGGTATCAAGGTGAGCTTGTATGAGGAGGGGTTCCTTCATTCTAAGCTGATGGTCTGTGATGATGCCATTACAACTTGTGGATCGACCAATCTGGATTTCCGTAGTTTCGAGAATAACTTCGAGGCGAATATCTTCTTCTACGACGAGGGAATAGCCCTGCGTATGAAGAAGATTTTCCTCCGCGACGAGGAACGCTCTGTGCTTTTGTCCAATCTTCCAGGACGAATGAACGGGGGATTCTTCGTCAGACTATGGGAAAGTGTTACTCGGATGCTCTCCCCCTTGTTCTGAACAACGAGAAATTGACACTGCCATAACTCCGATGTTCCACGAAGTGCGGATCATTGGAGAAATCTTGATCCTTGCCGTGCTCAAACACGAAGATGCCGTCGTCTTTCAATAATCCTTTCTCAAAGATCAGTCCTGGTATCGTTGGCAGTTCCTTCAATGCATAAGGCGGATCGGCGAAAATAAAGTCGAACTGTTGTTTGCACGACTTGATGAAACGAAAGACATCACCGCGCAGAGGAACAAGGACTCTTCCTACCTCTCCAAGAGGGATGGCAGACTGTGCGTGGCGGTCATCTCCCTTTAGGGTTGGATCCAGCTTTCTCAGACAGTCCATGATGAAACGGTGGTGGTCGCGGTCAGCTTCTACGCTGATGATATGACTACAGCCACGTGAAAGCAGTTCTAAAGAGATGCTTCCTGTACCTGAGAACAGGTCAAGGGCAGTCGCACCCTCAAGGTCGATATAGCCTGTCAGTACGTTGAAGATGTTCTCCTTGGCAAAGTCTGTCGTAGGCCTTGCCTTAAAGTTCCTTGGAATGTCGAAATGTCTGCCTTTATATTTCCCTGTGATGATTCTCATGTGTCCTTTTCCTCCTTTTATCTTCCTCTGACGAGTAGTGTCATCAGGTCATAAGGCATATCTTTGATCTTTGTGGCAGGTGCCTGAAGGAAGTCTGCCGCTGGGTTGATCACGTAGGTCTTATGCAGGTATTTCTTCAACTCTGCTATCATCCATTCCTGTTCGGGAATATCACCGACGATATGCAGCTCGTCGTGCTCTGCCTCAAGACGAAGCTGTTTCCAGACGTTGAGTATAAAATAGACGGCATCATGTGCATGACTTGCCTCGAAGCTATTGCAGAACTTGAATCGGTTCTGTTGGAAACAGAACACGTCAAGTTGTCTGTCGTGAAAACAGCCGTATAGTTTGTTGCGATGACCAGTGAAACTCCGTTGGTGCAAATGGTGCCAGACAGGAGCCATGGCATGGATGAACTGCACGTCATCGTAACGGTCGCAGATCACACCGCGCAGGTCTTTGTTGATGGCGAAGAGACAGACGGCTTTCAGGTCGGGCAGCACATTGTGCAGCACAACCCTTGGCTCCTGCCCGGCGGGGAAGGCGTGATTGAAAAGCACCTCCTTCTCTTCTTCCTCAAACTGCTCAATAGGTACCAGCATCGAAGGTGTGTCGAGCAGCACTTGGACCCTCCGCATGTCTGCGGCTGTCAGACTGGCGGTCTTGAAGGCCTCACGTAGGTTCGCGGCCATGGAGATGCCACCTTTCACGATATAGGGCTCATAGATGATCGGCCGCTCCGTGTCCGTAGCGTCGAGCATGGTAAACGAGAGACTGTTTCTCCCGATGCGTATGGTCATCTTTCTCTTGTCCATTCTCTATCCGTGGATAATGCTGGCTACACAGATGGCAAGTAGTCCGAGTGCAGTCAGTGCCAGTACGATATTGATCTCTTTGTCAGTAATCCGCATTTGGGTGCAAAATTAATAATTTAAAATGAAAAAATGGAAGAATGGAAGAACGAAAATTGCTTTTTATTATGTACTTTTGCAATTGATATGATCACAGACGAGTTGAAATACCGTGTCAGACAGTCGTTCGGTTTCGTGCCGACATCTGAGCAAGAGCATGCCTTGGATGTGTTCTCCTGTTTTATGACCAACCGCTCCGAGGAGGTGGTGATGATCCTCCGTGGTTCGGCAGGTACGGGTAAGACCACGTTGGCCGGTGCCATCGTCCGGGGAATGATGGCGCTGCGACAGAAGATGGTACTATTGGCACCGACGGGGCGTGCCGCTAAGGTGTTCTCACTGAATGCCGGTCATTCTGCCTTCACCATCCATCGCCGTATCTATCGTGAGAAGACGGCCGATAGTCTGTCGTCGTTTGGCTTGAATGTCAATCTGAATCGCGATACTCTGTTCATCGTCGATGAGGCTTCTATGATCTCCAATGGCAATCATCTTCCTTCCTCCACTTCCGGTCATGCCATAGACTTTGGTAGTGGCTGTCTGCTCGACGACTTGATGCGGTTTGTCTATAACGGACAGAACTGTCGGCTGCTACTGGTAGGTGACAGGGCGCAGTTGCCACCGGTTGGCGAGACAGAGAGTCCGGCGCTGATGGCCGACGTGCTCCGTGGTTATGGCATGAAGGTCTACGAGTGCGACTTGAACCAAGTACTCCGCCAGAGCGAGACGTCGGGTATCCTTTGGAACGCTACGAAGATCAGGGAAAACCAAGGTCATCTGGTTCTCCCACGTATCCGTTTCAAGGGGTTCGCTGATATCCGGATGGTGCCAGGTAATGAACTGATCGACTCTCTGGCCGACAGTTATAGTAAGGTTGGGCATGACGAGACGATTGTGATCACCCGAAGTAATAAATGGGCGAATGTCTATAACCAGGGCATTCGTAACAGAGTCCTCGACCGTGATGAGGAGCTCTGTCGTGGCGATCTGCTGATGGTCGTGAAGAACAACTACTATTGGACCAGTCCGACTCCTGCTCCTACAGGGGAGGGGACAGAGGTGGTGGCTCCCTCTTTTATTGCTAATGGAGACATCGCTGCAGTGCAACGGGTGAGGAATATACATGAACAATATGGCTTCCGGTTTGCGGAGGTGACGATGCGGTTTCCCGACTACGACGATTATGAACTGACGGCTACTGTGGTGCTCGATTCTCTCACGTCGGAGACACCTGCCTTGACACGTGAGCAGCAAGAGCAACTCTACCAGGCTGTGATGGAGGATTATGCTGATGTCTCCTTAAAAAGCGAGCGCATCAAAAAACTGAAGGGCGACAGGTATTATAATGCTCTTCAGGTAAAATACGCGTATGCCGTCACCTGCCATAAGGCGCAGGGCGGTCAGTGGGCCCACGTCTATCTTGATCAAGGCTATATGACCGACGAGATGCTTACGCCCGACTATATCCACTGGCTCTATACCGCCTTCACACGCGCTACCGAGACCCTCTACCTCGTCAACTGGCCCCCCACCCAGACCGACCTTTGACGCTCGCTCCGTATCTGAGCAGTCATCAAAGAGGCCTAATTATTTGATATTGACATAGCGATAGGATAAGGTGACGTTCTGGTCTTCACCTGGGATGAGGGTGCTCGGAGAATCGTTAGAACTGCTGCAATAGGCTGTCAGACCGCTTTTTATCTTCACGGCCCGATTGAAGGCCTTGGAGCCTTCTCCACCAGTAATTGATGATTGTCCGCCATTGAAAGCCTGAATACTGGAACTGACGGAGCCGTTGATGCCGTTAGCGCCTTTGCTGCCAGTAATATCCACGGTGCCGCCATTGACGGTAAGAAGTCCTGCGGTCTTGAAGTAGATGCCATGACCGCCATTTCTGTCGTCAGAGCCTTCACCGCCTTTAACCGTAAAAGTGCCGTCTTCAACGGTAATGTCTCCCCAGATGGAAATGCCTGGTCTTCCGTCTCTTCTGGTTGTCGCATTACCGCCGGTAACATCTAAAGTGCCGCTTTCGATTTGGATGTTTGCTTTATTCCAAGGATCTATATATATGCCATATCCATCGGCTCCTCCATTCCCTTCACCGCCAATAGCTGTCAATAATCCGCCATCAATGGTGATCTTATCGCCTTTTCCACTTTTGATATGGACTCCAGAGCCAACGGTGCTCTTGGCTGTTACTGAGCCGCCTTTGATCTCTAAGTCAGTATGAGTCAAATTATTGTCGTTATAGAGTAAGATCGCGTCCCCCTTCGATGTAATATTCACCTCGCCATCATAGACGATCAGATGGTTGTATGTGATTTTGATACCACAACCATTGTCGGAGGTTGCTGTGACTTTGCCGTTATAGACCGTGACCGGACCAGAAGAAAGCACCCCCCCAACCAGATAATTGACATTGCTTCTTGCTGCCTTCACTTCTATCTCGCCACCATGAACGGTCAGACCATTTACGGTCATGGCGCTATAATTCGGATCACTCAGATTGGTATTATCAACCGTGAGCTTGCCGGTACCTGCGCTCTGACCGTAAACAGACAGAGTCCCCTCATCTGAATTGGTGATTCTTTTGACGGTCAGTGATGCACCGTCCATCAGGATGAGCTTGACATCGCCAGTGAGGTTCACACCGTTTGTAATGGTGACATCGTCACTGACGACGTAGGTTCCTGTGCCCCAACTGGTAGGCCCCGTGCTTGTTACTTTCGTCGCATCACTGGGAATCTGCTCGTTGGTATAAACGTTTTGGGCTGTGTACACACGGTAGGTGGGCAGAGCAACGGTCGACGAGTAGTACTTGCCGTTCTGAAAACCACCTGCGGGTGAGGCCTTCGTGGTGGTGTAGGTCTTGTTGTCAGTGCCCGTGATGGTGAAGATGATGTTGTCGGTTGCCGTCTCGTTGTCCAGAGGATCGAACCGCAAGGCAGCGTAGACAGTGCTGTTGCTGGCAGAGGCGGCAGTGCCGAGGTCGATGGTGATGTCACCGTAGAGGATGGGAGAAGCAGGTATGCTGATAGACGTGCTTAATGTCATCAATGTCGGAGAATATCCTGTCACAAGTTTGTCCTCGCTGGAGTGGATGACGACTTTCTTGACCCCGACACCCGAAGGCAGACCGGTGAAAGTGAACTTGAACATCGACTGCTGGTTATTGAACGAGGCGTTTGTGGTGGTGAGGGCGTAGCCGTCGGTCTCATTGCCCGTGATGCCCGTGACCTGGACGGTGGCGGTGGCATAGTCAAAAAGGCTCAGACCTGCGAGTGTGCCGTTCTGCATGACGCCGATAGGATCTGTGTACAGGCCCGTGTAGTCGAAGAACTCATTGATAGCCGTGCTATGATACTCTAGGAATATCGTTTCGTCGCCCGTGAGAGAGACAAGCGTAGGATTGGTGGAAAGATCATGATCCGTGTTGTCATGGAATGACACGGTGGAACCTGTATAGGGCACGAGGTTGACACTGTTGCCATTATTGTCGGGCTTCAGTATCGTCGTGGCTGTCTGGTTGTCGCCTGCGCTGACGATGGTAGCGAAGATAACATCGTCGGTGGTGAAGGTGGCGTCGAGCGCCCCCGTCTCACTATTGTAGTTTACGGCGCGGGTCTGTGACAGGTTTTCGCCGAAGGTGGCGGGGATACGGATACTGTAGACGGGAGCTCCGCCCTGTGAGGACTGTTGGCTGGTGGCATCGTCGGTCGTACAGGCAATGAGGCCGATAAGCATGATGGCGACTAAGCACAGTTGGACTGCGTGCAGTCTGTTGTCGGGTTTGGTCATCGTAATAATAGTTGTAAGTTGGTAATCTGGTGTCTGACTACAAAGATACGAAATAATCTGTTACTTTCCTCTTGCCCTTTCCTAAAAAAGGTTAACAATGGTCGTATAAAAAAGAGCCCCGGCAGGACCAGGGCTCTTGGTGTGTTAGTATGTCATTTTCGGCTCAAGCTCCTTGGCCTGGTCGATCATCTTCTGCACCTCACTTACAGCAGGCACGCGGCCACAGATGTGATACTGGGCGTTGATCTCCTCCAGCTTCGGCTGCAAATTCTCTGCTATCCGGTGACGGAACTCCTTCACGGTGTCAACCCCGGCCTTCTCCAGCAGTTCAGAGAACTGCGGACCTACGCCATTGATGCGGAACAGGTCGGCATGGTTTGTCCAGCGGAGGATCAGTTTCTCGGCGATGCCTGTGGCTTCTGCCAGTTCCTTACGTCCCTTAGGGGCGGCACACTTCTCCAACAACTCACTGACCTTGTTGATACCTGCGGCAACTAGTTTCTCTGCGTAAACGTCGCCAACACCTTCAATGTCGATAATCTTGTAATCCATACTCTAATTGTTTTTAGTTGATTGTTAAATAGGATATTACTCGGCAAATATACGAAAAATCTTTTATAATGGATGCAAAGAGCATTTTTTTCTTTAAGTTTTTCATTCCTTTGTATCCTTTGTGGATATTTTTAGCTAATTTTGCCATCAAAATAGTGAGCGTCATGATGATAGCATTATATATACTGATTGGTTTGGTGGTAGGCGCAGTAGTGCTCTACCTCTTCATGGATCGTAAGATGGATGTACTCCGCATTGAGGGCGGAAAGAAGGATATAGAACTGTCGATGCGTAACGAACAGTTGGGTGCGGCCACCAGTCGGGTGACCCATCTGGAGGCTGAGAACAAGATGCTCTCAGCCAAGGCAGAGTCGCAAGGACGGGAACTGGAGCTGGTTAGGCATCAGATGGATGAGGAACTGAAACGACATGAGGAGCGGTTTAAGAATATGGCTCAGCAGTTGATGGAGACGAGTGCAGCCAAACTGAAGGAGTCGAATACGGAGACCATGACTGGCATCACCCAACCGCTGAAGGAGGCGATCACGAACATGCAGAAGGCTATCAGCGACAACCAGAAGGAGTCGGCCGCTCATTCGGCATCGTTCCGTGAGCAGATCCGTCAGATGATGGAACAGACCCAGCAGTTGGGCGAGCGGGCAGAGAGTCTGACAAATGTGTTACGCCGCGACAATAAGGTGAGTGGTAATATGGGCGAGATCATCCTTGGCGACTTACTGGCGAGTCAGGGACTCACGGAGGGTATCCACTATGAGGTGCAGGCCCGGTTACGCGACGAGATGGGACGTCCGCTGAAAAACGACGAGACGGGGCGCGAGATGCAGCCCGACGTGATCCTGCATTATCCGCAGGGACAGGACGCTATCGTTGACTCGAAGGTGTCGCTTGTGGCCTACGAGAAGTATGTCAATGCCGAGACACCCGAGGAGAAGGAGCGTTATCTGCAGGAGCATATCAAGAGTGTGCGCAGTCATGTGAACGAGCTGGCTCGCAAGGATTACTCAAAGTATATCAAGAACGGGCGCGACGCGGTCGACTTCGTTATCATGTTCATGCCGTTCGAGTCGTCGTTGCAGTTGGCGTTAGCCAATGACCCGACGCTGTGGCGCGAGGCGTTCGAGAAGAAGGTGTTCGTGACGGGAGAGCAGAACCTCCTGGGTATCCTTCATATGATTCATATCGCCTGGGTACAGAACCAGCAGGCAGAGAATCAGCAGAAGGTCTTTGGACTGGCCGAGCAGTTGCTCGACCGCTTGGGCGACTTTGTGCAGCGCTATCATGAGTTGGGTGAGAAGATTCATAAGGTCCAGGAGTCTTATGATAG